>Ga0208414_1001128_pt1 | contig 21585 bp, 16 predicted proteins | sample AntAceMetag02UKE_FD_184770 | JGI IMG/M metagenome (GOLD analysis project Ga0208414, IMG submission 184770) | Saline lake microbial communities from Ace Lake, Antarctica - Antarctic Ace Lake Metagenome 02UKE (SPAdes) (version 2) | ecosystem: Environmental > Aquatic > Non-marine Saline and... | reverse complement strand
TCAAACGGCTCAAACCAATTGACGCGGTTGCCTTGGACGTGTCCTCCGAGCACAACGATTGCATCAACGGTCGATGTCTCCAATTCGGGCTGAAAGGTGTAGCGATTTTCTAACCAACCACCGGCGGCAAGCGTTGTGATGGGTAGCGACCACGCGAGCATCCAGAGAAATCCTAGAGTGAATGTGAGACCGGCTAGGAACTTGCGTTTCAAAAAGACGAGCAAGACAGCAAGCACAAAAGTCGCCAACATCACGTTGGGAGGAAATAACAAGCCGTGAGAAATCTGACTAAGTAGGCTGTTCATGGGCAAGCTGCTTGGAAGGGCTGGGTCTGGTTAGCCGGTCGAGTGCAGCATCTAGCACTGTGTTGAGGTCTGGCCAGTGGCCGAGTGATCCAAGCACGGTCGCATCGGTTGACAAGGGAGCGGTTATCCTCGGGTCAGTCACGCCAAACAGGGTGATTTGTCTGGCTCGGACAGTGGCTGCCAAATGCGATACACCCGAATCGTTGCACAAAACCAAGCTTGCTTGCTTGGCTAGGGCCGCCAGACCTGTCAGGCTTAACGGCCCAACCCGCTGGGCGCTTGGCGTCGTGAGTCTGACTTGTTCCTGCTCGCTAGCGGGTGGGCAGGCGATGACCCGGTGTCCGGCCGCTTGCAATGATTGAGTGAGTGCTTCAAAGTGTGGCCAAACCTTCACTTGTCCCTTGTGCAAGCCCGTCGCAGTGGGAGCGACCAAGACAAAGTGACCGGGTGTCAGCCCCTCAGCGCGCATGAGATCGGTGGCTGCTTGCTCATCATGTTGTGCAGGCTTGAGTAGAACGCCAGGCGGCTCCGAATCGGGTGGCGGCAGCTGCCACTGCTGGGCGGCTTGTTTGATTAGGTGCCACCATTTATGGGAGGCATGCCATTGAGGCGATGGTTTACCAACGGGCCAGCGCAGCAACAGAGAGCGACCGTCGTGTCGGTAGCCCAGGCTGGGCACACCAGCAAGCCTAAAAATCGCGGCGCTCGACAAAGAGTCAGGCAATATTAGCCCTCTGCTCTCGCCACTTTGTGAGAGCCGTGCTTGTTTGACGGTTTGGAGGTCTTCACTAAAACGCCCGCTTAAGGCCACGAAGGCGCGCGGCTGGAATTGAGCCATGAGTGGCTGTGCCCAGGGTCGCCCATAAATCACCATTTCATGGCCGCTGTCAGCGAGCCACTGAACGCATGGCAAACTCATGCAGACGTCGCCAACCCAGTTAGGAAGGCGCAAAACGATGACAAAGGGTTGGTTTTTTTTTGCAGGCATGACGCGCAAGGCCGCGTGGTGTTGATTCGTTGTGAGCATCGAATTAATGGAGCGAGCCGTGGGGTTTGGATTTGAATCGGTACAATTCGCTTACAACAAAGGTTAGCACTAACAGAGCCACTGCACACGGGGTGTATGAGTCCCTTAAGATTGGCAAAAGGATACCGTTGAAGTCTTCTGGCACATCTACGCATTATGACCACCCCCTAAAGAACAAAGTCTGGGGACGTATTTACGCCCGGGTAGGGGGGTATTGGAAGGCGCTGGCCGTTGCCGCGCTGTTTATGGCTCTAGCAGCGGCCACACAGCCAACGCTGGCTATAGCCATGAAACCTCTGATCGACGATGGCTTGTCAGGAGCAAAGCCAGACTATGTTTGGCAAGTGCCCTTAGCGATCATATCGCTGGTGTTGTTGCGTGGTATTTGCGCATTTATTAGTGACTACTTAATGGCATGGGTTGCCAACAACTTGTTGCTGGGTCTGCGCAAAGATATGTTTGACAGACTGCTCTCAATGCCTGACAGCGAATTCAAACGAGGTGATAGTGGCCGTTTAATGAACCGGTTCACGGTGGACGCGGGCAACATCACATCGACCGCCACCAACGTGGTTACTGTATTGGTGAGGGAAAGTCTGGTTGTCTTATCACTGCTGGCGGTTCTGTTTTATATGTCATGGCAGTTGGCGACAATCGTGGTGGTGATCTTGCCCGGCTCGGTCTTCATCACTCGGTTGTTTCTTAAACGCCTAAGACGGATAAACCGAGAAACCATCAGCACAAACGCCAAGCTGGCTGAAGTGGTTTCTGAGGGCATCACTGGCCAACGCGTCATCAAATTATTTGATGGCTATCACTCAGAAAGTACTCGGTTCGGTGGTGTGAATGCCAGTCTGCGTCGACATCAGATGCGTAGCGCCATCGCGGATTCCGCGCTGCGGCCAATTATTCAAGTAATCATTGCGATCTCGGTGTCTATTGCGATTGGTGTAGCTTTACATGAGGCTGATTCGGGTCTTTTAACGGTGGGAAGTTTTGCGGCTTTCATGGCCGCGCTTGCTCAAATATTTGATCCGGTGAAGCGGCTGACTAATATTGTGGGCAATATGCAGAGGATGTTGGCCTCTGCCGAAAGTGTCTTTGACTTGGTTGATCAACCCGGCGAGGATTTGAGTAAAGGCGTAGATTTTCCTGCGCCAATGGTTGGGCGCATTCAGTTCTCGCACGTTGAACATCGGTTCACAGATGCCGATGTCGACACCTTAAGGGACGTCAGCTTAGATATCGAGCCGGGGCAGATTGTTGCGCTAGTAGGACGGTCAGGCAGCGGTAAAACCACGCTCGTCAATATGTTGGCTCGATTCGTCGACCCAACCGCCGGTTCGGTTCGAATTGATGGGGTAGATATTCAGACGCTGGCCTTGCGTCACTTACGCGCACGTTTGTCTCTGGTGAGCCAAGATGTGGTCTTATTTAATGCGTCGATTGCGGAAAATGTCGGCTATGGGGCTTCTCATACAGCCACCGACAGCCAAATTCGCGATGCGCTGGCCGCGGCCAACCTGTTAGCGTTTGTCGACGGATTGCCCAACGGGATACGCACCGAGGTTGGTGAAAACGCGACCCGTTTGTCTGGCGGACAACGACAGCGGCTCGCCATTGCCCGCGCGTTGATCAAAGATGCGCCCATATTGATTCTTGATGAGGCCACATCGGCATTAGACAATGAGTCCGAACGCCAAGTTCAGGGGTCATTAGAAAGGCTCATGAAGGGGCGCACAACGGTCGTGATTGCTCATCGTCTTTCGACGGTACAAAATGCGGATCGTATTGTCGTTCTAGATCAGGGTAGGATTATCGAGAGCGGACCGCATGACGTTCTGATTCAACAAGATGGCGCCTATGCCGCATTGTACAAAATGCAATTCAGGGCTGACTAACGGTCCACATCGAAAGTGCACATCAAAAGTGCACATTAAACGTCTACATCAAAACAATGTCGTATTGCTCTTGCGTGCAACTTGTTGAGACTTCCATTGATATGGGTTTTCCGATGAAGTCACCGAGCATAGCGAGATGCTGACTCTCATCTTCTAGAAAAAGGTCAATAACTTGTTGGGAGGCCAAAATCCGAAATTCTTTTGGGTTGAACTGCTTGGACTCTCGCAATATTTCACGCAGGATTTCGTAACAGACGCTGCGATTGGTCATTATGTGGCCGCGACTGTCGCAAGTGGGGCAGGGCTCACAGAGGTGATTTGCCAGAGAGTCGCGGGTGCGCTTACGCGTCATTTCTACCAAACCGAGCTGGCTGAACTCGCTAACTGTGGTTTTTGTGCGGTCTGCGATTAACGCTCGTTTGAGAGCCTCTAGGACGGACTGTTGATGCTCAAGGTCCGACATGTCGATGAAGTCAATAATGATAATGCCGCCCAAGTTACGCAAGCGCAGTTGGCGCGCAATGGCTTGAGCGGCTTCAAGGTTGTTTTTGAAAACCGTATCGTCAAAGTTGCGACCACCCACAAAACCTCCTGTATTGACGTCGACGGTGGTCAGCGCCTCTGTTTGATCAATAATGAGGTATCCGCCTGATTTGAGATCAACCCGGCGGGACAGTGCTCGACTGATTTCTTCCTCTACATTGGCAAGATCAAAAAGTGGCCGTTCCCCACGATACTGAGCGATGTTAGGAACCACGGTTGGTGTATAGACGGCCGCCCATTCGTGCATTTGCTGACAAACGGATCTTGAATCAACCAAGATTTGTTTTGTTTTTGGTGTGACGATGTCTCGCAAGACGCGCTGCGCTAGTGTGAGGTCCTCATAAAGCAAGCAAGGGGTCGCAGCGGTTTTTGCTTTGGTTTGAATATTTCCCCACAACTGAATCAAATAATCGATATCCGCTTTGAGCGATTCGTCAGAGGCCTCTTCGGCTTGCGTACGAATAATGAACCCCCCCGTTGTCCGCTCGGGCGACAAAGCCAAGACGCTGTCACGTAGCCGCTGGCGTTCTTGCTCAGAGACTATCTTTTGAGAAATACCTATATGAGGATCGTGCGGCAAGTAGACGAGTAGGCGACCTGCCACACTGATTTGCGTCGACAAGCGCGCGCCCTTGGTGCCGATCGGGTCTTTAATGACCTGCACCATGATGGTCTGCCCCTCAAAAAGGATCTTTTCGATTGGTGTTGTGACAGTGATGCCCGCGGTTCGCTCGTGTCGGTGCTCCCGAATGTCGGCGATATGGATGAAGGCGGCTTTGTCCAGTCCTATCTCAACGAAGGCGCTCTGCATGCCCGGTAGCACCCGAACCACCCGTCCTAATCGTATGCTGCCCACTTGCCCGCGGTATGACGTACGCTCTAGATGCAGCTCTTGGACCACCCCTTGGCAGATAAGGGCGACACGGGTTTCAAAGGGTGTGACATTGATGTAGATGTCTTCATTCAGTGGGTCCATTGAGTCGCTAATCCTAGTTGCGTTGGGTCTGTTGCTTACGGTTTTAACCGTAGGGTAGAGGTCTTCGAGGCAAGAAGCAAAAAATATTAGGGTGAACCCGCTCGTTTGATTTGACAGACGAACAAAAGACGTTCATACTTCCGTTCCTTCGCTGCACAAACAAATTTTCAGCGAATCGCTCTTTAACAACCAAACAACCGATAAGTGTGGGCATTTGATTACTAAATGCGAAGCGAGTCGATATCAGGTGGGGTTACCGTAAGGTAGCTGATCTTGATGTTGGTGACGCGGACCGAAATAGATAAGCAAGTGCTCACAAAAAAGAAGCAAGGTAAGGAAGCTTGGACTCACGATGCGCAAGTGTTGTGAGTCAGGTGACTTTGTCAGGTTTCTTTGAGTGATGCGCCGTGCCGAGCGAGTGGTTTTCGGATCACAAGCGAGGTGCGGGAAAAACTACAGTGATTAAACTAAAGAGTTTGATCCTGGCTCAGATTGAACGCTAGCGGGATGCTTTACACATGCAAGTCGAACGGCAGCGCGGACTTCGGTCTGGCGGCGAGTGGCGAACGGGTGAGTAATATATCGGAACGTGCCCAGTAGCGGGGGATAACTACTTGAAAGAGTAGCTAATACCGCATACGCCCTACGGGGGAAAGGGGGGGATCGCAAGACCTCTCACTATTGGAGCGGCCGATATCGGATTAGCTAGTTGGTGGGGTAAAGGCTCACCAAGGCGACGATCCGTAGCTGGTTTGAGAGGACGACCAGCCACACTGGGACTGAGACACGGCCCAGACTCCTACGGGAGGCAGCAGTGGGGAATTTTGGACAATGGGGGAAACCCTGATCCAGCCATCCCGCGTGTGCGATGAAGGCCTTCGGGTTGTAAAGCACTTTTGGCAGGAAAGAAATGGCACGGGCTAATAACCCGTGTTGATGACGGTACCTGCAGAATAAGCACCGGCTAACTACGTGCCAGCAGCCGCGGTAATACGTAGGGTGCAAGCGTTAATCGGAATTACTGGGCGTAAAGCGTGCGCAGGCGGTTCGGAAAGAAAGGTGTGAAATCCCAGGGCTTAACCTTGGAACTGCATTTTTAACTACCGGGCTAGAGTGTGTCAGAGGGGGGTGGAATTCCGCGTGTAGCAGTGAAATGCGTAGATATGCGGAGGAACACCGATGGCGAAGGCAGCCCCCTGGGATAACACTGACGCTCATGCACGAAAGCGTGGGGAGCAAACAGGATTAGATACCCTGGTAGTCCACGCCCTAAACGATGTCAACTAGCTGTTGGGGCCTTCGGGCCTTAGTAGCGCAGCTAACGCGTGAAGTTGACCGCCTGGGGAGTACGGTCGCAAGATTAAAACTCAAAGGAATTGACGGGGACCCGCACAAGCGGTGGATGATGTGGATTAATTCGATGCAACGCGAAAAACCTTACCTACCCTTGACATGTCTGGAATCCCGAAGAGATTTGGGAGTGCTCGCAAGAGAACCGGAACACAGGTGCTGCATGGCTGTCGTCAGCTCGTGTCGTGAGATGTTGGGTTAAGTCCCGCAACGAGCGCAACCCTTGTCATTAGTTGCTACGAAAGGGCACTCTAATGAGACTGCCGGTGACAAACCGGAGGAAGGTGGGGATGACGTCAAGTCCTCATGGCCCTTATGGGTAGGGCTTCACACGTCATACAATGGTCGGGACAGAGGGTCGCCAACCCGCGAGGGGGAGCCAATCCCACAAACCCGATCGTAGTCCGGATTGCAGTCTGCAACTCGACTGCATGAAGTCGGAATCGCTAGTAATCGCGGATCAGAATGTCGCGGTGAATACGTTCCCGGGTCTTGTACACACCGCCCGTCACACCATGGGAGTGGGTTTCACCAGAAGTAGTTAGCCTAACCGCAAGGGGGGCGATTACCACGGTGGGATTCATGACTGGGGTGAAGTCGTAACAAGGTAGCCGTATCGGAAGGTGCGGCTGGATCACCTCCTTTAAGAGCGAAGCGTCAAGCTTGGCAGGCAGTTTTTAGGTGTCCACACTTATCGGTTGTTTGAGATGTGCAAAGGGTTAAATGCTGGATCGGTTGGGTCTGTAGCTCAGTCGGTTAGAGCACCGTCTTGATAAGGCGGGGGTCGTTGGTTCGATTCCAACCAGACCCACCATGGGAACTGGGGGATTAGCTCAGCTGGGAGAGCACCTGCTTTGCAAGCAGGGGGTCGTCGGTTCGATCCCGTCATCCTCCACCACAGTGCCAGACATGGTGGTTGTTCGGTCCAGGGTGCGGTGTGGCGAGATTTATGGCGCCAGGGTTGTTGTAGTGTGTAGCTTGTAGTGCGCAGTGATGAGCGTCGTGTTGGCAGTGCAGGGACACGGCAGGCGCTGATCACTGGGCATTGGAAACAGTGTTTAGGCGGGGATGATGAGTGATTAACTATTATTTATCAATAAATTTCTGTCATAACTCTTTGTTCTTTAACAATTGGGAAGAAGCACAACGAGAAGTGTCTGTGTTCAGGCAGTCAAGCGCATAACAGGTGTGTTTGGCTCAGAAAGGACGCAGAGACGGGTTGTGATTGCATTAAAAAGTAGTAATTTGTTCTTACTCAAGACTTTGTTGACTGGGTGAGTTGTTGTCTGCGCTGTAAAAGGCGCGGGTCAATTGACTGACTGGGTGAACGAAGTGCCTTGTATGGAAGAACGGCACACAAACGCGAAAACTCAGCAAGAAAGAAGTTCTATGGCGTAAAAGTTGGTGACGGTTTCGGCCCGAGCCTGCAACGTTATAGGATCAAGTGACTAAGTGCATGTGGTGGATGCCTTGGCGATCACAGGCGAAGAAGGACGTGGCAGCCTGCGAAAAGCTGCGGGGAGCTGGCAAACAAGCTTTGATCCGCAGATATCCGAATGGGGAAACCCACTTACCGCGAGGTAGGTACCCTAGACTGAATACATAGGTCTAGAGGGGCGAACCGGGTGAACTGAAACATCTAAGTAACCCGAGGAAAAGAAATCAACCGAGATTCCGAAAGTAGTGGCGAACGAAATCGGATCAGCCGGTGCGTTTTAGCTAGTGTGATAGTTGAACAGTCTGGAAAGTCTGGCCATAGCAGGTGATAGCCCTGTAGACGAAATCACGTTAGTGGAACTAGGCGCACGACAAGTAGGGCGGGACACGTGAAATCCTGTCTGAAGATGGGGGGACCATCCTCCAAGGCTAAATACTCGTGATCGACCGATAGTGAACCAGTACCGCGAGGGAAAGGCGAAAAGAACCCCGGAAGGGGAGTGAAATAGATCCTGAAACCGCATGCATACAAACAGTAGGAGCCTCTTTATGGGGTGACTGCGTACCTTTTGTATAATGGGTCAGCGACTTACATTCAGTGGCAAGCTTAACCGAATAGGGAAGGCGTAGCGAAAGCGAGTCCGAATAGGGCGATTCAGTCGCTGGGTGTAGACCCGAAACCAGGTGATCTATCCATGGCCAGGTTGAAGGCACGGTAACACGTGCTGGAGGACCGAACCCACTAATGTTGAAAAATTAGGGGATGAGCTGTGGATAGGGGTGAAAGGCTAAACAAACCTGGAAATAGCTGGTTCTCTCCGAAAACTATTTAGGTAGTGCCTCACGTATTACTGCCGGGGGTAGAGCACTGTTATGGCTAGGGGGTCATGGCGACTTACCAAACCATGGCAAACTCCGAATACCGGCAAGTATGAGCGTGGGAGACAGAGCACCGGGTGCTAACGTCCGGACTCAAGAGGGAAACAACCCAGACCGCCAGCTAAGGTCCCCAACTATTGCTAAGTGGGAAACGAAGTGGGAAGGCATAGACAGTCAGGAGGTTGGCTTAGAAGCAGCCACCCTTTAAAGAAAGCGTAATAGCTCACTGATCGAGTCGTCCTGCGCGGAAGATGTAACGGGGCTCAAGCAATAGACCGAAGCTGCGGGTGTGTACTTTTAAGTACACGCGGTAGGAGAGCGTTCTGTAAGCCTGCGAAGGTGGCTTGTAAAGGCTGCTGGAGGTATCAGAAGTGCGAATGCTGACATGAGTAGCGATAAAGGGGGTGAAAAGCCCCCTCGCCGTAAGTCCAAGGTTTCCTGCGCAACGTTCATCGGCGCAGGGTGAGTCGGCCCCTAAGGCGAGGCAGAGATGCGTAGCTGATGGGAAGCTGGTTAATATTCCAGCACCGTCGTATGGTGCGATGGGGGGACGGATTGCGGAAGGTCATCAGGGTGTTGGACGTCCCTGTTGCTGCATTGTAGAAGGCGCTTAGGCAAATCCGGGCGCGTGATTCAAGGGTGTGGCACGAGCGAACTTAGGTTTGCGAAGTGATTGGAAGTGGTTCCAGGAAAAGCCTCTAAGCTTCAGCCATACGCGACCGTACCGCAAACCGACACAGGTGGACGGGATGAATATTCCAAGGCGCTTGAGAGAACTCAGGAGAAGGAACTCGGCAAATTGATACCGTAACTTCGGGAGAAGGTATGCCCCGGTAGTGTGAAGAGCCTGCGCTCGGAGCATGAAGGGGCCGCAGAGAATCGGTGGCTGCGACTGTTTATTAAAAACACAGCACTCTGCTAAGACGAAAGTCGACGTATAGGGTGTGACGCCTGCCCGGTGCCGGAAGGTTAATTGATGGGGTGCAAGCTCTTGATCGAAGCCCCGGTAAACGGCGGCCGTAACTATAACGGTCCTAAGGTAGCGAAATTCCTTGTCGGGTAAGTTCCGACCTGCACGAATGGCGTAACGATGGCCACACTGTCTCCTCCTGAGACTCAGCGAAGTTGAAGTGTTTGTGATGATGCAATCTACCCGCGGCTAGACGGAAAGACCCCATGAACCTTTACTGTAGCTTTGCATTGAATTGTGAACCGGCTTGTGTAGGATAGGTGGGAGGCGTTGAAGCGTGGTCGCTAGACTGCGTGGAGCCACCCTTGAAATACCACCCTGGTTTGTTTGCGATTCTAACCTTGGCCCGTTATCCGGGTTGGGGACAGTGCATGGTGGGCAGTTTGACTGGGGCGGTCTCCTCCTAAAGCGTAACGGAGGAGTTCGAAGGTACGCTAGGTACGGTCGGAAATCGTGCTGATAGTGCAATGGCATAAGCGTGCTTGACTGTGAGACTGACAAGTCGAACAGGTGCGAAAGCAGGACATAGTGATCCGGTGGTTCTGAATGGAAGGGCCATCGCTCAACGGATAAAAGGTACTCTGGGGATAACAGGCTGATACCGCCCAAGAGTTCATATCGACGGCGGTGTTTGGCACCTCGATGTCGGCTCATCTCATCCTGGGGCTGTAGCCGGTCCCAAGGGTATGGCTGTTCGCCATTTAAAGAGGTACGTGAGCTGGGTTTAAAACGTCGTGAGACAGTTTGGTCCCTATCTGCCGTGGGCGTTGGATACTTGACGGAGCCTGCTCCTAGTACGAGAGGACCGGAGTGGACGTACCGCTGGTGTATCGGTTGTCATGCCAATGGCATTGCCGAGTAGCTAAGTACGGAAGAGATAACCGCTGAAGGCATCTAAGCGGGAAACTCGTCTGAAGATAAGGTATCCCGGGGCCTAGAGCCCCCTGAAGGGTCGTTCGAGACCAGGACGTTGATAGGTCGGGTGTGTAAGCGCAGTAATGCGTTGAGCTAACCGATACTAATTGCCCGTGCGGCTTGATCCTATAACCTTGCAGGTTATGGCGTGAAAAGTGTGCCGCTTACTTGTAGTAAAAACTTGCAGTAAAAACATATAGTAAATAAGTGAAGTTGTTTGTAGCAGTTGTTAAAAACAGCTGTTAATTGCAGCTGATTGCAGTGAGCCTGTTTCACAAAACAGGCGGTGACCGCATCACCAAACAACCCTCACCCTCATTGTGCTTCTTACCCCCAATTGGCGTGCCCGCCCCTCGAGGCTTGCGCGCAACCAGCTACGCTTGACGACCATAGCGAGGCGGTCCCACACCTTCCCATCCCGAACAGGACCGTGAAACGCCTTAGCGCCGATGATAGTGGATGTACATCTGTGAAAGTAGGTCATCGTCAAGCTCTTACGACCCCAAACCCCCGCCCCTCCATAAGCGGGGGTTTGGCTTTTTATGTCCCCCTTTATCCCCCATTTATCCCCCATTTCCTCCACCCTCAAATACACTAACAATTTACCTAGTCGTCAGTACTACAATGAGTCCCATGCGTGGACAAGACATAACTGACCTGATTTTGTTATCAGCCATCTGGGGTAGCTCCTTCTTGTTCATGCGCCTGGCCGTTGGAGACCTCGGTCCGTTTCCTCTGATGGCTATGCGAACGGGTCTTGCGCTGATGGTTATCTTGCCACTATTGCTGTGGCGGCACGGTGTGCCTTCGTTGGTTAAAGATTGGAAGCCAATCTTTATGGTCGGTATTGTGAACGCCGCCATCCCTTTTTCATTATTGGCCTACGCCGCCATCACCATCCCCGCGGGTGTTCTATCCATTTTGAATGCCGCGACGCCCTTATGGGGTGCAACCATCGCTTTATTTTGGTTAAAAGACAAATTGCCGTGGCCTCGTCTATTTGGTTTGGGTGTCGGCTTCAGTGGGATTATCTTGCTGGTCTGGGAAGAGTTTGAGATCGATGCGGTGCTTAGCTCTGGACTGGGACTGGCAGCTGGTCTTTTGGCGCCAGTTTTCTTTGGATTTGCGGCCAGTTATACCAAGCGCCACTTAATGGGTCGCGATCCTTTGGCGGTCGCAACGGGCGCACTAATTTCGGCCACCTTGGTGCTGACACCGCTGGCGTGGCTCACATGGCCAACTACGGAGATCTCTACGCAGACATGGGGTTCAGTGCTGATGTTGTCTGTTCTTTGTACCGGAATGACATACATCATCTTTTATCGCTTGCTCATGAACGTTGGGCCAGCGAAAGCCAGTACGGTAACGCTATTGATTCCCGTCTTTGGGGTGTTGTGGGGTTGGTTGTGGCTAAACGAGCATGTTTCAACACTCATTCTCTCCGGCGCTGGCGTCATTTTGTTTGGAACCGCCTTCGCCACAGGTATCCTCGGGGAAAGGCGTCGCTCAGCATCTGCTTAACTACCCTTGGGTCTGCTTAATAGAGTCAACACAAGCAACAAGGAACAAGGAACAAGCTAAACATCTAGTGAAGCGCTTAGCGAAACCCTTGCAGTGCATTCATGAAGTTTTGTTGTCCTTGTGCCAAAGTGCCATTGTTATCTACGTGTACCACCGTAATGCCAGGCGGGATTGCGGCGGTTTCACGTTGCAGGCGATGTTCAATCTCTTGAGCGGTCTCGCGTCCCCGATGGTGCAGCCGTTGCGCCAAGATCATGGGACTCGCATCGATCGATAGGACAATGAGTTTTTTAACTCGTTGCGCGAGGGCGGCTATGGATTGGCGCGAACAATTGGCGACGATGTGTTTGCCCTTTTCTTGCTCGGTGATTAGGTGTTGTCTGAGGCCGTAATGCAGACCATGCGCTTGCCAAGTGATCAAAAATTCGCCCGCTTGCTCTCGGTTTAAAAACGTGGCTAGCGAACAACTGTCGTAGACTTCGCCAACTTGCCCCGGTACTCGTGTGACAACCCGTTTTGCGAATACATATTGAGTATTGGGTAGGGAGCGAGCACCGTCAATTAAGCTGTCCTTGCCAGCGCCGCTTGGACCAACCACCGCAAAGAAGTTGCCATAAGAAGTGTTCATGGTCATGCAATTAGCTTCGCTTGGCGTAAAAGCTGGGACAACTCATAAACAGGCAATCCCATCACAGCAGAAAAACTACCGTTCATTTGTTTGATGAACTGAGCGCCTTGTCCTTGAATGGCATAAGCGCCAGCTTTACCGAAGGGTTCACCGCTGGCAACATATCGAGTCATTTGATCGGGGCTTAAAGTGTCAAAGGTGACGATCGAGTGGGAGAGGGCGCGATAGGTTTGTTGATTGTGGTGAAGCGATATGGCGGTGTAGACATCGTGTGTGACTCCCGAAAGCATCGATAACATCTCGAGCGCGGCCTTCTCATCGTCGGGTTTGCCGAGGATGGTTTGTTCAATCGCCACAGTGGTATCAGCCGTCAGGATGGGTAGGCCCTGAAGTGGCTCTTGAGACGCGCTGTGTTGCTGGGCTCTTGATAGCTTGTCGTTCGCTGTTCGAACAACATAATCAACCACAGCCTCGTTGGCCTTTCTGGGCTCATCTTCTCCCGGTGGGCTGGGAACAATCAATTGCTTGGCCGGGACTTGCATCTGTTGCAGGATCTCAACCCGCCTGGGACTCGCCGATGCCAATAAAAGATAAGGAACACGGTTAAGCCACATGATTACTCACGGTGATAGGGGTGTCCGTTGGTGATAGACCAGGCTCGATAGAGTTGTTCACTTAATAAAACGCGCACGAGTGCGTGTGGCAAGGTCATTGCTGATAATTGAATCTTTAGGTCACATTGTTGTTTGAAGTCGGCGTCTAGGCCATCAGGGCCCCCAATAATGAGGGTGAGATGGTTTGACTGGTCTCGGTAGCGAACAAGCAACTCAGAAAACCCGACGCTTGTTAATACCTTGCCTGTCTCATCTAACGCCACGCGGGGACCGGGTCGACCTTGCAGCGCCTGATCGAGTCGTTGCGCCTCAATGGCCATATTCTGTTGGGGGGTTTTACCACTCTGTCGCGCGGCCGGTTTGATTTCTTGCACCACCACCTGCCAGTCGCCGGTCAAGCGCTTTAGATATTCATCGCATGCCACCGTGACCCAATTAGGTGTCCGGTGCGCCACGGCTGCGATGAGTAATTTCATGACTTTTTAATGGGTGCACGGGTGGTTTTTTTTACGGGTGCGCGAGTGGCTTTTTTAGTTGTAGGCAGGGGCGAATCGAGTTTCATGCGCACGGGTTTATCGCCCCAAAGCTCTTCGAGATTATAGTAAGCACGAATGGCGGGCTGCATGATGTGGACCACGATATCGCCTAAATCGACGAGGACCCACTCGCCGGTTTCTTCACCCTCCATGGCGATTACCGTCAAGCCCTCGGCCTTGGCTTTGTTCTGCACATTGCGGGCGAGTGCACGCGTTTGACGGTTCGACGTGGCAGAGGCGATCACCACTCGGTCAAATAAACCCGTGATGTGCATGGTGTTGAAGATCCGGATGTCTTGCGCTTTTACTTCTTCGAGTGCGTCAACCACCGCACGCTGTTGTTTTTGGATATCCATGTTTTTAGTCTCAAACTTTATTTGATAAAGGTGGTGCTTGGTGATGTAGTTAATCACGGCGGGGCAAACGTCATCGCTCACCGCGTGGCCTTGCGCTAAGTTCTCTCGCACACGGGTGGCTGACGTGGACATTGGTTCAAAAGGCAGAGGCTGTACACGTGACACCCCTTGATCAATCAAAGACTGTAAGGGCCCTGGGACAACCAGGTGATGTTGTGGTCGACAGGCGACCAAGAAAGTAACTTGTTGAGCAATGGCTTCCCATTGCGACCAAGAGCAGAAATTCTCTAACTGATCGGCACCAAGCAACCAAAAGTACCGCGGCCCTTTAGGTAGAGCACGCAGTGTGTCTATCGTGTAAGTCTCACCTTCGCGTTCGATCTCGATGGGGTTCAGATGAAACCGTGGTTCGTCTTGAATCGCCAGTGCAACCATGGCTGCTCGATGAGTTGGACTGGCCTTGAGTTTGGCACGCTGCCAGGGTTGACCGGCTGGAATGAACTGCACTTGGTCAAGCTGCACGTGCTCCAAAGCTGCCGATGCCAACCGCAGGTGCGCTTGGTGGATCGGATCAAAACTGCCGCCAAACAAGGCAATTCTTTCGGTGTGATTGGTCTTGGCTAACATTAAACCCAATCCCTTGGCGTGAGGTAGTCGCTGAGTTTTGCTTCTGGGCTACCGACTTCGGGATGCCAATCATACCGCCAGCTAACTTGGGGTGGCATCGAGAGCAATATGGATTCTGCGCGCCCACCGGATTGCAAACCAAAGAGCGTGCCGCGATCGAATACGAGGTTGAATTCGACGTAACGGCCGCGGCGGTATAGCTGAAAATCACGCTCTCTTTGGTCGTACGGCATGGCGCGTCGTTGTTCGACGATGGGTAGGTAAGCGTCTAAAAACGCATTGCCAACCGACTGGGTGAGGGCAAATGAGGACTCGAAACCGGGCTCACTTAAATCATCAAAAAATATGCCACCGATGCCGCGCATTTCTTGGCGGTGTTTGAGATAAAAATATTCATCACACCAACGTTTGTAGGCCGGGTAATGGCTGGTGCCGTGGGGGTCTAACGCTGTTTGGCAGGTGCGATGAAAATGGCGGGCATCTTCTTCAAACACATAATAAGGCGTCAAGTCCATGCCGCCACCGAACCAGAAGATATCTTCTTGGGCTGTGTTTTCGGTTGTGTTTCCGTTGGCGTTCTTATCAGCGTAAGCCACGAACAGTCGCGTGTTCATGTGGGTGGTCGGGACGAACGGATTGTTGGGGTGTAGAACCAATGAGATTCCCATGGCCTCCCAGCGACGCCCTGCCACCGCAGGACGATGCGCCGACGCTGAGGCGGGCAACTTGTCACCCATGACGTGACTGAAAAGCACGCCGGCTCGCTCAAACAAATCGCCGCCCTCAATCAATCGCGATAGACCGCCACCACCTTCCTTGCGTTGCCAACGGTCTGATCTGAATTGACCCCCATCGGCGGCTTCAAGACGGGTCACAATTTGGTCTTGGAGACCGAGAAAATAAGCATGAGCGGCAGCGACATCGACTAGGCGGTCAGTCATGTTTTTAGGGCTCTCCAAGCGATGTCAGTTCGGTATTGGGCACCATCGAAATTAATTCGGTCAACCGCGTGATAAGCCAACGCCCGCGCTTGAGTGACAGTGTCGGCAATTGCCGTCACACCTAAGACCCGACCGCCGTTACTCAATAACTGCCCGTTACTCTCGAGCGTGGTGCCCGCATGAAACACCACCACGGATTTATCTGCCTCGTCGGCATCTAACTTGCCGGTAATGGTGTCGCCAACCCGTGCTTTGGCTGGATAGCCATGGCTTGCCATTACCACGCACAAGGCGGTGGCGGGATCCCATTCCAGTGTTTGGGTGTCCAGTTGCTCTGTCACTGCGGCTTCGACGAGCGTGAGCAAGTCAGACCTTAGCCGCATCAAGATTGGCTGTGTTTCAGGATCACCCATGCGGCAGTTGAATTCCAACACGCCGATGGGACGGGTGGCGTCTTCACCGGGTGCGATCATGACACCGGCATACAGAAAGCCCGTGAAAGGAATACCTTCTTCACGCATGCCGTTGATGGTTGGCTCGATAACCTCTGCCATGATGCGTTCATGAATCACGGGGCTAACCACTGGCGCGGGAGAGTAGGCCCCCATGCCACCGGTGTTAGGTCCTTTATCGCCGTCTAGAAGCCGTTTGTGATCCTGGCTGCTAGCGAGGGGCACAATATGGTGTCCATCAGCCATGACGATGAAACTGGCCTCTTCGCCTGTCAGGCACGCTTCAATCACCACACGGGCGCCGGCGGCACCCAAGGACCCATCGCCTAGCATGCTGTCCACCGCCTCGTGGGCTTGGGCCAAGGTCGTGGCCACGACCACACCTTTGCCGGCGGCCAGGCCATCGGCTTTGATGACGATCGGTGCGCCTTGCGCCGTCAGGTACTCATGTGCGGCGATGGGATCAGTGAAGGTCTGGTAGGCGGCCGTCGGTATGCCATGGCGTTGCATAAAGGCCTTGGCGTAGTCTTTGGAGCTTTCGAGTTGGGCCGCTTTCTGTGTGGGACCAAAAATCTTCAACCCTGCGGCTTGAAACAAATCCACCACACCGGCCGCTAGGGGTGCCTCAGGGCCAACGATGGTTAACTCAATCCCTGTTTCTTGTGCAAATGCCAGCAGGGCCGAGGGCTCTGTGATTGCGACATTGGTGACACGATCCATGGTGGCAGTGCCACCATTACCGGGTGCAACGTACACATGGGAGGCCCTTGGCGACTTTAGCAATGTCCAGGCTAGCGCGTGCTCCCTTCCTCCAGAACCAATGACGAGCAGTTTCAATCGATGTCCTTATTCTTCGTTAGGCAAAATGGCGTTTGTATAGACTTCCTGAACATCATCAAGTCCTTCGAGTGCATCGAGCAACTTTTGCATTTTGATCGCGTTATCGCCCTCGAGGACGACCTCGTTTTCTGGTTTCATGATGACGTCAGCCATTTCAGCGGTCAATCCTTTGTTTTGTAGGGCCGCCGCCACGCCAGCGAAATGCACCGGCGAGCAAAGGACTTCAATCACACCTTCTTCATCTGTAATGACGTCATCGGCGCCAGCTTCTAAGGCAGCCTCCATTACAGTTTCTTCAGAAGTGCCCGGCGCGAATAGGAATTGCCCGAGATGGTTGAACATGAATGACACGCACCCGTCTTGCCCGAGGTTTCCGCCATGTTTGCTGAAGGCATGGCGCACATCTGAGACGGTGCGGGTGCGGTTGTCGGTCATGCAATCGACAATCACTGCCGCACCGCTAATGCCATAACCTTCGTAACGGATTTCGTCATAATTGTCGCCGTCTGCTGCACCAGCGCCTCGGGATATAGCGCGTTGAATATTATCCTTGGGCATGTTGGCCGCCATGGCCTTATCCCAAGCCATGCGTAAACGCGGGTTGGCATCGGGGTCGGCGCCACCTGCACGTGCGGCAACGGTTATTTCTCTGATAATTTTGGTCCACAGCTTGCCGCGTTTTGCGTCTTGACGACCCTTGCGGTGCTGAATATTGGCCCATTTGCTGTGTCCGGCCATATTTAAGCGTCATTGGTTGTAAGAAAACACTATTTTAGCGCGCTCGGGCGCCGTTGCCGACCTATTCGAGTTAACTTCTACAGAGGGGCACAAATGTGTGCGGCCAATGCGCTAATATTTGCATAAAGTTTTGTGTTCTGCGAGATCCGCATGACAGAGAACACTGGCGTCAGAAAACGATGAATTTCAAAGGCATTGTGCACGCTTTCGTGCGTTTATTTTGATTGGAGCTTTCATGAGTATCTCAACAAAAGCAATAAGGATCGAGCAACACGGCGGCTCGGAAGTCATGCACAAGGCGACAGTTGATGTGCCAGGTCCAGACGAGCACGAGGTCACCATCTCTCAAAAAGCCGTGGGATTGAATTTCATTGATATTTATTTTAGGTCGGGCTTGTACCAATCGTCGCTGCCACATGGTCTGGGTTTTGAAGGGGCGGGCGAGGTTGTGGCCGTCGGTAAGAAGGTCAAACGACTCAAAGTTGGCGATCGGGTGGCCTATGGTCAAAGTCCGATAGGTGCTTATGCTTACATCCGCAATGTTCCCGCTGCACAGGTTGTCAAACTACCAAAAGGCATTTCGTTTGAGCAGGCCGCGGCGATGATGCTCAAAGGGCTAACGGTGCAATACCTGTTTCGGCAAACGTATCGTTTGCAAGGCAATGAGACGATCTTGTTTCACGCTGCCGCTGGCGGGGTAGGGTTGATTGCTTGCCAGTGGGCCAAAGCGTTGGGGGTGAAACTTATCGGTACGGCGTCGAGCCAAGAAAAGATGGATTTGGCACTCAAGCATGGCGCTTGGCGCATGATCAACTACTCAAAAGAGAATGTGGTGGAGCGCGTCAAGGAACTGACCAAAGGCAAAAAAGTGCCTGTGGTCTATGACGGTGTTGGTAAAGACACTTGGGAAATGTCCCTTGATTGCTTACAGCCGCGTGGTTTGATGGTGAGCTACGGCAATGCCTCGGGTGCCGTTGATGGAGTCAACCTGGGTATCTTGGCGGCTAAAGGGTCGCTTTTTGTGACTCGCCCAACTTTGGCCACACACGTGCCAACACAAGAAAAAATGCAAGCCGCTGCAGACGAATTGTTTGACTTGGTATTGAAGAAAAAAATTAAGTTGCGCATAGACCAACGTTATACATTGGACCAAGTGGCCCAAGCGCATGACGATTTGGCTAGCCGTAAAACAACAGGCGCCTCGGTATTTGTTTTAGATTGATCCAACAAGCACGCTAAAAATCTCGCCAGCACGGATTCGTGCTGGCGTTTTTTTTGCTGTTTTTGCTGTTTTACTGTTTTGTTAGGTTTTGGTGGGCGATGTTAGTGCTAAGCGCGCTTGTTTTCTTGGTGATGGTAGTCCGTTGCGCGGGCCACCTCATTTTTGGAGCCGATGACGACGCTGACCCTTTCGTGTAGCGTTTGCGGTTCTATATCTAGGATACGCATTTGGCCGTTGGTGGCTAAGCCACCGGCTTGTTCAACGAGCATGCTCATCGGGTTTGCCTCATACATCAAGCGTAGCTTGCCTGGTTTTTTTGGCTCGCGAGCGTCCCATGGGTACATAAAGACACCACCGCGCATGAGCAACCGATGAATATCAGTCACCATGGAGGCGACCCAGCGCATGTTGAAATCCTTGGCCCTTGGCCCCGTCTGTCCCGCGAGACATTCGTCGATATAACGTTTGACGGGTGGTGCCCAGTGTCTGGCGTTTGACATGTTGATGGCGAATTCACCGGCATCTTCGGGGACAGTGATGTCGTCATGTGTCAATACCCATGAGCCCATTTCACGGTCGAGTGTAAAACCCACCACGCCATCGCCGACGGTTAGAACTAGCATGGTTTGGGGGCCATAAATGGCGTAACCGGCGGCTACTTGTGCGTGGCCAGCTTGCAAAAAATCCGCCTCGGTGATTTCACGTCCAGAGGCATCGGCGGGTGCCTTTAGTACCGAGAAAATCGTGCCAATAGATACGTTGACGTCAATGTTGGAGGAGCCATCGAGGGGGTCAAATAAGAGTAAGTACTCGCCCTTAGGGTAGCGGTTGGGAATCAGGTGGATGGTTTCCATTTCCTCGGAGGCCATGGCGGCTAAGTGACCCCCCCACTCGTTTGCTTCTAACAATACGCTGTTTGAAAGTACATCAAGTTTTTTCTGAACCTCGCCTTGGACGTTTTCACTGTCAAGACTGCCCAGAACTTCACCGAGTGCGCCTTTACTGACAGCGTGGCTAATCGTTTTACACGCACGCGAAACAATTTCAATCAGCAAACGCAGCTCTGCAGGAAGTGCTTTGTCATGGCGCTGCTTTTCAACCAGGTACTGTGTCAGGGAGGTGCGTTTTTTTGTCATTTTGTTCTCAGAGGGATAGGGCTTTGGTGACGACTTCGCGCGTGCCTGGTGATAGTTTGGCGTGCGCGGCCACTTGCTCAAGCGCTGATTTCATCAGTGGTTTGATGGCATCGGTGTGATGGGTCCAGTGATCTAAGGCACGGCCTAGTCGCGCGGCGACTTCGGGGTTGGTCTCATCAATCAAGCAAACCTGATCAGCCCAAAAACGATAGCCACTGCCATCAGCAACATGAAACCCGGTTGGGTTATTCAAGCAGAACTGAAACACCAAGGCGCGTAAGCGGTTAGGGTTACGTCGGGTGAAGGCCGGGTGCTGCATGAGCCCTTCAATGCCTTTGACGCTCATGCCCGGTGAGCTAGCTTGTAAGGCAAACCATTTGTCGACAACAAGGGGATCGGCTTGAAAGCGTTCGTAAAAGTGAGTCAACGCGTCGGCAACGGCATCATCGCGACGGGCGTGTTGCAATAACGCTCGCAGCGCGCCGAGTCGATCGGTCATGTTGGTGGCACTGTCATATTGAGACAGCGCGTGTGATGTGCCGAATTCATTGGCGGCTTGACACAGAAGAGATAACGCTAGGTTACGCAGAGCGCGTTTGCCCGCTGGCTGCGCGCTTGGGTCATAAGGCCCTGTGAGCGCATGACTCATGATCAGACTTTTGAGGGGTTCGGCCAAGTTCATGCCCATAGCTTGTTCAAGCGTTTGTTTGCGATAAGCCAGAATCAAGGGGTCCATGGGAGACATGGATTGCAGAAGGTACTTCTCAGATGGTGGCGTGAGAAGCCGAGTCAGATAGCCGGCATCCAACGCGGGATCTTCCAAAAGAGCCGCACAAATGTCGGTGATCTGGGAAAGGGCTGTTTCGTTGGTTTGTTCGGCATCAAGTAGGTAGGCACCAAACAGTGTTTGCAAGGCATCCCAGCGAGCAAAGGCATCGGTGTCATGTCGCGCTAATAACTCTAAGGCCTCACTGGATAAGTCTGTGTGCATACGAATCGGCGCAGAAAACCCGCGATTCAGTGACATCACTGCATCTGGTTGCACGCCTTCAATTGTCCACTGCTGGCGGCTTTCAGTCAGTTCGAGAAGCAGGGTTTCACCCGCTTGTTTGCCATGAGAAATTGTCAGCGGCTCGCCATCCGGCTTTAAGAAGCCAATGGCAAAGGGAATGTGGAAGGGCATTTTTTCAAGGCCGCTCTCCTTCTCTAGACCCACGGGAGGGCAGTCCTGCGACAAGGTGATTTGAGACGTGTTGGGTTGTGAGGTGGTTTCGACGTGTACGCTCACGGTCGGTGTGCCAGCCTGGGCGTACCAACGGCTAAAGAGGCTTAAGTCGCGGTTAGGCTCGACCTGTTGCCAGGCCCATTGCATGGCATCCACAAAGTCGTCGCAAGTGACAGCCTGCCCATCGTGGCGGCGGAAGTACTCGCGCATACCCGATTGAAAGATGGCCTCACCCATGAGGGTGTGCAGCATGCGAATCACTTCGGCGCCTTTTTCATAGATGGTGGCCGTGTAGAAGTTGCTGATTTCTTGGTAGCTATTGGGGCGAATAGGATGGGCCATGGGGCCCGCGTCCTCAGGAAACTGTGCCGCCTTGAGCATCACCACATCGTCAATGCGCTTAACGGCGCGCGCGCTCGCGGCTAGCTTCTCGCTTAGTCCTTCGG
>Ga0208414_1001123_pt1 | contig 21647 bp, 16 predicted proteins | sample AntAceMetag02UKE_FD_184770 | JGI IMG/M metagenome (GOLD analysis project Ga0208414, IMG submission 184770) | Saline lake microbial communities from Ace Lake, Antarctica - Antarctic Ace Lake Metagenome 02UKE (SPAdes) (version 2) | ecosystem: Environmental > Aquatic > Non-marine Saline and... | reverse complement strand
ATCGCACTGAAACGTATTAAACAGGCCTGCAGCAGCCTGCTGGTTTTACCCTTCGAAAGAGAGGAATCGCGTGCTACCGAGTTCGCAGACAGTGGATTAGTTTAAACGCAGAGAGCGCACATCAGCCTGTCAGCACCATCAAAGAGTCTCTCGGTAGTCCGACGCCTGAAATGAACGGGCCGAGCGCCTCGTCGATTTTTGAACCCTCCGATGCCGTGGGGATCAGTGCCGGGGCTGACCCGCTTCACCATAAAATCGGATGCCCCCGGAGCTTACCTGATCGGTTCCATTATGTTTAACTATGGAATCCTGCCCGAACGAGTCTGCGTAGTGAAGTCTACCGCGATTGGTTTGTTCAATTCGGGAGGATGCCGCAGAGGTCGAGCAGCGTTTCCCGCGCTGGACCAAGCAGGCTTTTGGTCCGAATCAAAGTAAACTCTTCCTTTGGTTGCCGATCCCCGCTATCGACGACGATGGTCCCGATTTCTTGATTGAATGTTGGCAGTAAACACCCTCCAGAAATGCAATTCCTTCGAAGAGGCCAAATGGGTTTCACCGCCGCCGTAATTTGCTTACTCATCACGGGCGCAGGTGCTTGGTGGAGTGCCCACCGGAATGTAGTGGCGTCCGGAAAGGTGGACGGGACCTACTTGATCCTGAATCAGCTCCAGAAGATCATGGTGGCCGCGTTGCGCACCGAGACGGTCGCGCATGGTTATATCCTGTTCGGGAAGGACGAGAATCTCGATTCGATTCGAACAAGATTGGCTGACGTCCAAACCTCCTTTTCCGAGTTGCAACAGCTCACGCAGGCCGACTCCGATCCCCATCCGCCCCACCAACTGGCCGATCTCCAGATCCGGTTGGCGCAGCAGAATAGCCTCATAACAGATGCCATGGAGCATCGCCGAAACGGACACGTTGCCGAGGCGATCGAAATGATCTCAGGGGGCGATCGGATTGGGCAAGTGGAAGCGATCAGGGTGGCGATCGATACGATGGCGAAAGAGGAGGAGAACTTCCTGCGACGGCACATTAACCAGGCCAATCGCCTGGCTCGCATCATGGTGATCGTCGTGGTCTTCGGCGGTGGGTTGTCCCTGGCACTGGTGGGGCTGTCCAGCGTGCTGGTCCGGCGCGATGCCGCCAAACGGAAGTGGGCCGAGGCGGAACTCGACCGTTTCTTCAATCTCTCGCTAGACTTCCTTTGCATCCTGAACGCAGATGGCCACCTCACGCGGGTCAATCCCGCGGTGATACGGACGCTGGGCTGGAGCGAGGAGGAACTGTTTGCCCGGCCCTTACTTCAATTCGTGCATCCGGACGATCGCGAAATCGTGGCGGGTGAACTGAGGGAACGATACGCCGACCACCGGACGTCGTTTTTCGAGTGCCGCCAACAGTGCAAGGACGGCACTTGGAAACGAATCGCGTGGCGATGTGTGGCACCCTTTGATGGCACCCTCTACGCGACCGCGCATGACGTCACGGAGCAAGTTCAGACCCGGGAAAACCTGATCGCCACCCTGCAGGAGTTGGATGACGTGAAAGTAGCGTTCAATCAGCATTCCATCGTGGCGATCACTGATGCTCAGGGTGAAATCACGTTCGCCAACGACAAATTTTGCACCCTTTCGCAATATGCGCGGGAGGAACTACTCGGGCAGGATCACCGGATCATCAATTCCGGTCATCACGCCAAAGAATTTATCTGCGACCTGTGGACGACCATCGCCCAAGGCAAGGTCTGGCAAGGCGAGATAAGGAACCGCGCCAAGGACGGTTCATTCTATTGGGTGGATACCACGATAGTGCCCTTCCTCGATGCCGGCTCGAATCCGGTCCAGTATGTGAGCATCCGCACGGACATTACCGAGCGAAAGCAAATCGAACAGGATCTGGCCCGACTCAACTCCGATCTGGAGCGACACGTCGAGAAGCGCACGGCCGAGGTTCAGCCCGGGCTGGCCACACTCGATGCAACGGTGGACGGGGTGTTTATCTTCGACCCGGAGACCCTGCGGTTCAGCTACGTGAACGAAGGCGCGATGCGACAAGTCGGTTATTCCAAGCAGGAATTGCTGGCGATGACGCCGCTGGACATCAAACCCAGATTTAACGAAACTGAAACCACCGAAACCGAATTTCGCGCCCTGCTCGCCCCGCTGCAGCGAGGCGAAGCGAATGCAACCAACTTCAAAGCGATACACCGCCACAAGGACGGGCACGATATCCCCGTGGAAATCAACCTCCAGCTGGTCTCCTCCGGCGTTGAAACACCCCGCTTCGTCGCTCTCGCTCGCGACATCACTGAGCGCACCCGAGCCGCCGCCAAAACGGCCCAGTTACAGACGGAGCTGGAGCGGGTCGGTCGGATGGCGACCTTAAACGAGCTCTCCCTTGCCCTCACTCACGAGTTGAGCCAGCCCCTGACGGCGATCCTAACTAATGCCGGGGTTGCCCGCAGTCTGCTCGCGACCGTTCCGCCCGCCGTGGCACCGTTGCGAGAGATCCTAGACGATATCGTGGCCGACAACCAGCGAGCCGCGGCCATCATCCAGCGCACCCGGACTTTGGTAAAGAAGGACGAATCGCCTCCGAGTGAAGAGATTGACCTTTCCCGAATGATTGCCGGCGTGCTGCATTTGGTCGAATTCGAGGCACAGCTTCATGGCGTGACCATCGAGCGTGATCTGACGGCGAATCTGCCCGAGGTGAGGGGGAGCGAGGTGCAGCTGAGGCAGGTTTTGATGAACCTGATCGTCAATGCCATCCAAGCCATGGAGCAGGTGCCGATCGGGGAGCGTCGCCTGTTCATCAGTGTGGCCCGGGCGGACGAGCGAAACGTGCTCGTGGCGGTGCGCGATTCGGGGCCCGGGTTGACGGAAGAGGAGGGCGCGATTTTTACCCCGTTTTACACCACCAAACCGGATGGCTTGGGCGTGGGGTTGGCCATTTGCCGTACGATTGTAACCGCGCATGGCGGCCGCATTACTTTGCGGAACAATGTCAACCAGGGTGCCACGGCGGAATTTACGCTGCCCATTGGCGGCAGCAATCGTCCCTTTCTCCTGTCATGAACGATACGGAGGAAACACATCGCGGCTGCATTCTAATCGTGGACGACGATGCCTCGGTGCGCCGGAGCCTGGGCCGTCTGCTGCGGCACGCGGGCTACACCGTCGAGGTCTTTGCATCGGGGGCGGAATTACTGGCACGGCGGACGGCGTCTGGCCCCACTTGTCTCGTGCTGGATGTTCATCTGCCGGGTTTGAATGGCCTCGAGTTGCAGCAGCGGCTAGCCGGGGACCTGCTGCCGATCATCTTCATCACGGGCGACGGCGACATCCCGACCAGTGTGAGGGCAATGAAGTCTGGCGCGGTGGATTTTCTGCTCAAACCTTTTGGACCCGAGGCCTTGCTTGAGGCGATTAGGGAGGCAATGGCCCGCCGCCGACGGGCCGACACTCGACGAAAAGATGCCACCGAAATCGAACAACGGTTTCTACAGCTGACGGCGCGGGAGCGGGAAGTTTTTTCACTCGTGGCGGCCGGGCAGCCCAACAAGCAGATTGCAGCCGAACTCGGGATCGTCGAGCAGACGGTCAAGATACATCGGGGACGGGTGATGAAGAAGATGCAGGCGGAGTCCATCGCAGAACTGGTGCGGTTCGCGGGTCGGCTGCGACTGGACGAACCCGGCCGGGATTAATTTCGCGCTCATCGAGATCCGGAATTGTTCGGGCCGGGCCGGAGGGATTTACCCGGAGTTGACCGCGCCCACGTTTTTGGCGTTTGTCTTAAGCGCGGCTAGGGATGGATGCGGAAAGGGTCGCGGCGTTTGAGCGGAGCGAAAAGGTGGGGTGCGGTTTTAGACCGCGGCGGTGGTTCGGTAGGACCGTCAGCGTGAAGTCGGGGTGTAAAACCCCTCCTACATTTAACCGGAAAAGCGTAATTCAACGCAGGAAACGATCTTTCTTCGTTGCGACGGCGGCGGACAGGGAGTCAACCAAACGACGGTAACCGATGGTCCCTTCGCGCGCTTCATTGCTTCGCGGTAAATTTGCGTTCGGCCAAACGAAGGAGGGATTAAACCCCAGCCCCAAGGAAGTTGCGTCTGTAAATTGTGGGTCGGGCTTTACGCCCGACAGCGCCGCTTGGCGGCGCGGAGAGGACGGTGGGGGCGAAAACGTGGCTGCGGGCAGTTGAGACGGAGAGGCAAGGGGCTCACGCTTTCGGTCTTTGCCTCAAGCGCGGCTACGGGAGGTTGTGGAAAGGGTAGCCGCGTTTAAACGGAGTGAAAAGTGGGAGCGGGATGAGTGCGATTTTTACCGTGATTGCCTTATGCCGACCTGCTTCCCGGAAGGCGTCCGGTATACGACTAAGGTGTCATAGACCGGGAGGTCCCTGTTGCGGTAGATTACAGTATGGCAGGAAAAAACTCAATCGCGGTGGTCGACGACGACGAATCGGTCCGACGGGCGATCGGTAGATTGCTGCAATCCTCGGGCTACGACTTCACCGGTTATGAATCGGCCGACGACTTCCTTAATCCAGACAATTTTCGAGTGCCTGACTGCATGGTGCTCGATCTCACCATGCCGGGCCTTGACGGCTTCGGGCTCATCAAGCGATTGGATAATCAGGGGTTCACTTTCCCGGTGATCATCATCACGGCCCACGGCGACGACAATTACCGTCAACGAGCCCGATTTGCGGGAGCAACAGATTTTCTGCCGAAACCGTTTACCAATACCGAAATACTCGAAGCGATCAGGGTCGCCTTGAGTTCCAGTCCGCGGTCGCAGGAAGACCACGTGGGAGGGAGATCCTGATCTTGAGTGAAGCTGGTCAACTCGTGATGTTCCTGCTCGACGACTGTCGCTATGCGGTGCGGTTGGCGGCGGTGCGGCGCATTGTTCCGCTGGTGGATATCACTCGCCTGCCGCAAGCACCAGATATCGTGCGCGGCGTGATCAACGTGGAGGGTCGGGTCATCCCGGTGATCGACATCCGGCGGCGATTTCGGTTACCGGAGCGCGAAAGCAGCCTGAACGATCAGATCATCTTGGCGCAGGCCGGGCGACATGCGGTCGCGCTGATCGTGGATGCCGCCTTGGGGGTGATTGACGCACCGGCAACGATGATTGCCCAAATCGACGAAATTCTTCCGGGTCTCGAACACGTCGCGGGCTTGGTTAAGCGCGCCGACGGGCTGATCCTCATTCATGACCTCGACACCTTTCTTTCATTGGAGGAAGCCGAGAAACTCGAGGGCGCGCTCGCTCAGACCACAGGGACTTCATGAAACGCAGTCTTGCCCGGTCCGAGCTCGAGCAGCTGAGCGAACTCATCGCTGCGCAGATGGGTCTGCACTTCCCACCGGAACGGGCGGAAGACCTGGAACGCGGCCTCGACTCATCGGCCCGTGAATTTGGCTTCACGGATCCGGTCGACTGCCTGCGATGGCTGTTGGCAAAGCCGTTAAGCACCGAACAGCTCGAAATCTTGGCGGGCAACCTGACGATCGGGGAAACCTACTTTTTCCGGGAACCGCTAGTTTTTGATCTCCTCGCGAAACAGGTGCTACCAGAACTGGTGCAAAGGCACGGTGATGACCGGCGACTCAGGATTTGGAGTGCGGCGTGTTGTTCGGGCGAGGAGCCGTATTCTCTGGCGATTGCGCTGCAACGCGCGATGCCCGATCTGGCGGACTGGCACGTGACGATCCGCGGCACCGATCTCAACCCTCGGTTCTTGCGCAAGGCGGAGGAGGGCATCTTCAGCGAGTGGTCGTTCCGGAACGCGCCGCCCTGGCTCAAGGCAGACTATTTCAAACCGCTCGGGGGCGGGCGCTGGAAACTCTCTCCCGCGATTAAACGGATGGTGAGTTTTTCTTCGCTCAACCTAGTCGACGATGTCTATCCGTCCCTATCCACCGACACCAACGCCATGGACGTGATCTTCTGCCGCAATGTGCTGATCTACTTTTCCCCGGAACGGGCGAATCGGGTCATTGGCCAATTGGCCCGTTGCCTGACCGAAGGCGGCTGGCTCGTTCTTAGTCCCAGCGAGACTCCGCATGTGCGACTCCCTGATTTCGAGCCGATGGAATTTGGCGGGACGATCGTGCACCGCAAGGACTCCGCTCAGTCCAAGAGAGTGACCCCGTGGAGCCCCGCGGAGGAGGAATGGATCACCCCAGCGTTAGAAGACCCGGTGGACTGGTTTGTGCCGGATACGATCACACCAGCACTGCCGGGGGCAGACCTGGCACCGGTCGCGGTGGAAACTCCGCCGTCACCAGCTGACGAGGCCCGCGATCTTTATGAGCGAGGCGACTACGCCGAAGCCGCCGCGCTGCTGGAAACGCAGGTTTCCACCGCAACGGGGGGATCTGACGAAATGGCGCTGCTGACTCGGGCCCTCGCCAATTTGGGCCGACTCGAGCCGGCGCTCGAATGGGCGGATCGCGCCGCGGGGGCGGACAAGATGAACCCCGCCATGCACTATCTGCGTGCCAGTATTTTACTCGAATTGAGCGAAACCAGCGAGGCGATGCTCGCCTTCAAGCGCACGCTTTACCTCGATCCCGATTTTGTGTTGGCGCATTTCTCCCTAGCCCGCATATTTCACCAAGTTTATTGAGGGGGCGTAAAAGTTGAAAAGATGCTCTATTTTGGTCTCAAGGAAGCGTCAGATTTGTCGTGACGGTATCGGCTGTCATCGGCCCCGTCGATCAGCCCCGGTTTCGCTAATTTCGGGACATTTTGACGCTTTTTTAGAGTTATACAGGCATAGCTCCGCCCGGGATTGGTCGCTAGCGTCGCAATGGGGTTGGAGCAAAAGCCGGATTCAGCCTGGCAGGGCTCGTAACTTTTGCCAGACGTGGGCAAAGAGCGCCCGGCTCGGGCTCGACTCGCTCAATCGCACCCGTATCCGTCGAACCGATACCTCAACGCGCGCGGCCAGTTTGAACAGTTTGAGTCGGATCGTGCCCACCGTGGCTTGGGCCAACGCGGTGCCTTTGAGGGCATACGCGCGTAGACGTTCCACCAACTGATAGGCAAAGGCCGAGAGCCACAACCGCAGTTGATTGGCCGCGAAGCCCGCTGATGATAGTCGATCGGCAAACAGATCCTGCTGTTGCTCCTTGATCCGGTTCTCCATCTCCCCGCGGGCGCAATAAACCCGTTCGTAGAGTTCCTCACCATTACGCTTCAGACTGGTGACGATGAATCGGGGGTTGGCCTTGTCGCGCAGCCACTCGGCCTTGCCGATCACTCGGCGCGACCGGCTCCAGCTGGTCAAGGTTGTGTAGTCAATATCATGATACACTCGGGCCGTCCCGCCGCACTGGCAGGCCCGCATGCGGGCCCGCGCTAGGGCCGCAGCCAACTCGGCCACCAACCGTTTGTTGCGGCCCAATCCCAGCACGTAGTCGACCCCGTGCGATTCGCACCAGACCATGATCGACTCACGGCAAAACCCGCTGTCGGCCCGAACTATGATGCGCGCCCGGGGGCACCGTCGCCGGATGGCCGCTACGATTTGATCGAGCGCCTCCACGGTGCCATCGCACGCATCGCGATCGGCGGTGCGTAACTGCGCCCATACGATGGCGTCGCCGATAAATGCATACAGCGGAAGATAGCAATAGGACTTGTAATATCCCTGGAAGAATCTCCCTTCCTGCTGGCCGTGCAAAGGATCGTCGGTTGCATCTAAATCGATCACCACCTCACGTTGCCCACGGCGCAAACTTTGCACGCCCGTCTTGAGCAACAGTTCCCTGACCTGCGGTGCCTCGACCCTCACCTTGTGGTAGCGACCACTGCGGTGACTGGACAACTCCAGCCGGTTCAACGTGGGCGCCGAGGCGAGCACCTCCCCATGCTCCTTGGCCGCAGCGGCCGAAAGCAGCGGATCGTGGCGCAACGTCTGATGATCATTGAGATCCTCATAACCGAGTGCGATTGCGAGCACGCGCTGAGCCACCATGGTCTGCACCGAGTGATCAATGCGCTTCGCATCACGCTTGTCCACAAAGCATCCGGCTAGTTTACGGGTCAGACCCATCGAACGATCCAAATCGCGCAACAGCAACGACCCCCCATCGGTGCTCAGCGTGCCACCATCAAACGTCGCGATGACTTGACGCGAACCAAGGGCTTGAAATTCCAATTCCGATTGATGACAGTCTGCCTGAAGTGGATCGGCATGCTTTTTAGTCCTATCTTGTTTCATACCAATTAGTTAACTGGTGTGACGGTCCACTTCAACTTTTATTCGTGAAACATGCGGGCTCGATTGGGGCAGTGGGTCACTGAGTCGACCCGGTTGAAGGGGGCGCTGGTGAACGTCACCGATCAGGCGCAAGACTGGGCCGACACGTTACAGCGAGATTGTGCCGATCACCTGCACGAGTTGGAGTTACTCGCCCCATGGCTGGCGTTGGAACCTTCCACTGACGAGGAGCGGGGGCCGCTTTGCCCGAGGCCAACCCTGACGGAACTCGATCAGGACGCGTCCGCCCCCGCCCACCAACAACTACTCGCGATCGAAGCTCTCGCCCAGCGATGCGATGAACTGGCCGCGATGGACTTTACCTTTCTGATCGATCCGGCGCGCGAACTCTTCGTCACGGGATTCAAGGTCGCCGAACATCGGTGCGATACCGGCTTCTACGACCTGCTGGCTTCCGAGGCACGCCTGGGCAGTTACGTCGCCATCGCTCTTGGACAGGTGCCGCAGGACCAATGGTTTTCTATGGGGCGATTGTTGGTGGCGACGCGAGGGGCCCCCGTCCTGGTTTCGTGGAGTGGGTCGATGTTCGAGTATCTCATGCCGTTGCTGGTCATGCCGACCTACGAACACACGCTGCTCGATCACACCTGCCGCGCTTCGGTGAGCCGGCAGATCGCCTATGGAAAACTGCGCGGGGTGCCGTGGGGAATATCCGAGTCGGGTTACCATCTGACCGACGTCCATCTGAACTACCAATACCAAGCATTTGGTGTTCCCGGCATGGGGTTAAGGCGTGGATTGGCGGAGGATCTCGTGATCGCGCCCTACGCTTCCGCACTGGCCTTAGTGGCGTCGCCGGTGGCGGCTTGTGAAAACCTCCAACGGCTGGCCGCCGACGGCCGTGAGGGTGACTACGGGTTTTATGAGGCCGTCGACTACACGGCATCGCGCCTACCCCCCGGTGAGACGAGTGCCACCATCCGGTCGTTCATGGTCCATCATCAGGGTATGAGTCTGCTGGCGCTGGTCAATGTGCTGCGGGGCAATCCGATGCATCGACGCTGCCTCGCCTGCCCGATTTTAAAGGCCACCGAGCTGTTGTTACCGGAGAGACCTCCCCGAGTCGCCGGGGCCGTCTCGGCCGAGGACCCGACCGCGGAGATCTTACCCTGGATAGATGGCGACCGGGCGAGCGTGATGCGGGTGTTTACCGATCCGGATTCGCCTGTCCCCGAGGTGCACATGCTCTCCAACGGACGCTACCATGTCATGGTCACCAGTGCTGGTGGTGGCTACAGCCGATGGCAGAATATTGCGATCACTCGCTGGCGCGAAGACGCGACGCGGGATTGTTGGGGCACTTTTGTCTATTTGCGGGATGTAAGCACGGGCGAATATTTCTCGGCGGCGTATCAACCGACCTTGGGTGGGACGAAGAGGCACGAAGCCATCTTCACTCAGTCCCGGGCGGAGTTCCGGGAGCTGCAGTCCGATCTGGAGGTCCACACCCAGATCAGCGTCTCGCCTGAAGACGACGTGGAGCTGCGTCGCGTCACCATCACCAATACCCTGCCGGTGGTCCCCACGATCGAACTCACCAGCTATGCTGAAGTGGTGTTGGCGGCTCATTCGGTCGATACCTCCCATCCCGCCTTCAGTAATCTTTTTGTACAGACGGAGTTTTTCGCGCCGTCTTCTGCTGTGCTCTGCACTCGGCGGGCCCGATCTCCCGAGGAAACCCCTCCGTGGCTGATGCATCTGATGACCGGACCGGAGGGTCGATTAGACGGGATATCGTGTGAAACCGACCGGTCACGCTTTGTCGGACGGGGAGGGGGCTTGGCGAGTCCGCTGGCGATGAAAACCCGCGGCGCCTTGTCCAACACCGTTGGTTCGGTGCTCGACCCCATTGTTTCACTACGCGGCACCATTTCGATTCGTCCTCACGAAACCGTCACCATCGACCTAGTGCAGGGCGTGGCCGTCAGTCGCGAAGAGGTGCTTACCCAGGTGGAAAAATATCAGAGCAATCGCATGGTGGATCGCGCCTTCGATCTGGCTTGGACCCACAACCGGGTGACATTGCACCATCTCAATGTCACCGAGGCAGAGGCCCAGCTCTACGGCCGACTGGCCGGAGCGATGATCTATGTTGATCCTGCTCGGCGGGCACCCGCAGGAGTTTTCCGCAGCAATCGGCGCGGGCAGAGTGGTTTGTGGAGCTTTGGTATATCCGGCGATCTGCCGCTCGTCGTGCTGCGCATCAGTGACGCCCGCAAGATGGAAATCGTCCAACAACTGGTTCAAGCGCATTCGTTTTGGCGGCTTAAGGGATTGGCGGTCGAGCTGGTGATCGTGAACGAGGACGTCTCGATCTATCGTCAGTCCCTGCATGACCAGATTATGGGCCTGATCGCCGCGCGCAACGAAGTGCAAATATTGGACCAACCGGGCGGCATATTCGTCCGACGTCTCGAACAGATTCAACACGAGGATCTCGTGCTACTGCAGTCCGTAGCGCGGCTTGTCGTGGAAGACGAGCGCGGCACGCTGGCTCAGCAAATCGCTTACCGAAGCGTATTGGATCCGATCATACCGGCGCTGGATTCAACCCGTTCTCCCGTGATCGACCAGCCGCCGCCGATGGCGCAACGCGAGTTGATTTTCTCGAACGGATTGGGTGGGTTTACCCGCGACGGTCACGAATATGTCATCACGCTCAACCCCGGCCAGGTGACGCCGGCGCCGTGGGTCAATGTGCTGGTTAATCCGACCTTCGGCACCGTCGTTTCGGAAAGTGGTAGCGCCTACACTTGGCTTGAAAATGCTCATGAATTTCGCCTCACACCGTGGAATAATGATCCGGTGCAGGACACGACCGGCGAGGCGCTTTACTTGCGCGACGAACAAACGGGAGAGTATTGGTCACCCACACCGTTGCCGGCGCGGGGGGCGACCCCTTACGTTATTCGCCACGGCTTCGGTTACACCGTTTTCGAGCACACTGAACACGGGATCGCGTCCGAGCTCTGGATCTACGTGGCCATGGATGCGCCGGTGAAATTTTCCGTGCTCAAGCTCCGCAACATCTCGGGGCGTCCGCGCAAAATTTCAGCCACGGGCTACTGGGAATGGGTGCTGGGCGATTTGCGGCAAAAGAGTCTCCTACATGTGCAGACCGAGGTGGACTTTAAGTCGGGTGCCTTGCTGGCCCGCAATTTCTACAACACGGAATTCCGCGACCGCATCGTGTTCATTGACGTGGGAGGCGGCAACCGGACGATCACAGGCGATCGGAAGGAGTTTATCGGTCGCAACGGCAACCTTGCGCAGCCGGCAGCGCTGAAAAGGACGCGACTTTCCGGTCGGGTCGGAGCTGGCTTGGATCCCTGTGGTGCGATGCAGGTCACCCTCGAACTGGCTGACGGGCAGGAGCAAGAAACGAGTTTTCGCTGCGGAGTCGGGCGCGATTCCGCCGACGTCGAAAACCTGATCCAGCGTTTCCGTAGCGAGGGAGCCGTTCGGAACGCGCTGGAAGGTGTCTGGCGTCACTGGAACCGCACCTTAGGTGCCGTGAATGTGGATACGCCCGATCCGGCGGTAAACGTCATGGCTAATGGTTGGCTGCTCTATCAAACTTTGAGCGCGCGGCTCTGGGGGCGAACCGGTTTCTACCAGTCGGCCGGCGCCTACGGGTTCCGCGACCAATTACAGGACGTGATGGCCTTGACCCATGCCGAGCCCGCACTCACCCGCGAACACTTGCTCCGAGCCGCCGCCCGTCAGTTTCGCGAAGGTGATGTGCAGCATTGGTGGCATCCGCCGGCTGGCCAAGGCGTCCGCACCCACTTTTCGGACGACTATCTGTGGTTGCCCTACGTCACTTGCCGCTATGTCGCCACGGTCGCGGATACCGGAGTGTTGGATGAGAAAATCGGCTTCCTCGAAGCCCGTCCGGTCAAACCCGAGGAAGAGGCCTACTACGATCTGCCCAACCACGCCGAGGAAACCGCGAGCCTTTACCAGCACTGTGTGCGGGCCATCGAGTATGGGCTCAAATTTGGTGCCCACGGCCTGCCTTTGATGGGCTGCGGAGATTGGAATGACGGCATGAATCGCGTGGGCAACGAGGGGAGGGGAGAAAGTGTCTGGTTGGCATTTTTCCTCTACGACGTGCTCACCCAATTCTCCGGTCTGGCGCGGAAGTTCGGAGACTCTACTTTCGCCGATCGTTGCGTCGCCGAAGCTCAGAAACTAAAAGAGAACATCGAGCAACACGCGTGGGATGGACAGTGGTATCGCCGGGCTTGGTTTGATAACGGCGAGCCACTCGGTTCCCGGACCAATCCAGAATGCCAGATCGATTCCCTGCCGCAAAGCTGGTCAATCATCAGTGGAGCCGGCCAACCGGAGCGTTCGCGTGAGGCGATGGAGTCCGTCGACCAAAGACTGGTTCGACGCGATGCCGGGCTGGTCCAATTGTTTGATCCTCCGTTCGACAAATCGACGCTCAATCTCGGTTACATCAAGGGATATATTCCGGGCTTGCGGGAGAACGGGGGCCAATACACGCACGGCGCGATCTGGGCGGCGATGGCCTTCGCCATGATGGGCGAGAGCGAGCGCGCTTGGGAACTCTTCGCCATGCTGAATCCAGTTCATCACGGCGCGACAGCCTCCCAAATTGCCACCTATAAAGTCGAGCCCTACGTCGTCGCCGCGGATGTCTATGCGGTGCCGCCGCACACCGGCCGTGGCGGCTGGACATGGTATACCGGCTCGGCCGGCTGGATGTATCGGCTCCTTGTAGAAACGCTGCTCGGAGTGAACCGTGAAGGGGACCAATTGCGGTTGGCACCACACATGCCGAAGGCCTGGCCCAGCTACAAGATCCACTATCGTTTCGGGCAAACGGTCTACCACATCACGATCACTCGTCTCGCCGCCGACTCTCCCGTAGTGGGAACCCTTTCTCTGGACGGAAACGAAATCCCGGGACCGACGCTTCCGCGGTGCGACGATCAGCAGGAGCATATCGCGGAGTTTACCCTACGCTGAACCATGAAAAAAGTACCCCGTCCCAGAGTGCTGGCCATCAACGGTGGCTCATCCAGCATCAAGTTTGCTCTCTTCGAATCCGGGGAGGCGCTGGAGCGTATCCTGGTTGGAGAGATCGAGGGTATCGGCCAGCCCCAAGCAAAATTCACCGTCGAGGGCACCCCGCAGAGCGAAATTTTCTCGCGATCGCTTTCCGCACCGGACCACGCGGCGGCCGGCGATGCGTTGATGGATTGGCTGCAGCCGCGAATCGATTGCGGCACGCTGACCGCCATCGGGCATCGGGTGGTGCATGGTGGCCCGAAGTATTGGGAACCGACGCGCATCACTCCCGAAGTCGTGGAGGAACTGCGCCGGATCATCCCCTTCGATCCGGCACACCTGCCGGACGAGATATTACTGACCGAGGCGTTTCATCGCCGCTACCCGAGCCTTCCCCAGATCGCCTGTTTTGACACTGCATTCCATCACGACCTGCCTCGCGTCGCGCAAATCCTGCCGATCCCGCGTCGTTATGAAACGCAGGGTATGCGCCGCTATGGGTTTCATGGACTGTCCTACGCTTACCTGCTGCAGGAATTGGAACGCGTGGCGGGGAAGCAGGCCGCCGAAGGACGGGTGATCCTCGCTCACTTGGGGAACGGCGCGAGCATGGCGGCGGTTCGCGCCGGATATTGTGTGGACACGTCCATGGCGTTCACGCCGGCTGCGGGGCTCATCATGGGCACCCGCATGGGGGATGTGGATCCGGGAATCGTTTCGTTTCTTGCCCAGAGTGAGCAAATGACTCCGGCTCAGTTTGACCGGATGGCTAATCATCAGTCGGGACTTCTCGGGATCTCAGAAACCAGTTCCGACATGCGTGATCTGCTCGCCCGGGAAACGTCGGACAGGCGGGCAGCCGAGGCGGTGGCGGTGTTTTGCTACCAAGCGAAAAAATGGATTGGCGCGTATACTGCAGTGCTGGGTGGAATCGACACCCTCGTTTTCGCCGGCGGCATCGGCGAAAACGCGCCGCCGATTCGATCCCGTATCTGCGAGGAACTCGGCTTTTTCGGTATCGAATTAGACGAGGCGCGCAACGCGGCGACCGAAGCGGTCATATCGACGACTACCAGTCGCACGACGGTCCGAGTCATTCGCACCGATGAAGAGCGCATGATCGCGCGTTCCGTGCAGCACATTCTCGCGCCGAATGAGGCCGGGTAAAGTTTTGGTCCCCTAGTCCCGGTCGAACCGGAGGTGTAGGATACGGACTTGGTCAGAGCCTTCTGATTGATCCGTTAAAGAACTGTTGAATCTCGGCCATCACCTCGATCAAACGAGCCGCTTCGGCTTTGGTGTTGTCGAAGTAAAGACTCGCACGTGCAGTGGACTCGACACCGAGTTTTCTGATGAACGGCTGGGTGCAATGATGGCCCCCGCGCAGGGCCCCGCCCGACTGGTCGATCGCTGAGACCATATCGTGCGAATGCACCCCATCAACGAGGAAACTCACCACGCCAGTGCGTCCGGTTTTTGGCTCAACGAGCAGCACTCCCTTCAATTCTGAAAGCCTTTCGAAAGCGTAGCAGGCCCAGTTCCTGCTCGTGCTGCCAGATGTTGAACGGGCCAATGCCATCAAGGTAATCCATTGCCGCGCAGATCGCGGACGTAATGATCGGCACTCGGCGCGTAATATCGGTGATCGACGGCCGAATGAAGACCTCTTTCCTCCTCGACTTCTTCGAAGTGGTGATCTGGCTGTCGGACAGGTTCTACCCTAGGGCGCATCGAGGAAAATCCGTGGTTTAGGCTTTAACTTCGTCCTAGGTTTCTCGACCAGAAACGTGCTGAGCATTTGGGGCGAGCAGCGCACTCCGCTGGGGCACCTGACTTTGCTGGGCGGTTGGAGGTGATGAGATCCGGGACCTGGCCGACGCGCACCATGAGCAGGGTCTGAGCAGGACCCTGCGCAAGGGGGAAGACCGGTACGGCGAGAAGAACATGCGCTTCTGTTTCATGACGACGCGTGCGCTGAAGAAGGCGATGCCGCTGATCAAGCAGCGCGGTGAGCAGATTTTCTATACGCTCGACTACCGTGGGCTCTCCAACCAGCTGCTGATCGCGCGAATCCAAAGTCCTCCCGCCGCCGACAGTCGCCGCTGCGCAAGTAGCTCCGGCGCGGGCGGTGGTCGGCGGGTCAGGCAGGCATCAGGAGGTGGGTGGGGTTACGGCCGGGCAAACCGCCGGAACGCCACGCTCGCAGCCAGGCCGATCAGGGCGAAGCCAGCGATCACGCTGAAGACGTGCTGGTGGCCCACCACGCCGGGTGAGGCATCGAGTAGCGCGCCCATCAACGGCGGCATGAATACGTCCGGGGTGTAGCCGAGAACCGAAACGATTCCTACGGCGGTTCCAGTCCACGCTAGCGGCACCCGTCCCTCGCCCATCACCGCATAGTAGAGCCCGCGCAAGGCAAAGATTCCTAAGCTCGCCGTCACGACACCGACCAAGAACCATGTCACCGTTGGTACCCGTCCCGAAGCCAGCAATACGGCCCCGGCGATCAGTAGTATGAAGCTGGCGATCGTCATTCGGGCTGCCCCGAATCGATCGGCAAGGAAGCCGGCACCGATCGCCGCGACGGGTCGCATCCACAACGACACCGTGGCCAGTCGAGCCGCCTCGACATCGTTGCTGCCGAGCAGATCTCGGGCGTAGAGCGAGAAGTCATCGGTCGCCTTGAAGCCCACGTAGGCGCAGACGATGATGACGGCTTGGAGCCAAACGGTCGGGAGGCTGAGCAGGTGTCGGACTCCGGACCACTGGAAGCGGGAGGCTTCGTTACCCGGACGTCGGCCTCCCCCCGGCAGGGCGACCAAGACCAGCGCGGCCACCGCCACGCCCGCTCCGGATAGGATGATGATGATCGTTCTCAGAGCAGTGGTTTTTTCGTCTAGGTCGGCCGAAGCCGGATCGGCGGGCAGCAGCGCGGCGAAAACGGCTACCAGCAGCGAGCCCGCGAGCGCCGTCACCAAGCCGCGCCCGCCGTCGAGCATTCCAAACGCAAGCCCCTGAGCCTCACTGCCGCCCCACTCTCGGGTTGCACGGATCAGCGCCGACCAGAACAACGCAATCGTCGTGAAGCCCCAGCACGCGTAAAGCATCTTGAGCTCAGCCAGCGAGGGTCCGGCCGCCATCCACAGTCCACCGGCCGCGGTGGAGAGCAGTGCGAGCGCAATCATCCAACGCGGTGGGAACAGGTCGGCCAGCGGCCCGCTCGGTAGGTAGGACACCATGGCGACCACCCCATAGATCGAGAACGCGATCCCAAGCTCGAGGTTGGTCAGCCCAAACACCTCAAGTACGGTGGGGCGGAAAACCCGCGCCAATACAAAGGGTAGAAAGAAAATCGTTTCCCCCGCGGCAATCAGAGTGAAGAGCGTCAGCAGTCGGCGCGGTCTGCCGCCGGAACCGGGGGGAATCGACATCAGCGGCGAGTTACTCGATACCGTGCTTTGTGAGGAAGTCATCGGGAATCGACGCCGTCAGTCGCCCGACCATGCCGTAGTAGAATAACTGCTCCCCCTCCATCGACAGGCGGTGGCGGTAGAGTTCGAGGTGATGGATGTGAAGAAATTTCGAGAAGATCAGCTCGCGGACGAGGCGTGAAAAACCGGACTGATCGTTAGGGTCGAGAAAGCTCTCCTTGATATTGAAGGCGAGCCAGCCGTCGGTCCGGATCTTCTTCATCGCCGTGAAGAAGGCACCCGGCGGGATGTCGCCGAAACCCAGCGCGGCGACACAGGTTAGGCAGTCAAAGCGCCAGCCGAGAAGCGACTCCTCATCGCGATCCGCAAGATTCATGAAGTCCGCGACGTAGTAGTCATCGTAAACGTCCGGGCGGTCGCGGAACGCTGCCTCGCGGGCCTCCGGGATGATGTCGGCCCCGACGAGGCGGGCGACCCCTTCGCGTTTAAGTTCCTCGCCCATCATACCGTTGCCGGCACCCAAGTCGAGCACCCGGAGCTCGTTCATCGGTTCGCGAACTGCGGCCAACGCACAACTGAGGATTTCAGTCACCTTACGCGGTGACGTACACTTCAGGCGGTCGTAAAAAAGCTGTTCGTAGAGCTTGGGCCGGGCGTAGATTTCGTGGTAATCGTGGAAGCGGAGCTTGTGGAGTTCGCCGTCCTCCAAAAGGTTGAAATAGACTTCGTCTTGGGCGAGTTGGTGGGCGGCAACGGATGGGAATTGAATTTGGTAGCGTTTGAGCAATATGGTCTAGGGCAACATCCGCGCGGGTCCGGGTCAAGAGGTGCCAGTTTTCAAGAAACAAATCCGTAAATAATGGCATCAACAATGGAGGCCGGATGGTCAGAGTCTTTTATCATGGCCCACCCTCCACGCAATGAAGCTGCCGATGCAAAACCTCGCCGCTGATGAACAGCCTGCGAAGGCATGATTAATCTGCCTGACTGAAGTTGGGGTGATCGCCCCATAGCCAACGCTCATTGACTGGGCTAGACTCAGTTTGAATTAACCCTATACCAACCACAGAAAAAACGGATGCCATGATTGAAAATCTGACAAAAAAATTAATTCGCTCCCATCTTGTCGATGGTGAGATGGCGCCGGGGTCTGAAATTGCGCTTAGAATTGATCAAACGTTGACTCAGGATGCCACCGGAACACTGGTCATGCTGGAATACGAAGCGATGAACCTGGGTCGTGTTCAAACAGAGCTTTCGGCGCAATACGTAGATCACAATCTGTTGCAGGAAGATTACAAAAATGCGGATGATCACCTGTTTTTGCGCAGCGCCTGTCAGAAATATGGCGTTCATTACAGCCCGGCAGGTAATGGCGTGAGCCATCCGCTGCACATGGAACAGTTTGGGATCCCCGGAAAATCCCTGGCGGGATCGGACAGTCACACTCCCGCCGCCGGGGCTTTAGGTATGCTATCATTTGGGGCTGGTGGCGTAGAGGTGGCCTTGGCGATGGCGGGGCAGCCACTTTACTTGTCGATGCCGGATATATGGGGTGTCCGCCTCACTGGCAAATTGCCGGATTGGGTAAGTGCCAAGGACCTCATTCTAGAAATGTTGCGACGTCACGGAGTGGATGGAGGACGTGGGAGGGTCTTAGAATATTTCGGGCCGGGCGTGGCCCAACTCAGCGCGATGGACCGGCATGTCATTGCCAACATGGGGACAGAACTCGGAGCGACCTCAAGCGTGTTTCCTTCGGACAAGACGGTTCGCAGTTTTCTGGCCAGGCAAGGTCGTGAAAACGATTGGAGCGAATGGAAAGCAGACGAAGGTGCCGCCTATGATTTCGAGGAAGAAATAGATCTTTCGCGTCTCGAGCCTCTCATCGCCTGTCCATCCAGCCCCGAAAATGTGGTGCCGGTCAGGGAGGTGGCGGGTCGGGAAATCTACCAGTCCTATATTGGTTCTTCGGCTAACCCTGGGCTGCGGGATTTTTCGATTGCCGCTGCGATTGTCGATGGCAAACAACGACACGAAAGGGTTTCTTTAGACATCAACCCCTCGACCCGGCAGGTTCTGCATCAATTGGTAGAGCGATCCGATTTGGGGAAACTTATCAAGGCCGGGGCGAGGATACACCAGGCCGGTTGCAACGGCTGTATCGGAATGGGGCAGGCGCCCGCCACAGGGAGAATCAGTTTACGCACCGTTCCCCGCAATTTTCCAGGGCGATCGGGAACCGTGGAAGATCAGGTATATCTCTGCAGTCCTGAGACGGCGGCAGCGTCGGCTCTGACCGGGAAGATCACCGACCCGCGAGACCTCGACATGCCTTATCCGAAATGGGAGGAACCGTCAAAACGCGGAGATCTTGCCGCTTTCGCGATTTCGAAACCGCCGGAGAATAGCGACGAGTATGAATTAAGCAAAGGGCCGAACATAGTGATTTTGCCGAAGTTTGACGAGTTGCCTCCATCTCTAGAAGGACCGGTATTATTGAAACTCGGAGACGATGTTTCCACTGATGAGATTATGCCCGCCGGAGCGCGAATCCTGCCGTTCCGAAGTAACATTCCAAAAATGAGTGAATTCGTATTCTTGAATGTGGATGCCGACTACGCAAACCGCGCTCTAAAATTCAAAAACGGCGGCTCTTTTATTGTCGCAGGTAACAATTATGGGCAGGGTTCAAGTCGGGAGCACGCCGCCATTGCCCCTCGATTCCTCGGACTTCGCGGAGTCATTGCGAAGAGCTTTGCCCGAATCCACCGGCAGAATCTGATTAACTTTGGCATTATCCCTTTCACATTCAAAACATTGGATGACTATGAATCAATCAAGCAGGACGACGTTCTGGTGATCGAAAAACTGCGCGATAAAATCGAAACCGGCGCAAGTGAGATTGAAATTCGGCGTGGAGCGGATAGTCATTGTTTTACGGTCAAGGTGCAACTCACTGACCGGGAGGCAAAAATGATACTGGCGGGCGGAATCCTATCGTCCGTGAATTCACTTTAGTGGCGCACCCGGCGGCTAAGTGTGCTAATTTCTGAGATGGGACCAGAGGCTTGATTCCATTTGCGAGTGAGCCGCCAAGTGCGAGTTTGCGTTCCCTTTTTAATCTCTCATGAAAAAACAAAAAGTAGTGATTCTCGGCGGCGGTTTTGCCGGCATTGAGTGCGCTAAGATCTTCAAAAACAAGAACGTCGAGGTGCTCATCATTGATCGACAAAACTACCACCTCTTCCAGCCTCTGCTCTACCAGGTTGCTTCCGCCGGACTTGCGGCTCCTGAAATTGCTCATCCGATTCGAAGCATTTTCTGTAATCAGGCCAACGTCACCGTGATGATGGAAGAAGTCACCGGGATCGATTTCGACGCCAAGCAGGTCAAACTTGATGGGTCGGTAATCGACTATGACTATTTGGTGATCGGTCTGGGAGTGAAGACTGGCTACTTCGGTAACGATGCGTGGAAAGAGCACGCTCGTGGGCTCAAGAATCTCGATGACGCGATGGCGATTCGCCGGGATCTACTCCTCGCTTTTGAGAAAGCTGAGGCCTGCCGGGATCCGGTTGAGCGCGAGCGACTGATGACAATCGGAGTGATCGGGGGTGGTCCGACGGGCGTGGAACTGGCTGGTTCTTTCGCTGAATTGGCTGCGCATGTCTTGCGTCGCGATTTCAAACACATCAATACCGACGAGGCGAAGATTTACCTCATCGAGGCTGCTCCCCGTCTCCTGACCATGTACGATGAAGACTTATCGGACTACACCAAGGGAGCCCTCGAGGGCATGGGGGTGACCGTTAAAGTGAACAGCCCGGTCAAGGCAATCCGCGAAGGCGAGATCGAGCTCGAAGGAGAAACGATCCGCACCGCGAACATCATTTGGGCAGCTGGCGTAGAGGCTCCGCCGTTCACGAAAAATTTCGGCGTCGAGGTGGATCGAGGAGGTCGCATCATGGTCGATACCGACCTAAGCATTCCAGGTCATCCTGAAGCCTTTGTTGCGGGTGACCTCGCGCATTGCATCGACCAGGCCGGAGTTCGTGTTCCCGGAGTGAGTCCCGCGGCGATACAAATGGGTAAGCACGCGGCCAAGGTCATTCTCGATGAGATCGGAGGCAAGAATCCAAAGCACGATCCGGGACGTCGTCAGTTCCGCTACTTTGATAAAGGAAGCATGGCAACGATCGGAAGAAGCCACGCCGTCGCGGAAACCATGGGCTTTAAATTTAAAGGCTTCATCGCCTGGCTGATGTGGCTCTTTGTTCACCTGATGTTCCTCGTCGGATTCAAGAACCGACTCGCCGTTTTGACGCAATGGTTCTACGCCTATGTCCGCTATCGTCACGGTGCCCGCATTATTACCGGGATGCCGCCCTCTCCACCGCCGGCAACTCGCCGCGAAGTAAAACAGAGTGTAGAAAGCGCCCCGTAGAAATCGGGCCAGCTGTAGATTTCGGGGGAATCCTGGCAGCGGCCCCGGAGGACCTTGCCCCGCGCCGGGGCCAGCGCCTGCTGATTTATCCGTTAAAGAACGGTTGGGTGTGACCATCACTGCCATCAAACGATCCACTTCGGCTCCGGTGTTGTAGAACTAAAAACTCGCACGCGCAGCGGACTCGACACCGAGTTTTCGCATGAGTGGCTGAGTGCAATGATGGCCCCCAACCGCAGGGCCACGCCCGACTGGTCGGTCACGGTCACGACATCGCGCGCATGGACCCCATCAAAGAGGAAACGCACCACGCCAGCGCTCCCGGTTTTTGGCCCAAAGAGCCGCACTCCTTTCAATTCTGAAAGCCGTTCGTAAGCGTAGCCTGCCAGTCATGGTCGTGCTGCCAGATATGCTCCAGGCCA
>Ga0208414_1001122_pt1 | contig 21673 bp, 16 predicted proteins | sample AntAceMetag02UKE_FD_184770 | JGI IMG/M metagenome (GOLD analysis project Ga0208414, IMG submission 184770) | Saline lake microbial communities from Ace Lake, Antarctica - Antarctic Ace Lake Metagenome 02UKE (SPAdes) (version 2) | ecosystem: Environmental > Aquatic > Non-marine Saline and... | reverse complement strand
CGCCGCTGAAGACTTCGCGGAAGATATCGAAGGGGTCGTGGAATCCACCACTACCGCCTCCGCCGCCACCCATACCGCCGGGACCACGACCGCCGCCACTCTCAAAGGCCGCATGGCCGTAGCGATCATACGCCGCCCGTTTTTGAGCATCCTTCAATACCTCGTAGGCATGAGAGATCTCTTTGAATTTCTCTTCCGCCGCCGCATCGCCGGGATTTTTGTCCGGGTGATACTTTACCGCCTGTTTGCGGTAGGCTTTTTTCAGTTCAGTTTCGTTCGCTTCGCGACCGACACCGAGTAGGTCGTAATAGTCTTCCTTGGCCATAATTTCTGAGAATTAAGTGTGAGGTGCGGACGCGCCGATCAGGCATCCTTTTCCGCTTTTTCGGGTCCACCCGAAACAATGACCGAGGCGGGGCGCAGCAAGCGGCCGTTGAGCGAGAAGCCGATCCGCACTACCTGCAGGACCGTGCCCTCGGCGACGTCATCGCTCGGCAACTGGGAAAGCGCTTCATGCCGATTGGGATCGAAGGCCTCGTTGGCGGGGTTGATTTCTTTCAAACCGTGACGACCGAGAGCGGTCTTGAACTGAGCACCGACCATTTCGACGCCATCGGTGATCGATTTGAGTTCGGCGTTATCGGCGCGAGCGGCGGTCAGGGCGAAACCCAAATTGTCGAGCACGGGGAGGAGCTCTTCCACCACGTTGACGGCAGCGAAGGCGCGCAGATCCTCTTTTTCGCGCACCATCCGACGACGAAAATTCTCGAGATCGGCGACGGAGCGCAGATGAGCTTCCTTGGCCGCTGCGGTCTCTTTCCGAGACTGTTCCAGCTGTTCCTCGAGGGGCAGCTCGGGCGCTGCGGCGGGCGTTTCGGGCGCTTCAGCCGGCGTTGATTTCACGTCGGTCTCGGTCTTCGCAGCATCGGTTTCCGGGTTGGAAACAGGCTCTTCGGTATCAGTTGGGTCGGGTTGGGACGTAGTATCTTTCATGACAAAGGGAGTAGTAATCTACGGCTTTTCGGTTTGTTCAAGTCCCTGCAAAAATGAATTTACCCCGCCGCCGGCCCGTTGCCACAACTGCTGGAGCCCGCCCTTGGAGGCATCGCCGCCGCCGAGCAATCCATTCGTGATCAGGATCTGCCACAGGGCCGGTGATTTAGCCAACCGCCCCATGAGCTGCGGCGTGATCAGCTGTTCGTAACTGCTTACATTCTCGTAACTGCTCTGAAATTCGAGATTGTCGGCCAAAACTTGCGCCGGTTGCACGCCTCGGTCGATCACCTCAATCCGGCCCAATCGCAGATGAAGATTTCGCACGAGCACGCCCGAGGGGCCCTCCCCCAAAGCCGGCAAACCGGCGGTGGCGTAGCGCGGAAAGGCGTCGGATCGATGACTCGCCGCGGTCAGGCGAGGTCCGATCGCTTCGAAGTTCGTTTTCCCCGTAGCATCCACCACGACCGCCACGCGCGAAATCTCCGCCTTCGCCTCTTCTACGATCAACGTGCGGTCGGTCAGCGAACCCAAGGCAACCCGGCCCGATAGGTGCGAAACCTCGGCCAGCGCATCGTCACCCCAGCCCAAGGGGTTGCCCACGACCAGACCGTTTATTTCAAATCGCCCCGTGAAGGGATTGGCGTGCAGTTGCGAGATGGTGACCGAGCAGCCCGTCGCGCGGGAGGCTACTTCGGCGACGAAACGAGGCAGCAAAATCATCCAGGCCAGCGCCACCACCGCCGTGACCACGAGGATGAAAAAGAGGGCTCCAACCAAAAAACCGCCGTGATTTTCCCGGCTCCGGTGGGGTTGAGATTCTGGTAACCGGCTCATACGAAATTCTCCGTTATCAGGACCAATGCGTCTCCGCTGGCGGCCGTCATTTCGAATGATCCGGCATAGGGCAGCAGGGCATTGTCCCCTTTCGCCAAAACCGTATCGGCCTCGCCCTGCACCGTGATCTCGCCGCTCACAACGCTGATCAAGCGCGGCTGCTCGCCCGCCGCGAACGCCATGGTTTCTCCCGCCGCCAACGGAACCCGCCGGATGCGAAATTCGCTGCTGTCTGCGATGATCGCGTTGACCGGAGCTGCTTTAACCGGCTCGGGCTCGAAAAAATCCCAGTTAATCGAGGCCAGCGACTCCGCAATGTGCAGCTGCCGCGGGGAACCATCGAGCCCGACTCGACCCCAGTCGTAGACCCGGTAGGTCGTGTCGGAGTTTTGTTGGATCTCCAAGATCAGGTTCCCGCCATCGATCGCATGCACGGTGCCGCTTTCGACCAAGATCGAATCACCGACCTGCACCGGGAAACGGTGCACGCATTCCTCCAACGTATTATCGACCAAAGCCTGGGCAAATGCCGCCCGCGTAGCACCTTGCTTGAGCCCCACAATCAACCCGGCGTCGCCCGTGGTTTCGGCGATGAACCAGTTCTCCGTCTTGGGCTCGCCGTCCATCGCGGGGGCAATCTCAGCCGGCGGGTGAACCTGTAGACTGAGCCGCTCGCGACAATCCAGCCACTTGATCAAAATCGGAAACGGCCGATCCGCCGGCCAATGCGGACCCATGATCGCCGCGCCGTCACTCGCCAGAACTTCGCGGATCGATTTACCGTCCCAGGCACCGCCGACGCAAACCGATTGCGCTTCGGGACGATCAACCACTTCCCAGCTTTCGCCAATCGGGCCTTCGCGGGGCAGGCTCCGTTGCAATGCCGTTGCCAATACCCGTCCGCCCCAGACGCGATCCTGATAAATCGGAGCAAATTTTAATACTTCGTTCATATAAAAGGTTGGTAAAAAGTGAAATGAGCCTCAGACGGGTTTACATTTGACCGTCTAGTTGGCAGGGATGAAATGCCTCTATCTGGTTCGCTGCACCGAAAAGCGCGGTCAGCGCACAACCTCCATGGCCACGTCCAAGACTTCAAACTCAAAGACCGGTAAGACCGGATTCGCTCCTCCCCGCTACCGCCCGAAGTGGCTGGTGGCGGTTATTTGTTTGTTGCTCGGTCTCTGGCTCACGGTTGCCTACTTCGATTACAGTCCGCTGCAGCAGGGGTTTCTCACCAACAACTCCACCGGGGCGATGGAGAAAAACCTCGTCGGCAAGACCGGCGCCGACATCGCTCGCCTAAGTTTCATCTGGATGGGTCTCGGTGCCTGGCTGATCCCGGTCTTCTCCTTTTGGTCGCTCTGGGTAGCGATCCGCAATGCCCGCCGGCTCGCGCTCGCCCGCTTCGTCGCGATGGCATTCGCCATCTTCGCTGCCTGCGGTTTGGCGGCGATGTTTGAGCTGCGTTCCTTCGACAACAGCCAATGGTTCCCCGACGGCAAGTTGGGCGGCCATATCGGCGCATGGGTCTATGATGGCCTCTTTAAAGAGGTCATCGGCGAGTTCGGTTCGGCCACGCTGCTCGCTACGGTGCTCGTGCTCTCGTGGGTCTTTATCCTGACCCGCGACATCGGAGCGATGTTCGAGCAAATCATTCAAAGCATCAAAGACTGGTGGGCGCGCCGCGCTCAGCTCGCCGCCGAACGCGCTGAACAAAGACGCCTCGCCAGAGAGGAGCGCGCCCTCCTCAAGGCCGAAGCCAAAGCCACGAAAAAGGCGGCCAAGATCGCAGAAAAAGAGCGCATCGCCGCCGAAAAGCTCGCTGCCAAAGAAGCCCGGCAAGCCAACAAAACCGCCGGCCAGGGCCTCCGCCTCGCTGGCGCCGAAGATCCGCTCGCCTCGCTCCCGGTTTCCAAACCGATTAATGAGCCACCGTCCCCCGTGGCGGCAGCCAAGCCCGTGCCCGCGCCGTCACCGCCGGAGCCCGCGCCTGCCCGCGAGCCGCCCAAGGTCATCGGTCTGAAACTCCGTAAACCCGGAGAGGGTAACTCGGCCGAAGCCGCTGCGACCGATGATCGTGACGTCGATGGCAACAAAATCGCCCTGAACATCGTCAAGGCGACTGAACTCAAGAAAGCGCGCAACGCCGCCGAACCCAAAGCCGTCGGCGATTACCATTTCCCTCCGCTCAGCCTGCTCGCCGATCCCGCCGAGCCGCACGAGGACAATACCGAGGAGGAGCACCAATCCAACGCGGAAAACCTCCTGCGTATTCTCGAAGAATTTGGCGTCAAAGTCTCCCTTGGTGAGATTCACGTCGGCCCCGTCATCACCCGCTACGAGGTGGTCCCCGCCCCCGGAGTGCGGGTCGAAAAGATCTCCGGCCTCGATAAGAATATCGCTCTGGGCATGCGCGCCCAATCCGTCCGTATTCTGGCCCCTATCCCGGGCAAAGCCGCCGTCGGAGTGGAAGTCCCCAATAAGCACCCGACGCCCGTCGGCATGCGCGAGATCCTCGAATCGCAAGAGTGGCACTCGCACAAAGCCGAACTGCCCATCGCGCTCGGTAAGGATGTTTCCGGCAAACCGTTGATTTCCGACCTGGCGAAAATGCCCCACTTGCTCATCGCCGGTGCGACCGGCTCGGGTAAGTCCGTCTGTATCAATTCCATCGTCGCCTCGCTCGTCTACTCTAAGACGCCCGACCAGGTGCGCATGATCATGGTCGACCCGAAAGTGGTCGAATTGAAGGTTTTCAATACCCTTCCGCACATGCTCATCCCGGTGGTGACCTCTCCCAAAATGGTCCCCGGCGCCCTCAAGTGGCTGCTCGCTGAGATGGAAATGCGCTACCAATATTTCGCCAAGTGCAATGTCCGCAACATCATCGGCTTTAACAATCGCAAGAAGCGCAACGTCGCTCCCGATCTGCCGGATGCGCCGCCCGATCAACCCGAACTCCCCGGGGTCGATCCCGACGATGACGGCATGGAGATCCCGGGAAAGCTGCCGTACATTGTCGCAATTATCGACGAGCTCGCTGACCTCATGATGGTCGCTCCCGCCGAGATCGAGACCTCGATCGCGCGTCTCGCCCAGCTCGCCCGCGCCGCCGGCATTCACCTCATCATCGCGACTCAGCGGCCCTCGGTTAACGTCATCACCGGCGTCATCAAGGCCAACCTCCCGTCGCGCATCGCCTTCCAAGTCGCCTCCCAAATCGACTCGCGCACCATTCTCGACACCAAGGGCGCCGAGAACCTAATCGGTCGCGGTGACATGCTCTTCTCGCCTCCCGGCACCGCCCGCCTCGTGCGTTCGCAAGGGGCGTTCTGCTCCGACGAAGAGGTCATGAGCATTGTCGGGTTCATGCAGCAGCACAACGGCCTGCCGATCTACAAGCAGGACGTGCAGGAGCATATCGACCGCGCCGGTTCCGACGGCGATGGCGGCGATAGTGGTGGCAGCGATATGGGCGACGACGAAGAGCTCTACGAACAGGCACTCGACGTGCTGCGTTCCAGCAAACGCGCCTCCACCTCGAATATCCAACGCCGCCTCCGCATCGGCTACAACCGCGCGGCCCGCATCATCGATCTGCTGGAAGACAACGGTATCGTGGGCCCGGAAAACGGTTCCAGCCCGCGCGAAATCTTGGTCGATCTCGACAGCCTCTAGTCCGGGCTACGCCGCGGACCGCAGTCTGGCAGCGAGACGCGCCTGCTCTCCTTCCAGTTGAAAACCGGGGTCAGCGACCCCGGGAATCCTGCCTCTCCGCAGCTTTCTCATTCTCCCTGCTACCTGCTCGGTGGCGATCCCAGCCCACTGCGTTCGGCGCGCTCGGCGAGCACGCCCTACCTTACCCACCGGACCGGGGTCAGCGACCCCAGAGCGGCGGCGTGGCCCATACCGCGAATCGACGAGCACGTTCTCCCGTCGGGTCCCGGATACACGGGACTGAACGACGCCCGCTTCAGGCTGCCCCCCTACCCGAACCGGGGCTGGATTTCTCCGTCACTAAATGCCGGCAATTTCTCAAATAGGTCTCGGATCACCGGATCGCGGCGCACCCGGATCGCTTCCATGACTTCCGCGCCTTCCGGCTGGGGTTGCCACAGGCTGTCCACGTCCAAGCGGGGGTGGCGGGACGGTGCGCACGTTGCACGTCTGCGCATCGATCAACCGCGCAAACGGGGCGAGATCCCAAATCGTTTTCGATGCCGCCATCGCCGTCTAATCCTGAAATCCGTGGTCCCTGAAAATGCGGAACAGGTAGTTCCCAAGCGGGCCGCGGCCTTGCACGTTAATTTCCATTTCCGAGAGCGTCATCTTCAGCGCCTCGGCCCCGACCGCACCAGGGAACCAGCCAAATCGGATCGAGGCTTCCATGATGAACCGCACTGCCGCCGGATCGCCCCGCAGATTCAATTCGCGATTGTGCGGCCAATGCGACGGATTTCCGCCCAACCAAAACACCACGATACGATCCGTGATCTCCGGCGCCCGGCGGATCGACGGCGAATAATTATCTCTGGCGCGAAGAAATCTGGGCCGAAGCCATCGGCGACATCACCGGGTGGGTGCCTGGCCCTGTAAACGCCTTCATCGCGTCCGGTAAAAAACTCGGGCTGCAGACCTTCATCGATTACTGCAACCAATACGGCATCACCCCGATCTACGTTTACAACAGCTTCGAGGGCGACGGACAGGATCTCGTCGACTTCGTGCAACACGTCGAAGACCTCGGCGGCCAAGTTCCTTACCTCGAATTCGCCAATGAGCCCTACTGGGATCCGCGCGCCCTCAACAATGTCGCACCGTATCTGGCCGCAACCCGTCCGCTCGCCGCCGCGTTGAAAGCCTTCCGACCGGCCACGCAGATCGGCATCTGTTTCGCGCCGCACGGGAACTCCGCCAACTACGAAAAGATCTGGAACGCGCCGCTCATGGCGGAACCTTTCTTCGATGCGGTGGTGCATCACGAATACCACGGCAAACAGGGGCTCGGGCTCGAAGAAACCGATAACTTGGTCCTGCCAGCGTTCACGCATCCTGGACCCGTTTTCGAACAGATGGCTGCTTCGCTCGACGCGGAGGCTACCGGCTATCCGGTCTGGCTCGCTGAATACAATATCGGTGGGGATCACCCGCCTGAGTTCGTCTACACCGGTGCCCACGGCAGGTATATCTCCTCCATCTTCGCGTGGCCCTCCGAGCCCAACCTGCGCGTGCCTATCCTCGGGCGCTACCCGCCCCTCGTAAAGCCCGGCAGCACCAGCGATGCCCTCCTCGGAGCCGTCGATGTCGCGCCGACCTTGCTCGATCTGGTTGGAGTGGAATCGCTCATCGAAATGCAAGACCAGTCCTTCGCCCCGTTGCTCACCGACCCCACGCTCCCCGGCCGCGACGCCCTCCTCACTGAATACTTTTATGAAAAGGGACGCCCGAGGCTCCCGCCTAGCAGGCCATCCGCAAGCCCCGGTGGAAATACATCCACTACGATCCACCGGACGCCACGCCCGCCGACGATGAACTCTACGACCTGATCGCCGACCCCGCCGAGTCCATCAACCTCTCCGCAAGTCCCGGGCACCAAGCCGAATTAGCCTCCCCGCGCGCCCGTCTAAGCCCTCATCGCCGCAGCGCAGTAGGCAGCCCAGCGTCCGATCCGGCACCAGAAGCGCCCGTGGGCTGCTGCATCAAGCTCCTCAAACTCCCCACCACGGGCGCTCGTTATCCGCCTAGTCGACGATGCGGCCATTGGCATCAAAGATGCCGCTCCTCCCCGCACGGCCGGTTCCCCCATCGATCCCCTAATAGCATTATTTTCGTTTCATCAGTTCACGACTTTGTCCTCACCACAAAGATCTGTTGATAGCCTTCCACCATCTGGGTGTAGGCGATCTGCCGCCCGTCCGGAGAATAGACGCAGGCCTGATCCATCGGACCATCGTTGTCACCCCCACTTGGCGTCAAGCGGGCAGTCTGACCCGAACTCACATCCGTTTCGCACACACTGCCATCCATTACGTGAGCGATGCGATCGCCGCTCGGACTCCAAGTCATGGCGGAGGCAATCCCGTGGTCATTGTGAGTAATTTGCCGAGGGGACCCGCCCCGCGGTGATACTGTCCAAAGTTGAACCACCGCAGTATCATCCTTCATGAGAAACGCGATCGCCTCTCCGTCCGGAGACACCCGCAACCAGTGACGGGGCGCAGCGGCGATCCCGGGAAATAGCCGAGTATCCGTGAATGTCAGGCGGCGTTGATTCACGCCCAGGGGTGGAGACGGCCACGTCGTGGACGTCCCCTGCAATGGTTTGCCACCGGCCCGGGTGAGAGTGTCCGGCAGGTCGACGATAAACACTTCACTGTGAATCTCCCCGTTAGCGGCCGTGACCAGACCTTGAAAAGCCAACGCCCGCTTTTGCCGCGTTCCATCAGCGCGCAGATAACCGTCGCTACCCACCCAACCTTCTTCGAAAGCTTTAATGATGTCGTCCGAACCCGGACGGGGTTCGGCGACGGTTGCGGTGACCACCACTGAAAACCAATCGCCATCGTGATTGCGCGCATGAGAGCGCGGCACCCGCACGGGACCGGCCGGAACCGAGATACCGACGTTACGCTGGTTCGGCTCATGGTAGGGTGCGGCATCCGCCGCATCAAGTTGCGCCAGCACTTCGTCTTCGTAGGTAAAACTGACCCAGGCTCCATCGGGACTAAAGACGTGCACATGAGATCCGCCCCTCAATGCACCGGGTTTAAACGGCGGCGCATACATCATCGCATCAAGCGGACGCGCCTCTCCGGGCCGGGCACTGTCGACCACGGCACCTCTGCGCCGAGTGAAACTGTAGGTCCAGTCAGGGGAGGGATTCTCGGGGCCGTGGATGAAGACCATCCGGCTATCCACCGGACTGTGCGTCACCACCCCGCAATGAGCTCCCTGCCGCGAGGTGTAGAGCGTCTCGACTTGCCCGGTGCCAACATTGACTCGCTCAATGCGGGTGCCGTTAAAACCGTCCGCCACCCGCGTATCGTAAATAATCCACTCTCCGTCCGGAGACCAGACGTTGATGTTGGTCAAGACATGACCTTCGGCGGATTTTGTGATCTGACGTCCTGCGGGAGCCGTGGCAGATGCTGCAGTCGTGACGAGCATGAAAAGGATGATTTTACGGTAGTTCACAGGGATGATGCTGGACGCCAAATCTCTGACGACGGAAACCAAAGAACCGGGCTATCCACCCCAGTTACTCGGTTAGTCGAATTGCCCAAAAACTAACCGCCAACGGGAAAATACGGCTACGAAGTAAACGGCTCATGGCGGTGCATCTAGAGCGACTCATTGAACTGCGCCGGGTCGAGCACAACGTGCCCTATCCTCTCCCGTCGCCAAGTGTAGGTGATGTGAACGAGACCATCGCGAGTCTGAATTACGGCCGGATAAGAGTAGCCGTGTTTGGCATCGTCGCTTTCTAACACGGCCACATCGCGCCAGTTTACCCCATCAGCTGAAATAGCGACACTGAGCGGTGAACGCGGACCACCCCATTCGCCAGTCGGAGTCGTGTTTGGGTTGTAGACCAGCAACTGGCGACCATCGAGTAATGTCACCGCATCGGTGCCAGAATTGGGGTTCGGTAACTCGGTGGCCGACATCGGACTCCACGTGCGGCCCTGATCCTCGGACCAACTGGTCGTAATCACATTTTCCTGACTACGACAAAGCACCTGCAAACGATGGTCACCATGCACCAGCAAGCTGGGTTGGATGGCGTTAAACTCGTCCGGCGTGTTGATCGGCCCGCCGACAGTCCAGGTGCGGCCGAGGTCGCGGGTAAACTCGATATGAACCGTCCATCCCGTCTCCTCGCTCTCCGTGCTCGTGGGGCAGAGAATGGTGCCGTCGGCCAGTTGCACCGGCTTGTTCTTGATCGGGCCGAACACGCCCTCCGGCAACCTTTGCGAAGGGGACCACGTGCGGCCATCGTCAGTTGACGTCGTGAGCATGCCCCACCAATCGCGGGGATTAGGACCCACTTTATAGAACAACATCAACGGACCCTCGCGGGGTTGAAATAGGACGGGATTCCACGCCGGGTGACGCACAACCGTGCCATCGGTCTTGGAAAATTGGACCCCATCGGCCACCTCAACCGGCGCGGACCAGCCAGTCGTCTTGCGTCGAGACAACCAGATGCCAACATCAGGATGTCTCTCACGCGTGCCGCCGAAGAATGCCGCCAGCAACGAACCCCGCGTAGTCTCCACGATGGTGGACGCGTGGCACTGAGGAAACGGTGCTTGGTCGTAGATGAAACCCGCGCTAACCACCGCAGGGGCGGCCTTCAGGCCCCCAACCGCCAACAGGCAACCCGCGAAGAACCAACGCCGAGGCGCGAAAAATGAAGAGAACAACTTCACTCGGAAGATCCCGCCGACCGACGAGACAAAAAGTGGGTCACCAGCAAGCCGGTAAGCAACAGCGCCGCCGTGCCAAATACGTTGGTCAGGAATCCGTGAAACGGACTGGCGTAGGCCGCCAAGGCCCCATCCCAACCCGGGGAGAGACTCAACCACATGATGAGCAATACGCCCACCGCCACGGCGATGAGTGCCGATGCCTTCCCCGCCGTTCGCGATAGAAATCCGAGGAGGAACAGCCCCAACATACCACCGCCAAAAATACCCGCGAGCGTCCACCACGTATCCAGCGCGCTGCGCACATTGATCATCGCCATGGCAATCGTGGTGCCGAGCACCCCGGAGGCCAACGTGGCCAGATGCAGCACCCGCATCTTGGATGACTCCGCCGCGTCGGGCCGCTTGAAACGCAGGTAGTAGTCGTTGAGCACAATCGTGGCCGTGGAATTCAGACTACTTGAAATCGTGCTCATGGCGGCCGCAAATATCGATGCGATCAACAGTCCCGTAAGGCCGGAAGGCAGCACCGATATGATGAACCAAGGGAACACCGAATCACTGCGGGCGGGGTCCTGATAGACTTCGGGTAGCGCCGCCGGGTTGGCGGTGTAGTAGGCAAATAGCGCCGTGCCGATGAAGAAAAATAACGCTGATAGCGGCACGTAGAGCAGACTGCCGATCCACACACTCTTGCGGGCTTCCGCATCACTTTTGGAGGTGTGATAGCGCTGAACGTAACTCTGATCGACGCCGAAGTTTTGAAGGTTGATCACCAAACCGTAAATCAGCACCACCCAGAAAGTGGGCGCCGCCAGACTGGTCCCGAAACTACCCAGACTAAATTTGTCATGCTCGGCCGCAATGGTGAACACCTGACCCGGACCCTCCGGCAACCCAAAGATCATTAGGCCCGCACAGATAACAGCCCCCAGCATAAGCACGATGGTCTGAATCGCATCGGTCCAAATGACCCCAATGATCCCACCCACAAAGGTGTAAAGCGTGGTGGCGAAGCCCGTGACCAGAATGATCAATCGAATGTCCCACCCGAGCAGCAAATGCATGGGCAATGCGGTCAAGTAGGTCACCACACCGATCCGCGCAATCTGAGTAAGGAGGTAACAGGCGCTGGCATAAACCCGAGCCCATTTGCCAAAGCGGGCTTCGAGGTGAGAATAGGCAGAAACCGTGCCGCTGTTACGATAGAAAGGTAAGAACCACTTCACTCCGACCCAAGCCGCCAACGGAATTGATAGGCTGAATACAAACGCATTCCAGTTACCGCCATAAGCTTTGCCGGGGAGGGCTAAAAAACTGATACTGCTCACATAGGTGCCCAAGATCGAAAGCCCCGTCACCCACCCGGGCAGGCTGCCGCTTGCAGCGGTAAATCCCGCGACCGTTCGGCTCTTTCGCCAAAACGAGATTCCTACCGCCAAGGTGGCGATAAAGTATCCAATAAGCACGAACAGATCGAGGCGAGTAAAGTGACTTTCAGGCATGGGGTAAGTGGGTCTGGGCAGTCGAAGGGGCTAATCAATCCAGTCCTCCTAGGTATCAGCGAGTTCCAATCCCCATCCCACCATTTGGGCACGTAAATCACGGACAATCTTTCGATAAATTTCCATCGAACTCGACGAAACGATCGCCTTGGGCACTCCCGGGTTGAGCCCGCGGGCCTCAATTCCCGCCGCCACGTTCAACGGAAAAGTAAGCTGATCAATGGTCGCCCCAATTTCCCGAAGTTGCTCAAAGGCGAGCGAAACTTCTCCCGGTTTATTCTCCCGCAAAACTTGATAAATATGCACCATCAGGTCGGGTGCCATGTTGACCAATCCGCCGATACAACCATCCGCGCCCAAGCCGAAAACTTCGGGGAGTCGGGTGTCCGCCCCCGAGAAGACGGTGAAGTTTTTTTCCCGGCCGAGGGCGATGAGTTCTCGGTGATATTCGAACTCTCCCCCGCTCTGTTTGATTCCCGCCATCGCGCCTTCATCCGCAAACGCCGCTACCGTTTCCAAGTCGATCCGCGTCCCGGTGAGTTCAGGGAAATTGTAGAGAAACGTCGGCAACTGGGAGGACTCCGCCGCATGCCGGAAATGGGCGAGCGCATCATCCTGCCGCGACGGGAAGAACCCGGGCGGCATCACCGCGATGGCGGACAAATCCAACTCGCGAGCGAATCTCCCCAACTCCGCTACCGCCTTGGGCCGGATATCGCTCACGTTGGCAATCACCTGCAGGGGAGCCGCCAACTCCGCGACGGTAGCGAGCGCCCGTTTGCGTTGCTCCAAATCAAATTGGGGAAACTCCCCCGTGCTGCCCAAGGCCAACACTCCTGTGACTTCGTGGCGTTTTAAAAAGTCTAGATTCTGGGCCAGCTCTTTTCGCAATAATCGGCCTTCCTGATCCGTCGGCAGCCACAGGGCCGCGAAAACTCCGCCCGCTGGGGCCGTCAGGTTTGAGGGGGTTTTCCAAACAGGTCTATCGGTAGCTATCATGGCTGAAGAGACATCGAATAAAAGAAACCATCTTCAGCGCCGACAATCAGCACGGTGCGGTCGCCCCATTGCGCGACCGTCGGAGTGGTGGAATGAGCCGCGAGTCGTTTTTCGCTGACAGCTCCATTGTCTTCAAATTTCCAACGGCCTTCATCGTCCTGCCCGAGGCCACGCAAAACGTTGATATTGGTGTCACTGTTGACCAGCAGATCGAGTTCACCGTCTCCATCATAGTCGTGGAAGGTGAAGGTGCGCCGACCACTGCCCCCGGCCGCATTGCCGTTTAATCGCAACAGACCCGACACTTGGTTCAGGGGAGCGCCCTTTCCATCATAGTTGGAAATACCCACGCCCCAGAAAACACGCTCCGGCGGCAGTAACACTAGGTCTCCGGCCGCCGTCCGCTGCCGTTCGAAAAACGCGAGGTATCCTTCTTGATCAAGCATCACGAGATCGAGCATCCCATCGGCATTCCAATCGATGAGTTTGGGCGTTGTTCGCCACTGGGTGACCAACTCCTTACCTTCGGGATCCCACCAAACCCAGCTGGGCTTCGGAGTCTGACCAACCCATTCGACCGTGATCGATTGGGCCGGGGCCAATCGTGGCTCCGTCGCCGTGCCAACATTACGATAGAAGAGAATCTTACCCCAAATACCATTGGTGACCACATCCAGCAGACCGTCACCATCCCAGTCCCCCACACTAGGATTGGTGTAACCCCACTTAGCTTCGGCTGGCCCTTGGATGGATCCGTTGTAGCCCGCTTGTTCCCGTAATACTTCCCCCCCTGCTGCCATATTAACGGGAGCTGCCCAGCGAGGAACATCTCCTCCCAAGTTCTTGATAAACCCGATATGTCCGGCGGTATCACCGACCACCAAATCCTCGAGCCCATCCCCATCCCAATCTACACTCACCGGAGCCGACAATGCGCCAAATTTCACCGCCGCGGCCTCTTGGCGGAAATACCGTGGGGTTAAAAATTGAGGGACATTGTCAATCAAAGCGCCCGTGCCTTGCAAAAAGGCGACCCGGCCATCCTCGTCTCCCACCACGAGATCCAACACGTCGTCTCCATTAAAATCGACCGCCACGGGCGTGATCATACAGAGCTGCATTACCAGCGGCACCCCGTTGTTCATCAGCTTTTTCCCGGGAGCATAACGCGGGGTTTTGCGATCACCCACGTTTTCAAAATAAGTGAAACCGTCAATAAACTCACCGCAAAGCAGATCCAAATCACCGTCCTGGTCGAAGTCTTCGAAACTGGGCGATGGCATCCCAAAGACATCAACCGGGTCACCGGTGGTGGTGAGCAGCTGCGTCGGATCACCGTAGTCCGGCTCCGCCGTGGTGCCTTCATTCCTCAGGAAATAGACATACCCCCGCAAAGGTCCGTTTTCCCAACGCCCACTAGAATCCCAAGCATCATCCCAGCCGTAATCTCCCCAATAACCAATACCCACCGCCAGATCGAGGTTTCCGTCACCGTCAAAATCGAGAAACTTCCACTGGTTGGCGCGGATGCGACCTTCCCCGACGTGGATAGCATCGGGGTCGCCCAATTCAACCGGGAAGCTGAGGCCGGACTGCTTAAAGTCGGGGTAATATTTGCCCTTGGTCGTGACCATGGGTTGTCCATCGATGTAAGAGATTTGAGGCGAAGTACCCTTTCCCGCTGGGCCGATATTTTCACCAGAACCAAACAGCGGTAGCCCGGTCACGGGATCAAACCGGCCCGTATTCAGAAATACATACACGCCATTGGAAGGCACGTCGGTGCACGCCACGACCAGATCCATCAAACCATCTTCGTTATAATCCATGGGTAACGGCCATGCCCACAGCCCCACCCCTAAATCAGTGATCAAACCCGGGTTGTTATGCTGGATCTGAGAGAGATCATCCCCCGGAGCGGATTCTGCCGGGCCGGCGATGACCGCGAGGCCGAGAGCGATGGGGCCGAGAAATCGACGAGGCAGCAGAGATGAAAGAGAAGAAGGAAAAGACATTGCGGGTAGAACGGGGACGGGAGGTTTAAGTGATGAGGGTAATAAATTAATCATGATTTTTCACCGGGATGCGGGCATCAACCCGTTGCAGGTAGTCACTCAGCGCTAAGCTGAGCTCTCGGGACTTCGCCGGATTAGAGATACTCAGATCGGTCTGTTCGCCGGGATCAGTTTCCAAATTATAGAGTTCCTTCCGATCATCCTCGTAGAAATGCAGTAACTTGAAATCGCCTTGGCGAATCGCTGAATGCGGGTAGGTCTGGCTCACGGCAAAATCGTCGATCCCAATTTCTGGGAGAACCTGATCGAACCCCGTTTCGGGATGATAGAAGGGAAAGTGCCAAACCAACGGCTCCGGCCGATCCGGAAGATAACCTGTCTGCCAAAGCGGAAGTAAATTCACGCCATCCAGCCGACTGGTGAGAGGAATTTCCGTGCCGACCAACGCCGCCAAGGTCGGGAATAAATCGGTGCCGAGGATAGCCGTATCACGGCTCGTATTCGCCGGCACTTGGCCGGGCCAACGCACGATGAAGGGAACCCGAATGCCTCCCTCGTAGAGATTCCATTTGCTACCACGGTGAGGACGGTTGGCCGCATAGCGCGGATGCCCCCCATTATCGGAGGTGAAGATCACCAAGGTACTCTCCGCCAATCCCAGACGATCCAATTCGCTCAGCACGCGACCGACCAAGGCATCAAGGTTTTCCACCATCGCAGCATACGTGGCCCGAGCCAAATCACTTGGCGGCGGCAGCTCAGCCAAATTAAACTGTTCGGACCACACTGCCCGGGTCTCCACCGGAGTGTGCACATAGTAGTGGGACAAATAGAGGAAGAACGATTTGGACTGGTGACGATTGAGAAAATCTACCGCTCGATCCGTGAGTGCATCGGGACCATAGTCGCCCTCGGCCAATGGCCCCCCCGCCCCGGCGTCCCGGGTGCTATCCCCGTAAGGATGACTGCCAAACTCCTGCCCACCTTCATTGAACCCCTGCTGCAACGGCCCATGAGTGGTGGACCAATTCAGATAGCCACCATTGTGCGCACTGACATGCCACTTGCCGAAAAACCCCGTGTGATATCCGGCGTCTCCCACCAACTCACCCAAGGTGCGTTCCTCCAGTGACAGGTTCAATGGATAGGAGGGGATCTGGAGAGCATGGTCGCCTCCCACGACGGTATCGGGGAGTTTAGTGACAAATTCAAAGTGCAGTCGGGCGGGGGACCGCCCGGTCAAAATGGCAGCACGAGATGCCGAACAAATCGGGGCCGATGCATAAGCCTGGGTGAACCGCATCCCCTGCCCTGCTAAGCGATCCAAGTGGGGCGTTTGCTGGTAAGGGTTCCCATAGACGCCCAGATCGCTCGCGCTAAGATCATCCGCTAGAATGAAAACGATATTGGGGCGAGGGCTCGAGGGAGGAGCCTTCGCGACGGTAAGCGCGACGAAAGCCCAGCCCGCAATCACGCTGAATCCTGTAATTCTCAACCAGCTGCTATTTGACATAAAAGACGCGGAGGACGGGAGCTAACGAAGAAATAGAAAAACGGCGCGAACATGCCACCAAATGACCCTAAGCTTCCCCAAATCAGCTGGAGAGACCGTCTCTCCAGCCGGGGAAAATGCTGACTTAGAAGTTATACTTGTAGGTGAGCCTGATATCGCGAAGCGGATTTGTCCGGGTCACAATATAGGGCTCACTCGTCACATTCTTAACCAAGAGATCGATGACGTTATTCCGGTTAAAGCGGTAATCTACACCGAGATCCATCCGCCATTGGCTATCGTCCATTTCGATCCGGCCGAGCGCACCACCGACCTGTTGCACAAACGGACCAATCGCACTCAAGCCACCGCGGATACCAAAGCCGCGGCCTTCATTGTCACGAAAGCTATAACGGGTGAACACACTGCCATTCCAATCTGGACTGTGACGAATCGGACGGAGGCCGCCCGTGATGGGTTGCTCGGTATCCAACGTGCCAATGGCCACATTCATGTCCCATTTTTCGGTAATTTGCCCAAAGAGCGAAAATTCGAAACCCTTACCTACATCACCATTCGTGACAAAACTCTTGAGCGCCGAAAGCACTGGGTCCCCGAACGTGTCGGGAGCCTGAGACGTTGTATCCACCCGGTCATTACCGAACTTACCGGTAGTGGTGATGTCAAAATACGAGGCCGTGTAGGTCACCCGCTGGTCAAACAGATATCCCTTGAAGCCAAATTCCATCAGCTCGGTGGAGGGATCTCCACTGATCCGCTCCGATAGCCGAGGATCCCCTGCCGGTAGATCACTCCAGACGTTCCGCGAGGCGGTCGGGTTATTCTGCGTACTAAGAATGCCGTACAATGAGAAATCATCAGTAACCTTGTAGGTGGCCGCCACTCGCCAGGAATCGACGGTAGACTTCGTCTTGGCGGAATCATTGCCCGTCAGGTAGTTGCGCTGGTAACCCTCGCCGGTGTCTCGGCGGAAACCACCCGAAAGTAACAGTCGATCGCCAAACAAATTGGCATCTTGTTGGATGTAGTAACCAAACTCGTCGTAAAAATCGTCGGTAGCCCGAGAAACACGAACAGATCCCGGCTCAATGGCTCTTCCCTGCCAGGCATTCTCAGGATTCTTCAGGTCGATAAAGGAATAACGCACCGGAATCGTGCCGGGCGTGTCCTTACGATAGTTGGTGCGATCCTTGTAGGAATAACCCACCAAGGTGGCGAAGTTGATATTCTCCGGTCCATATTCCATGTTAAGATCACCTTGGAGCGTGAGCCGGTCCGACGATCCATGAAGGTTTCCCTGCTGCACCGGGATATACACCCCGCCGGTGCTATACTGCGTGGCGGGATTGTTTTTAAATGCGTCAGAAATACTGGTATGGGGTGTCGGGAAATTGCTCTCCGCATCCCACCATTCGCCGTCTTGCGCGCTTTCGAACATACTGATCGCTTGGCGAAACTGAATGCCATCGCTGAATTTGTGGGTGAGGATCGTAAGTAGATTCATAACCGTGTCTTCCGTGCCCCGTTGCGGACCGCCAATATTGAAATTGGCCGGAAGATTTAGTGCCGTGATCGGATCGCTGGCATCGCCAATGACGGGAATTACCTTGCGGTAAACAGCGGGAATCCAAGCAAAGCCGTGACCCGGCGCACGAGCCGGCGCTTGAATATCCAGAAATTCTCCTATCACCGCTATATCAGTCTTCTCATTGACCACCCAACGAATGGACGGATATAAGGCCGCCGTCTTGAACTCAGCGAAATCAAAGTAGTGATCATGATTGTCCCATAATGCGGCGACGCGACCGTAGATTCCATTCTCCGCACTGATTGCTACATTGTGATCAAAGGTCGCCCGAAGTCCGTTCTTGGAGTTCTCTCCCGATGACATTTGGAAACTAGTTTTTGTGAAGTTTCTTCCAACGATCGGCTTCTTCATCACAAAATTGATAAAACCCGAGTCGGTTCCTCTCCCCTGCACGGCGGAGGCCGGTCCCTTGATGACTTCCATCCGTTCGTAGCCGAACATATCTCGCCGGTAAGTGCCAGTATCGATACCGTCGGTGAAGGAGGTGCTGTTGGCGAAACCACGGATCAAGATATTGTTTGGTCCCGTTCCCGCCGAAGAATTACGCACTTGAGCGTTAGCGATATAAACGAAGGCCTCGTCCATCATGCGCGCTCCCGTGTCCTCCAAGAATTCGGCTGGCACAATATCAACCGACTGCGGCAAATCGATGAGTTCACGATTGGTGCGAGTGAGCACATTCGTGTGGGTGGGTCGGTAGCCGGCATCAGTGTCCGACGTGATCGTGAAGGGATCGAGCTGGATGATGCCATCAGCGGTGCCTTCGACAGCCTGCTGTCCGTAAACAAGCTGAAGCGGTGCAAGTATCGCGACAAGCGGGGCGATACCTTTTCTGAGTAACTTGAGGGGGTTCATAGGATAGTTCATTACTGGGTTAGGAGGAACGTTGAGTGATTTGCACAACCGATTTAGCTTTTCGACTATCGGGGTCAGGGTTAACCAAGGAGCGGGGTGCAGCGAGATTCGATGCTTAAGCTAAATTGATTTAGCATGTCAAGCCTCAATTATGAACCTATTCGCGCCAATAACTCCTCCTAGAACGATTACCTCGGTCAGAAAATCAAGAGAAGCGCAGAGTCGATTTACGTTCAAAAACGGATGGCACCACGACGATCTCCCGGGGCATATTTGTCTCTCCTCGCAGCAAATTAAAGAGCAGGGGGACCGCTTCTGCCACCATGGCATCATTAGCCCCCGCAACCGTGGTCAAAGGGGGATCAAAATACTCGGAAACTTCGTTGTCTCCAACCCCCACCACCGCCACATCCTCGGGAATTTTATTTCCCATTTGCTTCAATTCTTGATAGGCTCCCATCGCCAGACTGTCCGTTACAGCAAACACGCCATCCAGCGACCTCTGGCGTGAACGATAAGTGCGCAACGCCATTGCCGCATCAGAGGGATTTAGTCCAGCACAGGTGAGAACAGCAGGGGCTTTCCCGCAGAGCGCTCGTGCCTTCTTCTTGAAGGCTTCCACCCGATCAGACGTCGTTTGGGTCAACCGCTTGCCGTGCATGACAACTAGATTTCGGCACCCCGCAGCATATAAGATTTCGGCCGATTGCTGTCCAACGAAACTAGGCGCTTCCAACACACAATAATAACCCGGCACCCGTCTCCCTAATATCACCACCGGATACGGTAAATTCGCTTGAGTGAGAAATAAGTCATCCTCGGGCAACGTGTTCGTTACGATCACGCCATGGTAACGATTAGCATCTAACAAAGCCGGTTTACTGCTGAGCTGTCCGGCATGGAACATCTCAATTGAGACGGCATAACGCGTGTCCCGTGTCGTATGCTGATCTACGGCCGATTGCAGCTCTCGGAGCAGCTGGCCCACGAGCGGCAACGGAGCCTCAAACGAAGTCATGATCGCCAAATCGAACTGCCGGGTAGCAGCCCGATGAGATCCCAGTCGGCGTCCCGCCATATTTGGAACGTATCCCAGAAAACGGGCCGCTTCCCTCACCTTTTCGGCTGTTCGGGTCGCGATGCGGCGCTCCACATGACGATTAGCCAGCACACTCGAAACCGTCGCCGGTGATATGCCCAGATGGGCCGCAATTTGATAGACGGTAACCGCCGGTTTGGACTCCTGCTCCATTTATCAATTAAAACAGCCAGATTCCCGAATTTTTCGAGGTAATTCTCGAACCGACCGTCTAGTCCAGATGCTGAACTTCAACCAAACGGAAATTCCCTTTGGTTAATGTGGTCACTATCGGAATCCTCTGATCAGATTGATCGGAAAGGTTAAATCAAAGTAGTTTAAATTAGTTTACTTAGATTGGCGGTGGACGCCTGCGCCGGCAAAAAGGCCTCGATGGGTGCGGGCGAGATGAGACCGAAAATGGACGCAGAAGCTATCGATTTAACTAGAGTAACGTTTGTGACTTAAGCGCAAGTTTGGCGGAATCTCGATGATAGACCCGCTTGTTTTTGATGACTGCGCTAAGAATCCACCCGTGCTGCATAGTCCGACCGCTTTAAACCAGCGGAACTCGGGCAGGGGGGGAAGAAAGTAGCCAACTTACCGTGCGCGCCGAGCAATAATGCCATCCGACCATTCCAGCAGTCGCATTCGAAGCAGCCCACCACCCCGCGTAATACTCGCTAAAAAACACGGCCTAACGCGAATCCAAAACTACCTGACCGAACAAGCGATCCGCTCCCCCAAACGACAGATAAAGAACGAGTTTCTCCTCAGATTTACCCCACCTCTTGATGCCGACCTATACTCAAATAATTAAATCTAGCATGAAATCCATTTGCTTTGGAACTGCATGCATAGAGACCAACCTGAACCTCCGCATGATCAAAAAGCTGGGAAATTCGTAACTGAACCCATGAGTCGTCTTTTTCATGGAAATATTCTACTTTATAGCATGATCTGATTCTTGTAATTCGAAGCTTAAATTCAGTAAAATCATCTTTAACATTTTGAATAGACCAGTCAGAATATCCATGATTTGTCACGACTTCCCCAAGCTTTTGGGAGGGACCATTCGTTTCATATTCTACGGATGGCTTTAACCAGCATTTATCCGTAACCCGCACCATCAACCCCGCTTGATCATATTGATGTTTGTAATCGCATTGAATATGTGATTCGAGGACAAAGTTTCCATCAACTTTTGCGTAAAGAAAATGTCCATTGTCAGCAGAAAATCCATAATGCGTACGCTGCCAAAAGTCAGTTTCCTTATCAGTATAAATAATAAGCTGATTATTTTCCCCTAACCAGTTTGCCGGCTCTTGATGCCAATGCAGTTGGCTATCAATCAATTTTTTATCAGACTCTTCTTGTAGAATCATTACTTAGAGGGGATTTAGAGGGGTTATTTATTTTTAATGCACTAGATTTTACATAAAATCATGGAGGTTAAAAAATTCAATAATGAATAGAAAATCTATGTGTTTAAATCACGATCAACCGCCTCCTATGACCAGAATTTCGGGGAATGCTCCATCTGTATTCGTTTTTTGGAAACAGAAGATTCGCGACTGCTCAAACCGATCCGTCCCCAAAGCGTCAGTCCAATGATTCACGATTTTAGCCGTGCAGCCTCATAGACGCACCTTGGCCCAAGTGTAAGCGTCCGACCGGGGACCCACTTCCCGGGTCCGAGATATTCGGGTAGTGTGGTGGGATGGCAACAAACACGACCGAGGTTGTGGACCTTGAACACAAACAAGACACCCGTGGGCGACGCCTCGCCGGTGTCACCCGGCGCACGGAGGTGCTGGCGGGCTACGCCGGATGCGGTCTGACCCAAAAGGCCTACGCG
>Ga0208414_1001120_pt1 | contig 21727 bp, 18 predicted proteins | sample AntAceMetag02UKE_FD_184770 | JGI IMG/M metagenome (GOLD analysis project Ga0208414, IMG submission 184770) | Saline lake microbial communities from Ace Lake, Antarctica - Antarctic Ace Lake Metagenome 02UKE (SPAdes) (version 2) | ecosystem: Environmental > Aquatic > Non-marine Saline and... | reverse complement strand
GTTTCTTCAGCGATCAAACCAGACCATGCCGTTCGCCAAACGGCAGCGGAGCGCGGGGTGACCGTGCGGCGTCGCGGCGAGGTATTGGCGGCAGTGGCGGCGGAAAAGAAGCTATTGGGCATAGCGGGGTCGCACGGCAAAACCACGGTCACCGCGATGATCGTGGCGGCGTTGCGGGCCAGTGGGGTGGAGCCGTCTTTTGTATTGGGAGGTCTCTGGGCGGATGCGCGACTCGCGCCCGCGGCCTGCACGGACAGTGACTGGTTGGTGGCCGAAATTGATGAGAGCGATGGCACGATCGCCGCGTTTTCTCCGCACCTCACGGTGGTGGTGAATCTGGATTGGGATCACCCGGACCTTTATGACGACGCGGCCAAATTGGAGCAGGCGTTTGCCGAATTGGTGATACGCACCCGTGAGGTCGTCTTGGGACCAGCGGATGGCGCCATGGCCCAACGATTACGGGCCGTGCAAGGTGGCACGGCGACGCGAGAAACCTTCGGGGCGAAGGGCGGATTTTTACTTCAGGCTACTCAGCCTATTCGCGCGGGATTACAGCTCACCCTGGGCAGAAATTTTTCTAAATCCACGGCGACGGTCGCGGCGTGGGGGGCCTTCAATGCCATGAATGCGACGGCGGCTTTGGCGGCCCTGCAGCTGATGAAAGTAGAGTGGCCACCGACGGCGTTGAGTAATTTTCCGGGGGTGCATCGGCGGCAAGCGGTTCTGCATGAAGACGGAGAGTTGATTGGGCTGGAGGACTATGCCCATCATCCGACGGAGGTGGGTGCGCTACTGCGTGAGGTGCGGCGGCGGATGCCGGTTCGGGATCGGCTGGTGGTGGTGTTTCAGCCGCATCGTTACAGCCGGACGCTGCAATTTAAGACGGAATTTGCGGAAGCCCTGCGACCGGCCGACGTGCTTCATCTGCGCGAGGTGTATGCGGCTGGCGAAGCTCCCCTCGCGGGCGGACACACGGCGGATCTAGCGGCTCAAATTGCCGCGACGGTGCCGGACTTGCCGGTAGAATTTATTCCCGGTGATGGCGTGGAAGCGGAGCGGGCTTTGCGCACGGGGTGCCAGCCGGGAGACTGGGTGATTTTTGTGGGAGCCGGAGACATTGAAGATGAGGCTCATCGGTGGGCGGTTCGCCAAAAAAGCTCCAATGCATCACGAGACAATTGGAGTGAGATCGTAGAAATTTTGCGCCTGCGCTTAAGTGAAGGCGCCAAGGTCAAAGCAGACGAACCGATGGCCAACAAGACGACGATGCGCGTGGGGGGAGCGGCGCGGGTTTACGTCGAACCGGCGAGTGTGGCCGATCTGCAAGAGGTTTTGCGGCAAGCCCATCAACGCGACCTTTTGGTCTACATGTTGGGTCGGGGGTCCAATCTGCTGGTCCCCGATAGCGGTGTGGCCGGAGTCGTCGTGTCGTTGCGGAAATCCGTCTGGGAAACGTTCGCTGTTTTGGGTGATAGTCGAGTGCGCGTTGGGGCTGGCCTGCGGTTGAAAAATCTGTGTGGTTTGGCGGCCAAGGTCGGTCTAGCCGGATTTGAATTTCTGGAAGGTATTCCGGGCAATGTGGGTGGCGCCCTGCGGATGAATGCGGGGGCGATGGGCGGCTGGATGTTTGACGTGGTGGAATCGGTGGAGGCGTTATCCTTGGCGGGTGAACGCCTCGAATTCCGGCGGGAAGACCTGCACGCGGGTTACCGTCATTGCCGAGAGCTGGAGCAGGCGGTGGCAATTGCGGCAGTGCTAAAACCTCGCGAGGTGAGTGCGGCCGAGCAGGTGGGGCGTCAGATCGATGTTTACCGCTCTAAGCGGCAGGAATCGCAGCCGCGGGAACCCAGCGCGGGATGTATTTTCAAAAACCCAGAGGGCGATTCGGCGGGACGATTGATTGACGCAGCGGGCCTGAAAGGCAGCCGAATCGGCGACGCGGAGGTATCAACCGTGCACGCCAACTTCATCGTGAATCGCGGGCAGGCGACCAGCACCGATGTAGTGCAGTTAGTCCGGCACGTGCGGGCGGAAGTGAAGCAGAAATCCGGCGTCGATCTACAACCGGAAGTCCTGCTCTACGGGGCGAAGTGGGAGGATTTATTATGAGCGATCAGCGAGCAGTCGAGGTGGTGGTTTTGGCCGGCGGAACTTCGGGCGAACGCCAGATTTCGTTGGGGTCAGGGCGGGCCTGCGCCGAGGCCTTGGCGCGGCGTTACCCGACGCGGTTGGTCGACGTGGGCACCGATACGTTGCCGGCGGGATTGCGACCCGATCGGGATGTGGTTTTTTCGACTTTACACGGCACTTTTGGCGAAGACGGCGCGATGCAGCGTCTCTTGGAAGCGGCGGGCGTGATCTTCGCGGGATGTGATGCCGCCAGCAGTGAGCTGACTTTCGACAAGGGAAAGACCCGCGGCGTCGCGCAGGGCGCTGGGTTATTGGTGCCGGGCGGGCGCAGTTTCACTGGCGCGGACCAGCCGACGCCAACCGCTTTGATGGCGGAACTAGGTGAAAGCATCGTCATCAAACCGCAGTGCGGCGGCAGCAGTGTGGGGTTGGCCATGTGTGGTAATGCCGCTGAAGTGACCGCCGCGTTGGCCGCGATTTCGACGGGAGCTTGGTTAGCGGAGCAGCGTATCATGGGCCGCGAGGTCACGGTCGGCGTGCTGGGTGACCGGGCTTTGCCCGTGGTAGAGATCGTGCCGAGGTCGGGCGTTTTTAATTACGAGGCCAAGTATACGAAGGGGCAGACGGAGTATTTGGCACCGGCTCCATTGGCCGCCGAAGTGGCCGCGGCCTTACAAGCGGACGCCCTAGCGCTTTACCGCGCTTGTGGGGCGCGTGACTTCGCACGTATTGATTTTATTATTACAGAGGCGGGTGACCGCTTTTTGCTCGAAATCAACACCTTGCCGGGCATGAAAGAAACCAGCCTTTTACCAATGGGAGCACGCTGCTTGGGAATAGATTTTACGGACCTAGTCGACGCCATGATTACGCCGGCCCGACTCCGTTGGCTTCAGCGACTAGCGGAGGGTGATTTGCGATGAGCAACGATACTCCCCAGAGCCCGAAAGCCCGCAGCTGGCGGGACATCCCGCAGGAGATTGCCCCGCGCCGGATGTCCTCCGTGGGCCGTCGTCGACTCAACATGGGTTTCGTCCGCACGGCGGCGATGGTGGTCACCGTCGGGGCGATGGGGTGGGGTGGTTTTGAAATTTGGCAAACCCTCCAGCAGGATCCACAGCGGCTGACGGCGGGCAACGAGAGTCGTCCGGTCGAGACGATCAACTTGCAGTCCAACGGCGTCTTGGACGATGCCTGGCTCCAAGAGACTCTAGCGCTCGCGCCTCAGACGGGCTTAATGGAACTCGACTTGTATGCGTTGCGCACCCGCTTGACGGCGAGCGGTCAGGTGCGCACGGCGGTGCTGGTGCGTGAATTCCCGGCGACCCTCAACGTCACGTTGGAAGAGCGATCACCGGTGGTGCGGATGAACGCCAAATTGGACGGTCCTGACACCCGCACCTTTTTGGTCGCCCAAGACGGGACCGTTTACCACGGCGAGGGGTATGGGCCCCAGTTGGTGCGGAGTTTGCCGTGGCTCGGCGGGGTGCGATTGAGCCGCGAGGGCAGTGGTTTCGTGCCGATCGAGGGGATCGCGCAGTTAGCCGATCTCTTGGCCACGGCTAGAGGCGCGATGCCAGACCGGTTCGCGACGTGGCGGGTAGTTTCTTTGGAACGCTTGTCCGCCGATGGACAGATCCTGGTGCAGTCGGCGCAGGTGCCGGAAATTATTTTCGGTGTGAGGGAGGATTTCTATTCCCAGATCGCCCGCTTGGATTTGATTCTCGAAGAAACCAGTCGCCGGACGACCGTGCCGCTGCATTCAATTGATCTCTCGGTCGGGGCGTCCCAAGTCCCGGTCGCGTTCAACCAAATCGCCCCCTCTTTTCCCTAGCTTTCGCTTAATTTTTTACCCGTGAGATCCAAAGCCCGCTTCATTGGTGCCGTCGAAATCGGCACCTCCAAGGTCGCCGTTCTGATCGGGGAGATGGTGCGCGACGGCAGCGTGAACTTGATCGGGTTCGGCGAGTGCCAATCCCACGGGGTCATCAAAGGGCTGGTCACGGATTTCAAAGCAGCCAGTGATGCGACGCACAGTGCCTTGTTGGCGGCGGAGCAAAGCGCGAGCGTGAAGATCGATGAGGTCTATCTCGCCCAGACGGGAGGGCATTTGGATGGGTTTTACAACCAAGCTTCGGTGAGTGTCAGTGCCGCCGACAACAAGGTCAGCCAAGTGGATATTGAAACCGCCTGCCGGCTGGCTAAGTCCAAAGCCCTGCCGGAGGGCCGGACCGTGGTGCACCACATCCGTCGGCCGTTCCAATTGGATGGCAAGATGGTGGGGCCCAATCCTGACCACCTGCACGGTGAACGTCTGGATGTCGGGTACTGGACGGTGCATGGTTTGGAGTCGGCCATCGCCAACAGTCTTCATGTTGTGCGCGGATTTAACGTGCTCGTCGGTGATATCATTCTCTCAAGTCTGGCCTCCGGCACGATGATGACCACGCCGCAGGATCGGCAGCACGGGGCTTTGGTGATCGATATTGGGGCGGGCACCACGGACTACGTTTTTTATCAAGATGGCAGTCCTCACTTGACCGGGATAGTTCCCGTCGGCGGAGGCCATCTGACCAACGATCTGACGCTCGGCTTGCGGGTCACGGAAGGTCAGGCGGAGAAGCTCAAAATTCGGCACGGTCGCGCGCTGGTGCACACCCGCGAAAAGAGCGACAAGGTGTGGCTGAACGGCGATTTTGCGATCGGCGATCGTCAGTTTCCGCGCCAAGCGATTGAACTGATCACCGAGGCAAGAGTACGGGAGCTTTTCGAAGTCGTGAAAAAGAAACTGGGCCCCGACTTCGGTCCCGAAGCCTGCGCGGCGGGCGTATTTCTCACCGGCGGCACCGCGAAGCTACCGGCGATCGCCGATGCCGCGACTAAGGTGTTTGGGATTCCGGCGCAGCTGGGTGAATTGCCACCGGGTATGGATGAAAAACTCAACCGCCCCCAACACGCGACCGTGCTGGGACTCCTCCACTTCGGGCTCCAGAACCGCGGTGGCGCGAACGAGGAAGCCGGTCGTCGCCGTCCGCGTGGGTTCATTCATAAACTCTTTGCTGGCTCCTGATCTGACAATGAATCCGAGCGAACTTTCTCTACCCCAAGCCTCCGCTGATGCGATGGCGGACCGCAGCATCTCCATCAAGGTGATCGGCGTTGGCGGCGCCGGTAGCAACGCCGTAGATCGACTCAAGATGGATGGCCTTGATCGTCTGCGCTTGGTCGCGATCAACACCGACCTGCAGGCGCTAAATAGCTCGCCCGTCGAAGAAAAATTATTGATTGGATCCTCGATAACGCGAGGACTTGGCGCGGGCGGAGATCCCGAAATCGGTATCGAGGCGGCGGAATCGGATCGTGAAAAAATTGCCGAAGTGGTCAAAGGCTGTGACCTTATTTTTCTCATTGCCGGCATGGGCGGCGGCACGGGCAGTGGCGCCGCGCCGATCGTCGCCGAGGTGGCGAGTGAGCAGGGCGCGCTGGTGATCGCATTTGTGACCACGCCCTTTAGTTTCGAAGGGGCGCGCCGGGCGAAACAGGCGGAGGAAGGCTTGCTCGAGCTGCGCGGCAGTTGCGATGCCGTGATCCCGTTGCCCAACGATTTGCTGCTGCAAGAAGCGGCGGAAGGGGAGACGGCCTTGGATTCCTTTGCCCGGGCGGATGATTGGATCGGCCGGGCGGTGAAGTCAGTATGGGCGATGTTGTTTCGCACCGGTTTGATCAATCTCGATTTCGCCACGTTGCGGCAGGCGTTCCAGACTCGCGGGGGCAAAACGCTCTTCGGCCTCGGTAGCGGGGAGGGCGAAAACGCGGCGGAGGCAGCGGTGCAAAGCCTCGACATGTGTCCCTTACTGTCGACCCCAGAGCATTCGCGAAAAGCCGACCGACTGCTGGTCAACATCATCGGGGGCACGGAGCTCACGCTGGCTAAGGTAAACGAGATCATGGGCGCCGTGACCGAGCGTTACGGGCGGGAATCGCACGTGATCATGGGCGCGGTGATCGACGAGGACCTGCAAGGCCGCCTCGAAATCTGTGTGATTGGCACGAGTGATATCGGCGGTCGGTTCCCGGCGCGGCGGGCGGTGGCTCAGCGCGAGCGCACGCGCGCACCGTTTCCGGCGGCGGCTGCCCCGGTGTCATCTGGGGCCAAGGGCCCGCCCGAAGTGATGGCGGAGAAATCGGCTCGCCGCCGAGCGCAAGCGACTGCGACGGGAGCCGACGCCCAAGATGAATTTTCTTTTCAAGGGTCGCCCGACAATCGAGGTCGTTTTGAGCGCACGGATCGTAACCTATTCGAGGGTCAGGACTTGGATGTGCCGACTTACCTGCGGCGGGGCATTAAGGTGAGCGTTTAATTTACGGGGGGTTAACGAAGGCTCCCCTTGGCAAGTGCGATTGATTGTGCACGCTTGACCGTTATGTTCATAGACGAATGCACTATCAAAGTGACGGCGGGAGATGGCGGTCGCGGATGCTCCAGCTTTCGCCGCGAAAAATTTGAAGCCTTGGGTGGTCCTAACGGGGGCGACGGTGGACGCGGCGGCGATGTGGTGTTGGTGGGAGACGAAAACACCAACAACCTGATCGATTTCAAATACAAGCCGCACTGGAAGGGCGAGCGCGGCGGGCATGGCTTAGGCAAGGATCAGAACGGTCGGGAAGGCAAGGCGGCCGATTTACGGATGCCCTTGGGCACGATCGTAACCGATAAAGCTACCGGGCGCGTGGTGGCGGAAGTGCTCGAAAAGGGCCAACGGGTAATCTTGTGCAAAGGCGGCAACGGCGGCTGGGGTAACACCCACTTTAAGTCGTCGGTCAATCGCGCACCCCGCCGCTGCAATCCGGGTGAAGTGGGCGAGGCCGGCTCCTTCCGGTTGGTGCTCAAAAGCATTGCCGATGTGGGGCTGGTAGGATTCCCCAACGCGGGCAAATCTTCGCTCACCCAACGCATCACCCGCGCCCGACCGCGCACCGCGGCCTATCCCTTTACCACGCTGCATCCGCAGATCGGCGTGATCGATTTCCCCGAGAGCTACGATCGCATGCTGTTGGCGGATGTCCCCGGCTTGATTGAAGGCGCGAGTGATAATCGTGGACTCGGGCATCGTTTCCTGCGCCACATCGAACGCTGTGCTCTGCTGATGTTCATGATCGATATGGCCGGCGTGGATGGCCGGGAACCGGGGGATGATTACCAGACGCTGTTGGATGAGCTGGGTGCTTATGATGCCGCGCTATTAACCAAACCGCGCGTGGTGGTGGCCAACAAAATGGACCTGTCCACCGCCGCCGAGAATTTGGAGGCTTTCGGGCAACAGCATCACGTAGAGGTATTCCCGATTTCCTGTGAAACGGGAGATGGTTTGGATACCCTGAAAAATGCGCTACTCGCTCGCGTGCGGGCGATACCGGTAGCGGCAACTCCCGGAGCATGAGACCCCTCAATTTACTGAATTCGGATGAATCCTGAATACCGTTCCCTTTTGATGCGATCCAACCGCTTGCTCGGCGCGCAGTTGGTTGAGCAAAACTTAATCAAGCTCGACGACCTTGAAGCCGCCAACGAGAAGCTGCTTGATATCATTGACAGTGGTACCGCGCGCCAACGCACCGTCCTCGGCATCTTGGCCTACGATCTGAATGCCGTGAAGGAGGAGGAGATTTTGTTGTATCAACGCGATACCGATGGGATCGGGATGGTGGACCTCGAGCACTACGAAGTGCATGAGGAAATCAAGGCCACGTTGAACGTCGATGAGTGCTGGGCCACGTGGTCGATCCCGTTCGATATCGAGGAGGATATGACTTTCATCGCGACGGCCTACTATTTGAGTCCAGCCGTACGCAAATTCTGGGAAGAGCGCTATGAAGGCCGCGTGCTTTGGTATGGCACCACCTTGGAAAGCATCGCCGAGTATCTGGAATCGATGAAAGGTCACGACGATTCCGGGGGACCCGGCGGAGCCGCCGCACCAACGGGGCAGACGGCCCCAACCTCTACCCCCAACGCTTAATTTACGATGCCGCTCGGAAAAATCCAGACCCAGATTGTTAATGCCCTCCACCAGGCCGAACGCCTCGATGGGGAGAAGCGTCAGATGATCGCCGCCACCCCCGATGAGCTTACCGGCGATCAGTTGGACAAGTTGCTGTTGGAGGAGTTCAGCATCACTCCATTCCAGCTCCAGGTGGCCAAAGGGAAGGCGTTCAAGTTGGCGCCGTTCAATGTCTCTCGCTACCAGATTCACAGTGGCACCTTCGAACGGGTGCCGGAGGAATTTTGCGTGGAAAACCGCGTGCTGCCCGTTGGCGAAGTAGGGGAGTTGCTATTAGTCGCGGTAGCCAACCCGTTTGATGTTACGCTGACGTCCAAGATCAGAAGCATGTGTGGGATGGAGGTCGTCCGATTACTCGGGCGTGAGGTCGACATCATCGAGAAGTTTACCAAGAAGGAGGTGGGCCCGACCGATTTTGCCGACGTGGTGGACGCGGTCGGCATGGAGTTCGCGCCGGATGCGGAACTCGGTGATGACGAACTGACCGACGAGGAGTCGGGGCCGATCATCGACCTATCGAATCGGATTATCGAAGACGCTTATTTTGCGGGCACGTCGGACATTCACATCGAGCCGTGGGAGCACGAAGTGATCGTGCGCTACCGCATTGACGGGATATGTCAGGAGAAACTGCGGCTGCCCTCCAAGGTGGGCCCGGCGTTGATCGCCCGGCTCAAGATTATGTGCAATCTCGACATCGCGGAACGCCGCATGCCGCAGGACGGCCGCATTGTGTTTAAACAATACACCCGCAAAGGCATTGATATCGATTTACGGGTTTCGACGGCCCCGCTCAATCACGGCGAAGGCGTGGTCATGCGTATTCTCGACAAGCAGAAGTCGACCCTGCCGATGAATGCTCTCGGGTTCTCCGAAGAAAACCTTACCCGCTACCGGGAGGCCATTAAATCGCCTTACGGCATGATCTTGCACTGCGGGCCAACGGGTTCCGGTAAGTCGATGACGCTCTATTCGGCCCTCAACGAAATCAACTCGCCGGAGTTTGTGATCCGCACCGCCGAAGACCCGATTGAGTATACCCTCGCGGGTATCAACCAGATGCAGATGCACCGGCAGATCGGCCTGACCTTTGCGACGGCGCTACGGGCTTTTCTGCGGCAGGACCCGGACATTATTTTGGTGGGGGAGATCCGCGATAAGGAGACAGCCAACATTTCGGTAGAAGCCGCGCTGACCGGTCACTTGCTGATCTCGACCCTGCATACCAATGACGCTCCATCGACGGTGGCTCGTCTCACCGACATGGGCGTCGAGCCCTTCATGATTTCATCGTCGCTTGTGTGTGTGTGTGCCCAACGGCTCATGCGTCGCGTGTGCAAACAGTGCCGCAAATCCATCGAGCCGGAAGGCCGAATGAAGGCCGTGTTGGAATCCGGGATTGGCTGGTCGGGACCGATTTATGAAGCCAACCCGAAAGGCTGCCCGAAGTGTAATCATGCCGGCTACAAAGGCCGGGTGGGCGTGCATGAATTGATGACGAACAACGAAGCGCTGATCGAGGCGATTAACAAGGAAGCCGATACGTCGGTGCTCAAGAAAATCAGCCAAAAGCACGGCATGAAGACCCTCCATCAGGATTCCTTGCTGAAGGTCAAAGAAGGCATCAGCACGATCGAAGAGGCCCTAGCCACGGTGCCCCCGGATCTCTAAGCTGAAGTGGGGTCGAGCAACGCCCGCACGGAGAGCTGGGTAGGGGGCCGCTAGACGGCACCCAAACGTGATAGATTAGCTCGTGGGATGGGGGGCCAGGTGCGTCAGCAAGAGTCACCCAGCCGATTTCACGCTCCAAAGGTCGTGCGGTTTCAGGCCCGGATATCGGGAGATGCGAGCAAGCATTCGAGGACCGATCTCTTCGCGATCATGGAAAGCGAAAACGTGGTCGGGATATCCCTCGCTGGTCAGGACCTTGGGGGAACCGGTCTGGCGCTTGACGACATGCCTCGACTTGCGCGCTCTCCAAGCGCTCATGCTGCCGACACGGTAAAAACGTGACCAATCTGAGGAACATCTCCGCCATGCTTTAAACAATCTGCCATGGCACGTAATACCAAGACTTCCCCGGCGGAGATAGCTTCAGCTCGGGATTCGCCGTAGACCATGGCACCCGGAAAATCGGGAATCTCCGCGATCCATCGACCGGCTTCTTCTGGCTCTATTTCGATCCGCATAGCCGGAAACACGATTTATGAGAGGGAATTCGCAAGCCGGGGATTTAGGTCGAACGTTGGTTATAGGCTGCGCCAACGTTTTGTTGCCGTGCTTAACGACGTCTAGCCTGTCAACCCCGGTTCGGGTTCTTGATCCTTGGAACTTGGAACTTCGGCGCTCGGCACCGCAAACGGATCGTGGTTGGGGTCTTCGTTCCAAATATACTCGGCTTGGGTGGCGGCGAATTCGGCGGTGGGGCGATCCCAGATGCGCTCGATTAGGGCGAGCGCCATGTCCATCCCGGCGGATACGCCGGAGGCCGTGAAGATGTTGCCATCGGCGACCCAACGGGCGCGGCGTTGCCAATCGACTTGAGGCCCTTGGCTGACCGGAAAATCGAACGCGAGTTTGTTGGTTGTCGCCTGGCGGCCATCCAGGATCCCGGCGCGAGCGAGCAGGGCGCTGCCGGTGCAAATGCTGGCCGTATATTCGGCCGAGGCATGTAGGCGTCGGAGCTGTCCCAGAAAGGCGGGATTCTCCACTTGGGCCCGAGCGCCGATGCCACCGGGAATCAGTAATACATCGACTGCCGGGATCGCCTCAAAGGCGTGGTCGATCACCGCCCGCGGGCCTTGGGCGCTGGCGACCGGACCGGTGTGTTCGCCGATCATGGTGATCTGGACGCGATCCCTCAGCAGACCAAAGAGCTCCAGCGGTCCAAAGATGTCCAAGAGTTCGAAACCGGGGAAGAGCACTCCGCCGACGATTCGTTTGCGCGGCGCGCTGCTCATGGGATGGCCTAGAAGGGCGCGCGGGTTTGGTTGGCCCAGTAGGAGTTATCGTCCACCCATTTCACGGCGTAGTAATAGAGCCCGGCGGTCAGCAGTGCGAAAAAACCAAGTAAGCCCATGGGATTAAAGTAGGCGAGTCCGAGCGAAACCACGGCGAGTAAGATGGATAGGCGCATGTAGCGGATGGCCGTCTTGCGCGTGCTGACGCCCCAAAGGGTCCAGAAAACGATGTGCGGCATGTTGGCCGGTCGAGTCACGAAGAGTTTGTCCCGCATGCTCTGGCCAGTGTAGGCCGCCAACGGCAGCGACATGATGATCGCGAACCAGACGTAGAGGGAATTCATGTGCGCCCGTTCGGCGGCAATGTTCTCGCCCATTTCCACGAGCGTGATGTAGCGCGTGATATTTTCGCGGGCCTCCTCAATCGTGCGCGTGTGTTGGGCGGCTTCGCGCATGCGATCAAAGCTGTCGGGGGCAAACTGAGTGGAACGCACCAGTTGGTTCGAGTAGATGAGGAAGCTGAATGAACCCACGACGAAGATCAGGTAGATGATCAAGAGCGGTTTTTGGATGTTCATGGGTTAAAGGAGTTGAGTGGGCTTAGCGGCTTGATGGGGCGGCTTGGGGTGGAGGAGAAAATAAAAAACGAATAAGTGCAAAACTCGATTGGTCGATGCCATCGAGTCAGCGGAGATCAACCCATCGGGAAGGGCACGCGGGTTTGGTTGGCCCAGTAGGCGTTTTTGTCCACCCATTCCACGGCGTATTGGTAGAGGTAAGCCGTCACGAGCGAGAACAGGCCGAGGTAGCCGATCGGGGTGACCAAAGCGACGGCGGAGGAAACAAAGGCCAAGGCCACCGAGAGCCACATGTAGCGCACGGCGGTGCGGCGAGTGGACACCCCGAACAGGGTCCAGTAGACGATGTGGGGCATATTGACCGGCCGCGTGACGAAGAGTTTGTCCCGCATGGACTGTCCGGCATAGGCCGCGAGCGGGATGGATCCCAGGAAGGCGAACCCGATGTAGTAGCGATGGAATCGGTCGGCGGAATGGGTCGCCGCCTCGGCGGACTCGAGCAGGGCGACCGTGTCCAAGGCGTGCTGTTGAGCGAGTTGCAAATTCGTTTTTTGAGCAGCGCTCGCCCTCATTTCGGCGAAGGCAGTTTCGTCGAGGTGAGCAGCTTCTCGCGTCTGGTGCATGAGGCTCAAATACACCAAGGAAGACACCATGAATCCGGCATACCAAATGAGTAGGAGGTATTGAGTCTTCAAAGGGAGGAGAGGTTTATCGGCAGAGGGCTTTGATGGATATGAACCCTTTGGGATCCCCGACGCGGTTGCACGCCGTTTTTTTGGGGTGGCGACGAAGTCGCGATCACCGATAGACGCTGCCGCCGAGGAGTCGATTCCCGTCGTAGATCGCGAGGATTTGGCCGGCGGCGAGTCCGCGTTGCGGCTCACGAAACGTCACGGTAGCGCGCGTGGGGTCGGACGGATCGGGGGCGAAATGCAGCGGCACGCGGGGATCGCGGTAGCGCACCTTGCCCTCGAGGTCGGCCGGGGCGAGCGGGGGCGTGGCGGTATTCCAGCGGAGGGAGTAAACCGCGACTTGGCTGGTGAAAAGTCCCGGGGCTTGGGGCTCGTCGAAGGCGACCAGGAGCGCGTGATCGGAGGCGCGTTTGCCGACCACGACGTAGGCTTTGGCATTGGTGTTGGAGGGAATCCCGATGCCCTTGCGCTGACCGAGGGTGAAATAATGCAGCCCGCGGTGTGCGCCGAGAATCGTCTCGTCCGTGGCGCGGATGATGGGCCCGGGCTGATCGGGCACATACTCGCGGAGGAAGTCCTGCATCTTCACCTGACCGATGAAACAAATGCCTTGGCTGTCTTTTTTGGCGGCATTGGGCAGGCCTGCTTCGCGGGCGAGACGGCGCAGATCGGGCTTGGCCAAGTGACCGATGGGGAACCGCGCAGCGGCGAGTTGATCCTGTTCAAGCAGCGCGAGAAAGTAGGTCTGGTCTTTGTTGGCGTCGGCGCCTTCGAGGAGTTGCCACGTGTTGTCGGAGCCCTCGGCGCGTTGGGCGTAGTGACCGGTGGCGACGGTATCGAACCCGTGATCGCGGCCCCATTGGGCGAATACGCCGAATTTGATGTCGCGGTTGCACATCACATCAGGATTGGGCGTGAGGCCACGTCGGTAACCGTCAAGCAGGTAGGATACGACGCGGTCGCGATACTCCTCCATCAAATTGACGACGCGAAAGGGGATCCCGAGATGGTCCGCGACGGCCCGGGCATCGACGATGTCCTGTTCCCATGGGCAGTCCCCGATGATCTCGTCCTCGTTGATCCAATTCTTCATGTAGGCCGCCTCGACGTCGGCTCCGGCCCGCTGGAGGAGCAGGGCGGCGACGGCGCTATCAACGCCACCGGATAAGGCGACAAGGGTGCGGGAAGACGACATGGTGGGACGAATTACGAATCATGAACTCCGAATGTCCAATGAGGAATGAAGGAGGGTTCCTCGTTGTCGCGGGCGTTTGCGGTTGCTGCCGGGGGAGGGGTCGAGGCGGGGAAAGTGAACGCCGTCTTCGACTGCGTTTCACATTTTAACGACGTCGACCCCAGCCCTTGATACTTGATACCTGCTACTTTGGGGCATCGCCCCACTTGGCCCTTGTGCCTCAACGGCGGTCGGGAATGCTGACCGCTCGTCTCATGTCTTCTCGCGCCAATCATATCGTCCAAGCATGGTTAAGCTCGCCCACCCGCGGCGTTATCGAGCTCGCGCGAGATTGGAAGGCCCGGCATCCGCCGCCGATCCAGTTCAGTGGCGGCTTAGTCATGGCGGGTCCATTGGGCCGGGTGCCGGATCAAGCTTACGGCAACGAGAGTGGATATTTCGAAACGCCCAAGGGTGATATTTTCTTCTTTTTGCCGCGGCGGGAGGTTGAATCGGTCGATAAAACCGAGGTCGTCTATTTCCTCGCGGGTGATTTTAACGGCTGGGGCGAGGCGGTCGGCCAAGAGAATTGGCGACTCGCAGCGGCGTCGTTGGATGGGGAACCGGTTTGGCTTTGGCGCGGGCACGCGGCGGATTTTAAAGGCTCGCCGCCGCCGCGATTCAAATTTGTCACGGGTGAGGGCGACTGGCTACCGGTGCCCGATGATGCGCCCAATGGGGTCGGCGATGATGGCGAAAATCGGAACCGGATCATCGACCCGGATCGCACGGGGCGTCACCTCTTTGCCTTCGAATTGGCGGATCCCATTGATCTCACCCAGTCGTGGCGGGTGCATTGGACGAATCGCGAAGAAGATCACTCGGTGCCACTGCGGCCGGAGGCATTTTTCCACCAGCTCGAAACAGATTTGCGCCTAGGCGCGCTGGTCGAGAACGGGCGCACCGTATTTCGCCTGTTCGCGCCGCGGGCGCGGCAGGTGGAGTTGGTTTTGGCTACGAAAGACGGCGAGGAGCAGCGGCACGCGTTGGCTCGTCGTGATCATGGTCCGGCGGGAGATCGGGCGGTGTGGGAGTTGGCGTTGCCGGGCGAGTGGGCCGGACACGGTTACAGCTACCGAATCGATGGTCCGGTCGATGAGTTTGGCTTGTTCGATCCGGAGCAGCCGGTGCTGGATCCCTACGCGAGGGCTGCGCTCGGTCGAGCTGGACCGGGCGTTATCGTGCGGGAGGGCGAGGCATTTCACGACGGCTTCAAAACTCCGGCTTGGCAGGACCTCGTAATCTGCGAAGCGCACGTGCGCGATCTCGCGGCGCTCGCGCCGACTGCAGCCACGGCCGAGGAACGGCTCGGTTTCCGCGGGCTGCGGCAGTGGATTGATAGCCCGGATTTTTATTTGGATCGGCTCGGGGTGAACTGCGTCGAGCTGCAGCCGGTGCAGGAATTCGATAACGAATCGGTTGATGAATACCACTGGGGTTACATGACGAATAACTACTTCGCGCCGGAAAGCACCTATGCGGAGAATCCGGCGGAAGCCTCCGGTATCGGGGAACTGCAAGAAGTCGTGCGCGCCTTCCACCGCAAGGGCATCGCCGTCGTGCTCGACGTCGTCTACAATCACGTCGGCGTGCCGGGTCACCTGATGTTCGTCGATAAGCTGTATTACTTCACCACTAACCAGGCGGGCGACCTGATGAACTGGAGTGGTTGCGGCAATGACTTGCGGGCGAATGCGGCGATGGCGAAGCGGCTGATCATCGACAGTTGCACGTATCTCATGCGGACGTTTGGGGTGGACGGGTTCCGCTTCGATTTGGCCGAGCTGCTGGGAGCCGACGTGCTCCTTGATATTGAGCCGGCGCTCAAGCAGGTGAAACCGGACATCATTTTAATCGCGGAGCCGTGGAGCTTTCGCGGCCACATCGCGGGGACGTTAGCGGACTCGGGTTGGGCGTCATGGAATGATGGATACCGGGGTTTTTTGAAAGAGTTCGTGCGCGGTGGGAGTTCGCGGGAGTCGTTTGAGTATTACTTCAAGGGCTCGCCGTGGCACTTCGCGCGCTGGCCGGCTCAGACGGTCAATTACGTGGAGTCGCACGATGATCGCACCTGGATCGACGAGATTACGGAGAATGTGGACGGCAACGGGCACCTCCCCACGGCCAACGACCGCCGCCGCACCCACCTGATGGCCGCGGTTCTTTTCTCCTCGATCGGCATCCCGATGATTTCAGCGGGGCAGGATTTTCTGCGATCTAAGCACGGGATCAGCAACAGCTACCAACGGGGCGATCTGAATGCGCTCGATTACCGGCGGATGGAACGTTTCCCGGGGGCGCATGCCTATTTCTCCGACTGGATCGCGTTCCGCCGCTCGCCCCTTGGAGCCCTGATGCGGCACTACACCCGCGCGACCGAGACGTTCTTCCGCTTCTGGTTTGCCCCCGATACGACGGCGGTCGCGGTGCTGTTTAACGCTGACGGTTCACTGGGCTCCGCCCAATTGCTGCTGGCGATCAATCCCACGCTACACGATGGGGAGATTCCCGTGGATGAGGCGGTCATGGCGAAAAAATGGATCCGAGTTGCTGACCATGAACAGTTTATCCACTCCAGCCATCCGGCGCCACCAGCAGCGCTGACCGTTCCGTTGTGGTTGCCGGCTTTGGGCTGCGGTCTCTGGCAGCGCCTAGAGTGACCGTCACCAAGAAGAGCATAGGTGGGGACAGGGGATGCGCAGCAAAACCCCTTGCCAACGGGTTTCGGGCCAACTTCGCTGATCTCTTCGCGTTCAGACGATGCGGAATAAAATAAATTAGCACATAACCCACATACATTGGAGTAACCCATGGCAATAAAAGTAGGCATTAATGGTTTTGGTCGCATCGGGCGCTTAGTATTTCGCGCCCTCGTTGAGCAGGGCCTGCTCGGTGATACTCTCGACGTTGTGGCCGTGAACGATCTCGTTCCCGCCGACAACCTCGCATATCTTCTCAAATACGATTCTACTCAGGGTCGTTTCAACGGCTTGGTGAGCAGCAAGAAGTCCTCCCCGGACGCCGCCGCCGACGATATCCTCGTCGTCAACGGCAAGGAAATCAAGGTCCTCGGCGAGCGCGCCGGACCAGCCGCCCTCCCTTGGGGTGAGCTCGGCGTCGATCTCGTGATCGAGTGCACCGGTCTCTTCACCCAAGACACCAAGGCCAACGGTCACATCGAAGCGGGGGCCAAGAAGGTCATCATCTCCGCCCCCGGTAAGGGCGACGTCGCGACCATCGTGATGGGCGTCAACGACGACACCCTCGACCTCAAGAACACCAACCTCATCTCCAACGCCTCCTGCACCACGAACTGCCTCGCGCCGCTCGTGCACGTGTTGCTCAAGGAAGGCATTGGCATCGAGGAAGGTCTCATGACCACGGTCCACTCCTACACCGCGACCCAAAAGACGGTCGATGGTCCTTCCCCGAAGGACATGAAGGGTGGCCGCTCTGCCGCGATTAACATCATCCCTTCCACTACCGGTGCCGCCAAGGCCGTGGGCCTCGTTTGCCCCGAGGTGCAAGGTAAGCTCACGGGCATGTCTCTCCGCGTTCCGACTCCCACCGTTTCGGTTGTCGATTTGACCGTGAGGACCACGAAGGAAACTTCGCTCGCCGAGATCAACGCGCTCTTCAAGAACGCTTCTGAGACCTACCTCAAGGATATCTTGGGCTACACCGAGGACGAAGTCTGCTCCAGTGACTTCATCCACGATCCCCTGTCTTCCATCTACGACGCCGGCTCGTCCATCGAGCTCAACAGCAAGTTCTTCAAACTGGTCAGCTGGTATGACAACGAGTGGGGCTACTCAAACCGGGTAGTCGATCTCGCCAAGAAGATCGCTGCCGAACTCTAAGTCGGATCCCCGACTGAGAGCCGAAAGGCTGAAAGACGGAAAAGCTGATGTGCTAAAATTTATTTTAGCTCCAGCTCGAAGTCTTTCAGCCTTTTTTGTTAACGGGGATTATCCCGCCTCTCTTTTTTAGCGTCTCAGCATCTCAGATTTTCAGCTCTTATGTTCAAGTCCATCAGCGACCTCGCTCTCTCCGACCGCCGCGCCTTAATCCGCGTCGATTTCAACGTCCCACAAAACAAGACGACGGGTGAAATCACCAACAACCAACGTATCGTCGCCGCGCTGCCAACTATCACGCACGCCCTCGAAGCCGGTGCCTCCGTGGTGTTGATGAGCCACCTCGGTCGGCCCAATGGTGAGCGGAACCTCAAGTTCACCCTCAAGCCCATCGCTGCCGAATTAGCAAAGCTACTCGGTCGCGCAGTCCTCTTCGCCGATGACTGCGTGGGCCTGAAGGTTGAGGAACAAGCCGCCGCGCTCCAGCCCGGCCAAGTGCTGTTGCTCGAGAACCTCCGTTTCCACATCGAGGAAGAGGGCAAGGCTAAGCACGAAGACGGCTCGTCCACCAAAGCCGATCCCGCTGCGGTCGAAGCCTTCCGCGCCAGCCTCACCAAGATGGGCGACGTGTTCATCAACGACGCCTTTGGCACCGCTCACCGCGCCCACTCTTCCATGATCGGAGTCAACTTGCCCGAGAAAGCCGCCGGTTTCCTCATGGCCAAGGAGCTCGTCGCCTTCAACAAGGTGCTCGATAACCCCGCGCGTCCCTTGCTCGCCATCCTCGGTGGCGCTAAAATCGCCGACAAGATTCCGTTGATCACCAACCTCCTGGATAAGGCCGACAAAATCATCATCGGCGGAGGCATGTGCTACACCTTCAAGAAGGTCATCGATGGCATGCCCATCGGTAAAAGCCTATTCGACGAAGAGGGTGCCAAGATCGTCGTCGAGCTCGCCGCCAAGGCGAAGGAGAAGGGCGTCGAATTGATCTTCCCGGTCGACTACGTCTGTGCCGACGACTTCAGCCCCGATGCCAATACTCAAATGGCCGACGACGCCTCGGGTATCCCCGATGGCTGGGAAGGCCTCGATGCCGGACCGAAGTCGATCGAGCTCTACCGCGCGGCCATTCTCGCGTCTAAGACGATCATTTGGAACGGTCCGGCCGGCGTGTTCGAATTCGAGAAATTTGCTGGAGCGACCAAGGCGCAAGCCGCAGCCGTCGCCGAGGCAACCGCCGCTGGCGCGATCTCCGTGGTCGGCGGTGGTGATACCGCCACGGCCGCCAAGAAATTTGGCGTCGCCGACAAGGTGTCGCATTGTTCTACCGGTGGTGGCGCGAGCCTCGAATTCCTCGAAGGCAAGGTTCTCCCGGGGGTAGCTTTTCTCTCGAGCTGAAGAAATCTACTCGCAACCCGCAGCTCCCTAATCGCTACTTTGAAAATTATGATCCGTAAGAAACTCATCGCCGGAAATTGGAAGATGAACAAGACCTCGGGCGAGGCCGCCGATCTCGTCGCGGCCATCATTTCCCAAGTGGGTAAAAACAACGACGTCGACGTCGTGGTTTGCCCGCCGTTCACCTCCGTCGAATCCGTGGGCCAAGCCCTCGATGGCTCCAACGTAAAGTTGGGCGCTCAAAACATGCATCCCGAGCCTAGCGGCGCCTTCACCGGCGAAGTCTCGGCGGAGATGCTGCGTTCCCTCTTCGCTCGCTACGTGATCCTCGGTCACAGCGAGCGTCGCGCCTATTTCGGCGAGACGGACGCCTTTATCAATCAGAAGGTTATTGCCGCATTGAAGGCGGAGCTGAAACCCATCCTCTGCGTCGGTGAAACCCTCGAAGAGCGCGAAGCCGAAGCGACCCTCAAGGTGGTGCAGACTCAACTCGAAGGCGGACTCGCCGGCGTTGGTAAGGCCCATGCGACCGAGGTCGTGATCGCCTACGAGCCCGTCTGGGCAATTGGCACCGGCAAGGTCGCCACGGTGGAGCAAGCCCAAGAGGTGCATGCCTTCATCCGAGGACTGTTGGCCAAGCACTTCACTCCCGCCTTGGCGGGCAAGATCCGGATCCTTTACGGTGGTTCGATGAAGCCGGCCAATGCCGCAGAGCTGCTCGCCCAAACCGACATCGACGGCGGACTGATCGGCGGCGCGGCCCTGGAAGCCCGCAGTTTCGTGCAGTTGATCACCGCCGCCCAAGCCGCCGAGTAAACGCCCTATTGCGCTCATCAAATTTTAGCCCGGTCGGAAAAATGACCGGGCTTTTTTGGGCCTCACGCAAAGGCCAAGCGGGAGGAGGCCTCCTCTTTGTTCGTCGAGGAGGGCAATGGATTCCCGATGGTCGGCCTAGAGTGTGTGGTAGGGCATGCTCGCCGCGCGCGCTGCTCCGTCCTGCTGGCTGGGCCGGCGCAGATGAGGGAGCCGTGATATGAAGCCCGGGTTCAGCGATCCCGGCTACCGTTCGGTCAGGTGGGTGTAGCTGGGGTCGCTGACCCCGGGCTTCAGTCGGGTCGATTGCTGATCCATCACAAATCTATCCGCAAAACCGGTCACCTTGTGCCTCACTTCTGCCAGTGCCTTCACGTTAGCCGTCCGAGTGCTGCCTCGATCGCGGCAAGGTAGTTGGGGTGCCAGAGTTCGTGTTCGGTATCGGGCACGACGGTATAGGTGCTGCCGGTATAGAAATCGCGAATCGACTCGGCGCGACGGTGCATCTGGGCATCTTCCAAGGCGCCGACCAGCACATCGGCCGGCGTGGCGGAGTTGCCTGCACGATAGGAGATTTCCCAGCGGTGGGGCTCATCGTCGTCTTCGAGAAAGAAGGGGGAAATTGAACCAAGAATCAGATGCCTGGCATCCAGCGCCCCGAGATGCGAATACAGCGCGCCGAGCGAATACCCCATGACGACCTTACCCGCAGTTTGGGCTCCGACCTGATCAATCACCGCACGTCGCCCAAAGTTAGGTTGAGGACCGGCCCAATCGATTTGGACAAATTCCACGTCCCAGCCGCAGGATTGCACAAACTGCACGAAGGGTTGGAAGCGGCTTTCTGCTCCGGGCATAGGGGGAACGATGGTGAGGGTCGGCATGGCAGTCATCGAATGCCGGCAGCTGCCCTAGGTAAAAGCTGAAAAACTGAAATGCTGAAAAACCGAAAATCGGATCTGCGGCGCGAGGGGAAGCGTCACCCGTTTTCTTTCTCCGGCTGTTGCGATGCGGGACGTCTTGCGTAGCTCGGCCCGCGGAAAGGGGGCCCGGGGGCGGCGTCCCCGGCTCCGCCCCTTAATACTTGTCACTGCGAGCGCCGCCTCAGCGGCGTTCGCTCACGACATCCTCGCGGGGCGGTAGTTCGCCGAGCAGCCGTAGGGTCAGCGGGTAGCGGTAGACCTCGTCGTTGGCCGTTTTTACGATCGCGATGATGGCGAGGACGAAGGTCGCAATCGCCAGCGCCATCAGCATGACCGCGCCGATGCCAATGAGGAGGAACGGCAGGCACAGCAGGGCCCAAAGCGCGTAGCTGAGATGGAAGTTGAACGCTTCGGCCGCGTGCACCGAGACGATGTTTCGGTCGTTCTTGGACACGAGATACACGATCAGCGGTACCAAAATAGGGGCGCCAAAGAAGGTGGCCGCGTGGCACAGGATCGCCAACAGACGATGACTGGAATCAATGGGGTTCTGGGGAGTGACGTTGATCGGCTGGGTCATGAGAACAGGAGATGGACGGGGGACTTTACTACGGATTAAGATTCTTTAGTGATATCTTCAACACCCCGGTAAACGACCGAAAGTTGCATAGAATTTGGACCCTTAAGTTTACGCCCTAATTGATCGGACCGCTCATGTCTTTCCTCCCTCTCCCCCGCGTCTCCTGCTCCTAGGTTTGGCCGTAACCCTACCCGGTTTTGCGGCATCGCCCCCACCCAAGCCGATTAAGACGGTCGCCCCGACTTATCCGACAGAACGGTAGAGTGATCCGATCTCCGGCCGGGTCGTGATTCAGTTCGTGGTGAATACGGCGGGGCGGAGCCGGCAAAAAGCGTTAGCTTCCGAAACTCATGTGCCTTGGTCCCCAGTTGATCGAAGCAGCGCGACGGTGGTCGGCTAGTTTATCCGCGCTGCCATCACAGTCATAAGTCCTTCTAGGAAACTAGTGTCTCCTGGCAGCGTGCGCAGCGTCGCGACGGCGGATTCCGTGCGCT
>Ga0208414_1001114_pt1 | contig 21766 bp, 15 predicted proteins | sample AntAceMetag02UKE_FD_184770 | JGI IMG/M metagenome (GOLD analysis project Ga0208414, IMG submission 184770) | Saline lake microbial communities from Ace Lake, Antarctica - Antarctic Ace Lake Metagenome 02UKE (SPAdes) (version 2) | ecosystem: Environmental > Aquatic > Non-marine Saline and... | reverse complement strand
TATTCTTAGGCTATTCTGAAAACGTAAAGCCACTGATTGATACTATTTTGGAAAGAGAAGGATCGTCATCAGGAGATTTGGAAGCTGAGCAAGCTGAGAATATGGAACTTGGGCTAAGGTATTCATCTCGAAGGTTGAGTGCCAGTGCGGTGATTTTTCAGAATGAGTTCGATAACCGTCTAGAATTTTTTGGACCTCAAATCGCGGGGAACATCCCAGATTACACGGTTGGTTTGGCGGGTCGTTTTGATAACGTCGGAGGCATAGAATCTGATGGGTTTGAGTTAGCATCGAATTTTGAAATTTCAGATAATTGGACCATTTACGCGTCCTATACCGATACCAATGCCACTTATGTCGGTACCGGTCTGGGTGCTGCTGCGGACGCCGCAGTTAATTTGGTGCCTGGCAAACAAGTTATCAATACGCCTGATAACATGTGGGTATTGTCTCTAGATTGGACGCGGAATCAGTATATGGCTGGAATATCTACCAAGTATGTCGGCGAGCGTTTCGTAGACCGAGCTAATGCTCAGGACGTAGATGCCTATACCGTTTCCGATCTATATGTTGGGGTAAGTGGCGAAGCGCTAACAGATTATTTGAAAGGCTTCGAATTTCGTTTGGTGGTAAATAATGCCTTTGATGAATCTTATCTTGGGGGCATTTCCGGCTTTGGTGCATGGATTGGCTCGCCGCGCACCGCTTCATTTGCTATGACTGTGGATTTGTAATTCGCTTGAGATAAGGGCAGCATTAGCGATCTAACTTTGCTAGAGATAGCGCAATAGAGGCGGTGATCAACGAGGTTTTTTGCCGTCTTTTTAATTGAGTAAAATGAAATGAAACAGCTTTACTTTATTTTTTGTATATTGATGTTGCAAAGCTTTAATGCAGGCGCAGCGGACAATGTGGTGCTCATCACCCTAGATGGTTTGCGTTGGCAAGAAGTGTTTTCTGGGCTTGATCGCCAGCTCGCACTGAGCGAGGAATATTCAGGACTCAGCGACAAGCTGATAAACGAGTTTTGGGATGAATCTGCCGGTGCGCGTGCCCAAAAGCTTTTGCCTTTTTTACATGACGTGGTGTTCGAACAGGGTAGCTACGCAGGAAATCGTGATCAAGGCTCCTGTGCCAAAGTTAGCAATGATTGGTATTTTTCATATCCAGGCTATTCTGAAATCCTAACTGGTATTGTTAATCCTGCGATTAACTCTAACCGCAAAATAGCAAACCCAGAGCGAAGTATCTTTGAACTTCTAAACACCGTCCCAGAGTTCAATGGGCGCTCCGCCGCATTCGCTTCATGGGACGTGTTTCCATTTATTCTTAATACCGCGCGAAGCGGTCTTCATGTAAATGCTTTTTACGCGCAAGAGGAGCCGCAATCAGAATTTGAAACTTTACTTAATCGTTTGTACGAGGACACGCCACCGCCATGGGCTACAGTTAGAAATGACTCCTTCACTCATCATTACGCAATGTCCTACTTCAAAAGGGAAAAGCCACGTGTTTTATTTATTAGCTATGGAGAGACCGATGATTTTGCTCACGATGGCAAATACGATGAATATATCTTTGCGGCAAATCGAACGGATCGTTTTATTAGTGAAATCTGGGAAATGATTCAAGAGACTGAAGGTTATACGGACAATACTGACCTTTTTATAACTGTGGATCACGGTCGAGGTGACGACCCTATAGAAACCTGGCGGCATCACGCAAGTCAAACTTCAGTTACAGGCTATATGTCTTCATTGGCCAGTTACGAAGAGGGGATAGTAGGTTCAGATGCTGTTTGGATGGCAGCTATGGGGCCAGGAATACCAAATTCCAAACTAATCAATACAGATGATGAATGCTTAAGCAGCCATCGTATCGCAGCTACGTTATTGGCATTATTAGGACGTGACTACAGAAATTTTGAGCCGGGTATGGGTGAACCAATTAGGGAGTTCTTGCGATGAGAAGCAGTATTTTTTTGCTGCTTTGTTTTTTTAGTGTTTCGACGTTGGGGCAGGATATTCAGAGGATAGCGTTTGGTTCCTGTAGTCATCAAGATAAGCCTCAGCCAATTTGGAGTGAGGTTTTGGCAGCGGATCCCGATCTCTTTATCTTTTTGGGTGATAATATTTATGGGGATTCTGACGATCCGCAAGTGCTGTCCGCAAAATATGAGAAACTTGCAGCGGTGCCTGGGATTCAGACGCTTCGAGAAACCACGCCAGTCATCGCCACGTGGGATGACCATGATTATGGGCGCAATGACAGTGGAGCTGAATATGTCTCCAAAGAGGAGTCGCGTCGGGTAATGCTTGATTTTTGGGATGAGCCCTTCGATTCAGCTAGAAGAACCCGCGATTCTGGAATTTATACATCGTATGTTTATGGCGTGCCGGGAAGGAAAGTGCAAGTCATACTGCTGGACCTGCGTTGGAACCGCTCTAAGCTGGTTGCTATCGAGGACCCTGAAAGGCTTAAAAGTCGAAGCAATGAAAACCGCGGTCCATATGATGCCTCTTTAACGAAAGATGCGACGCTTATGGGGGAGTCTCAGTGGCAGTGGCTGGAGACAGAACTGCAGGTCGATGCAGATGTAAGAATAATTGGCTCTAGCATACAGTTGCTGGCTGAATTTACAGGCTGGGAAACTTGGGCAAATTTTCCAAAGGATCGCCAACGATTCTTTGAGTTGTTAGAGAAACATCAGAAAGAGCCGGTTCTAATCTTATCTGGAGATGTGCATTGGTCGGAATACAGTGAAATTAAAGAAACTGCTAACGGCTGGCCTTTGGTCGAATTAACATCGTCAGGCTTGACGGAAGAATGGAAGGCTATAAGCCCTAATAGACACCGAGTTGGGGATGCCTTTGCGGTAGCAAACTTCGGTCTAGTGGAGATTGATTGGAGTAACGAAATCCCCGCTTTTGATCTCAGTATAAGGGATGTCACAGGAACAAATCTGATTCAACGCCGAATTGACTTTGATTAATCTGCTGGGCGCTCTAGATCAAGGATTCAGCCTTTCGAGAACAAGCTCAAACCTATTCTGTATAGCGGCGGCTTGAAATTGTTTTGCTTTAGGGTAGGGCCCTTGAGGTAAAGAAACTAATTTTTGTTTTCTGGTTTTTTCTATTCCTTCGCCAAAACACACAGCCCTGATTACTGCCGGGGCAAAGCCAATGTCTTCAAACCACAGTGACTCGTCTTGTTGATTTGTGTCGACGCTGTTTAATAGCCGCCATTGTTTTTCTTTGCTCAGTAACTTAGATTTGCAACGAAACTTGCCAGGAAAACAGTCTTGAAAGCCTATTTCTTGCTGATTCAAGATGATACTAATCTGTTTACTGAGAGAAGAAATTTTTGGCCGAGTGTCACTATACTTAACAGCTAGTGGTTTTTCTAAACTTAAACTGGAGTCCTTGTCACTGGCAAAGGGTATGGCAACGCCGCAGTGAAGGTCGCCATGGCTTTCCCATGGTGTCAGATTTTCATTGCAGTCACGTAGGCTAAGAACACCTAGGCCGCCGGTATAGAGTTTCCAATTTCGCGCCCTATAAAATTCGAATAGCGGTTTCGTTATGAGCAGATTTAACCGACGTCGGTGGTTTGGTACTCACACACGTTCCTTCATCAAGCACCTTTGATGCGAGTGGCTGGAAACTAATAGCCTTAAAAAGGTGTTTTACAACACAAGATAGTCATCCTGTATGGCAAAGTATGGTGCGCAATATTGGGTTTCACCATTTCGACGCACGCATTTATATCGGCCGAGCCCAAAAGGATTGGTTTAGGGACAGTTGGATGGCGCCGATTTTTTGGATCGATATAGTTACAATCGTTAGAGTTACTGCTACATTGCGCCGATGTCTAATACATCCACAACTAGCGAACTCATCCGCGCGCTGCGCTTCTTAAAACCTTACCGTAAACAAATCACTTGGGCTAGTGTGGCCTTGGTCTTTACCGCCGCATTGAGCCTCGGATTGGTGCAATATGTGCGCATTATTGTTGATCAGGGTTTTGTTGCCAGTTCAACGGCGTCACTGAACCAAGCGATTGTCGGATTTATGGTCATCGCATTCCTTCAAGCTTTGGGGACATTCGCTCGTTTTTATTGGGTGTCGTGGCTAGGAGAGCGAGTAACCGCAGATATCCGTAAAGCGGTCTACTCTCACATTATTTCCCTGCACCCAGGATACTTCGAAGCCAACCTCAGCGGTGAAATTCAGTCGCGGATTACCACCGATACAACCTTAATTCAGTCAGTTATTGGTTCCTCCGCCTCGGTGGCTCTCAGAAACATATTGATAATGATTGGCGGCACCGTTTTTCTTTTTATTACAAATCCGCGCCTAACCTCGGTTGTTCTAATTTGCATTCCTTTGGTTATCGGCCCGATTATGTATTTTGGGCGCCGGGTGCGCCGGCTGTCTCGTAGCAGCCAAGACGAGATTGCCAACGTTGGTGCTTACGTGAGTGAAAGCATCCAGCAAATCAAAACCGTACAAGCTTACAATCATCAGGAGTATGACCGAGCGCAATTTGCCGCCCATGTGGAATCAGCATTAGATGTGGCAATTAAGCGCATTAAATCACGCTCATTTTTGATTACGGTAGTAATGACGTTGGTCTTTGCGGCGGTAGGATTGATGATCTGGGTCGGTGGTCAAGATGTCATCAATGGCGATATGTCTGCTGGTGAGTTAACGGCCTTCGTTGTTTACGCGGTGTTAGTGGCGGCGGCGGTAGGTGCTATTAGTCAAGTAATTAGTGAGTTGCAGCGAGCTGCGGGGGCGCTTGAGCGCTTGATGGAGTTATTAGACGCTGAAAGCCTTATAGTTGCGCCGGCCAAGCCTAAATCGCTGGCAAAGCCATTTAGAGGTGCGGTTTCACTTCTCGGCGTAAGTTTTGCCTACCCATCTCGCCCCGAAATCAATGCGATTCAAGAATTTGACCTCAACATAGAGTCCGGTGAAAGCGTTGCATTAGTTGGTCCCTCCGGTGCTGGCAAGTCGACGCTATTTGACTTATTGATGCGGTTTTATGACCCTCAAGTCGGTGGCATTACCCTAGACGGAGTCGGAATCAGAGATTTAGACCCGCTGGAATTACGTCGTCATATTGGCGTGGTGTCGCAAACTCCCGCCATGTTTACCGGCAACGTCTCAGACAATATTCGCTATGGAAAACCACAAGCAAGTGAAGCACAGATTATAGAGGCGGCCAAGTCGGCGTACGCGGATAATTTTATTGCGGAGCTTCCCGAAGGATATAATAGTTTTCTGGGCGAGTCAGGAATACGCCTCTCAGGTGGGCAGCGGCAGAGATTAGCTATCGCCCGAGCAATTCTGAAAGACCCTGAAATTCTTTTGTTAGATGAGGCTACCAGCGCCTTGGATGCTGAAAGTGAGCGTCAGGTGCAATTGGCACTCGAAAAACTTATGCTCAACAGAACCTCATTAATCATTGCCCACCGTTTGGCCACAGTGGTGAATGTCGATCGAATTGTGGTTCTTGATAAAGGCAGAGTTGTGGCGCAGGGCACCCACAGAGAGTTGCTTAGTTCCAGCTCGCTCTACGCCAACTTGGCAAATTTACAGTTTTCGGAGCATTTAGGTGGGGATAAACCCTAAGGAAAAAACTAAATATTGGGCCAGTTTAGAAGATAACTAACCTGATAAGTATTGCACGTCCTGCTTGTTGAACTGCGTTATAATATTTTACTTAAAGTTCATGTTTTAGTTAATAAGCATTAATTAAGTTATTAAATTTTAAGGAAATAACTCTTGGACAAGTATAAAGATATACGGCCGTATCTGGACAGTGAGATTCGGCCGGTATTAGATGAGCTCATTAAAGATCCTGAGTTCTTAACTACCATTGCTAAGTTTTACTTTCCGCGCCTTACTCATCTGCTGCCAAGTGCTATGCGCTTTGCGGCTAAGGTTAAGTTAAAAGGCCAACTTCAAAGTGTTCATAATATCGCATCCATGCAGGACGTGATCGCGCAGTACATGGACAAAATGATTGAAGATACTACGACTGCATTGACGCACTCCGGTTTAGAGAATTTGCGAGAAGGTCGCAATTACCTGTTTATTAGCAATCATCGCGATATCGTTATGGATCCGGCGTTTGTAAACTACATGCTCTATCATGCAGATCATGAGACTCTCCAAATAGCGATCGGCGACAATTTGCTAAAAAAGCCATTTGTGTCCGATCTTATGCGCTTAAACAAAAGTTTTATTGTGCAGAGATCACTAAAAGGCCGAGAGCTGTTGAGTTCACTGAAACTTATGTCTGAGTACATTCATCACAGTGTAGCCAACGGGCAGAACGTTTGGATCGCTCAAAGTGAGGGCAGAGCCAAAGACGGAATTGATAAAACGGACCCAACCCTATTGAAAATGCTCGCAATGGGGAACCGAGAGTTGTCGCTGGGTAAAAGCCTTAAAAAACTCCATATCATCCCTGTTAGCATTTCCTATGAATATGACCCTTGTGATTTATTGAAGGCTCAGGAGTTATATCAAATAGCAAAGACGGGCAGCTTCGAAAAAGACGAATCAACTGATATCAACAGTATTGTCACTGGGATGGTTGGGTTTAAAGGAGCGGTGCACGTAGCCTTTGGCACAGAGCTTAAAATTACCGATGATGAGCCAGAACATATTGCGGCAGACATCGATATGCAGATTTTGGAAAATTATACCTTGTCAGACAGTAATTACCTGGCAATCAGTAGGCTCAGGCAAGATGGCATGCTGCCGCTACATCGTCTAAGACCAGGGTTCGATACTCAGGAGATTTCGCCGGCATCCCGAGCTTTTTTTAGCGAGCGTTTGCGCCAAATAGAGCCGTCACTTGTAAAACACTGGCTTTATAGCTATGCCAACCCTGTTATAGGTCGCTATAAAATCGAGTAAGAATCGGTGAATTGCTAGACCAAACGTGCAATCGCTGTTGCCAATCTTGTCATTAATGGCTGTCTTGTGTCTGGATTGATTGGTCCGAAGCAAAGGCTTCGCATCTCTATCTGTTTTGCGTGCTTGGTGTTTTCTTGTCGGTCTGGTTTTGATTTTCCGAAGGCGTTTTTCAACTGCGCTAATTGGATCTCCATCCTCGTTGCTTGATCTGAATCAGGGGTGTCTATGCTTGCACGAATTTCTAGTTCGATGCATTGTTTGCGCAGAGTTTCTGTCTCATTTTTCACCAGTGTAGCGAAATCCGTTGGGGTTTTAAGGCCGCTCAAATTCTTCCAGCGCTTCACCAATAAGCTATCGAGAGACTCATTGCCTACTTTTGGTAGTTCATTCCATGCTGAGACATCGAGGGTTTTAAGGTGATCAGAAAAACTTTCTAGGTTAGTAATCGCGTTGAGTTCGCTTTCCATTTTATCGAGCAGGGCGATTTTGGACGCCAGTTTTTCCTTTAAAAGTAAAAACTTCTTGTCTGGCAATGCCTTAAACCGCATGTCTATCTTGCGTTTTATACTATTAAATTGCTCTGTTAGCTGGCTGCGTTGCTGCTTTAATCTTGGGTCAAGGTCGTTGGAAAATTTCTGCGCCAGTGTTTGATACTCAGATCGGCTGTCTCGGAACTGTTCTTCTTCGAGGGTTTCTAATTGCTCTAATTCTTTTAAGGTGACTCTTAAACCATCCTCAGTTTCTTTTAATACGCTCTGCAGTTTTTCTGCTTCTTGATTGCGCTGTTCGAATAATTTATCACAGGCTGCTCGAAACTCATCCCAGTACTTTCGGTCTTCTTTAAACGAAGTAGGGCCGATTTTTTTCCACTGCTGCTGCAAAGCCTTGGCCTCATTCATGGCCTTTTTGTTGTCATCGAGTAGTTCTAGTGCAACTGCTTCATCAATGCACTGCTGCTTTGCTTTGCCGTTGTCTCGCATTTCTGTGCGGCGTAATTTGCGCAGTTGGTTAAGCAAATCGTAATAACGCTTTTGCAGGCTTTTAATTTTGGATTGCTCGATGGGAGCATACTTTTTCCAGCTTTCTTCCGCGCCTTTAACCAGCTTGTTAACGGCAGAGATGTTCACTGTTTCCGTATCTAGTTCGGCTAAGTCCTTTTCCAGCTGGTCGCATAGTATGCGTCGTTGCTTAAGGTTCTCAGCCATAAGCTGCTTGCGCTGCTTGAAATATTCTTTACATGGCTCATAGGCCTTGTCAGATAGTACTTTGAATTCTTTCCAAAGCTCTTCGTTCTGATTGGAGCGCCCAAGCAACTTCCACTCTTTATGCATATTTGCAATGTGCTTAGAACGATCAGAAGCATGCATTTTGGAGTCAACGAGATGCTGCATTTGAGTGAGCATTTGTTTTTTCTTCTCAGTTGCAGCGAAGATTTTCCAATCTCGAAGCTCGTCTATTTTGGTCTTGTATGCATTGGCTTTCTCTTGTAAATCAGCGCGTGTTTTTCCAGAAGTATTACTGATATTGCCTTGGATTTTGTCCCAGGCCGGCAGTGCTTCGTGGGATTGGCCGTCTTCAAGATATTTTTTCAAGCCATCAAGGAGCAATTCTGTATTTGAATTCAGCTGCTCCTGGTGAACTTTATTTTGTTCAAGGAGAACTTCAATTTTAGCGAGGATCTCAGCGACTTTAGCCCTGAGTTGGAGTTCTGGTTCAGTAAGTGATTTCTGGGCCCTATTAAGGTGGCCTCTGAGCTCATACAGCTTGATTGTATTCTTAAAGCTTAGTTTGCTGAGCGAATCAGAATAAGCTGTAATTTGTTCGGCCGTAACAGGTTCCGGCGGTGGCTTTGGTGTCTGCTTAACTTCGATTTGATTTGAGCTGTTGGCCTCTTCAGCTTTAGGGGCCGTTGATTCAGACGCTATGCTTTTCGAGTTAACAGGTTTAGCGACCGTTGATTCAGGCGCTTCACTATCTGCCTCTGCAGGTTTGACGGTTGCCGCTGATTTAGACACTTCACTTTCTTGTTTTGCCGCTGATTTAGGTGCCTCACTTTCTAGCTCTGCAGGCTTATCAGCCGGAGTGTTAGGCGTATTACTTTTTGGCTCTGTAGATTTGGTGGTGGCTCCTGTTTCAGGCGCTTCACTTTTCGGCTCTGCAGGTTTAGCGATTGCTGTAGATTCAGGCACTTTAGCCTCTGGCGCATCAACGACGGCCGGACTGCTGGTTGTCTTTATTTCTGGTGTTTCCCCACTTTGTCTTGAGTCGGATTCTTTTGCTAAATCTGCGGTAGTCTTTATAGAAGCAGTTGTCATGGGTTTGATTAATCCGGCGAAGGTAGTGGTTGGGTTGGGTTATTTGGTTTATCTATATGCTGAGCTGCACAGTTTAACAGAAATTTGTACTTTTCCCGAGTTATGTAGCGCGACGTGTTCCACTAAATCAGGCTACTAAATCAGGTCACTTAATTAGGCCGCTAAATTAGCCCGCTAATTTTCTAGAGCAGGACCGTAACCAGCCAGTCTGCGTTAGTTTATGGTCTCAAATTGGCTGCAGGTGCTATAATCGCGCGCCGCACGCTTACTGGGCTATCGAATTGTCACCACGCACTTGACTAGATACCAATTAGATACCAACTACACTCTAAACACACGCTTAACTATGGAACCGAATTAATGCTGGCAGATGATGTAAAAGAATCGATTCAGTCAGCTTATAAACAACTCATAGACGCTAAACAGTTAACCCCGCGCTATGGTCAGCGTCTCATGATAGCTGAAATCGCCAAATGTTTGTCAACCATCGGTTCTGGCGCAGAGCCTCCTGTTTGCGTAATAGAGGCAGGAACAGGCACCGGCAAGACATTGGCTTATGTGTTGGGTGTGTTGCCACTGGCTCAAAAACTGGGCTACAAAGTTGTTATTGCAACAGCGACAGTTGCTTTGCAAGAGCAAGTGGTACTTAAAGACTTACCGGAAATACTTCATGATTCTGGCTTAAAATTCAGCTTTTCGTTGGCTAAAGGCCGTGGCCGCTATTTGTGTTTAGCCAAACTGGATATGTTGCTGGAAGGTAATGACAGTCTAAATGCGATGATGGATTTGTATGGGGAGGTTTTAGACGACGCCGATACAGGCAATCTAGCGCTTTATGAAAGTATGCTAACTGAGTTGAGTGCTGGACGCTGGCATGGTGATAAAGATGACTGGGCTAGTCCGCTGCATGATTCGGTGTGGAAACCGCTTACAGCAGACACTGGACAGTGCATGGGGCCAAAGTGCAGCCATTTTCGCAATTGCTGTTTTTATCAGGCGCGCGATTCAATGGACAGTGCAGATTGTATCGTTGCCAATCACGACCTAGTGCTAACGGATTTGGCCCTTGGTGGCGGCGCCATTTTGCCGGAGCCTGAAAAATGTATCTATATTTTTGACGAAGCTCATCACCTCCCGATTAAGAGTAACAACCACTTTTCTACTTACTCTAAGGTGCGATCGACGATTACGTGGATTGAGCGCTGCGAGCCGATACTGCAAAGACTTCTCAATGACGGTTATATGGACGCCAAAGGAGAAGAGATATCGAGAAATTTACTTTTCCAGCTTAGGGATAACTTGGAAAGTGTCTGGCTATTGCTCGAACAGACGCTTTCGACGGTGGATAAAGTTGATAGCTATGAGAACCGCAGCCAATACGCATTTGAATTAGGCCGGGTACCTGATGAGATCCGTGTTGTTGCTGAAAACCTCGCTCATTTATTCTCTCGTTTTGGTAATAGCTTTCAATCGGTTAGCGATGCCTTAAAAGATGACATGGAGGATGGTTCTGATTTAAAGCTTCGCCAAATCGCCGAGCAATGGTACCCCTTAGTGGGAAGCATTGAGAGAAGAGCTGATTCGAATTTGGAGCTTTGGCGCAGTTTTGCTATCGCAGACCCTGAAGGGGTGGCACCCAGAGCCCGATGGCTGAGTTTCAATGACAACGAAGGTGTGCCAGATATCGGGCTCTCATCCAGCCCAGTGCTGGCAGCAGAAAATCTTCAGGAGCGGCTCTGGAAAACATGTGCAGGTGCTGTGCTCACATCAGCCACCTTATCGGCGTTGGGTGAATTTAGTGTTCTGAAGATGCGTGCGGGGCTTCCTGAACACACTGTCTATTTATCCATACCTAGCCCCTTTGATTTTGCCAATTCAGCGACGTTGATAATTCCTAAAATAAATTGCGAACCGTCGAACAGTTTGAAACATACTGAAATTATCATTAAAGCTATCCCTCAGATGGTGGATAAGAAATCCGCATCGTTGATGCTCTTTACCAGTCGTCGTCAGATGAATGATGTTATTCAGGGACTGTCCGCCGATTGGAGGGATTTAATTCTTTGTCAGGATGATTATCAAAAATCGGAGCTCATCAAATACCACCGCAAGCGAGTAGACAACGGTGAAGGTAGTTTGATTTTTGGATTATCGAGCTTTGCAGAGGGAGTTGATCTGCCCGGGGCATATTGCAAACATGTGCTAATTGCGAAAATACCTTTTGCTGTACCCAATGACCCGATTGAAATGACGCTATCGGCTTGGGTTGAATTGCAGGGTAGCAACGCATTCATGACTCTGGCTGTACCGGATGCCGCATTCAAGCTCGTTCAGGCAAGTGGTAGGTTGCTTCGAAATGAATCTGATACCGGCAAAATAACCATTTTTGACGAGCGGCTGGTAGTGAAAAGATATGGCAAGCAGATCTTAGAATCGCTACCACCTTACAGACAAGAAATATTTGAGGAAACGGTAGAACTTTAGCTTTAAAGCCTGCAGCAATGGAAGATAGTCATTTGGATTGATTGAAATGTCGAGGCGGCACTGCAGTGTACAAGGGCGAGAATTCAGATTGGCCGGCACTGTGTTCAATAAAGACCACAGGCAATTTGACCAATTGCCACATCATTGTTGGCAGTGAAAGCGGCATTATCGCTTAGCGTTGATACAAGATGAGTCTGACAGTTAGCTACTAAGCCCTTATTATCACCGCGAAGCTTCATTAGCTTAGGGCGCTGAGTCTAATCTCGCACGTTGATTCCAAGCGCTAAGCATCTCTTTCTTCTAAACAGGGCTCACAATAGTTAAGAATGGTCTTTAGCATTTCCCGACCTTGAGGATTAGTCTGGTAGATTTTTGTGACTTTCGAGTTTCGCTCTGCGCGTGCTTCATCCATGCTTTGAGTCATTTCAGCAAGCTTCTTTGCTAATCCCATTTTGCCCATACTGCTTCCTTAAAACTTCGCCTGTGTTTTGTTTTGGGGTGCGTGTAAAACCCGCCCAGCTTAAGTTTTTCACTATTAAAGCTATAGCACCGCCTTGAAAAAAAGCGGCCCATATCAGGCAACTAATTCTTTTTTTTATTTCAATAATGTTCTGTAAGGGCTTGAATAATGTTTTATAAGAGTTTGGCAGGCAGGGAAGTCAAAGCCGTTAGTGAAAGGGCGTGGCAGGTTTTCCCGGCTGTTTAGTTTGCTACTTATCTTAGAATAAGGGGTGCCACTTAATTTTTTCTTGTCGTAGCCGCTCACTGGTGGCATCAACTGATATCTGCAATCGACACTAAAAGCTCATCGCCTGCGTCATGGCCATGCTGTCATTAATGTATTTAAAGTGGTTGATATCGATAAAAAATGAGGTAATATTTTTACTATGATGAGCGCAGTAGGCTATTTTTCCTTCGGTAAAATCATGGGACTTGCGGCGGTTTGACCGACCGGTAAGGACGTCATGTTTGGCGAGTTTTACCAGCCTTTGTGCATTTAAAGTTCGGGCAGTTATATCTTGAAACATCAGTATGTGATTGGTGACTAAGCCGTTTGCATCTAATACGCTATTGCAGCTAATTCCAGCTACGATGCTGATATTTGTGAATTTTGAATGAGCACTCGGTTACACATAAATGCGTTGTTCTCGAGCATATTCCTAGTCAGCTCTGTTAGTGCATGGTCTGATTTTCTGCATCGTCATTGTGAGTAGCGAAAAGGTCGAACACATTTACTTTTTTAATTGAATCCAAAGAATAGCGTGACAGATTGAGATTTTTTGGGTTCGCATAGCAAGTTTTGCCAGTGCCTGCGTATTGAATTATCCCTTCGGAGGCGCTTTCAATTAATACCTTGTTTCGATTTTCAAGCCCTATAAGTATGCGAGACAGATGGCGAATGAACCTTTGCAGTTTACGCAGGCGATTGCCGCGATATTCAACGTCACCCAAGCCTTTGCTGGAAGTACAGAGCTCGATGCCGTGAGTGCTGGGGTCCAACAAGCTGTCGAGTTTGGGCTGGCCTTTGCTCACTACTCAGATGGGCTTGTCATTTTATTGACGATTACAACGGCTATCAGTCCTTTTAACTGATGTTGCTTGCTAGGTTGTATACGACAAGCGCGAGCGCTTTATTTGCATGTAGGGTCAGTAATTGTGGGTAGCTGCTTTCTTGATGGGCAGCGGTATTACTCGGCTTCCACGAATTGGAGGCTTCAATGCAAGCGCCATGGCGGCTATCGATGATAAATATTTTTCCACTGCGTCATTCAAGTTAAAAGATTTTGAATCACTCCTTTTTTGAGTATAGGAGAAGACATTCGGTGGGACAGGCTAAGTTGATTAAGATTGCACTGTTGTTAATAAAGCTTGTTAATAAAGCTTGTTAATAAAGCTTGTTAATAAGGATTAGGAACAAGGATTTTTAGTAAGGCATAAAAAGCAATCAAGGCTCACTTGAACAAGAGCCTTAATAACGAAACGTTAGTAATATAGGCACGGTTCAGGGGGTTTGCAAGGAAATAGCGTTTTTGAAAAACCAGTCGCTGCTGTGGCTGCCATAAATAATCTAGGTTTTTTTAGTTCGGCTTCTATGCACTATGAAGTAGCCAACAGCAACTCCGGCTACGATCCCTATTAACGGCGGAATCATGCCATTGTTAAACATGGGTGCGAGCCCTAACCCGGCAAATAATCCAACAGTGATGCTTAGGGCGTACGTTCCCTGATCTGCCTTGCGACTTTTTTTAGACATGAGAGACCTCTATTTACAATTTCAGTTAATTTTTTTTATTGCGTAAATTACAGTGCTTGCGCGAGTTACTCTTAACGGATTTATTGCCTGGCTCCCAATATCGCCAACCACGTCCATACCCTCTATTACGGATCCAATCGCGGTATATTTGCCAGAAAGGTGATATGCATTGGCCATGCTGATGAAGAACTCAGGGCCATTGGAGTTTGGGCCTGAATTGGCCAGTGCTAAGACTCCCGGCTCGATAGGGCGGCTTAAATTAGCTTCGTTGTAGGTATAGCCTTGAAGCTGGTAAAGCTCTTTTACCGTCATGGAGCGCAGCCTCGTGGCTACTTTTTCTTCTTGTCCCAGAAGTTCCTCAGCTGTTTCAATGGCCATGCTTTTATACAAAGGTTGTAAAATTTGTTTTGCAAATTCGTCGCTGCTGGTGATGTTTAGAATAGGGTTTGTGCTGGAGTCGGGAAGTAAGATATTTTCTATGTTGAGACCAAGAGAATTGGCATTGATCTCATCATTTAACAAATCATTCGGTGCGCCTAGTGCGTTGTATGTAGGGCTGCCAGCTTGAATTAGGAGGCCCGGTACGACGCGGTGGAACGACATGCCGTCATAATATCTGGGTTTGAAAATAGTGTCGGTGTTTTCATCAACTAATTCAATCTCACCTGCCGCTAAACCTAGGAAACGGCCAACATTTTCAGGAGCCTCTTCAGGGTAAAGTTCGACAAACACGTCGCCCCGAGAAGTACTTATTTGTAATAGCGGGTTAGAGGAGCTTTCCATCGCTAGCAGTGCCGAGCGGCTATCTGCTGATAACTGTCCGCAAACACTTGATAAAGCTAGGCAAAGCGCTAGCTGTGATAAAGCGATTGGATAGTTGGCAAATTTGGCAATGATTGAGCGCATAGGCGTTACTGCAACAAATAATGGTCAGCAGGAAGATTTTTAGAAATCCAGATAGCAAGCTTGTGGCGCATGCTTGGCAGTGTTTCATCACTACTTGCCAGTGGCTGCACAACCTTATCTTTAACTAAAAGTAAGTAAATAGCTTTGACCTTTATATCGATATGGTCAGTAGCTTCAAATTGGCCAGCGCCTCTAGCTTCAAAATAACGTGTGCCAACTCTAATGGCTTCTTTAAGTAATTCTGACTCGTTTTTAATTTTTTTCATATTCTAATCCCCGCAGCTTGAGTTTAGGACTAAAGCGAGTGTTTTTGCAATAGAGGGTATTGTACTTGATAGCAGGCTTTAAGATTGCAAGCGCACTAAATCGGCAGGGGTGTCGATATCATCGAGCACAGCGTGTTCTGATACCCTTAAGTTTCTTATCGAGTTCGGGTGCCGTTGCAACACTTCTCGGCCACCGGTATCACCGGATAAATTTTTAAGTTCTGAGAAAAAATTGCGACCAAATGATACTGGGTTTGCCTTTTTCCCCTCACAAATGGGAACTACAATGTATTTGGCATCGCTAGCCGCTGCTATGTCTTTGTAGGTTACTGTACTTATGAATGGCATATCTGCAAGGCAAATCAGGGCTGAATCCCAAGCAGAGATGTTTTTGACAGCAAACGCGAGTGTCGCTCCCATCCCATCTTGTGCATTATCAAAAACTAGGAGTTCTGGGCAAGTTGTCATTAGCTGTTTGGCAATATCTGGGCGTGTAACGACCACAACGTCACTGACTGCGAGTTTTAAACGGGAATAGGTTTGAGCGAAGACGGTAGTGCCGCTGTCTAGTTCCGCGAGCAATTTTGACGCGCCGAATCTGCTGCTCAAGCCAGCGGCTAATAGTATCGCACCAGTCCTGTTTTTCTTGGATTGGTTCATGATTGGTTGTAGCAACCGTTACTGCTGTTATCAGTAACGGTCCTAGGGCATTTAAGAAAATTAATGCAGCGTCTTTCCATTCTTACGATTCGGATCGCTATGTTGCTGTCTGATTTCCACAACAAAGCTTTCCTTTTTCTTATTCAAAGAATTTGTAGTCGTTTCCTGATTTGCTACCTGTGGCTCATCGTCTACCGCTGCCGATGATGAATCCTCAGACTCTGAAATTGGATCAACGCTTTGTTGATCCTCCAATTTCTTTTGCTCCTGCTGCTCTTCCATTTGGGAGTGGAGTTGCTCGCTTAAATGTTGACGCAGACGGTTAACGACGCTCGTCATCACTTCTATCGTTTGACTTAGCTGCTCAAGGGTAATTAAGGTTCGCTCAGGGTCGTTTTCAAAGTGCTTTTCTTCACTCATATTTAAACTCCTCGGTGCAATTTCCTATTGAACGGCATGTGTAGGTTGTTAATCCCAGGATAAAGCGCCTCCTGTCTGATATTCTATTACGCGTGTTTCGAAGAAATTCTTCTCTTTGCGTAAATCCATGATCTCAGACATCCAAGGGAATGGATTTTCGACACCCTGGAATTGCTCCGGTAAACCGATCTGTACCAAGCGACGATTCGCAATAAACTGCAAATATTCTTCCATCATGGCAGCGTTCATTCCTAATACACCGCGAGGCATTGTGTCTCTGGCATATTCGATTTCTAGTTGAGCTGCTTGCAAAATCATCTGCGTAGCTTCTTCTTTCATGGCATCAGTCCAGATCTGCGGATTTTCCAGCTTGATCTGATTGATCATGTCGATGCCAAAATTTAGATGCATCGACTCATCACGCAAGATGTATTGAAACTGCTCAGACGTGCCAGTCATCTTGTTGCGTCTACCCATAGACAAAATTTGAGTAAAGCCACAGTAGAAGAAAATACCTTCAAGACAGCAGTAAAAAGCTATTAGATTCTTCAATAAGTCTTGGTCAGTCTCCAATGTTCCTGTGTTAAATGTTGGATCATTGAGCGATTTAGTATACTTAAGCCCCCAAGCTGCTTTTTTCGCAACTGAAGGAACTTCATGATACATGTTGAAGATTTCCCCTTCGTCCATACCCAAAGACTCGATACAGTACTGATAGGCGTGAGTATGAATAGCTTCTTCAAATGCCTGCCTCAAGATGTACTGACGACATTCAGGGTTAGTAATCAGACGATAGACAGCTAACACTAAATTGTTTGCGACCAAAGAATCTGCGGTAGAAAAGAAGCCAAGATTTCGTTTTACAATTAAACGCTCATCATCGGTTAACCCATTGGGTTTTTTCCATAGAGCGATGTCGGCGGTCATATTAACTTCTTGTGGCATCCAATGATTGGCACAGCCATCTTCGTATTTCTTCCAGGCCCAGTCATATTTGAAAGGCACCAGCTGATTCAGATCGGCGCGGCAGTTGATCATCATTTTTTCATCAACAGTTACCCGCGAAGAGGCACCTTCTAATTCTTCTAGGCCTTCGCTGACATCTAAATCAGCTAAACCTTGGATCGCCTTTTGCAAAGCGTCAGGAGTATCCGCAGTTGCTGCTTCATTTAAAGCTGTGGTGTCTTCAACGCTCGCAGGCTCTTGCGCTGAGGACGTCGCAGGCGCAGCAGCTTGTGCTGGCGCGTGCTTGGGTGCAGTGGGGAGTGCGGCTGCGATTGGACTTTCGTCCTGGTCAAATTCATCCCATGACAACATTGTTTTCTTACCTCTAAATTTATCTTTGGTTTTCATTCAATTCTTAACAAAAAAAAGCGTATGCCAGATTCAAAAGAATCCGGCTGCTTCGATTTATTTACTGTTTACTGGCAAGCTTCACAATCGGGTTCAGCAATTGAACATGCCATCGGAACCGGTGCTGCCGCGTTTGAAACTGCATTCATGTTACTCTCTGAAACTGTCGATTTCTCAGTTGAGCTAGCTGCCAATGCGCGCAAGTAATAAGTGGTTTTAAGACCTCTTAGCCATGCCATGCGGTACATTATGTCGAGTTTCTTGCCACTAGCTCCGGCGACATAAAGGTTGAGCGATTGGGCTTGGTCAATCCACTTTTGGCGCCTGCTTGCGGAATCTACCAACCAGCGTGGCTCAACTTCAAAGGCGGTAGCATACATTTGCTTAATATCCTGAGGGATGCGGTCGATCTTTTGCACGCTACCTTCATAATACTTAAGGTCGTTGACCATAACTGCATCCCATAAATTTAGGTGCTTAAGGTCTTTTACCAGATAAGGGTTAATCACTGTGAACTCACCAGACAGATTCGATTTCACATATAGATTCTGATAAGTGGGTTCGATCGATTGAGAGACTCCAACAATATTTGCGATAGTCGCTGTTGGTGCAATTGCCAATACGTTTGAGTTACGCATGCCAGTAGTTCTCATACGTTCTCGAACGCCATCCCAGTCTAGTCGCTGCTCTGTATTAATTTCTAAATAGTCAGAACCACGTTCTTCTTCAAGAAGCTTTAGAGAGTCGATAGGAAGAATGCCTTGATCCCAAAGTGATCCCTTATAAGTTTCATACTGGCCGCGCTCTACAGCGAGATCCATTGATGCGTTTATAGCGTGGTAGCTCACAATTTCCATGGACAAATCTGCAAACTGCACGGCTTTGTCGGAAGAATAAGATATTTTCTGCTTATAAAGAGCATCTTGGAAACCCATGATTCCCATTCCAACGGGCCGGTGCTTCATATTGGAAGTTTTGGCCTGTGGCACAGAGTAATAGTTAATGTCGATGACATTATCTAACATGCGAACCGCTGTTTTGATGCTGCTCTTGAGCTTCTCTTGGTTCAGGCCATTCTCATCAACATGATTTACAAGATTGATTGAACCTAGGTTACAAACGGCAATTTCTTCTTGGTTTGTATTCAGAGTAATCTCAGTGCACAGGTTGGATGAATGAATAGCGCCAACGTGTTGCTGAGGTGAGCGCACGTTACAGGCATCTTTAAAAGTCATCCATGGGTGACCCGTTTCAAACAACATTGAAATCATTTTGCGCCAAAGGTCAGCAGCTTTCATAGTCCGGTAAGGATGAATATCTCCGGCCATCGCTTTGCGTTCATACTCTACATACGCTTTTTCAAAATCACGGCCGTGTAAATCATGTAAATCAGGAACTGTGTTAGGCGAGAACAGAGTCCATTCTTGATCGTTGAAGACACGCTTCATGAATAGATCTGGGATCCAGTTAGCGGTGTTCATGTCATGGGCACGGCGGCGTTCGTCACCAGTATTTTTTCTAAGCTCTAGAAATTCTTCTATATCTAAATGCCAAGTTTCTAAATAAGAACACACAGCACCTTTTCGCTTGCCACCTTGATTTACGGCAACAGCGGTGTCGTTGACAACTTTCAGAAAAGGGACGACGCCCTGTGATTCGCCGTTAGTGCCTTTTATGTGCGCCCCTAGTGCTCGTACTGGAGTCCAGTCATTGCCGAGGCCGCCAGCCCATTTAGAGAGCATCGCGTTATCTTTGATAGCAGAGTATATGCCGTGCAGATCATCTGGCACTGTGGTCAGGAAGCAAGAAGACAGCTGAGGACGAAGAGTGCCGGAATTAAAAAGCTGTGGCGTAGAAACCATATAGTCAAAACTTGAAATTAAGTTATAAAACTCAATTGCTTTTTCTTCTCTATTTTCTTCGTTACTAGCAAGCCCCATGGCTACTCGCATATAGAAAACTTGTGGTAGTTCGAAACGAGTGCCACCACTGTGAATGAAGTAGCGGTCATACAAGGTTTGCAAGCCAAGGTAAGTAAACTGTTGGTCTCTATCCGCCTGCAGCGCTTCGCCTAGGACAGTTAAGTCGTATTCGAGTAGGTGAGGTGAAAGGAGCTCTAATTCAACACCTTTTTCAACATACATCTTCAACGCAGTAGCGTAGCGATAATGCATTTCGCTGTGGGTGGCTGCATCGGCAATGCCTAAGAAGCCTAACGCCTCTGACCTGAGTGTATCCATCAACAGGCGAGCGGTAACATAGGAATAATTCGGGTCTTTCTCAACCATTGTTCGTGCTGTCATAACTAGTGACTCGCGAACATTGGCCATTTTCACACCCGGATATAAGTTCTTCAGGGTACTGTCGTAAATAGTCTGTGCAGAGACATCTTCCAGACCTTCACAGGCTTCGTCGATAACAGTGCGCAGACGATCAGTATCCAATGGGCCTTGGCTGCCATCTGCTAAGGTCACAATTATTTCTGGTTGGTCAGATTTACTACTTTCCTGTTTCTGCTCGCGCATGCGCGTACGATCTGCTCTATAAATGACATAGCTGCGAGCAATTTTATGTTCGCCAGAGCGCATCAGGGCAAGTTCTACTTGATCTTGAATATCTTCAATATGAATTGTGCCGCCAGAAGGCATGCGGCGATTGAATATCTCGCTAATTAGACCAGCCTGCTGGGCTACAGATTCATGAATCCGTGACGAGGCCGCAGCGTTTCCGCCCTCAACAGCCAAGTAAGCTTTAGTAATGGCGACAGAAATTTTCGACTCGGCATAAGCAACCACGGCACCATTGCGTTTGATTACCCGCAAATGTCCAGGTGCTGTCTGTGAGACAGTCGTATTATTGTCGGTACTGCTTTTGGTAGCGGCTTCAGGTGAATTTCTTGCGGGATGAACATCAGTTTGCATTGTTTGCTCCGAAACGGTGAGCCGAGGAAGAAGGCTTCACTTTTGTTTACGCTGAATGTGTTACTTACAATTATAAGTATTTTTATATTTCTAGGCTGTGACGCCGTAGATCGACAAGTCGCTGTATCTATCGCTAAGACGATAACTAAGGCGATTTGTCATTGCTGTCTTTACTTCCGGCTTTAGTGCCTGCTTGTAGCTCCAAATGAAATACCAGCGAGTGGATTTCTGTAAGGAAATTCAAGCGGCGTAAAAGCCATATACTATATATTGTGTTTTTTCGCTCAGACTTTAATAGTTTTTTTAGTTTTTGCCGAGAATTTTTCAATTCTCCATTGGCGTGCCATCAAAGCAGGGCTGTTAGACCCTGTAATTCAAGCGGTTTTCTTATTATTTGGCTGAATTGGCTTCTCTGGCCGCAACCCTTTTAAAACTTTTTTATTTTTTTGAGTTTGTCTCTACTTTCCTAGGTGAAGTCTAATTTTTACAACATATAGGTAAGTAATAATTCAATGACACAAGATAGTGAGGTTTGGGGGCTAATGCAAGGGATTTCTTTGTGTGCGGCTTGTGGACAAATTGTGAATAGATTGTTGTTGTATAAGGATTTTATCTGAATACGTGGTTTCGCAGAAAGCAATGCTTATTTTGAGTTTATCTGCTCTGAGTTATGGCACAGTTTCACCCTTATTCGGCGCGTTTAAGGGCGAATAAGGGGCGTTGTCACGAACACTACATATTGTGTTTTAGATGTTTTAGTAGTTTAACCGGTTTAGGTGCTAAGTAGATGCTCTAAAAGCGCTTTTTGTGAATGCATACGGTTCTCTGCTTCGTCCCAAACCACTGATTCTTTGTCATCTAGGATCTGCGCGCTAACTTCTTCACCTCGGTGAGCAGGCAAGCAGTGCATAAACAGTGCGTTGGAATTGGCCTTGGACATTAGTTCGCTGTCGACCTGGAATCCGGCAAAGGCGGCTTCGCGTTTTCTTTGCTCCTCCTCTTGCCCCATTGATGCCCAAACATCGGTGACCACTAGATCTACTCCCATTGCCGCTTTTAATGGGTCTCTAACCACAGAAACCCGAGCTTGATTCGCCGCCACTAGGTGAGAGGCAGGTTCAAAACCAGGCGGGCAGGCAATAACCAATTCAAAATCGAACGCCGCTGCTGCGTTTATATAGGAATTGCACATATTATTACCATCGCCAATCCAAGCGACCCGTTTGCCAGCGATGCTGACTCTATGTTCGATGAA
>Ga0208414_1001108_pt1 | contig 21808 bp, 17 predicted proteins | sample AntAceMetag02UKE_FD_184770 | JGI IMG/M metagenome (GOLD analysis project Ga0208414, IMG submission 184770) | Saline lake microbial communities from Ace Lake, Antarctica - Antarctic Ace Lake Metagenome 02UKE (SPAdes) (version 2) | ecosystem: Environmental > Aquatic > Non-marine Saline and... | reverse complement strand
TAGATGAGGCACAAGATTTAAGTCCACTGCAATGGGAACTAGCTCACGCTATCGACCGGCATTCTAAAAAAATGTATTGTGCAGGCGACGATGACCAAGCTATTTATCGGTGGGCAGGCGCAGACGTGGACCACTTTATTAACTTACCCGGTGGGTCTGAAACCTTGTCTCAGTCCTATCGTGTTCCTCAACGGGTCCACAACCTCGCCGAGAATGTTGTGCGCCGTATCGCCCGTCGATTCCCCAAGAGCTATGAGCCAAAAAAGGACTTAGGCAACGTCACACGGATCAACACCATCTCTGCACTAGACATGGCCGAAGGATCATGGCTCATCTTAGCTCAAGCCGGGTATCACCTACAGCCGGTGGCTGGTGAGCTAAAGTCAAGTGGTTACCTGTTCAACTACCGTGGCCATAGGAGCATTAGTGAGAAGCTATCTGAAGCGGTTAATGGGTGGGAGCAGTTGCGCAAAGGCAAAGCAATCTCGGGGGAAGTAGCACGTAAGATATACAGTTTTATGTCTACCGGCACCCGAGTGTTAAGGGGCTATAAGAAGCTAACCGGCATCAATGATCATGACCTTGTTACCATGGGAACCCTGATAGATAGCTACGGGTTGAAAGCGGAAAAGACCATGATATGGTCAGAAGCAATGGACAAACTGCCCGAAGTGGACCGAGCGTACATCACGGCACTATTGCGACGGGGCGAGAAATTTAATGGCATACCCCGTATTACAGCCTCCACGATCCACGGGTCAAAAGGCGGTGAGGCGGATAACGTTGTGCTGTTCACTGACCTTAGTCCAGCCGCCGATAACGAAATGAGCGTTAACCCGGATGATATGCACAGAGTGTTTTACGTTGGTTTAACACGAACGAAACAAAACCTATTTATCGTTGACGCTGAAGACGCCACAAGGAGTTATGACTTATGAAGCAGCGAGACACCCCGCAAATGCGGTTTGAATTTATAAAGGCTGAGATAGACAGGGCCTTTGTACATGCAGACGACGACTGGAAAGCTGGTTACTATCGTAACGCTGCTAAGTATCTCTCAGAACACCACTTTGTTGAAGGCGGTAAGATTTGTGCCTTTTGCAGAGCCCAAGGGATGGCTGATCCCTACCACCACAATGTTTGGGGAGCAATGATACGCTCTCTACAAACTCTAGGATGGATTGAAAAAATAGGTATGGTCAGACCGACTACACGCCACACGCATATTAACGCGGTGTGTCGGTGGGAAAGCAAACTATTTAAGGGAAGCACAAATGGAACGTGAAGAAGAACAAGAAATGAGTTGGAAAGAGTGGGAGTCCCCAGAACTTGAGGAGGTGTTGAAATGGCTTTAAATCAAACAGGCAATGCACTCAATTAGAGTGTTTTGATTGTGGTTGTATTTGGTAAATTTTGACGGTATTCCTGTTCGATTCAGGCTTGTGATATTTGGTAAATACTTAGATGATATTAAGGTTCGATTCCTTGCCAGCCACAATCAAAACACTTTACCAACTAATATAGAAAAAGATAAATAAAGTTTAAGCATGGAGCTGGCCCAGATGCCGAACTGATTTTGGTTCGTAATAAGCGAAGCCCCGTCAAATGCGGTGAAATGCACTCAATTAGAGTCTCTTTATAATATACACCGAGACGGGCAAACCTAAATTGTAAAAAAAACAAGGACAATTTTAAGGGTAATATTATGGATTTAACACAGCAAGAAAGTAGTAAAATTATGCAGGACTATAACTACGAAACTATGCCTTATGACCACCAACGAGTTGCGCTGGAAGACTCGTGGTCTGCGGAATACTACGCGCTGTTTATGGAAATGGGCACGGGAAAAACCAAGGTTGCTATCGATACGATGGCGGTGTTGTATGAGGCGGGGAAACTAAAAGCGGCTTTGATTATAGCGCCCAAAGGGGTATATGACAACTGGATCAAGGGTGAGATACCTATCCATTTGCCTAAACGCATCCCTCGCAAGATATGCCGCTGGACCCCTGCTAAGACTAAGCGTTTCGAGGAAGAGCTTCTGGATTTTATTGTTGATAAGGATCCCTTTTTAAAGATTTTTGTCATAAACGTTGAAGCTTTTTCTAGTGTTAGGGGGTCTGACGCGGCCACTGCTTTTCTTCATCAAAACCCTGACAACATGGTGATAGTGGACGAATCAACGACGATAAAGAACCGCAAGGCCGCTAGGACCAAGAGCATTATGTCCTTACGGAAACGGTCTAAGTATCGCCGCATATTAACAGGATCACCCATTACAAAAAGCCCAATGGACTTATTTAGTCAGTGCGGGTTTCTTGAAGAGAAGTCGCTGGGCTTTAATTCTTACTATGCGTTTCAAGCTCGGTACGCCAACATTCAGCAACGGACCATGGGGCACCGCAGTTTTCAACAAATCATGGGTTACCGTCGTTTGGACGAACTTTCTGAAAAGTTAGATAGCTTCAGTAACCGGGTACTAAAAGTAGACTGCTTAGACCTGCCTCCCAAGGTGTACCTTCGGCGCGACGTGGAACTGACTCCCGAACAGGAAAAGTTATACCAGCAGATGAAAAAGTTAGCGTTGGCCAAGCTTGAGAGTGGCGAACTGGCGACCACGGCCAGCGTGTTAACTCAGATCATGCGCCTTCAACAGATTTGCTGCGGTCACTTAATGCCTGACAATGGTGCAATACAGCTTATAAAGAACAACCGATTAAATGAGCTTTTGGACGTGGTAGAAGAGTTACAGGGGAAAGCCATTATTTGGGCGACGTATACACACGACCTCCAACAAATAGCAACTACCCTGCGCGACCGTTTCGGGCCAGATTCTGTCGCAACCTATTATGGGGAGACACCTCAAGACGAACGTCAGGAGATTGTTAACGATTTCCAAGACCCGAAAAACCCGTTGCGGTTCTTTGTGGGACAGCCCAAGACAGGCGGTTATGGCATTACTTTGACTGAGGCTAACACGGTCATCTATTACAGTAATAGTTATGACTTGGAGATACGATTGCAGTCCGAGGACCGGGCGCACCGGATTGGTCAGACGAACAGGGTAACGTATATTGATTTAGTTTCGCCGGGAACGATTGACGAAAAAATACTAGAAGCCCTACGCAACAAGATTGATGTTGCGGGTCAGGTTCTAGGCGAAGACACTAAGAGCTGGTTGAGGTAACTACGACTTTTTAGACTTTGCGCCTGAACATTTCCAACGATTTCGTGACAAATTGTTGGGAGTGTTTGGGTCGTTTTGTTTCTTATTAGACAGCCCTTTCTTTATGCCAAGGCTTCTTGCACAGTAGCTGTCGCCTTTTGAGGTACCTGCACGAACTCTGGGACCACCGCCTTTAGCCTTTCCGGCTTGTCCGTAACTAACCTTTTTGCCGGAAGAAGTTACTTTAACTTTTGCTTTGCCTTTTGCGGGTTTTTTTGTAGGCATCTTTAATAGACCGTCATCGACGGTCGGTTTCGTCTGCGGTGTAGATATTTAGACGCCCGCTATATAGAGCAAAAAGTGGCATTACGGAGCACTTCCCATCAAACTACCTATACCTAATAATTCACGATCTTCTGGAAAGAGAGCTGCAAACCTAGCTCGGTCAACGGGTCCTGAATAGGAAATCGGGGTTGTCTGGGCGCTTGTCCGTGATGGATTAACCGAAGTGTTAGGGTTTTGAATAGGGGTAACCCCACTAGGTACAACTGGCGTAGAGTTTATGGGAGTTACCGTTACCGGCGCAACGCTAGGTGTAACCGTAGTGGGGATATTCCCTCCGCTTGCTGTGGGAACGTCGGCGGATGGAATTACTTCACCATTTACATCCCTAGAGTATTCGTCGGTTAAAGTCTGTATGACTTCACCGCCGCCTCTACGAATAGGGGATACTATATAGTTGTTTATAAACATTTGTTCTAACTGCGCCACCAGTGCATTTTTCTCGCGATCAGTCCGCCCTGCTTTAAGAACCTGTTTAAGTAATGTTTCGTTTTGTAAAATGGTGGCTACTCGACTTGCTTGTAAAGATTGAGGTAAAACGGCCAAGTATTTGTTGGCTAATCTTTGACCAAGCGACGCACCACGGCCCGAGGCAATAAGGTCACCAGAACCACCGCCACCAAACAACTGGCGAAGGTTTGTACCAGCAACGGAACCACCCATAGCAGCAACGATTTTAATACCCTCGCCGATATCTTGGTAAAAAGCGTCCGATTGGCCCGGTTTGGCATTCATGGTAAAGGCTTGGATTTCACCCATCTTACGCAAGAACTTCTGAGTGTCTTTGAGCTGGTCTGCGCTTATAAGATCGTTTGACTGCATCCATTCTGCAATGGAAATGTCCGCATTAGGGTGTTTTGCAAATAACCTGTTGTAGGCGGCAGCAGAATTAAATGATTTACCGTCTGCTGCGGCTTTAAACACCGTGTCATAGATGGCAGTTCGCATCCCTTCTTTAAGGTCTGCTTGAGTCCACGTTTTTCCAGTGTTTGGGCTGTTTTTAGCACTGACACTAAAACCGTCTTCCCCAACATCTGTAATCAACCGCATTAGTCGGTTCATGTCGTTGAACGGTTTTGGGTTAGCACTTGAAATAGCTAAAGCAATCGCCGTAGCGGCATTTGAGGTTTTGTTGGGTAATAGCTCGTACAAACCAACGGCGTTTCTTTCAGCTACGTCCGCAGCTTTATTGTCTCTTTTTGTTTGAGTCAGTAAATTTGCAGCTTTGTCTACATTGTCCAAGTCTGCTTTAAGAGACGGAAATACATCCAACAACCTTTCGTTATTAACGTTATTTCTCCAATTGGACAATGCGCCAACATTTAGCGTTCCATCTGGATTTAACGTATTAGCTCGTATTGTACGCAAAAGTGTCTCTTCCGCACTCCGCAATTGAACAGACCCGTTCATTGCGGCACTAATACGAGTGTTCAGGTTAGGGACTGACTTTATTAACTCTTCGTTTCTACCATACCATGCCCGCATCGAAACCATGTCCAAAACCATAGATTGCGGGTCAACATTGGCGTTAAAATCTTTTAGTAAAGTTTCGCCTATGTCCGCTAGTTCGGGAAAGTCAGGGTTATCTGACCGCAACAAATTGGTTAAAGATTGAGTTACTTGGAATTTAGCTATACCGTCTAATTGCGCAGTTCGCATAAATGCCGCATCGCCTTTCATCAGGGTATACGCCATAGTTGCTACAGGTATTTTAGGTGCTCCGTTTTTCTTTGTGCCTAAAACTTCCCCTGCATACGCCCGAGTAAAAACGTCATTAAATGCTTTAGAATAGCTACGCGCAGTGTCGTATGCCTGATTTAAGCCAATGCCAAAGCTGTTTAAATCAGCCAGCATGGCATCCGCCATTTCATTAGCTATCCGCGCTTCCTCGCTGAAACCCGCTGCATTCAATCTTTTTGCCATAGCCAAAGCCCTACCACGGGTTCTAAATAAGTCATTAGCGTTTACGCCAATAATTTCTTTAGCGGCTTGGGGTACTTCAGGGGCTTGGGGTACTTCAGGGGCTAACCCCAGCTCTTCTGTCTTCCGTATCACAAAACTATTTAAGATGCTTAAGTCGTCTTTTTTAATGATCGACTCCCGTATTTCAGGGGTTTCGTTACCTAGAAGTTCATTCCATTTAGAAATAAAATTAGGCGTACTTTGTGTTACGCCATCCTCGTTAATAAAAGAGGTAACTTCGACATCCTGTGCGCTTTTTCTCCAAAGAAGTTGTTCCTCATTGCGACCTGCCGTATATTGTCCGCCTATCAACGTAAATATATTCTCCGCCGCTTGAAGGTCAACATCGTCCCCTTGGGGTCTTACTTGACGCATCGCTTCTTGGGTATTACGGAAAGCCATAGCCAATTTTGAATCTAACACAGCCTCAAATAAGCTAGTCTGAACTAAAGCAGCATCACTAAGAGATTCTTTAGAACCGTCCGCGTACATCGCCAACAAAGCGCGGCGTAAAGCGTCTACCGACGATTTCATCTTAGCGCCCGCATCTGCATTAAAAGCACCGGGGGCCGCGTCAATAAATTGGTTCTGTAAAGACAATAACGTAATACTTGCGGCCCTAGTAGCAGGGTCCAGTTCTATTTGGTTACCACTTTCGTCAACAAGCCACTTGTTAAAAGAGGGATCATTTAGTATCCTTAGTATTTCTGCAGGGTTTTCCGCGTTCTTCTCAAGTTGCTCTGTAATAAAGTTTCCGGCAGTCCTTACCTCCTCTTCTGAGATGCCATATCTTAACTGCATGTCGTCTACATTTTCCCTACCACGCAACTTATTAAAAATATTGTAAACACCGCGCCCACCCCATTTTAAAACTGGGGGTACTCGATTTGCCGAAAGGTCCGCCGCCACCGCGCCAGACAATCCGCCTACTGTTTCAAACCCAAATCGGACCCAAGGGTTATCCGGAGTAATAGTTTCCGCTATTTCAGTGCCTTTCACACTTAAACTAGCCGCCGTCCCTTCTATAAAAGCCGTTTTGAAAGGGTTTGTTCGCGCTAAAGTTCCCATATCACCTATGATACTTTCTACTTTAGTCACACCTCGAGTAGAAAGGGGTATTTTGAAAGAGCCCGGTAGTGTAGGGCCCATAAACTTTTGTGCATGAACTTTTATATTATTCATAGCAATTTGTCCGCCCAAATTAGCTCCTCTTACAGGAGCCATCCACGGGGTAATCGTGAAACTTATTGCATCAGCCGCCGCTTTACCGGCCTTGTAGTCAGCAGAACCTTGGCCCGGCACTACAATAGGCTCTCGGCCCATTACGGCTTCGGTAACTTCGTCACCCGCTGTACTACCTGTAAGATAGCCGATGGCACCTGTGATTATAGGGACACCGTATCTAGCGGCAGCGGTCCAAGGGGTTAGGGGTGGAATTCCCGAAACTAAAGCGGCACCTGCCTTCATCCCGGTAAAGAAACCGCCTGTACCACCTGCTGCGCCCAAACTACGTCTTTTTAGTCCTTCAAAAAACGAGGGATCAGCAATAATATCGCCGCCTTCCTCGTCTTCTGCAAAAACTTCAATAATCTGTGCGTCAGACAGCCCGCCATCAATCCCTAATTCTTGCAAAATAGGGGCAGTTCCTAAACGAAGGGAGTTATAGTCCATTTTACCTTCGTAAAAAGGATCAAACACCAGCGTGTCTACCAAGCTTGAGGCAAAACCTTGTGCCGGTGTTTTAAACGTAGATTGCGGGGCATTAGCTGCTTCCGTATAAGTTGCCCAAAGGTCCGAAAACTCTTGAGGCGAAAAACTTAGTCGGAAAGCACCGGGGGCTTCCGCTACATCCGCAACGGGTGCGGGAGCTACGGTATCGTCCGGCGCTACAACTACGGTATCGTCCGGCGCTACAATGTCTGTGTCGTCAGGGAGGACTGATGTTATTCCGGCCATATTTAACTTTCCTCGCTACGGCGTTGTGGGCGCTCTTTGGGTTTGATAATTTCCGCGCATTAAGTTTTGAGCACCTGAAACAGCTCTTGCTGTGGCTTGGCCGCCACCTTTAATCAATACTGGACCAAGAAGCTCTTTTAAGCGAGCAATTTCTTGAAGCTTTTGAGACGCGACCGCTAAAACAGTAGCGTCTTGTGGAACTTCTGACGCTCTAAGGGTTTGCAGGCGTATTTCCTCGTTATTGAGCGCATCCACTAACAAGGACAGCTTGTTTGCTTCAGAGACAGGGTTACGGAACAGATTTTCTTCACTCGGGAACAATCCTTCCGTAGCCTGCAAGTCTGCAACCGCAAATCTTGGTGACGAGGCTAGAGCGGAACGACCCATTACGCGAATGATCTGAACGTACTGTCTACCTTCTTCCGTATCTCGGTACATTTCCGAGAAAGTTTTAGGGGCAATTATGCCACCCGCTACGGCGTTTACGGCAGAGTTAAAACCTGACCAGAAACCTGTACCGTTGCGAACTTGCTGCAAAGTGTCTGTTACAAGGGCTTTGTCTGCGTTATTCGAGGGTTGCGAAATTCCGCTTCCCTGTGGCGTAGTCATTCCGCCAACAACACCTTGGTCGTTCTGTTCCAACCAATCTTTAGCTGAAGAACGTACCTTTTCCTTACGGTAAACATCGTTAGAAATAGTGTTACTAAGCTCAAACGCATTAGGTGGAAGCTGTCTTGGAAGGCCATCCGATCCAATATAAGTTTGACCACCGTCGAAGGACATACGCACTTCTGCGCCACCACCTTCGGTAGAATCCGGAATCAAGAAGGTTTTCGACACAAAACTTTCCGTACCCAGTTTCTGCATAACAGCAGAGCCGGGAGTCGCTTTGTTAAGCTCGTTAACTTTGGCCAGTGCCCGTTTTCCCGAATCAGTAGTGAGGTCAACAATGGTTGCCACCGAAACACCATTAGCATTAGGCATAGTAAATTTGAATAACTCAGGGTCTTGCAGGATATCCGTGCTGTAGATACTAACAGGGGCAGCGCTTGGATCGTTCTTATCAATACGAACGACATCAATCTTATCGCCATTGTTGATCTGCTTAAACTCGTATTCCGTCTCAATGCCAAGTAATCTTTGACGTGAGATTGGCGATAGGCCCAAGAAATCGTTCTTGAGCATGCCGAACTTACCGAAGTAATCTTTTTCCGTCAGAACAGGGAGACCCTGTATATACTGCTGGTTGCGCGTTGATAACGCATCAAACTGGGCCTTAGTCATATTGTATGCGGTCAAGTAATCTTTGTCGGTTAGCGGTTTAACGTATTCAGACAAAGCGTCATTACCAAAGCTGGCAAAAATCTGAGCAGCTTCAAACTCACTAAAGAAAGGAGACGTTCCCGCCGCATACGTTTTATCCCCAATCGTTAAATCGGTTGGGATGGTGTATTGCTTCCGGCTGGTGATAGCGGAAGTAGGTACGTCGCCCATGCTCAGAGCACCCTTTGCAATTAGAGCGTTGTAACCCGGCGTTCCCGGCACAGCAGCAACGAAACCACCATTAATCATAAGGTTTTCGGCCTTCTGACTAACGTTAGTAGGCTTGGCAATCGCCATGATGTTCACGTTTCCGGCACCATGTAGCTGCTGCAAATCAGCATAACTCTTACGCGTCGCAGGTCCCGTGGTCGTGGTCTTTGTGCCGTCTGCACCTGTAACCGTGATCTGAAAAACTTCACCCATATCTTTGTTTTCTGCAGTAAGCGCGGCACCTCTTTCAGCGCCGTACAAGGACCCTGCCGCCTGTAAGGCCGCCATGTCCATCTGTTTTGTCTGAGCTTTTTGGGCCTGCTTGAACTTACCAAGCTCCCCAGCTCTTGCTCCAATGTTTCCTAGAACAGGCGTAAAGGATTGAGCCAAACGCTCCGCAGGGCTCATTTGACGATCACCGGGCGAAGCAAACGCTAAAGCCCCTTGAGCGACATCAAATAACATTTGCGCCTGTGTTAAATTCTTTTGTTCTTCTAAATCCGCTGCTTCGTCCGCAGGGTTAAGTAAAGACTGGTATAAAGACTGCTGCTCTCTAAAAATCTCTCCTTGACGTCCCGCTATGTTGGGTACTGGAGGGCCACCCGCCTGCATGTACTGAACGGCACCTCCTTGGTTAAAATTTACAGAGTCGGGACCCTCCGGGGCACCGATATTGACCGTAGACATAATTCCCTCTGCCATCGGACCCTCAATCGGGGTCATCATTTGTTGTTCCGCTAATCCGCCAATTCCTTGGTCAACCGCCGCAATTTGCAGGACAGGCTGTATCAAAGTAAGAACCGATTCAGGTGTAGCATTGGCGTCTTCAGGGCCGACAATTAATGCGAGTTCCGCGTACCGCGCTTCCAGAGGAAGTTCGTCGCCTCGCATACCATTAATCATGGTTGTGGCGTCGGCAGCGTTGTCGATGGTATTCATTTGTTGAGAAGCACTACCGAGCATTTGCTCTAAAATGGCAGGGTCTAATTCTGGTTGCATTCCGGCCATAGGCGGAGCCATAGGAGGCGGAGCCATAGGAGGCGGAGCCATAGGAGGCGGAGCCATAGGAGGCGGAGCCATAGGAGGCGGAGCCATAGGAGGCGGAGCCATACCCCCTTCTTGCATCGGGAAGACGGTGCCCCCGTGAGCAAACATTTTACGCCCCATTACTTCTCTATTCATTAAAATAACCCCGCTTTTTTAGCACCGGCTGATGCGGACAGTCCGGCTACGCCCAAACCAAGTAGTTGTTGGGCAGGTGAAACATTAGGTGCTGTGGCAGACGTAAGCGTCTGCTGACTGGTCGGAGCACCCTTGTATATATCGGACAGAAAACCAACGCGCTGGTAGGGCTCGTATTTTTGAGCCAGTTCGTTCTGACGCGTCGCTTCCAGTACCGCTTGTTGTTGTGCTTGCTGCTGCTTACCAACATCAAACAAGAACCCTGTCTCTTGCTGCTGTAGACTTTGTCCTAGTTCACCCAGAGCCGCTTGACGAACACCTAGTTCACTTTGAGCCCCCGCTTGAGCAATGTTTAGCTGTCCGTAATCTGTTCCGAGACCGCCAATACCTTGCCCTATCTTACTCGATAACTCTTGAGCTTGCAGCCCCATTTGACCTGATTGCTGCGCTCCTTGCATACCCATTTGGGCTTGTGATTGTCCTAGTTGACCGATTAACTGTGCCGCACTCATACCTGTAGAGGCTGAAAGTTGTTGCAAACTCATACCTGTCTGTGCCAAAGCCTGTGCATTCGCGGAGGCTAACTGTTCTCCCGAAAGACCCAACTGACCTGACGTTTGAGCCGCCGTTACGCCTAACTGACCCCCCTGTTGCGCAGTCTGCGCGGCAAGTTGTTCTGCGGATAAGCCTAATTGACCTGCTGATTGTGCAGCAGATATACCCGATTGAGCACCTTGGGAACCCAGAGCACCTGTAAGCTGTGCCGCCTGCTGTGCTCGACCTTGCTGAGACTCAAAACCCTGTTGAGAGCGTTGAGCTGCGCTTTCAAAACCTTGCTGGCGCATTCCCGCCGCAGTACGACCTTGTTGTTCAAGAATGTTTCGACCTAGTTCAGATTCCGCTACTGCTTGGCGTGATCCGCCAAAAGCGCCTGCGCCAACTGCTTGAGCGCCAATTGCTTGTTGCTGGATATCTCCAGAGCGTCGAATGTCCGCAAGCGCTTGCTGCACTGCGGCATCTTCATATTCATTCATATATGCCCCTGCACTTGCAGGATCATAAGCGCCAGTAGTTTCGGCTAGTCCAGCAATGCCTTGCCTAGCAGTATCCGTGCCAAACGCTCCCGCTTGTTGTAAAGCTTGAGCGGCAGTGCTGGTGATGTTCCGAGCGCCTTGGACCGCGCTATCTCCTCCAATTTGGGATTGACGCGCAGATTCTAACGCTGCAATACCCGCGTTAGACGTACTAGCTCGTGCTGCGTCAGTCGCGCCGGATAAAGATTGGCCTAGCGTCGTACCAACCCCCGTTTGTCCGGCGGTATTGACCGCTTGTTGTGATTTATCGATGGCCGATTGAGTAGCGCCCTCCCCATAATTAATAGCACTCTGCATACCCGCTTGAGCAGTGGACAACTGACCGGGGACATTACCCGCAGATTCCGTCATAAGGCCTAACGCTTGATTTTTGTAAGCGTCAGCGTCGGACATCGTACTGCCCAACGTGGCTGCGGCGTCACCTAACGTGTAACCGGCTTCTTGTAGATAAGGTTGGTATCCGCCAATTCCTGCTTCGGCAAGTTCCGTGGCTTTTATCTGAAGCCCCGACATTTGCGCAACCATCTGCGGGGGTATTGTAATACCTTGATCGGCGAGGGCTTTGGCGGACTGTAAAAGTCCTACCTTAATAGCTTCAATTTCTGCCGCTTCGCGGACAATCTGCGTGGTAGTTGTGGTAGCCATTATGCTGCACCCCTTCCGCGACTTTCTAAGTCTCTCATAACAGCGTACATGTTTTTAATTCCGTTATTAAGGTTTCCTTCACCTAGTCCTCGAACGGCGTCGGTGGTCATGACAAACTCGCCGGGCATTAACATCGCCCTAACACTGTCTTCTCCTTGAACACCCTCTTCCGGAGCAATCCCACCATTACGGCGGGGAAAAACAGGCCCGCCTGCGGCAGCGGTCTGGACGGGGTTAGTAAAAGGATTATAGCGCGGATCGGTAACCGGGATTAGCTCGCCATTAGCGTCGTATTGCGGAGCGTAGCCCGAATTGGGTATAGGTTGTTGCATGGGTACGGGGTCAGCAGTATAAGTTGGAGGCAAAGGGTCTGCCGTTACATATTCGCCTGTTTCAAGGTCTAACTGACGGTCGCCTATGTTATGTAATAAATATTTACCCGGATTACCCGCAATCAGGTCTGAACCTGTGGGTAAATCTTCGGGCTTTTCTTGCTCGGGTGTATCGAAAGCACCACCAAAGTACATCGCAGTACCTGCAAGTGCCGCAGACGGACCATAGGTTTCAAGGACTGAGGCTCCTGCGTTTGCATACGCCGTAGCGGAGGCTTTTTGTGCCATTTCCACACTTTGCTTTGCTTTTATAGCAGCGTCGTAAGCGGTCTGTCCTGCGGTTATTTGTCGCTCGGCCATCTGCGCGTCGGTAAGGTTACCTTGCGTCAAAAAGTTTTTAGTCTTGGTCCAAGTGTCGTCCATATTGAAGTTGCCCCCTTTTATCTCGGGGACATAGTTCGGATTAGGGCTTAAATCAGACAGTACAACATCCGTAGTATTGACCCCCGCCATTTCGTTTATAGAGGGGCTGTTAATAATGTTTGACGTATCAACACTGGTTGAAGGATTATCAAAGCCTAAAGAACTCCTTAATGGAACGCTTTGGTCGGCAAAACCCTGTTTAACACCAGCGGAAAATCCATCACCCATAACGGCACCCGTGGCTCCGGCCATTATTCCGGCTGTTGCCGCTCCGGTTACGCCCGCCTTTAAGGCATCCTCTATATCCCCACCGGTAGCAAGCGCTCCAATGCCTGAACTAAGTCCAGCGGCATATATAGGAGGAACGCCCATAGAGGTTAAACCCACTGTTATGATAATTGGAAGGGCTTTTTTAAATACTTTACCAATCTTTTTAAAAGCTTTCTTAAGAAAAAACTCCGGTAATCCGGTGGTAGGGTTAAGATCGTTTGCATCAGACCCTACAACATAAGCCTCGGGGTCATCCACACCGGCTTCTGTCAAGATGTCATAAATGCGTTGTCTTATTACATCGTCTTCAAGGTATTGATAAGGTATAATCAATTCACCTGCGGCAACGTGTGCCAGAAACTTATCTTCGTTCCGACCGTAAGCAGCCATTTTTTTGGCAAGCTCGGGGAATTGTGCAATACCAACGGCTTCGCCCGCTTCAAAATCAGCGTCGTCATCTTCATCGTCGTCGTCCGGGATAAAATCTGCTATGCCGCCCGCAGGAAGCTCTATCTTTTCGACAGGTTCCAGCTCTTCGACTTCCTCAAGTTCTTCAATATCTTTAATCAGTTCTGCTTTCGACGCCATTATCCTGCTCCGCCTGTTATGCTTGTAGGCATAGTAACTTGTATTATTGTACTTCTCTTCTCGTCTCCCGTCCATGAAGAACCGCATTGAGGGCAATTTCCATCGGGATAAGAAGCAATTTCATCCGGCGTATCGACCGCGTTACTACACGTAACACAATAAATCGCGTCGAGGCTTGTAGAAGGACTCCATTTACTGCCGTCAGGCATGGTTAAAACAGTAGGTTTACTCATGATATTGTTACCGTAGCTTGACCCACGGCTCCTGTTGCTTGTGATCCTCTTAGGTAAGGCATGTTTGCTACTGTAATACGCAATTCGTCGCCATATTGAAATATTCCACCTAATGGAAGGTTATAGTTGTCTGTTTGCAGGTTTGGCAGTGTTAGTGCAGACGCTTGCCAAGGACCCGGATTACTGACTTGTTGCAAAAATACTGAAAAAGCCCGCATAACCTCCGTTTGATACATCTGCTCATAATCCGCAGGAGGGTTTGGAAATAAAGGTAATACTAGACCTCGACTCATCGACGACCGTCCTGCCTAATGTCAACACGAGGTGTGCCCAACCGCCATTCCACGCCCGTGTCTGACGAATTAATCGTAAAGGCAAAAGAACGGCCTCGTAGCCGAACAAATACCTGCTCAGTAAACTGCTCTACAGGCACCGTTGCGGAGCGCGTAACCGTACTACTCTTTGTGCCAGTATATGCCGCACCGGGGAAGTTTCTAGTTTCAAGCGTCATTAAAACGGCGGGTGAAGGGGAACTAGACCCCTCAAAAGTAACGTCTGGTATAAGCCTCGTTAAGAAAGCAAAACCATCCCCCGCACCAATAGACATTTGACTGCTTTCAATATAAGCCGCTATGCCCGAAGGCGGATTGTTACTGCCATCATCCGAACCCATTTCTTGGTAATACAGATACCCATCCAGAGCCGCCGCAATAGGATACGGGGCTATTCCCCGATCTATCCACACCGAGCGGGTCAAGGTGCCGTAGTACCATGCCTTTTCTTGGTAGTTATAAATAACATAGCGGTCAATCGATTCTGAAGTTGCCGAAGGATAAAACCACCATATTTCGGAGAAGCTAGAGTTAACGCCCGCAGCCACTTTTTCTGTTTGAGAATAATTAAAATCATTAAACACATACGAGCGGACAGAACAAGGTAACTTCTGTACCTGCCCTGAATAAACGTAAAACTCTTCTATACCCATCCAAAACACCATGTCATCTACCGCAATCGCTGAAAGCGGACTTGCTATAGTGATGTTTTCCGCCAGCATACTAATACCGAAGGTAAAGGGTGGACCTAAATACTGCATAGCATGTAGCGACCTGTCGGTGAACACTATGATTTGCTGACGCGTTTCAACCGCTGTAATAATTTCGGAACCAGTACCAATACGCAAATCGCCAGCAGTATTAGTGGCTTGCGACGACCATATTAGAGGGTTTCCTTGGTCGGAAAAACGGATCAAAAGTGGGTCTTGTACGCCAATATTGTCCTGCGCATCGCACCCAAACACCAGAACGTGACTGTCGCGGTCTGAAATTAAAACTTGCTTGGCTATCGTGGGCGTAGCGGAGTCAGCACCCGCTAATTCAGAAAGCGCCACGGCCCGCTCAAAAGGAGCCGAGCTTGTTGATTTGTCCCAATAGTAGATACCACCATCGCGGACGTTAAGGATTAAATCTTCTCCAAAGTTGTCGTGGGTCCAGATTCGCAGGATGTCGCCAACCGCCGTAAGACTAGAGCCCGATCCCCACGTGCCGCGAGAATAAGCTCCCGCACCCCAACCTGTACCAGACACAGTGGTGTCTAATCCTGTTTGAACTTGGTAGTTGCCCACGACCGACGCTCCGCCGTTCCCCGTGTCGGAAGCGTTAGCTACAACAGGCGTAGGTGTATATTGGCCGTCAACGGTGATGTCGTTTAAAGTGGCCACGGCCCGGGCAACTACCGTGAAAACGGACGTACTGGTAACCGTTGCAATCTGATATTCTTGGTTTAGGACCACCGCTGTAATAGTGCCGCCCAGCGAGGCTGCACCGGAGAAAGTCACGAAATCGTTGGCATTAGCCCCGTGGTTCGTGTCCGTAACAGTGATAGTAGAAGAGCCGTTGGTCGCGGCAAACGTGACGTCTCCCGCAGATGTAGTGAGTCGTAAAGGCGTAATGTCATTATAGCCCCCACCTTCTTCGATATAATACTTTAGGTTTGTGCCATTACCTAGAAAGCGGTCGCCGTTTAACGCAACGAACGCATGAAGCGCTCGGGAGGTGCCTAAAAAGCTGGCTTCGGACAACTTTTGCCATCCGCCTATTTTTTCAGGCGTACCAAAGCGGAACCTTATCTTGTCCCCGTCGTACCAACCCCCTTCATTTGTGTACGAAGTAGTTTCTCGATTTACTCCGGGGCGTAACTGTAACTTAGTAAGCGGCATTTGATCCTTTCACTCATTAGGGGTTTAGTCGTCTTTCTTAAAGTTAGGCAGCGTGGGCAATACGGCCTTCAGCTTGGAGTAATACTTCCAAAAGACCGTATCATCTTTTTTAGTGGGGGTCACTGTCACTATTATATAAGCGATACTGACGCCAGCCCCAAGCAAGATCATCCAGTTAGCTGTTATCCAGTTTATAAGTTCCATGTGATCCTTTTAGTTTCCTCTCGGTAAGTGCTTTAAAAGCTTCTTGCAACTCGTTAAATAAGTTACGTTTGGCGGTATCGCTCACTTAGGGTACTCTATCTGTTATTAACCCGCTGTGTAACCGTTGCCTGTAGTGATAGCGTTATCTGCGTCTACCATACTTTCGTTACCCCAATCGTCTTTTGCTTTCATTAAGACAAGATGCTCGACATTTCTATCTACACATGATTGTCTTTCTTCAGCGGTCTCATCGACCATTCTTACTCCTGCAATAACATCGTTGATGAGTGCTATTGAGTGACCCATTGCTGTAAAGTCTTTTAGTAATTCTACTTCAGTTCTTTTTTCGTTCATTTTATTTACCTTCTAGTGCGGTTAAACGCGCTTCAAGCGCATCGTTTTTGGTTGATAGTTCTTGTAACGCTTTGACAAGCACTGGGATTAATGCTGTATCCACCATGCGAAGTTTGTCTTCGTCTTCATTGTCTACAATGACTGGGCTATCACCCTCAAGCGCCAATACGTCTTGAGCTTTGAAGCCATAGCGCACACCGCCATTGGTTTCTTCAGAGTTCCGCGCAGTGCGGAACTGATACGCCGTGGGCTGCAACGCTTTGACAAACTCAAGGCCGTGGGGAACAGGCGCGAAGTTAATCTTGTCCCTCGCATCTGAAACAACTGTCCATGCCACTTGAATGTAGGCATTGGTGACACCCGTTGAACCCATGCAAAAACGGTTATTTTCGGTTGTTGGGTTGAAGACTGGTGCGTTAGAGCCTGCTGAATTAAGCGGATTGATTGCTGTGTTTCCGCTACCCGTGGTGTTGCTCGTGAGTGCGTTAAGTCCACTAGCTGTGTTTCCGCTACCAGTGGTGTTGTTATAAAGCGAGCTTTTTCCACTAGCTGTGTTGCTATGACCTGTCGTGTTGCTATAGAGCGCGTTAAGTCCACTAGCTGTGTTGCTATGACCTGTCGTGTTGCTATAAAGTGCGCCTTGTCCACTAGCCGTGTTGCTATGACCCGTGGTGTTGTTATAAAGGGATGTGTGGCCACTAGCCGTGTTATTATATCCAGTCGTGTTGCTATAAAGTGCGCTTTGCCCACTAGCCGTGTTATTAGCGCCCGTGGTGTTGTTATAAAGTGCGTTAACTCCACTAGCCGTGTTGCTAGTACCAGTAGTGTTGGTTTGAAGTGCGCTTTGTCCACTAGCCGTGTTATTAGCGCCCGTGGTGTTGCTATAGAGTGCGCTTTTTCCACTAGCTGTGTTTCCACTACCAGTGGTGTTGCTATAGAGTGCTTGTAACCCACTAGCTGTGTTGGTACTACCTGTAGTGTTGGTATAGAGCGCCCGAAACCCACTTGCTGTGTTATTAGCGCCTGTCGTGTTGCTATAAAGTGCGCCTTGTCCACTAGCTGTGTTGCTATATCCAGTGGTAATCGCAGTTCCTGCACCATTTCCAATCAGCGTGTTATTATTACCACCTGCAACGATTGAGTCGCCAGCGCCAGCGCCTGCCACAAAATTGCCTGTTCCTGCTGTGACCGATGATATTCCTGCCGTTGTAATAGCACCTGTCATAGTGCCGCCAGATTTTGGTAGTGCTGCATCTGCTGTCACACCATCTGCGGCTACGTCCCGACCATCTATAGTAGAGGTGGTGGTTAATGCGCTATTAAGCGCGACCGCCCCATTAATGTCTATAGTAGTGGCTGCAATTTGTATTTCAGTATCTGCCACAATATCTAGCTGGCCGTCTACGCTGGAGTTAATGTATATGGCGGCATCACGGAATTGCACCTTCTGTGCATTATCCATGTCGATATCCGTGCTGCCAGAAGTGTTGCCAATAGCAAGGACTTTCGAAAGCGTATCGACCGTGGCTACCTGTGCGTCAACATACGCCTTAATAGACTGCTGAGTGGCCAGTTTGGTGGCGCTGTTAGACGCCATGTTGTCTTCGTCTTTGATGCCGGTAACCGTCGCGCCATCGGCGGCAATGTTAAGGCTAGTGTTAGCAACAATTGTTGTACCAGTAACCGCCGCAGCGGTAGATCCACCAATCGTGGTCGAATCCATCGTGCCACCATTGATGTCTGCCGTAGTAGCCACTATTCCGTCAACCTTTAAGTTGGCGTAAACGTTAATGACAGTAGCCGTACTTCCACCACCGCTGAATTTAACCAGCACATCAGTGCCCGCAGCAATCTCAAGGTCGCGGGCCGCGTCATACGTTCCTTGGAAAATGAAAACTGATCGACTACCCGCGAGACTATTGCGAATAAAGCATATTTTCTCCGCGTCGTTTGGAATTAGCTCAACATAAGCCGCTGCCCCTAAATCGCCGTCATCGGCAAATTCAATCCATTTATTACGACCCGCAGAAGAGGCACCATTAGTAATCGCGATTTGATTAGGTGAGCCGAAAGAGCCTGCAGCGGCAAGGGTTATCGTAACGACGCCGTTAATGGCCTCGTCTAGGATAGTAGAGTTGTCATTGATCGTATCTCCCCACGTTCCCGACTGCTCACCGGTTGCTGGTTGTTCAATACCAAGATTGACGGTATATGTACTAGGCATTTCTAATTCCTCACGCTGCTATTTGTGTCCAATTTGCACTTTGGCTCGGCACTTCGTCCGACCATGTTGGCGACTGACTAGGTATTATCTCAGTATAGTTCGGATCTTGATCCGGCACAATACGCCCATAAACCAGCACTTGCCCCACAACACCTGTTGCATAGACTCCTGTTACACTAACGATAGCGTCGGATTCAACCGTAACACTACCCACTTGCCCTGTTCCCGAAACACCACTAACAACGGTGTTTGCCTCGGCCACCACTGTAACAGAACCAATAGCACCTGTAGCCGCAACACCTGTAACAATGGCGTTTGCATCTGCACTAATCGTGACGGAACCAATAGCACCTGTAGCCGCAACACCTGTAACAATGGCGTTTGCATCTGCACTAATCGTGACGGAACCCACGGCACCTGTAGCCGCAACACCTGTAACAATGGCGTTTGCATCTGCACTAATCGTGACGGAACCCACGGCACCTGTAACAGCAACACCTGTAACAACGGCGTTTGCATCTGCACTAATCGTGACCGATCCAACGCTGCCTGCGGCTTGTAGTCCCGTAGCCGGAACATTAGCCGCAGCAACAACACTTACTGTGCCTATAGTTCCGGTTGATGCAGGAAGTCCTTCATCTTGGCCCCATGGCCCACCGCCCCAACTTTGACTGGAAGAATTCCAACCTTTGAAGGAGACGGTTACATTAGCCATTAGGCTATCCGAATAATCGCATTACTGGCATCAGCCGCTGGAAAAACTACGGTAAAATCACCCGCCGTTGAAGTCTTATCTCCACCGAAATCCAACACTATTACAGCAGGGTTGGTGAGAGCGATTGAGGTTGTGTTAGGCGTAGTATTATAAATCAACGCCCCACGAGCCGTAATCGTAGCCGTTGACCACGTTGCATCAGTGAAATCAGTTAAAGCGGTAGTTCCAGAAGATGTCGGGTCTACCGCAGTTAATACCTCGCCGCCCGCCACATAACCTGTTCCGCTAGTTTCGTTGCTCGCTGAATACGCCGTTGTCGCCGCAGTCATCGTCGCCGAGTTAGTATAGAGAGCGATCTTAAATGTATCGCCGGTGGAAGCGTCGAAGTCGTGGGCACCATACATCAGTTCTTTCTTAAAACTGGTACACATGAAGTTTCCTGAAAAAGACATGGTCACATTCTCCTTATATAGTTAGCAAGCTCGGTATGGCCTGCGTCAGTTAAAGCGTTATGCACCGTCGTCCTATCAGACTTAATAGCTTCACGCATGTAAAATTCTAGGGTTTTTAGTAGTTGCCCACGAAAAGCATGGGCTTGCGCCCTAATGGCAGGGTTAGCGTCGTCCGAAATGGCAATAATTGAATTAGCGCATCTCTCCGCAATTTCCTGCGGGGTAAAACCTCGTCCGCTAGTGGTGTGTACATTCACCTTGAAGACAGGGACGGTTAGTTCTAAGGCGACGGCACTCATTGTTTAGGCCTGATTACTTGGCCAGTACGGTATTCGTCCGTTACTTCTTTAGCCTCACCTAACATCTTCATTCCAGTAAGCGCTTCGACAAACCGTTTCTCGTAAATGGCCATCATATCGGCTTCACCCTTCATGTATATGTACGCTTCTACCAAACAACCATATAATAAGGCTATCTCAGCGTTTGTACTAAGCCATGTTGTCGCAGATTCGGCACCAGCCGTCAAACTAGCCGGACGGTAGAAATAATGAAGCTCTACAGTATACGCGCCATCAGGGGTAGGGCCTAGTATAAAGTTATCTACGTCAAATACCGCATAAAACCGTGGATCACCCGTAGTGGCAGCTTTTGGGTTAAAAGTTTGAACGAAATCCGGGTCTTTAAACTGTAAAAACACGTGGTCGCTGTTTCCATCCACAAAAGATAGCGAAAAAGGCGCTAAAAAGTCACTGGGGGCCGCCAAAAACCGGTTACTAGCGGTCATTGCGCCGTTAACGTTCTTTCGGAACAGGCTTAATTGGACGTTCTTAAGGATTCTTTCCTCTGCCTGCGTAATAAAAATAGGCAAATTATTGACGAAAGACGTTTCGTTATTCTCGGTGTAGTCCTGAATAACTTGTTTAAGCTGTGCGTAAGTAAAACTCATGTTGTTACCGTCACTGATCCAGTTTGGCCAAAACCTTGTACCGGTCTTAAATTTGGTGCAATTACTAAAGGCAATCCAACGTAAACATCCAAAGGCTCAACCCTATCAGGTCGCGCATTTTGGAGTGCTTGAGGATCATTTACCTTACGGAAAGGTCCTAACTGAGGCTGTTTGGGTTCAAACTCATCTGGACCAACCAACAGGCCATTCCATTCTCGCTTCATTAAGCGATAGGGATAGCGAAATCCCGATCTGTCGGAGATAGCCCACGATTCCTTTCCAGAAGCAAACTTGGCCATCAGCCCCTCCCATAATAGTTGAACTGAGGTGCAACATTAAAGGATGCGCGGTCTCTATCTTCAGTAGCAGCTCTTTCAAACTCCTCCTCATAGAGTCCTTTTAGGACCTGAACGCGATTGGGAGCCCTTTTTAAGGCAATATAATAGGCTAAACCTGCCGCTAAACATGGATAAAACCTGAAGGGCATGTCCATTGTGTTCGTGTATATGTCCGCGTCGTCCATGCGCGTTAAAGCGTCGTAATAGACAACATCGGTGCTATTGTCCGGAACAGGCCAAAGCTTTAACTGAGGTGTAACTTGTCTATCTAAGAAAAATTGATTAACACGACCTTGTGTCGTTTTATTGGGTATCGTTAAAAAGCCATCCCGGCTCAACCGTAACAAAGAGAAATCCGTGCCGTCGCGTTGAACCACTACCGATAAAATATCAATAACGTCCGCGCCCACAGCATATTCGCCTGTTCCAGTGACCATCGGAAGAGTACGCTGTTTAATAGTCCATTGATTCAGACCCCGATTAGCCCAGTCTGCCAGCAAAAGGTTTAAAGACCGCTTTGCGGATTTTAAATCGTAACCCGTCCGAACTTCAAGACCGCAGCGTTCAAATGCCTCTTCGACATACTCTGCAACATCAAGTTCAAAATCTTTGCTTCCGGATGTAGCCATAATCC
>Ga0208414_1001100_pt1 | contig 21923 bp, 16 predicted proteins | sample AntAceMetag02UKE_FD_184770 | JGI IMG/M metagenome (GOLD analysis project Ga0208414, IMG submission 184770) | Saline lake microbial communities from Ace Lake, Antarctica - Antarctic Ace Lake Metagenome 02UKE (SPAdes) (version 2) | ecosystem: Environmental > Aquatic > Non-marine Saline and... | reverse complement strand
TTGAACCTGATAGGAACCGCCACAATTCCGCGTATCTTCTTCTGGAGGTCAATATCCTCGATAGTCCTATCTATAGAATACTCCTCAATATCTTTCTTCTTGATAGATTTCTTAACCTGATCACTGATATCTTCCTTTCCAGAACTGTCAGAACTCGATGAGCTGAGAGATTGTATGCTTCCTGATCCAGGTGAAGCCTCGGCGGCAACCCATCCGTCTGGTCCGCTCTGGAGACTCCACAAGACTTCGTACTTCTCATCTATAGGTTCGTACGTGTACGTGAAGACAACATCCTGGTCCTTGCTCACCAAAGAGATCATCTCTCCTGTATTCTTGAGTGAAAAGGCCGAATCATAGAGATACCCCTTATACTCTGGAAAATCAATCAAGAACTTGGATGGATTATCCGCAATAATAGCGTAATCAGATGCAGAATCTACGGTATGCTCTTCGTATTCTTTGATTCCATGATTAACCTCATTCTCTCGAAGAAAGTATCCTGTAAGATCCCCAGCTTCTCCTGGAGCGAAGATCTCCACCCATTCACGACCTGAGTCAGTCCCTACTGGGTCGTACGTGATTTCGGTGATTGATATATCTCCGCTCCCCGCTTCCACCACCTCAGCTGTTGTAAAAAGTATCGTGCCTAGCCCTAGAATAATTACTAATTTATATGTATTTTGCATAGAGATATTATACGGAAGTGAGATGAACTCCTGGTAACTTTTTGGTAACCAAAAAACCACCCCGGAGGGTGGTTTTTTGTTGACTATCAATCTCAAGGAGATTAAGAAGTGTCAATAACTGAAACAGTTCCTGATTTGTATTTGGGGGCTCCGAGCTTAAGTGTCCGGGTCACTCCAGTAAGATCAGCGTTAGCACTATATTCAACACCATCAAGTGTCGTTCGCACAGACTGAGCAGTTCCTGGTGCAGCAGACGAGGCAACCTGAACCTCAACAGTAAATATTTTGGGATCACCCTCGCTAATCTCGTAAGAGTTATCAGAAGTTAATCTAGCCGTAGTCTCAGAAATTACTGTTGAAATAATTTCCCCGTCAGTAAGGGTTGCTTCGAATCCTGATCCATCTTCAGCAATGTAGAATGAACCATCGAAAGAATCTATCTGAAACCTAAAGGTAAATACTGCAATTGTGTCGTCTCCGAGTGATACAGCCTTGGAAGATTTTGATCCCTGAAACTTAGTTTCACCCTCATCAACCTCCGACTCATCATCTTTATCTTCAGTTTCAATATCATCACCCTGCTCCAATTCTACTTCTTGTTCACTAATAAGAAGTAACTTCAGTTCATTCTGCAATCGCTCCACCAAATCAACTAGTAAAACTCTCAGCTGTTCCTGAAGAATCTCTATAGGCTCCTGACTTACTTGTGCCTGTGATTGAAAGGGCACAATAATAAATAAGCAGATAACTCCTAGTAACGATATTTTCTGTGTGATGTTTTTCATAGGATATAGTATACCAAATTTCAGGTAAACAAAAAACACCCCGCAAGGGGTGTTTCGTTGTTAATCAAAGTGATTAAACAGCGTCAATAACTGAAACAGTTGCTGATTTGTAATCTGGTGCCCCTAGAAGTAGGACAGCAGTTGCTCCTCCAAGATTAGAGTCAACATTGTAGTCAACATCATTAAGTATAGCCTGTACTGACTGGGGAGTTCCCGCAGCAGCAGATGAGGCAACTTGTACTTCAACAGTAAAGGTTTCAGAGTCTCCTTGATTAATTCGGTAAGAATTATCAGCAGTCAATGTAGCTCCACCACCATCAGTAATTGATGTCGAAAGAACAGTTCCGGTAGAAGTTACTCCGAAATCTGTACCATCTTCAGCAATGTAGAATGTATCCTCAAATGCTTCTAGATCAAACTCGAAGGTGAAGATAGCAATTGTATCGTCTCCAAGAGTCGCCGGAGCATGAGTTTTTTCAGTGTAGTTCTCGATAAGTCCAGAAACTTCTAGAGTGTGGATCTCTCCAGTAGCTGTTCCTTCTGAAACAAGATCGTCAGCTCCTTCTGCAGTAATACCTCCGGCAATAATAGATGCTCGGACAGTTGCTCCTGCGTTGTAGTTAGTTGCGTTAGCAGACTTGAATTCTAGTTCAAGTTTAACGTCAGCAGTTTCACCAGCTTCAAGGGTGAATTCTTCATCAACGTCGAACGTCAATGTCACTCCTACTCCATCAGTGTAGTCTCCAGCACCTCCACCATTGTTATCTGAAAGACGAGAGAACTTTTCTCCGTTAATCACAAGAGTGTAGTCTCTAACGATATCGTTAAAGAATGAAGCAGTAGTTACATCATCTCCAGTTCCGAAGAATGTATCAGCTCCAGCTCCTGTCGATGTAAGTCCTACAACATCAACTACTACAGAAACATTGTCGATATCAAGATCTGATGAATCTTCATCAGCCTCAATTTCGAACTCGAATACTGTGTAATCATCTGATGTTTTGTTATCTTCTACTTTAAGAGTAGCTGAGTCTGGATCATCGCTTGATGATTGAACATCAAGTTCATCATCCTGACCTTCATTATCAATCCCAAATTGAACAAATGATCCATCTCCTACGTACTGGTCAATTCCAGATTCGTCAAGAGCTCGGAGATCATCGTTTTCGACAGAAATTCTCCAATCATTTACTCCAGCAGTATCAGCGTCATCTACACTAGATGCAGCTTCAACTTCAATAACGATTGTTGCTGTTTCATCTTTTTCGAAGACATGGTCAATTCCTGAGAATCGGAAAGAGAACGGGGTATCTTCATCCAACCAGTCATCTTCGTCAGAAACGTCCTCTGAAGCAATTTCGTCTCCATCAACCATAAGAGTGATAGTTTCGAATGTATCCCAAGGTTCGTTTTCTCCCGTTGCTGCATCTCCATCTACATTAACAAATACAAATGTAAGGTCAAGCCGCTCTAAACGAACGTCTCCATCCTCAACATCGAATTCGATTTCAGCAATCTCAGCTTTTCCTCCTTCTTCAACATCGTTATCATCTCCTGTATTGAAGTCATAGTCTTCAAGTGAAGCCTCTGATCCATCGTTAGATCCGAATGTCGCATCAGGAGTTCCAGCATCTGGAGTTCCAGGTGCTGGAGCTGGAGCAGGTGCTACAGCAACTGCACATGATCCGTTAACGTTTGCACGTGTAACTGGACCAAAGAATCCAACTGCTGGAGAGATTCCTACCATTGCTTGGTAAGAAGCAAGAGCTCCTTGAGTTAGTCCTCCGAAGTATCCTTTTGATACTCCTGCAGGAATAGTAAGTGTTCCTTTCATTTCAAGGAATGATTGTAGTTCAACAACTTCTGCTCCAGTTGATTCTAGAGTAAGAGTTTGTGTGAAGTTACACGAAGCTGGAGCAGCAACTGTTGTAGCTGGTGTTCCAGAAAGTGCAGCGATCTCTGCCATAAGTACGGCGATCTGTGCTTCAAGCTCTGAGTTAGTAGTCTGCGCTGAGGCAACACCAGTAACAGCAAATGCAAGAGCAGTCATTGTTCCAATAAATTTTTTCATATGTTTGTAAGTTTTGTATAACTTTCCCGATACCTCATTAGTAATAATAGTGGTATCCAGTTGGGAAAGAAATTAATAATCGATTAATAATTTCTGTAAAGCTTTTTTGCGGTGAGGGTACTTTGCATGCAGTACTCCCCACCTGAGTTGTCACCTCGTCAGCTCATTATACTATCTATAGTATAGAGACAGAGCTAAGAGATGGAGACTCAGGTGGAGGCATGTCTTGCATAGGATCCTCCTGCAGGCTTTTTCAGAAAAGTTTTAGGTCTTTTATAGTTTTAGTATAAAAGAGGTTTTAACTATAATGTATCCGAGGTACTCATCGTTCTGTCATGACTGAATCGTGCTGAGTTTCTATCGGTTTTATCTGAACCAGATGTAAATCTTATTTGGTATAAATTTGTCAAAGGTCAGCACAAGTAAAAAACTTGGACCCTTCTATTATACATAATCCTAGTTGAAAACCAAGGTAATTGTGGATAAAGAAGATTCGCAAATGGTATCGTATCTCGTTGAGAAGTATACTTGACACCACAATACATAAATTGTATCACAATAATGTCTTTTATGCACGCTTATAGGTTGCCCACCGCTTATTTCCCTCTCGAATTACCCTATTGTCCTTAATGAGCTCATTGAGGTCTCTCTGAATAGTTTTAGAGCTTATCCCCTCGAATGAGTCGTATATACTTTGGATATTCATGTCTGTGTCTTTTTGGAGACATCCAAGTATCTCTTCTTGTCTTTTTGATTTTTCCTGTGATTTTGATCCCTGAGGATTACGTGGTTTGTGTGTCTTTTTGATCTTGTTCTCGCCTGCAGTGAAAGACACTTTGTCTGAAGATTTTGGAGCTTTTGGAGATTGTTGTGTTCTGCCTTTTGATATTTCCTTATGAGAGTGAGAGAGTGACTCTGAAGCTTGTTTCTGAGAAGTTCTAGAATCAGGCTCAAAAGGTTCCATAAGTGCGGGAAGTGCGAACGTTGAAGAAGTGAGGGTCTCTCTTTGGAGCTCTGAGAGCGGCGATGCCTTAATTGACTGAATTCTTTCCACACATCCGTAAATCTCTTTAATCAGGATATTCGCATTACTTTCTGAAATGACATGGACGTGCAATGCAACCTCAAGAAGTGAGACAATATAAGTGAACTTCCTTTCCAAATTCACAAGGACAGTATGCTCGAACTTCGATGGGGCGTGAAGTTCATGAACAAGTTCAAGGACACATATCGATTCCTCCTGAAGTGTCCTTTTGATCTTTTGGATGTCCTCTCCGAAAAGGTCAGTCACCATAAAAATAGCTGAGACTATCTTCTCAGTCTTCTTGGCGATATAGAGGTGACGGCTATCTTGTCCATTTATATGTCTTTTATTTATGTCTTTTATCTGAGTCATAGTCTCTTAGATTTACTTCTGCTTCTGCCGTTGTCTTTTAAAAAAATTATCGGAACTTTTATTATTTTCAGTATACTCACAGAGTGTCCTTTTGCAACTTGCCCTTCTTCTTATATCCTGTTCAGCCACAGGTTCTTTCGGAAAGAGTTTGTGCTACCATACAAGGTATGTCCCGAAAGAAAAAAACCTCTCCAAAGAGAGCTGTCAAAAAAGAGCAAAGGAGTCCTATCCTCGAGAAGGACCTCAAAGACTCAATTATTATTATTGTGCTTATTGTCATTGCAATTTTCCTCTTCCTCGCTCAGTTCCAGGTTGCTGGTATCGTTGGAGACAAGACGTACCTTGTAGCCCATGGACTGCTTGGAGTCGGGTATATCCTCCTTCCAGTTACGTTTCTCTTCCTGACGATTGCTATCCTGCGGTCTGCAACCAAGAGCTTCTCTTGGCTCTCAGCTACGGCAGCATTTTTCTTTCTTGCTTCAGGCCTCTCTCTTGTAGAGGTGTTCGGTCAGAACGGAGGAGCCCTAGGACGTACCCTCGCTCATCCCCTTATCAATCTCTTCGAAACATGGATGGCTGGGATCATCAGCTTCGGAATCGGGACTGCTGCGCTCCTTGTATTGTTTCGAGTTTCTCTCCGTAAAATCGCCGAAGACTACCAAGAAAGACAAGAGGAAAGACATCTGCAGGATATTGAGAAGATCGCTCAAGCGGCGGACGTAGACAAAGAAGTCGCTCGTGTGGAGAAGAAAATGAAAGAACAAGCAGAAACTTCCGAGGATTACCTTGTTGCACCAGAAGTTAAAAAGACACCTAAAAAGTCTGGTATCCTTACTTCCGCTCCTCAAAAAGACAATGACAGCAGTCTTGTCTTTTTGAATCAGTTCTTCTCAAGAAATCAAGAATTTAAGGCTCCGCCACTTACACTTCTCAAAAAAGACAGTGGTAAGCCAAATGTTGGAGATATCAAAGCAAGAGCAAACACCATCAAAAGGACACTCCACAACTTCGGGATTACAGTAGAGATGGATGAGATTTCGATCGGCCCTTCAGTAACTCGTTACGCTCTTAAGCCTGCAGAAGGAGTGAAGCTTTCTCGTATTGAGTCCCTCCAGAAAGATCTTGGTCTTGCCCTTGCCGCCCACCCTCTCCGAATTGAAGCTCCGATTCCTGGGAAGTCTCTCGTTGGGATCGAAATCCCAAATGCCTCGAAGTCTATGGTTGGACTTGGGTCGCTTCTTTCAAGTAAAGAATATCAATCATCTGATAAGCCACTTCTTGTCGGACTTGGAAAAGGAATCTCCGGACGATCACATTTCGATAACTTAGCAAAGATGCCTCACCTTATGATTGCTGGAACAACAGGATCCGGTAAGTCAGTGACCGCTCACGCAATCATCACCTCGCTTCTCTACCGTAACTCGCCAGATATGTTGAAGTTCATTATGGTTGATCCTAAGCGAGTTGAGCTGACACTCTATAATGGAATCCCTCACCTTCTTACTCCAGTAATCACTGAAGCGAAGAAGGCCATCCTTGCTCTCAAGTGGGCAACACGAGAAATGGATAGGAGGTACGACGTCCTAGAGAGACACAAAGTTCGAGACGTTGGTTCGTACCACAAGAACATCGTAGACCCCGCTCACAAAGAAGCTGCCGATGACGAGGAAGGTCTTCCTGAAGCAATGCCTTACATTGTATTCATAATTGATGAGCTTGCAGATATCATGCAAACCTATCCTAAGGAACTTGAAGCTGGAATTGTCAGGCTTGCTCAAATGTCCCGAGCGGTTGGAATTCACTTAATTCTTTCGACACAACGTCCGAGTGTGAATGTTATTACAGGTCTTATCAAGGCCAACATTCCTGCACGTCTTGCCCTAAAGGTTTCTTCACAAATTGATTCGCGAACAATTCTTGATATGGCTGGAGCAGAAAAACTTCTTGGACAAGGAGACATGCTCTTCCTTTCAGGAGAGGCATCACAACCTGTTCGTATTCAGTCAGCATTCATTAGTGAGGACGAAGTAAAGGACGTTGTGGAAAATATCAAAAAGTCTTACGAAGACGAAGCACCCGATGGTGGAATTGATTTCACCGCAGAACAAGAGACTAACAATGCCGCCTTCGGAGTTGTTGGTAATGATGACGATGATGATGATGAAATGTACGAACCAGCAAAGCAGGCTGTTATCGAAGCAGGGAAAGCGAGTACTTCGTATATTCAGCGAAAACTTCGTGTGGGATATGCTCGTGCAGCGAGACTTATGGATATTCTAGAACAACGAGGAGTTGTCGGCCCTGCAGATGGCGCCAAAGCACGTGAAATCCTTCTCGTCGATGAAGACGGAGGCGAAGAAGGTGAGGATAGTACAGAAGAAGAAACTAACGACTAATCTCCTTTCAGCATGCTTAATCATACCCCCACGAAATATCTCCTTACGATTGCCCTTCTTATTATCCTCCTTTATGGAACGTTTGTCTTCCGGCATGTTTTCTATAAACCACTCATTACCGTTACTCAAGAGCTTTTTATCGAAACAGACAAGCCAACACTTACGATAAGTGGAACGGTCGAGCATATAACCTCCCTCTCTGTTAACACAAAGCCTCTTCTTTTTGAGCAAACTGGCTATTTTGAGCAAGTAAGAACCCTTGATGACGGAATCTCTAAGATCACTCTCACAGGATCAGACAAGTTCGGGAGAGAAACAGAGGTTACCATTACGGTAAATAAGACCCCGGACGAGTTTATTATCCCTACAGAAGATGAAGATACTCCCCTATTTGAGGAAGATTCTGTTCCACCTGAAGAAAAAGGAGGAGAAACTTTTTCTCTAGAATAACCCTGTCATGAGGTAATAAACACATAAGTAAGTATTTTGTTATTGAAATTTTAGAATAGCGTGCTATACTCGGCTCTATGACAGAAAAGACTATGTCAATAGATGCTGGAAAGGAACTCTACGAGATTGGAGTTCACTTCGTAGCATCTCTTGCGGAAACGCAAGCCCAAGAAGCATACCAGAAATTACAAGACAATCTCACCAAAGATGCAGAAGTTGTTACTGTTGGAGATCTTGATCTTATCGATCTTGCGTACACCATGGTTACTACAATGAATCGAAAGAATGAACGATTCAATTCAGCATACTTTGGAACGATCACTTTTATCAGTACTCCTGATCAGATTAAAGCCCTCGATGCAAAACTTAACCTCGAAGAAAATGTTCTTCGACATATTGTCATCAAGACAGTTCCTGGAGCTCAAGCTGCGCTTGAACAATGCCAAGAACTTGTAAGAGAAGAAGAGAAAGAAGACGAAGAAGAATCTGAAGAAAAGCCTTCTCACGAGAAAGAAACTTCTAAAGAAAAAGAAGCCCCTCAGGAAGAAGAGAAAAAAGAAGCTCCTCAGGAAGAAGAATCTGATACAAAAGAAGAACCAGCGAAGTCTGATGATATTGATCAAAAAATCGAAGAAATCGTTTCTTAAACATAAACCAAATAATATATGTATCTCAATAAAGCAATTATTGTCGGAAACCTTACCCGTGATCCAGAAAAGAAAGCTCTTCCGAACGGAACAGCTGTCACGAACTTCAGCCTAGCAACCAATCGGACCTGGAAAGATGCGAATGGTGCAAATCAAGAAGCAACTGACTATCACAACATCGTAGTATTTGGACGTCAGGCTGAAACTTCAGCTCAATACCTTAAGAAAGGTCAGTCAGTAATGATTGAAGGACGAATCCAAACTCGAAGTTGGGATGGAGAAGACGGTAAGAAAAACTACCGAACAGAAATTAATGCCGACCGAGTACAATTTGGACCAAAAGCTGGAGCAGGAGGAGCGGCACCTTCAGGAGATAATCCTCAAGACCAATCGTCCCCACAGCAAGCATCAACAGAGTCAGCAGTCGCATACCCGGAAGCTGATATTAACCCAGAGGACATTCCTTTCTAAGGAAACACCTCACTTACTGTGAAATCTTAACCAATACCTAATTATGAACAAACAAGACTTTTTCCAAGAACATCACATCGACCATGTTGACTACAAAGCAACGGGTGTTCTCAAGAAATTCATCAATCCTAACGGACGAATTCTTGCACGACGAATCACAGGGCTCAACGCAAAGAGTCAAAAGAAAGTAGCTCAAGCTGTAAAGCGAGCACGATTCATGGGACTCATCCCATACATCAATCGATAATTTCTTATCTCTATTGGAGAAAAACCACAGGAATCACTTCTTGTGGTTTTTCTTTTGGTTTTTGTTTCTAATCTTCGGTGAGGCTTCCTGAGATACATTACTCTTTTCACCTTTGATTCTCTGAAAAGCTTATTCTGACGTTTTCTTATCTTCTTTTGATCGTTCTACGTATTCACCCGTCTCCGTATTTATTACAATCGACTCACCTACCTCTATGAAGAGTGGTGCGTTAATCTTGGTTCCATTCTCAAGCGTTACAACCTTATTCCCTCCTGTCGCTGTGTTCCCTTTTATAGACGGTGGTGCTTCGGCAACTTCAAGAGTGACCTTGATCGGAAGTTTGATCCCAATCGTTATTTCTTCATCATTCTTATCGGTCCACACAAGTGCCACCACATTACTATTAGGCTTCATGTACTTGAGAGAATCACCAATAACTGAAGCGTTTAGCTCAAATCGTTCTTTAGGATTAGATGCAAGTGCGAACCAGAGCTCATTCTCGTTCGTCTGACGATTGAATTTGCTATACAGGTACGTAAAGTCTTTTTTACTAATGTCTGCCTCCTCGGCTTTTTCATTACTTCCGAAAGACCTTTCAGTAAGACCTCCCGTCATAAGGTTCTTAATCTTAGTCTGGTTAACTGGCTTTCGTGCTTGTTTCCGAGACACCTGTGACGCGATAACCTCGTACACAGTTCCTTCGAGAATAATGTGTCTTCTTTCTTTGATCTGGTTGTAATCTAACATATGTTCAATTGTAGCAGACTTTGACTGATCTTCGGTACTTGCCAGAGAAATCGAGATCTTGCGTTGTATTTTGACCTGCAAGGGTCTTTCCTCGAGAAAATTATGTGGTAATGTGAGGAAGAAACTCAAACAAGAACTCTATACCAATGAACCTACACAAAACATTCCAAGTAAATGCCAGAGAGCTGAGTACACATGTCAGTGCTCAAGAAGAAAGACTCTCTGACCTCCAGAAAGAAGTAATGGAAATTAATAAAGAACTCGTCGAGCCAACAAAAACTCTACGCGTCCTTGATACATTCCAGGGCATAACCCCAATAACCGACAAAGGAAGCTACTATTTTGGAGTTCCATCTGAAGCAGGAAAGTTCGAAAGATTTCAAAAGTCAGTACTCCTAGGGAGCATTCCAAGCATGACCTTGCGTGACGATCTAGAAATCTTCTATGTTAATTCCATCGAAGATGTCATCCACACCAAACACAGGAACAGGTCTCTCTCGATTCTTCTTATTCGTTGGATAAGCCCCCTAGGAATTGGAGGAACGCTTCCCTTGGTTTCTCGGCCAGAATCAATAATTGAGATGAAGGTGGCTCCATCAGGACATCTCACTTTCGATGAGATTTTAAACGAAAAAAAGTTGAGAAAGTCCTTCCCTCAAGTGGCAGACTTTAACGAGAAATTTGAAGAGACTAAGACTCGAGGTCTACAGAATTTCTTTCACAGAATTTTCATGAGAAATCGTGAGAAAGAAGAAAGTCTTGAGAGAAATAAAAGAAGAAAAAGGTTTTCAGACCCTCGGGTGCCGAGTACCTTCCTGAAGAATAATCAATCTCCTTTTGAGATATAGATGCCTGCTGTCTCAAAACAAAAGCGACCCCTTCACCGGAGTCGCTTTTTTTTCTTCTTAATTTTAAATCTGTTTACTGCCTAATCTTTTTTTCTTACTTCTCTCCTGGCACATCTTTCTCCTTTTCTTTTTCAACGACAATGTCTTCTTCTTTTCCGTTTCCAGTGAGTTCGTCATCGATTCTTTTGAGGATTTCTTTTCGGACTTTGATATTCTCTCCGTCCTTCAGATACTGACGTGCATTATCATACCCACGAGCCATTTTGATCTCTCCGTACGAATATGAGGCTCCGGCTTTTTTGATGATGTCATACTTTTCTCCAAGAGCGAGCATTTCTCCTTCGAGCGAAATCCCCTCGTTATACATAAGGTCAAATTCGGTTTGCCGGAATGGTGCAGCAACCTTGTTCTTCACCACCTTCACGCGGACTCGCCCACCCATCACTTCGTCACCCTTCTTAATCTGAGCAATTCGACGAATATCCAGTCGAACTGAGGTATAGAACTTAAGTGCTTTTCCTCCTGGAGTTGTCTCAGGATTCCCGAACATTACTCCAATCTGCATACGGATTTGGTTAATGAAGATAACTACCGTCTTAGACTGTGCAACAATCGCTGTGAGCTTCCTGAGAGCTTGTGACATAAGTCTTGCTTGCTTCCCGACGTGATATGCCCCCATGTCCCCCTCGATCTCGTCCTTCGGCGTAAGCGCCGCTACAGAATCAATTACAATAACGTCGAGCTTCTGTGAACGAACGAGACTTTCTACGATTTCAAGAGCCTGCTCTCCTGTATTCGGCTGAGAAATGAGGAGCTGGTCTGTCTTCACTCCAATTCGCTTGGCATACTCTGGATCAAGTGCATGCTCGGCATCTACGAAAGCACATACACCACCTTTCTTCTGGGCTTCGGCAATCACATGGAGTGAGAGAGTCGTCTTACCAGATGATTCTGGCCCAAAGACTTCGATGATTCTTCCTCGTGGAAGCCCACCTATTCCGAGGGCTTGATCGAGTCCGAGTGATCCTGTCGAAATTGCATCAACTTTCACTTGTGGTTGATCTCCAAGAAGCATAATGGCGTCATCCCCGAACTTAGTTTTGATTTCGTTTACGGTCTCCTGAATCTTGGCAGTACTCTCTGCTCTCCTTTTTTCGATAGCTTTTGCCTGCTTGTCATCTTCTTTTGCCGCTGCCTTCTCGGCTTTTGCAGTTTCTTTTGCTTTTGCTTCTTCTTCAGCTTTTTGAGTAGCAGTAATTTCTTCTTTTGTGGGTTCTTTTGCTTTTTCTTCAGTCTCGTTTGTTTTCTCGGCTTCTACTTCTGGAGTTTCTTTTAGTGAGTCTTTGGTAGTGGTGGTATTTTGTACCTCTTCTGCATCAGCCTTTTTTTCGGCTGTTTCGTTTGCAGCTTGAGATGTTGCTTTCTTAGTCATACGATTATTATACTATACTTCGAAAGTGATATCTTCCTCACAAAACATTAACAGAAAGATTTGGAGTCTTGTAAAGTTTTCTAGATTGTCAAGTAATCTATGCAATAATCCCAACCACCTCCGCAACACTCACCCGCTTCTGCTCTCCGGTGTCGCGTTCGCGGATGGTTACGGTTCCGTCTTCGAGTGAGTCATAGTCGATTACGACACAGTACGGTGTTCCGATCTCATCTTGTCGTCGGTATCGCTTCCCGATATTTCCGTTATCATCGAACATGATTCGTGGAACAACCTTCTTAATCTCCTCGAAGACCTCTCGAGCCATAGCTACAAGCTCAGGTTTGTTCTTAAGAAGTGGTGAAACTGCGACTTGTATGGGCGCGACTTCTTTGGCAAGTTTCAGGAAAACTCGCTCGTTTCCATCAACAATATCTTCGGTGTAGGCACTGGTAAGAATCGCTAGGATAGTCCGATCAAGACCAAGCGAGGGTTCGATTACGTGAGGAACAAAAACCTCATTCGTCGTATCGTCTCGGAACTGAATCTTTTGTTTAGAATGTTCCATATGCTTCTTGAGATCGTAATCAGTCCTGTATGCAAGACCGTAGAGCTCCTTTCGTCCAAAAGGATAATCAAACTCGAAGTCGATCGTCCGCTCAGAATAATGTGCTCTATCCTCCCCTTCTACTTCAAGCTCGTGGACCATATCTTCTGGAAGTCCAATCGTCTTAATAAATGAGTGGATTTCTTTTTGCCAGTGAGCGAAGTGTTCTTTCCATGTATCTGGGTGAACAAAATACTCAACTTCCATTTGCTCGAACTCTCGTACTCGAAAAATAAAATCACGCGGAGCGATTTCGTTCCGGAAAGCCTTTCCAATCTGACCAAGTCCAAAAGGTAGCTTCGGTGAAAATGAATCAACGACATTCTTAAAGTTTACAAACATTCCTTGGGCGGTTTCGGGTCGGAGATACGAGACAGCGTCCTCTCCTCCAAGAACTCCCATTTCTGTCTTGAGCATCATATTAAATTGTCGTACGTCACCAAGAGGATTTCCGTCTGGGCTTTTTACGCCTTTTTCTTTAATCAAAGCATCCATCTGCTCGAGCGTCATCTCAGGAACTCCTTCTATTCCTGCTTCTTCCAAGATATGGTCAGCACGATATCTCTTCTTGGTCTTCAGGTCTTCAACCATAGGATCATTGAACCCTCCAACATGCCCAGAAGCCTCCCAGACACGCTTATTCATAATAATAGCAGCATCTACCCCATACATATCCTCTCGCCCTTCTACAAACTGTTTCCACCAGATATCTTTGACCCGATTCTTCAGAGTGACTCCCAACGGACCATAGTCAAAAGTTCCCGCTAATCCTCCATAGATTTCTGATCCTTGGTAAATAAACCCTCTTCTTTTACAAAGAGAGATTACTTTTTCCATCGTGTCGTTCTGTTTTTCGGCCATAGTATGGTTTTTTTAGAGAGTAATAAAGAGGCGTATCTATCGTTCGACTTGTGATTTCGCAGAAGAATCTACGGTCTGTGTAGAAACAGCTCTCCCTACAGCAGTCACGTTAGTCTTCGTGTAGGTATCATAGCCTACGAACTCATTATTTTCAACAAGAAGAGGGCTTTCTCCCAGCTGCGAAGAACTCGGGAACACTCCAATCTGAATAGAGACAACCCTCGGAGCTGATATATACCCAACACCTGCAGGGAGAAGTCCAACATCCCATGTTATTTCTCGAGTTATTTCGTTGTAGCTTACACTCTCATCTGACGGAACCACAACTCCTTTCCACCGAGCATGCTGAGGAAGCCTCGTTACCATCTGTCCGTTCTCAATATCACTCGAACTATTTCGCAAGTCATACGAAACTTCATAGGTAGTCTCCTGCTCGACCTTGGGTGGAGTTGGACCAGTGTTCGTGAACATCTCAGAGTTGTATCGTGATGTTGTCGCCAGGACAGGAACCGTCTGTAAGATAATCTTCTTCAGGACATTGGTTTTGATTTCCTCATCAGCCCCTTGCTCACTCGAACGCTCACCTCGAACTGTGGCATTAAGGGTTAGTTCTGGATTCTTGTTGATAGTTCCATCATCACGAATTGAAGCAAGAAGTCCAACGGTGAACGAAAGTTCTTTTATTTCTCCAGGAGCAATAAAGCTCAGATCTTCGAGTGTTTGCTCATTCCATTTGAGGGTTGCGTTTTGGGAGTCGAAGAATCCATTCTGTGGCCGCACTTTGAATTTATCAAAAATAGGCTCATTGAACGTAAGTGTCACTTCGGCATCCCGAATTGGCTGGCTCGTCGTATTCCTGAGAATAATTGTTCCATCAAGATCCTCTTCGGAACTTCTGACGTATATATCGGCAATTTCATCTGAGAAAAGGAGATCAAACTCTAGGAAAGGCTTACTGATCCGGACGAAATGATCAAGACTGCTAAACGCCAGACCAATTGTATTTTCAACCTCATTACTCTCAAGCCCTGCATTGAAAAGAAAGCGTCTCTCTTCATTATTTTGCCCAGCAAGGGTTCCTCTCACGGTGAATTGAATCGACTCGTCTGGCTCCAGTTTTGTAATACGCCAAATATTATCATCGAGTGTTGGGTCAAGATCAGAATCAACAAAAGAAAATCCGAAAGGATATTCAGCAATAAACATAATATTCTCAAGTGTTTCTGCTGCATTAGACTCGATGCTAATATCAAATGAAACTGTCTGTCCGGCCGTAAGTGATTCTAGAGCATCCACTGTTATTCTCACAGGTGCAGAACTAAGACTTACCTCGATTTGTTTTGGAATCTCAAAGATTGCATTAGAAGAAGGCACTTGGTATTCGAGTACAGACTTAACAAGAATTCTTTGATCATTCTCTCCGAAGAACCTTACTTGTTCTGTGTGTTGAACAAACCCTCCAGCATTAAGATCCCCAAGTTCTACTCTTTTTCTTCGGACCTCTTCGGTTACTGAATCAGCAGCACTCGTTCCTATTGGAAACTCCAAGACAAGCTCCAGATCTTCGATCGGAAGCTGGTTAGTATTTTGAATCGTGAAGTCGAGCTTGAAGAGTTCTCCTGATGCAACAGACACAGGATAATCTGCGCTCACCAAGATCGCGTCAGCCCTGATTCCGACTTTCCCCTGTGTGAAAGAAAAATACACAAAGAGAAGTGACCCTACAAAAAACAAAGCAGCGAGACCAAAAAATACCCAAAGGATACCCAGTCCTTTCTTCTTTGGCTCTTGAGATTCGGGATGAGCATTTTCTTCTTCAGCCTCTTCTTCCCATTCGGTGTCGAGATCATACGCTTTGGGGGTTAGCTTGTGCCTCCACGCAAAAGATGCTCGCTTCCCCCGTTTGTTGAGTTGACGCTTTTTATTAAAAAGTGGGTCTAAAGAATTTACCATACCCTCTCAGTATACCAAAAAAGCCTATAACTGCGAAGCGTTAAGTGCTTCGGCAATATCCTTATTTACCTTGAGCTGATTCTGAAGAACAAAACTCAGGTTTTTCTCAGAAAACTGATACGAAATATCTTTTTCCCGCTCCATAGGGTACTGAATTCCATAGCCTACCAGATCGAGAATGTTAAGAACTCCTAAATAGAGTGCTGACTGCCTAACTTCTTCGGTGTAATCTACCCTGAGTGTTTGCTTGAGATTATGATACAGAACGTATCCTCCGAGCTCGTCTGCCTGAGGAATAATTCTCTTGATAATTTTGTGAAAACGATGAAGAAGCTCGTACTGATTCTCCCCAAGAGGTCCTTCATCTAAGAGGAGTGCATTCACCACTTGCCAGCCGGCTTTCCCTCGAACCAGAGCACATTCAACATGATGTCCTTTCCTGAGTGTATATCTAAGCTTGGATTTCTCCTTACGGAGTCCGTACGCATACACCCAAACAAGCCCCAAGTCTTTACTGAGAATCAGGAGGCTTACATCATCATCCTTGGTTTCGATTGTATCAACGACGAATGCTTTTGTGAGATGAATGTGATACATGGGTTGTATTATAAAGGAAAACGAAGAAGATTGCTTTATCGAATTATCAAGAAAAAGGATCCCTACGAGCATGAAACCATGTTTCAGTTTTGTAGGGATCCTTTTTTCTAAACTTTTATAATTCCAAACATAACGACCTCATCCCCAACCTTCGCCTCCTCAGTTACTTCTCCAACCTTGATTGAAGTTGCGCCGACGGTTTTGAAGATTTCGTTCTGGTGAGTGAGAACGAATTCTGGAGCCTTCCCTTCGAACAGAATTGTGATCACATCATCTGGGACTAACCCATCATTCTTACGCTTACTCTGGACCGCTCGGATGAATTCTCGAGCATGCCCTTCTGCGATAAGTTCAGGTGAGAGTTCGAGGTCAAGCGTAACCTCTTCGAGAGATGGATCCACAAAGACTTCTTTGACGTTAAGCTCGTCTTCGAGAATTTCAAGGTACTCAGTCTTCCCTTCAAGTCGTACATCGGTAATAGTTACAGACTGGAGTGGCTGTTTGATCTTCATCTTAGATTGCGATCGTTTTTGCAACGCTTCGGTTACTACATCCCTAAGAATACTCATAGTATCGAGAACTTCTGTCTCTGCAGTTCGGTCGAGTGTCCAATCGGTTAGATGAATACTTTCGGTGTCTTTTTCAGCCTTCACACGGAGATACACTTCCTCAGCAGTGAACGGTGTGAACGGAGCAAGAATCTTCGCGAACTCAGTAAGGACGTATCGCGTAGTCCTGAGCGCAGTCTCACGTTCTTGATGCCCCTCTTTGAATCGATCTCGCGACCGTCGTATATACCAGGTTGAAAAGTCATCTACAAAATCTATGAGTGGGCGAGATGCTCGATCAAAAAGGTACCCATCGAGTGAGGTTGTTACTTCTGTTCGAACTTCATCAAGCCGCGCTATAATCCACTGATCAAGCACAGGGAGATTCTCTACTTCTGCAGGAACTTCGAAAGCTGAAGATCCTTGATCGACCTTCTCGTCCCGGTGCATTTCATAGAATGAAACAACGTTATAGAGTCTCATGATGAGCTTTTTCATAACTTCGTCAACTCCCTTTTCGGTGAAGCTCACTTCTTCTGACTTCACAGCAGGAGAAGAAAGAAGCCAATACCGGAGAGCATCAGCCCCATATTTGTCGAGTGTAGGCTCAACTTCTGGGTAGTTCTTAAGGCTCTTTGACATTTTTCGTCCATCTTCAGCAAGGACCATTCCATTTACGACAACATTCTTATATGAAGACCTCCCAAAGAGCCCAAGACTCTGAACAAGCATTGTGTAGAACCACCCACGTGTCTGGTCGATTCCTTCGGCAATAAAGTCAGCTTGATAGGTTTTGTCGAATTCAGCCTTGGCTTCTTCTGTCTTTTGAGCGAAAGGATAATGCCTCGAAGCGTGTGGCATCGAACCAGAATCGACCCATGTATCGAATACTCCCTCAATACGAGTAAAGGTTTCGCCGTCATCTGCAGTCCATTTCACCTCATCAATAAACGGCCGGTGAATATCAAAATCGTACTCCTCATTATGAGGTAACGGTCTAAAATCAAATTCTCGCCACTCTGCATTATCAAAAAACGTCTCTCTGTCTTCCATATAATGCACAACTCCTGATCCTGACTTTCGTTCTACGGTCGCCTCGAACATATCAAGCACAAGCCCGTGAGTAATCACCAAGATAGTCTTTCCTTCATATTTTTCTTCACAATCGTAAAGAAACTTGGTTGCACGAGTCTTTACATCACGATATGACTCAGATCCATCTTCATGCTTTTCGAATCGGTTAGCCATTTTTGGAACCCATTCTCCCCAAGGTACTGCTTCAGCAGAGAGCTGAACTTCTTGAACAGCCCCGTCTGCGAACACATTTTCTGGTAAAACTCCGAGAGTCTCCGCTACAGCCTGGGCAGTATCGGTTGTACGTGAATATGGAGAATGAATGATGAGATCAATTTTCTTGTCTTTGAGCTCCTCAACAACTTTTTTAACTTGCTGCTTTCCTTCCTCAGTGAGAGCATCTCCTTCTCCTCCTATCACCGCACTGATGGTCCCAAGAGTATTAGAAACGGATTCTCCATGTCTGAGACCGATGTAGGTATTTTTTGCTGGGATTTTATTAGAGAGCTCATCATACGAACCGAGAACCTCAACAGTTCCTTTGTCACCTTTCCAGATAGGAAGTGGCGCACCCCAGTAACGACTTCGAGAAATCCCCCAGTCCTTCGCACCTTCAAGCCAATTTCCGAAACGAGCAGACCCAATTGATTTTGGAACCCAATTAATATCTTTATTAGCTTCAACAAGTTCATTCTTAAATTGACTCACCGCAATAAACCATGACGATGTCGCATAGTTAAGAAGTGGAGTATCACATCGCCAACAGTGCGGGTAGGAGTGAATCAGCTTTTTCTTTTTGAAAAGACCTCCGTTATGAGCAAGATACTTAATCATTTCGATATCAGTCTTCATGTGGTCATCTTTTGGCTTTACGTATTGACCAGCAAAATCTGTCACATCAGACGTGAACTTCCCTTCTCCATCGACATGCTGGACGAAAGGAAGCTTGTGCGTCCGCAAAAGATTATAATCATCATCCCCAAAAGCCGGCGCGATGTGAACGATTCCTGTTCCTTCTTCCATGGTTACAAAATCTCCAGCATACACCTTCCATCCATTCTCTCGGTTTTCGAGTTCCTTATCATTTGAATAATAATTAAAAAGTGGTGTATATGAAAGACCTATGAGCTCCTTACCTTGTATCTCTTCACCAAGAACATCCACACCCTCAAGACCCTCAATTACTGAGGCAAGAAGATCCTTCGAGACAATATACATCTTCTCTTCGTGAGTAAATTTCACGTAGACTCCTTCTTGAGAAACTGCCAGAGCAACATTACCAGGGAGTGTCCATGGTGTTGTTGTCCACGCAAGCAAGTAGGTATCTTCTTGATCTTCAAGGGCAAACTTAGCGTACACAGAAATATCAGTAATATCTTTATACCCCTGATTCACTTCAAAGTTGGAAAGAGTTGTCTCACAACGTGGACAATAGTGCATTGACTGAAACCCTTCGTATGCAAGGTCTTTTTTATAAAACTCTTTGAATCCCCACCAGACTGACTCGGTAAACTCTGGATCCATAGTCTTGTAGGAACGGTCCATTTCAATCCATCGTCCGAGACGTGGGACGGTTTTTTTCCATTCTTCTTCGTACCGAAGAACACTCTTCCTCGCTGCTTCCGTAAAGACACCGATCCCAAGAGCTTCAATCTCTGCTTTATTCTTTACTCCGAGCTCTTTTTCTACGAGATTTTCGATCGGAAGACCGTGACAATCCCACCCCCACGTTCTGTGAACATATTTCCCTCGCATAGTCTGGTAGCGTGGCATCGTATCTTTCATTGTCCCCGCGAGTACATGCCCATAATGTGGAAGCCCTGTTGCAAAAGGAGGTCCATCATAAAAGACAAAAGGTTCCCCCGACTCTTTATTCTTCTCGAGACTTTTCTCAAAAATATCATTCTCTTGCCAGAAGGCTAAGATCTTCTCTTCAATCTGAGCGATGTTACTTACATTCTGTTCTGGAGTCTCTGAGTGAGGAGCGCTGGTAGATTGATTATTAGTATTGGTATCGTCAGACATATCAGATCTGGTTTTTTGATTATTCATGTGAGAGTAATAGTAGCACAGGAACGGTTGAGGTAAAGAAAGAGGATGTGTTCAACCTTAGAGTGATTTCAGAATTGGGATGAATACGCGAAGTGTAGCAAAAAATCCTCGCAGTGCGCCAAGTGGCGAGCGAGGAGGATTTTATGTGTAACGCCAAAGTAGTCGCCCAATTCTGGAATTACCCATTTACATTCGATCTGGCACTTCGATCCCGAGCAAATACAACCCATTCGTCAAAACCTGAGCAGTAGCCTCAACCAAAGAAATAAACCACGCTTCATTCGGCGAACCAATTACTTGAGTGTCATGATAGAAATGATTGAACTCGTGAGCAACCTCGGTGATGTAATTCGTAATCCCATGTGGAGCCTTAGCCTCGTAGGCTCGCTCAACAATAGATGAGTACTTATCGAGAAGTCGCGCGAGATCTTTTCCTTCCTCAGGAAGCCCTTTCAGGTCTTCAACAAATGATCCCGACTCAACGTCTGACTTTGCAATCAAGCTTTTTGCACGAGTTACGGTGTACTGAATATATGGACCAGAATCTCCATCGAGTGCAAGGGCTTTTTTTCGATCAAAGACGATATCACTCCCGGGTGCTGATCTCAAGATTGAATACTTAAGAGCCGCAATAGCGATCATTCGAGCGCTCTCCTTCTTAAGACTCTCTTCAATATCTCGGTCCTGCATCTTCTCTTCAACTTCTTTTATCAGATCGAAGATCAGCTCCTCTCCTGTGATTGCTGTCCCGTCTCGTGATGACATCTTCCCTTCTGGAAGCTTCATGAATCCGTGTGATACATGCTGAGTCTTAGCAGCGATTTCTGGATGGAACTCAGCAAGTGCCTTGAGGACTACTTTGAAATACTGAGTCTGCTCCTCTGCAGTGATAATAATCGAGGAAGTATAAGGATTGAACATTGTGTCCTTTCTGACAGCATGCCCAAGATCCTTCCCTTCATAGGTTGGAACTCCGAAAGAGTTCTGGAAGACTCGTGTGTGAAGGCCACTCCGCTCTTCAGAATAAATCACTGCCCCATTACTCTCTTCAAGAATACCCTTCTCGAGACCCTCCTTAATCATCTCTCGAGCTTTCTGCGTTACTTCGCTCTCATAGAGGTTGTACTGAAGATCAGATCCAAGAATCGCATAAATCTCTTTGAAATGCTCCAAACTCCACTCCTTCCCTTTTGTAAAAAAGACATCAAGATCCTCATCGAACGCTTCAGGCTTCCCATCGAGATAATCAAGGATTCTTTTATTCAGAATATCAATCTTCTTCTTGGCTTCTGGGTCTTCTCCGTATTGATTTGACCCATAATGGTAGGCATTCCCCAAGAATCGCGTCTTATCAGAAAGCTCATCTGCATCATGCGGGAAATCAACCTTGAACTGATCCATTGCCCAGATCGCCTTGGCGACGTGGAGTCCAACATCTCCTCCATAAGAAACAGCGGTTACTTTGATTCCTCGCGAAGCAACAATCCTCCCAAGCGACTCTCCAATCGTATTACTCATGAGGTGACCAATGTGGAATTGCTTAAAAGCATTCGGGCAACTGTGCTCCAAGATAGTGTGCTGACCTAAAACTTCGGGGAGTGTTCCATAGGAATCTTTCTGCTCAAGAATACTCTGGATATTCTTTACAAAATAATCATCAGTAAAGGAGAAGTTCACGAACCCTGGGCCAGCCACTTCGATCTTTTTGATTCCGTCGATTTTTTGATCACTCAAGAACGCTACAATCTCATTAGCGATTTCTCGAGGATTCTTTCCGATTTTTTTACTCAGAACAAGAGCAAGGTTAGTCATGAGATCACCATGCGAGGCGTCTTTTGGTGATTCCAGGCTAAAAGACACCTCAGACACTTCTTTTTCAGGGAGGTACTTTGTGGTATATGTTTCAAGAACTTTTTGGAGTGTTTCATTCATGTAAGAATAGTAGCACAGGAATTGTGGAGGTAAAGAAACACCAAGGTGATTAACCTTGGTTTTATAATCCATTCCTACTCGACCTAGAAAGATTCTTGTGCTTCTTCTTAACGGAGGAGATCTTCT
>Ga0208414_1001099_pt1 | contig 21970 bp, 13 predicted proteins | sample AntAceMetag02UKE_FD_184770 | JGI IMG/M metagenome (GOLD analysis project Ga0208414, IMG submission 184770) | Saline lake microbial communities from Ace Lake, Antarctica - Antarctic Ace Lake Metagenome 02UKE (SPAdes) (version 2) | ecosystem: Environmental > Aquatic > Non-marine Saline and... | reverse complement strand
CTGTTTGTGGCGGCTACCGTCAAACTCCCGTTTGGCCTCACCGCTCGCGCGAATGCGGAAATCTCCCGTCGCCGGTCCTCGAATCCTGACTACATCCCGCCCAATGACGGTATTACGCCATGGATCAACCTCGGTAAGCCCATCGCCCAGAATCCCGCCGATGGTGCCGCCATCTTCCGCGGCTCTGGAGATGTCTTCCCAGGCGTAGCCAACTCGAATGTGTTTCACCTCACTGGCGGTGGCGGAGCCTCCATTGGTCTTTACCAATTCTATCAGGATCCTTCCAATCCGGCAGCAACGTTTGGTGGCCACAGCTACCTCGTAGGCCGACCCGGTGATGCTGCTCTCCCTGTTGCGGATCAACGTCCTACCTCTCCTGGTGCTCCCTCTGGTCAGTGGATGCGAATCAAGACTTGGGATGAGACTAATATCATTCGCCGCACCGGCGGTTACCGCTCCGACGGAACCCGCGTAGAAGAGGGCACCGCCCCCTTCTGGAGCAATGGTTTCGTATCCTCTCAAATCACTGATCGTAGCATCTTCGACTACCGCGAGAATCTCTTCTCCGGCGGCATGGCGCAGCAACGCGTGGATTGGGAAAACTACACCGCGAGCATCGAAGGTAACTACCTAGATAACCGGGTTGGTTTTGAGTTCACCTACAATGAGCAGACCTTCGAAAGCGCAGGTAACAACTCCCTCCAAGGTGTCCAGCAGCGCACGATCTACATCGACATGAATGAATACATGTTGGCGACGACAGATGGAACGGGCGCAGGTCCTTTGGTCCCCAATCCGACGTTCGGCCGCCCCATCATGGGTGGTGGTTCCGGTGGTAACCGCATCTACAATGATCGCACCGCTACTCGCCTCCAAGGTTACGCCGAAGTTCGCTTCGACGACTTCATGAACGAGGACAGCTGGTTGACCAAGGCTCTGGGTAAATTCACCCTGACTGGCCTACTCGACTCGAGCGAGCACTACAATCAGACGCTCTACTCGGCCCGGGCTGACCCGATCGACACCATCGATATCGACACCAACCTGCCTGGCCGCCACCCGGTCACGCAACGGAGTGGTCAAGAGTTCGCTCTGCCTGTCACCAATGATATTAACTTCTTAGCGATCAACTCCCTCAGCGATCTCGCTGGAGTTGGCATTCAAGGTGTTTCTCACGGCCGGGCTCGCAGCAACATGGGTAATGCTCCCATTTCGGCCAACTTCACCGGTTGGGCTCCCGACACGGGCAGATTCGTCAACTTCGATTCCGTCATCAACACGATCTTCCAGCCTAACAGCTGGCCGGCCGCGTCAAATGCGAGCAAGCGCATCACCACGGTTGATTCCGAAGTCTTCATCGGTCAGCACTCGATCTGGGACAACACCCTCGTTCTCACCGGCACATGGCGTAGCGACAAAGCCGCCTCAACCGGTATCGGTGCACCCGTCATCCGGCAAGATATCCGCGATACCCTCGATCCTACTTACGTAGCCGGTCCTCAAGGTCCGTTTCCCGAAACGGCTAACGACGAAACCACTTCGTATTCAGTCATGCTGCACACGCCTCCCTTCCTCCGGGACCGTCTGCCGTTTGAACTGTCGATCTACCAGAGCGAAGCGGATAACTTCACGCCCACCGGCGGTAATGTTACCATCTTTAACGATACGGTCGGCGCTACCGCCGGCACTACCGAAGAAATGGGATTCATCGTCACCGCTTTGGATGGTAAGCTGTCCGCTCGGTTCAATTTCTTTGAATCCTCCGTGGTCAACAACCGCTTCGAAAACGGAGCCATTAACGCGTCTGAAGGAATCCTCCTCGGTCTTGCGCGTCAGGCTAACAATCCCGCCAATGCTCAGTTCAGCATTGCCCAGATCCAGGCAGCCCTGCCTCCACAAGGAACCATTGATGTCAATGGCTTCGTGGTGGACTGGAACAATCCAGAAGCCGCGACCACATCCCGGAATTCTTCCGACACCGGCACGCAGGACTTCACTGCCGAAGGTATGGAAATCGAAATCTCCTACAACCCAATCCCTCAGTGGACTCTCTTGTTCACCGCGGGGCAGCAAGAGACGGTTGCCTCCAACACCTGGCCAGAGATGCAACGTTATGTTGCTGAGCATGTTCTCCCGAATTGGGTGAACAGCAGCTTCGCGCAGGGCTACGTCATCGATGAGGTTGGCACGACCCTCGCTGATCGGGCGAGAACTTCCATCGTTGAGGTCGTCGATCGCGCTGTGCTCCAAGACGGTAACCCCGCCAGAGAGCAGGCCGAATGGCGCTTCGCGTTCAACACCAGCTACAACTTCGGCACGTTCGACAGTGGCATCCTCAAATACGTGGGTGACCTCACCGTTGGTGGTGGCCTCCGCTGGCAGGACGAGACCGGTATCGGCTTCCGCGTCGCGCCTAACGCCCTCGGTGACCTCGCGCTGGACATCAACCAAGCGTTCTTCGCTCCTGCGATCACGCATGTGGACCTATTCACACGGATGTCCTACAAGCTGAAGAACGATCGTTCGTTCGATCTCCAGATCAACGTCAAGGATCTGGCGAACAACGACGGATTGATTCCGTTCGTAGCTAACCCGGACGGTAGTCTCCTCTACCGTATCCAGGAAGGCCGCTTGATCTCAATGTCCGCTACGTTGAACTTCTAATCCGCGCGAAGCATTGCTTCGCTAGGATTCTCAAATCGCAACCGGCCCCCAGTAACCCTGGGGGCCGGTTTTTTTGCGCCTCAAATCGGGCTATGACCACGGGAAGCGGGAGCGCAGAGACGGCGGGACCGGCCAGAAACCTGCCGGAGGGTTGGGCTTAAACCCACTCACCCAGCACCCGGGCAAAGAACCCAGAGCCCAGCGCGATGGCCCCACCTCGAACAGAACCCAGTCTTGCCGCACACCGGTTACCGAGGATTGCCCGGATGGACCCAAAACTACGAAAACCAGCGCTGAATCAGTTTCAATTATAGGTTATGAAATTTCAGACCTATCCCTATGACCGTTTCAGTGATATCACATCGATGGTCCATACCTGTCCGCTTCTGACGTAGCAAAGCAATCCAGCGCATCATTTTACCTATTTTCACGCGCCATCAACCAACCGGAGGTTGTCGCTGCGGAAAACTTTGCTCCGGCAGCGAATGCCCGGGGAGAACCAAGTCTGAAAACCCCAACTCTGCATAATTCTATTTTATATGTAATTTAAGCCCTATTTTTCGCATCGCCTTCTAAATAAAACCGCATGGATTTTGCCAAATGCTCGTATCTGACATAGCGAAACAGGCCAGCGTATCCTCTGCCACGGTCTCACGCGCTATCAATCAACCGGAGATTGTCGCTCCGGAAAGTCTCGCCCGGATTCGGGCGGTAATGAAGGAGCATGACTACACGCCGGCTCCCCTCAACCGACGTCGAGGACCCAAGACGCGCAAGCCCACCACGCTGCGTCTCGGGATATGGTTTGTCGGCGCCAAGCCCGGCAACCCGAGCTTAAACTGGTTTCAGGAGCGGATCACCGACCTGCAAGAGCAGACCCCTCGCAACCACGTGGAACTGCAGATGCTATTCTCGAAATCCGCAAACGAACTGCCTCGTGCGCTGATGGCAGAGAAGCTCGATGGTATTATCATCCAAGGCCAAGAGCCCAGTCCCGCCATACTTGCCCAGCTCAACCCCTTACCCTGCGTTTGGTTCATGACGCGCCGATCAGAGGATTATCCGGGCGATTACGTCGAACCAAACAATGAAGAGAACGGTCGCATGGCGGCGGAGTATCTCGCCAAGCAGGGTCACAAAACGGTGGCCGTACTGACCACCGACCCGAGTTACAGCGCCAACGTGCGCCGGGTCCGCGCCTTCGTGCAGCGCGCCACCGAGCTCGATCTCAAAGCCCACGTCATTCTCGGCGATGACCAACCGGTCAGCTACCTCGAGATTGCCCCTCTGAACAGCGAGACCGAACTGCTGGTTCGCTGTCTCACTGGGCTAATACCGCGCCCGAGTGGGCTTTACATTCCAGTGGATCACTTCGCCGGAGCGTTCTTCCGCGCTCTGCGCAATGCAGGCCTCCAGCGGCGTAAAGATTTCGAGGTGATTCTCGGAAACTTCAACCCTCTGATATATAACAATTTAGAGCATCATCCGGCGACCATTGATATCAACCTAGCCACGCTGGTCCACCAAGTCATCGACCACCTGATCTGGCGGGTGGAGAACCCCACCAGCCCCGGACGCATCGGCATATCCGTCTCTCCGTCATTACGGCCGCCGCTCGACTGATTAAACTCAACTTTTGCCAGTTCGGTTCAGCCGATCTGTTAAACAACCCCCGCGAAGCAATCGGGATAACCCGGTTCCCTAGCACCCCCCTAAACGAACACACCAAGGATATGAAAACTAGATCCACCAAATTATGGCGCCTTTTGCCATGTATGTTGATCACTCCCCTCGGCCTGTATGCTCAACAAACTCTGGAAGTTGCCGATGACGAAAACGTCGTCGAACTTTCGCCGTTTGAAGTCACAGGCGATACTGACATCGGATACCAAGCGACCTCTACGCTCGCTGGCACCCGACTGCGCACTGAATTGCGCGACATTGGCTCCTCCATTTCGATTGTGAATGAGGAATTCTTAACGGACACCGGTTCGACCAACCTCGAAGACGTGCTGATTTTCACGCCCAACACCGAAGTCGGTGGTTTGGGTGGTAACTTCTCCGGCTCTCAAGGCGCGAGCCCGATTCCTGAGCAGCAACGTGACAATCCCTCTGGCGGTGTTACCCGTGTGCGTGGATTGGCTGGCGCTGATCTCACCCGGGATTACTTCCTGACGGACGTCCCGTTCGATACCTTCAACACCGACCGTATTGACGTGCAGCGTGGAGCTAACTCCGCCTTGTTCGGCCTCGGTAGCCCTGGTGGTATCATCAACGCCACCACGATCCGCGCCGATTTCCTCGGCAATCGCGGTCGGGTGCGGGTTGAAACCGACAACTACGGCACCCTGCGTTACTCGATGCGCTACAATCAGATGGTCGGCGACTTCGCCGCCATCCGGATTGCTGGCCTGTCGGAGGACAAAGGATTCGAGCAGAAGCAAGCCTTCCTCGAAGACAACCGTCTGTTCGCGTCGGCTACCGTCAAACTGCCCTTCGGCCTAACCGCCCGGGCTAGCGCGGAAATCGCGAAACGTCATTCCGCCAACCCCGACTATGTCCCACCAAATGATGGTATCACGCCATGGATCAACCTCGGTAAGCCGATCATCAACGACCCGGCCCTCGGTGGTTCGCTCTTCCGCGGCAACGGTGACTTCCTCCCTGGAGTTAATAACAACGCCATCATGACCTTGGCTCTGCCTGGTCTTTCCAGCGGTCACGCCAGCTTCTACCAAGATCCCTCCAATCCTGCGCCTACCTTCGGCGGCGCGGCTTACATTCGCGGCGGCGAAGGCCTGCCCCGGCCTTACACGGTTGGCACCGGTGAGTGGATGATGCTGATGCCCTTCCCGGAAGAGCAGATCATTCGTCGCACCGGCTTCCGTTCAAACGGAACTGCCGTCCCCGCCGGCACTGCTGGCTTCTACTCCAACGGTTTCTTGGCGCAGCAGATCACGGATCGCAGCATCTTCGACTACCGCGAGAACCTCTTCAACGGTGGCACGGCTCAACAAGGTGCCGATTGGGAAGTCTACAACGCGAGCATCGAAGGTAACTACTTCGACAACCGTTTGGGCTTCGAAATCGCTTACTACAAGCAGGACTTCATCAGCCGGGGTAACAACTCCCTGCAAGGAATTACGCAGCGCACGATCTACATCGATCCCAACGCGTATCTCATGGCCACCACCAACAATGCCGGCGACGGACCGCTGATTCCTAACCCGAATTTCGGCCGTCCTGTCATGGGGGGTTCATCGGGCGGTAACAAGATCATGAACAACCGGGACGCTTTCCGAATCCAAGGTTACGGAGAAATCCGTTTCGATGACTTCATGAACGAAGACAGCTGGGTAACCAAGCTCCTCGGACGTTTGACCATCACTGGTTTGATGGACGAAAGCTCCACCTTCAACGAGCAGGCTTACGCCCGCGGCGACCGGATCGATCAAGGCACCTTGGCCCGCGCCATCGGCGGTGGTGACATCAACGGCTACGTTTGGCCCGCCGAACGTTCCGGTCAGCAGTTCGCTCTGCCCGTGTCCAGCAACGTAAACTTCCTGTCCGCTAACTCGATCAGCGACCTCGCTGGTGCAGGCATTCAGGGCGTTTCGTTCGGTCGTGAGCGTTCCAACCTTCAGGGTAATCTCTTCCGGAGCTATACCGGTTGGGACCGGAATAATACTAGGTTCACCACGTTCGATGCGGAAGTGCGCACCCTGTGGGATGATGAGTCCAGCTTCCCGGCTGCGTTCTCCGCCAGCAAGCGTCTGACCGAGGTCGAATCCCAAGTGATCGTGGGCCAGTCCTACCTTTGGGATGACAACATCGTGCTCACGGGATCATGGCGTAGCGATACGTCCTCCACCGCCGGCATCGGCGCCGCAACCGTGGTCGGCCGTCCTGATGTCGACAATAGCTTGGCTGCCTCCTATGTGCGCGGTCCCCAGAGTTCCGACTTGGTTGAGACCTACAATGACGAAACGACCTCATGGGGCGCCGTGGTTCACACCCCGGACTTCATCGCAGAAAAGCTGCCCACCGGCTTGAACCTGTCCTTCCACTACTCGGAGTCCCAAAACTTCGTGCCATCTGGCTCCAATGTGAACATCTACAATCAACTCGTTCCCGCCCTCTCGGGTGAGACCGAGGAAATGGGATTCACCATCGGTGCCCTCAACGGCAAGTTGCAGGCTCGCTTCAACTGGTTCGATACCAGCTCCGCCAATAACCGGTTCGAGAACGGTGCGATCACCGCCTCCACTGGGATTTTGCAGAACCTCGCGTTCCAGCTCGATAATCCTTTAAACGTCGCTCAAGGTTTCACCGCCGCCGATGCTCAAGCCGTCTTGCCTCCGCAAGGCGTGATCGACGTCAGTGGATTCATGGTCGACTGGAATAACCCCAACGCCGCCAGCACCAACCGGAATCCATCCGATACCGGCACCCGGGACTTCACGGCCGAGGGTATGGAAATCGAACTCGCCTACAACCCGACGCCTGAATGGACGATCTTGTTCTCTGTTGGGCAGCAGGAGACGGTGACCAGCAACACCTATCCGGTGATGCTAGATTACATGAATTCGTTTGTTATCCCTCAGTGGGTTAATAGCAACTTCGCGCAAAACTTCTTCATCAACGACCAAGGGTCACAAACGTTGGCTCAACTCGCGCAACAGGCGATCGTAGACAATGTGGTTCGTGCTTCGCTCCAAGATGGTTCGCCATCTCTCGAACAATCCGAGTGGCGCTGGAACCTCAACACCAGCTACAACCTCGGCCGCTTTGACAGCGGTATCTTGAAATACTTCGGCGACCTCACGGTCGGCGGTGGTGTTCGCTGGCAAGACGAAGTCGGTATCGGTTTCGCCGTTACCCAGAACGCCCTCGGCGACTTCATTCAAGACATCAACCAGCCGTTCATGGGCGACTCGAATATGTTCATTGATGTATTCGCTCGCACCCGCTGGGCACTCAAGAACGACCGGTCGTTCACGGTCCAGTTGAACGTCAAGGACTTGATGAACACCGACGGCCTCCAAGCCTACGTCGCCAACCCTGATGGATCTGAGCTCTATCGGATCTTCGAGGGTCGTCTGATCTCGATGTCCGCTACGCTGGAGTTCTAAAACGAACAAAACACTGCTTCGTTTGTTTGCAAATTGCAGCCGGCTCCCAATGAATTGGGAGCCGGTTTTTTTTGCCCAACTCCCTCAACCTCAACCTCTGTAATGTCCCTTACCAATCGCTTCCTTAGCGCATCCCTCTGCCTCGTCGTCTTGGCGACCGCCTCAGTTACCTCCGCCCACTCTCTCGATACCGAAAAATTCATTGGTGAGTGGCAATTTGATCGAGAGCAAAGCACCGACCTCAGTCCCTGGAGTCGCTCCGTCCTCACCATCGCCCAAGATGGCGATCAACTGACCATCTCGCGCGCCCTCCGGGGCGGCCGCCGCAACCACGTCGATGTTATCCCCCTCGACGTCACCAAAGAGGTCAACGTCGTGCCGCACACGTGGTGGATCGACAACCGCCATATCGGAGCCTACGCACCCCACCATGCGACCAAGATCATCCGGGCCAAAACCCTCGACGAGGGCAAATTGCTCCGGCTCGAAACCGACCTCGTACTCGAAACCCAACAGGGCTCCCGCGACGTCAATATCATCAGCCAATATCAGATCTCACCCGATGGTGATCTCCTCATCGTGACCGACCTCCGTAGCACCCGGCCGCGACCAGTTGTTCACGTGTTCACCCGCGTGAAGCCAGAGCAAACTCCCTAACGTTTCATTTCCTCCGACCATGTATTCTCCATCACTACAGCGGTCAGCGCTTACCTCAGTTACGGTGGGACTTTCGGTGTTTGTGGTCGGCGGTGAAACCACCGCTACAACAAACCAGCAGGAACTTCCAGCCGAGGTTTCCATCACCCGTGACACCACGGCAATCCAACTCCTCGAGCTTATCGGCGAGCCTGATCAGAAGGCCCCGCTGGGCGAAACTGAGCTGAACGCCGAGGTATGGACCTACAATCGGATTCTCTTCCACCGCGCTGAGCAAGTCGTCACCGGCATGGAACAGACTACCTCCTACAATCCGTCCACCCGAGCAATGATAACGCTGCCCACCCCAGTCACCGAAACCAAAGTCACGACCGCGGAAGAAATCACTTAAATTCTTATAATCGACGGCGTGGTCCATAACTGGAAACGAAAAGCCCCGGAGCAATCAGAAATCGACGGACTGACCCGCTAGGTCCGCCGTAGATCCCAGACTAAAATCAGACCTCAGGAGGTCACGCTATTCGCAATCTAGAGCCCTTTAATTTTCTAAAAAATGCCCTTACGTAAACTCATCATCACTCTCGCCGTTACGGCGATTACCCTCGCCAGCAGCCAGGCCCAACTGCCCAACCTCAACACCGTGGCTAAGGCTCCGGCCCAAGCCGCCCTCATTCCCGTGATCGACAATTGGCGGGTCGCCGAGGAACTGCCCCACAACCTTACGCTGCTTTCGCTGCAAGGTCTCGCCAATCGTGAGGCCCCCCAGATCTATCTGCAGTATCCCGAAGACTGGCAGTGGGAGATCGCTGGGCCGTTGATCGGCTACCTCGCCGATCGCCACGAAATTGATTGGCAACACTACGAGATGGGCGACCTCGATGCCGCGCTGCGTGACTTCGGTTCCGCCGCCAAAGGCGTCGTCGTCTGGGATAAGGATGTGCGCACCTCCATCATTGTCGGCTTCACCATCTCCGGCATTGAGGATCTCTTGCTCGTCAATGAAGACCAAATCGAAATTGCCGCCAAACACGGTCTCGAAGTGAAGATCGACCTCCGGGGCCAGTTCACCGGCCAACCCGATCACGAGATCTACCAGTGGGCCTACGACGAGTATTACCACCGCTCCAACCACGACCTCTACGTCGTGCTCGGTGGTGAGTGGGGTGCCGTCATGAAACCCGGCATCGCTGATTTCGGCGTCCAACAACGCGCGTGGATGGCCGACCTCTCCGCCAACCCGGCCGATCCGGAAGAACTCGCTCTCCTCAACCGCGTGCTCGGTAACCAAAACGAGGCTTCCCTCGTCATGGGCTGGCACTCCTACAAAAAAGACACCGAGGGCCAGCACACCACGTTGACCGGGAACTACGGCCTCAAAATGGAAGGCCTGCACAATCTGCCCAACGTGTCCTTCACCTCGCAGATTCCGCTCACCCCGGACTTCGAATTCTCCAACAACCACACCGTCGAACCCGACGAGATCGTCGTGGCTGAAGCCAAGGTCTACATCGCCGCCCTCGCCACCGATGCGATGGGCATCGGCGCCTGGACCAAACCCGGCCGCGGTAGCATTCCCTACGGCTGGCAGGTGCTCATGAACTGGTCGTGGCTCAATCCCCCCGCGCTCCAATACTTCATGGAGACGAAGACGGACAACGACTACTTTGTCGCAGGCTTGAGTGGCCCGGGCTACATGTATCCCAAGTCCATCCCCGCCGAGAAATTCCCTCCCCTGATGGCCGATGCCCGCGTGCTCATGGAACGGCTCGATCTACGCATCATGGAGATCATGGACTACTCCGAGGGTAACCGCCACATCGGCAATACCGACCTAACCCAGGAAGTCGTCGATCTCTATTACGAAGCGTTCCCCGATGTGATTGGTTTCATCAACGGCTACGGCACCGCCCGCACCTTTGATCTGCGCGATACCCGCCCCATGATCAGCTACGACTACTACCTCGGCGTGCACCGTCCGCTCGAAGAGGCTGCCGCCGATTTGGAGGAACTCCTCCGGCTGAATCCCCAGCGGCCCTACTTCCTGCTCATGCACGTGCGCGAGCAGACAACCATCGAACAGGTAGCGAGCATTCTCGACGCGCTAAACGACGACGTCGAAGTCGTCGCGGTCGATAAATTCATGAAGCTCGCCGCCAGCAACAAAACCTACCTGACCCGCTACCAAGAGCCCGAAGATCCCATCGATCATAATCCCTGACGCGCGCGGCTGCGCGGGTAGTAGCACATAACACGTATCAAGTAGGACTCATCCACCGCTCCGGGCTCAGCGCGCCCGACTACCACGGACCAACCGGCCGACGATATCCTTTTTCTCTTTATCTTTCTCCCGATCCAACCAAGGCGCGCTCGGCGAGCACGCCCTACCAAACAAACCGCTGTTTTATCTCCCCATGCCTCTCCCCCGTCGCGATTTCCTCCGTTCCACTGCCACCTTCGCGGCCGTGCTGCCATTAACTCAGCTCTCCGGCCGCGCCGCTGATTCCCCGAAGCCCACCGCATCGGGTAAGCCGGCTGGCCTCTTTTTCGACGCCGCCGATGTCCCGCGTATTCGTAAAAATCTGGAACATCCCCGGCTCGCCACCGTGCGCGAGAACATGCGGAACGTCGATTACGCCGAACGGCTTAATTTCATTCGCAACGAGTCGAGTTTACGCAATCGCGTGCGCCATATGGCCGAGATTCGCCAGTCGCTCGAATACGCCGCCCTTGCCTTCCTCGTCTGGGAGGATCCCCGCGATCTCGAACTCGCCACCGCCGCACTCCAACGCATCCTTCAATACGATCCGTGGGACTACTTTCTCGAAGCTGACTCTGAGCCTATCGGTTTCCAACGGGCCCCCGAGGCGACCATCGCCGTGGTTTGTGCGCTGGACTGGATCGGCGATCATCTCGATCCGGCCCTCATCGTTGAGGCCGAACATCAGGTCGCCACCAAGGGCGCTCCCGCCTGCTACCTGTCCCTCTACGGCTTAATGTATCCAGATCGGGTACAGGGCTGGTCCTTTAACCAACGCGACGACGACCTCGAAGTTGAACTCGATATGAGTCGCTGGCCGCTGATTCTCAACTCCACCAATCTCAAGATCATTCCCACCTGTGCTCTCGGCATGGCGGCGATTTGGTTGCACGGTCGGCACCCGCAAGCCAACAACTGGCTGCAAATGTCCCGGCGCAGCGCTCAGGCCTTTGGGCCAATGTATGGCTTGGACGGGTCTTATGATGAAGGCGTCGGCTACTGGGGTTATACCACCTTGCATCTCGCGATGCTGGCGGAGGTGCTGTATCGTCGCCTCGGGATCGATGAACGCGATTTGATCAACTACCCGGGCTCGACGGAATTCGCGATTGCGATGAGCATGCCTCGGCTCGGTACGGCCTACAACACCCCCAACGAACAAGCAGAATACAACTTTGTGCCTAAGGGCACCTTGGACCCCGCAAACGATATCGTGAATTTTGGTGACTCCGGTCATGGCATCGATACCACGGTCGCTTCTTGGATCGGTCAAAATCACGACCACCCGCTGTCCAACTTTGCCGCCGCCGAGATGGGCGCGATCAAACACTTGCCCGGTGCCTTCTGGTTCGATCCCGATGCACCGACGACGCCTCCCGGCGATGATCTGCTCAACAAACGCCTCGACAACGACTGGGTGATTTCCCGCTCGGACTGGACCCCGGCTTCGACCGTGGTGGCGCTGCGTAGCGGCGGCCCGGCCAATCACGAACATGCCGACCGCAACAGCATTATATTCAAAGCCCACGGCGAGCGTCTCTTTCACGATCCCTACAAATCTGCCTACAGCCCCATCAATCCCCGTTGGTTGCTGCGTCTGACCGAAGCGCATACCGCAGTATTGATCGATGGCGAAGGCCACCAATACCACGATGGCAGCGAAGGCACCAATGCCTCCTGGGCCACCGCGACCGTGACGGGCTACCAGGCCGATGCTGGTTCTATGCAGGTCACCAGCGATGCTACCAGCGCCTACCGGCTGGTGAACGAGCAGGTCAAACGCGTCGACCGTAGCTTGCTCTATCTCAAGCCCGACGTGCTGCTGATTCTAGATCGCCTGACTATGGCCGATGATAACCCCGCGACCTTCGCCGCGCGCTACCAGGTCTTCAATGAGGACGCCTTGGGCGAGGCGGCCGTCGATGGCACCGGCTTTACCATCACCCGGCCGTTCGCCAGCCTCCGCGGCACTGCGCACGTCCATGGCGATAGTCCGGCCGTGACCTTGGAATACTTGGACCTGCCGGCCGAAGAGGGTTCATTCCCGTATGTCGCCACCACGTCGCCTTCGGCCGCCGCCCATCATCTCCTCACCGTCGTTACCGCCGCTCCCACCGGTGAAGCGATCGGTGATCTCAACGTCACCGTAACCGAATTCGGTTGGACCGTGCAGGGCTCGCATCGCGGCCTTGACGTCGATATTAGTATCGACGTATCCCGCGCAACGCTTCCCTTCGTTTAATCCCGCGCCGACGCGGCGCCCCTTCTTTTGGACACCCCCGTATTCAACACCGTTAACGGTTTCGATTACGCGCTCATCGCGCTGTATTTCGTCATCATAATCTACGTCGGCTTTTACGCGGCCCGACGTAATAAAGATACGGATCAATACTTCGAAGGGGGCGGGCAAATCCCGTGGTTTCTCGCCGGGCTGTCGAACTGGGTCTCCGGATTCTCCGCCTTCATGTTCGTGGCGGCTGCCGGTTTCACTTACGAATGGGGCATCGGTGCGGCGCTGATTTTCACCGCCGCCACGTGGGCTTATCTCGTCGGGTTTCTCTACTTCGCCAAGATGTGGCGACGGTGCCGACTCTCGTCGCCGTTGCAGTTTTTGACCCGTCGATTTTCGCCGTCGACGACCTACTTCTATTCGCTGACTGCGGTGATCCCGGCCGTCGTGGGTATCGGCATGGGACTCTACATTCTGTGCATCTTCGTCTCGACCGCCCTCGGACTCAATGACGTGTCTTTTACGCTAGGCCCCCTCACGATGTCCGGGTTCCAAGTGCTGACGGTTGTGACCGGGTTTGTCATGGTCCTCTATACCGCGGTAGGCGGGCTTTGGGCGGCCGTGCTCTCCGATGCGGTGCAAGGTATCATCATTGGCGTGATGACCATCATCATTCTGCCGCTGTCCTACCTCCACCTCGGCGAGGGCTCCGGGATTATGGCGGGGGTGGATCGGCTGTTGGCCGAAGTGCCAGACGGCTACTTTGCGCTGAATGGTCCCGCCGCCAACCCGTGGTTTATCATCGGCTACACCATCAACATGATGCTCGGCTACAACGTCGCGTGGCATCTGGTCCAGCGCTACAACAGTGTGCCCGATGAAAGCGGCGCGCGGAAGATGGCGTTGCTGTGTTGTGTCCTCAGTTTTGTCGGTCCGCTCATGTGGATTCTGCCCGTCTTCGCCGCCAAGGTGATCTTCCCCGACATGGGTGCGATCTGGCCGCAGTTTGCCAATCCGGCAGAAGCCTCCTTCGTCAGTCTCGCGCTTTTCCTACTGCCTCACGGCATGATCGGTTTCGTGGTATCGGCGATCCTCTCGGCGACTTTGGGCCAAGCCAACGACGCCTTCAACTGGCTCGCCGCCACCATCACCCGCGACATCGTCGTGCCGCTGCGGCGACACCTTACCGGCAAGACGCTGGGCGAGAAAGCCCAACTGCGCGTCGCCTGGACCACGATGACCATTGTCGGCGTGATGGGCGTGGTAGTGGCGTTCATCGTCCCGCGCTTTGGCGGGGCATTTGAATTCGCCCTAATTTATTTCTCCCTCATCGCCGCGTTCCAGATGCCGGTCGCCTTGGGTATGATCTTCCGCCGGACGCCCTGGTGGTCAGCTATCGCCGCATCGTCCTCCGCGCTCATCGTCGCGATCACCCTGATGGTGATGGACGTCTTCCCTGACCATGACTTTGCCCGCAACATGATCGTGGAGGCCATCGTCGCCTCACTCGTCTTTGGGCTCTCCGCCTTCTGGTTCAAGGAAGACGACCCTAAGCACGCGGGACTCAAAGACCTCGAACGCGATCTGCGAACTCCCGTGATTTCGACCGACACGAAATTTGGTGGTGCGGCCATGCAAGTCTACGGCCTGATCGGAAGCGTGTGCCTGATTCTCGGAGTCGTGCTCGCGCTCTGCACCTTCCTCCCCGGCACGCTCGTCGCTCCGGCCTACATCAACCTGATCGCGGGTAGCATGCTCCTCCTCCTCGGCTTCGGCCTCCGCCGCCTCGCCGCGAAAGCCGCGTAATTCTCAGCCCCGACTCCACCGCAGTTTTTTAACCACAGATAAATACGGATGAACCCCGATTCATACCGCTTGATCAGAATGTCGTTTGATCCTGATCCGTTTCTATCTGTGTTCATCCGTGATTAAAGAAAGTCCGGCCTCAAAGCCTCCTCCGACCATGCCCTCCTCCTCTTTTCATTGCCCGGTGCTGACCTACCAGCAATTCACGCCACGGGAGGGCAATGGCTGGCACCAAAAGCATCTCGACTTCTCTACGGAGCACACCGGCGTAGTCGTCATGCATGCCTGGGCTCCCCCGGCACCGGATCAACTCCCCGGTTGGCAGCGGGCCGTGCCTTATCTCAAGGAGATCGGCCCCATCCTGCGCAATGCCTTCCCCCCGCTGCTGCAAGCGGTCCGCCAAAGCGGGCTGCCCGTTTTTCACGTCACCGGCAACGTGCCCGTCGCCGACCAACCCCCGCTAGAAGTTCCAGCCGATCCTACGTGGTCCACTCTCCGCAGTTTCCGCGAAGACCACGTCTTTCCCGGCTCTCCCAACCGCGACGATGTGGCCGCCGGTTGGCTGACCCGGCAGGTCGCCGCCGAGGCTCAAGCGCTGCCCACCGAGGCCACCGCTGAAACCCCCGCCGCGCTGCATCAACACTGCCAGGCGCATGGCATCAATCACCTCATCTATATCGGCTTCGCCATCAACTGGTGCCTGCTCATGTCGCCCGGTGGTATGGTCGATATGAAACGTTACGGCTATCTCTGTTCCACCGTTGCCGAAGCCACGGTAGCGGTTGAAAACAAAGCCTCGACTGAAGACCGTCAGGAATACCATCAAGCCCTCTGGCGGGTCGCCACGGAATTTGGATTTGTGTTTCACCAACGCGACCTCATCGCCGCCCTTTCAACTTCAATCTCAACGACACCACGATCATGAATACGGCCACCGCTGCCTATGTAAGACCTCAATTAGGATTGGGCTCTGCCGCGCTAAACGAACAGGAAGAAAACGCCGCTCTCGAAGTGCTGCGGAGCAAAAATCTATTTCGCTATTACGGCGATGATCCCGCGAATCCGCCCCAGCGCGTAGCCCAATTGGAAAACCAATTCGCCCAATGGATTGGCAGTAAATATGCCGTCGCCGTATCGAGTGGCACCACCGCCTTGGAAACGGCCCTCGCTGCGATTTGTGTCGGACCCGGCGACGAGGTGATCGTGCCCGCTTGGAGTTGGCTCTCATGCGCGACCGCCATCGTGCGACTCGGCGCGCTGCCCGTATTTGCCGAAATAAACGAGACCCTCTGCATCGCGCCATCCGAGATAGAGCGCCTCACCACCCCACGCACCCGCGCCGTGTTGGTCGTGCACTATCAGGGCGTTGCCGCCGAAATGGATGCCATTATCAAAGCCGCTCACCACCGCGGCCTCTTTGTCCTCGAGGACTGCGCCGAGGCTCCCGGCACTCGTTACCACGGTCGACCGGTGGGCGCTTGGGGCGATGTCGCCATCTACAGTTTCCAGCACAACAAGCCCATGACTGCCGGTGAGGGCGGGCTCGTATTGACCCGTGATAGTCGCACCTACGAGCGCGCCGTGCGCATGTCCGATCTCGGTCAATACCGCGCCTATCACCACGCCATCACGCCCCCGAACCAACCGGCCTTTTCGGGTTCCAACTTCCGCATGTCCGAACTGACCGCGGCGATCGCGTTGGTCCAGCTACACAAAGTAGAGGCCATCAAGGCTCACTGCCGCGTCATCCAAGCTCGCATCCGATCGCAAGTGGGCGAACTCAAGGGTATCACCTGGCGCACGATCCCAGACCCCGCCGGCGACTTCGGCTTCGAACTCTATTTTTTCTTAGACGACGCCGCGCTCGTAAAACCGTTCCAAACCGCCCTACACGAACGGCAAGTCAACTGCCTACCCCGCACCGGCACCTACCCGCAGTACTACCGCGAAAACATTTTGACGGGGTTATCCCACCATCCCGCCGCCTCCCCCTTCCGGGATCTCAAACCCTGGCCCGGCCCCGGCTATCTCCCGGAAGATTTTCCCATCACCGAAGACCTCACCAAGCGATTCATCGCGATCCCCGTCGGCTGGAAATACACCCCCGCCGATGCCGACCACATCGCCGAAACCCTCCTCGCCGTCCACGCCGAACTCCTCGGCTAATCTACTTTCTCTTACTCCTACCCGTTCTCTTTATCAAACTAGGATCGAGTAGGAGTAAGAAAACGAGTAGGAGTAAGATTCCCGACTACGTCGAGGCGTCGTAGATCTCGGGCGTGACTACGGCCAAGAGCGGTTCGTCGTTCCCGTAGGCACGTAGGTTTTTCAAAGCAAATTCACCGGCATCGCGCATGCGATCATCGGTGGGCCCCGCGCGATGCGGCGTGAGCATCACGTTGGCCAATCCGCGCAGCGGTGAATCTGCCGGCAGGGGTTCCTCGTGAAAAACGTCGAGTGCGAACTGGATCCGCCCCGACTGCGCGACCTCGATCAGAGCAGCTTCATTGAGCACCGGACCACGGCCGACGCTGACCAAAACGCCCTCGCTTGCCGGCAACGCCATCAGGTGTTCCCGCTTGATCGTATCGGTGGTCTCCGCCGTCAATGGGGCCAAGTTCACCACGACCGGATTCTCCGCAAACAACGCCTCCAGACTCTCCGCCCGCGTGACCCCGTGCTCGGCCAAAATATCATCCGGCACCCCCGGCGCAAACGTGGTTACCTGCCCGCCAAAAGGGACGAGTAATTTGCTCAAGGCCCGGGCAATAAACCCAAATCCGTAGATTCCCACTCGGCGGCCGTAAAGCGACCAAGCCGGCGGAGCATCTTCGTTCCATCCTTTGGTCACATGCATGTGCAGGGTCCAGTGGTTGGTCTGACGCAGGCAGTTCAAAATATGCATCAACGCCGCCTCCGCCACGATGCGCGAAATCGAGTTACCCCAATTGGTTATGATCAGCCCTTGCTCCAAATGCTCCCGACTCACGATGCCTTTCACGGCGCCGGCAACATAGAGCACATAACGCAGATTCGACGGCAACGGATTCGGCAGACGCGGCGTGCCCCATCCGCCGATCAGCACCTCGGGATTACGCTGAAATAGCTCCTCAGCGAACGAAGCCTCCGGGTAATCGGGCAACTCCTGCCATTCATAATCGTCGGTCAGCCCCTTCATCTGATCTTCCAGATCAGGCGGCAAAAACACTTCACGTTGCGAAGCCCGTAAATGGGCAAAGATGGACTTAGGTCGCGGCATAAAATCAGTCTCAGGGGCTTCGGAGTCGGGCGTAAAGCCCGACCCCACGTTTCGGCTTAAATTGTGGGTCGGGCCTTAACCAGAGATCTCGAACGCAGGTAGCGGATGCATCCGTCATCGGCTCAAATTCCTCCCCCCAGACAAACCCTTCGTTTAGCCCGAACATGTTCCAATCACCGATTCGAGGTAGGGCGGTTGCGCCGCCAACCGCCGATTGCGGTGGGTCAGGTGAAACGGTGCGCTCGGCGCGCACGCCCTACCGCTGTAGGCCGCAGGGCTAAATCACGTCGCGAGTTATGCGGCATAGGCCGCAAACACCTTATGCACCGCCGCGATCACCCCATCGATGTAGGCCGCAGGCACCGCCTCATTGAGCACTAGAGTCATGCAATCGGCCAATACCGCTTCGGCCGTCGGGCAGGAGATCTCGCGGTAATCCATGGTGGTCAATCCCGCCTGTTTGAGCGGCCAGGTGCCCGCAAAGAAATCGTGATTCTGAAAAACCGGGTACCCATACACCGGCGCGGGGAGGTAGCCCAACTCCCCGACCATCCCTTCGGCCTTGAACGCGTCAAAGACGGTTTGGCGATCTACCCGCCAATGCTCCGCCGGTAACCGCAGCATAATAAACCAGTAGCTGTGCGTATCGCCCGGCAACTCCGGCTGCATCACCGCGCCGGGCACATCAACTAGTCCCGCGCGTAAGCGGCGACCCATCGCGATGCGATGCGCCACGAGCGCGTCATGTTTGGCCAGTTGGCCAAACGCCACCGCCGATTGCGGTTCCGTGATCCGATAGTTCGGCGAGAGCGTCGCTGGATTACGCCCGCCTTTGACCCGGTCATAATGTTTATCGCCCCACTTCGAAAGTCCTTCGCCCCACTTCGCCTGGTTCGTGCCGACGATGCCACCATCGCCGCAACTCAGGTGTTTGAACTCATTAAACGAGTAGCAGGACAAGTCGCCTTGCAGCCCGACCAACTCCCCTTGCCACTTCGCCCCCCACGCTTGGGCACAATCCTCGATGACCCACAAATCATGTTCCCGCGCGATCACCATCAGCGCACCCATGTCACAGGGACAGCCCGCCAAATGCACCGGCATAATGGCTCGCGTCTTGGGCGTGATCCGACGGCGCACGTCTTCCGGATCGAGGTTCACCGTCGCCCCATCCACATCGGCGAACACCGGCACGAGTTGCTGATAAAGAATCCCGATGACCGACCCCATGTCGGTGATGGCCGGCACGATGATTTCCGAACCCGGCTCAAGTTGGAGCGCCGAAACTGCGATATGTAATGCCGCCGAACCCGACGAAGCCGGCATGCAATATTGCAGCGGATACAACTCCCGGAAACGCGCCAACATCGCCTCCGTTTGCGGCCCCTTCCAGTAGAACAACGACTCCTGCTGCACCATCTCGGTCAGCGCCGCTAGCTCTTCGGCTCCCCAGCGGTGTCGCCGCGGAATCGGGGTCGTGACCGCCGGAGAACCTCCGTTGATCGCCAATCGATCTACTGCTGCCGCCAAGCTCATGATGCGAGAAATTTAACCGCGTTACCCGCTGCAATGGCTCGACGCCGCGCCAGCGTGGCCGGCGATTGCGTGATCTTGTCGACGTGCGCCGCCAACACATGCAGCGGCGTCAGCGAACCGAGGACGATGCGGCTCGGATCAATGGTCTGGCTGGTAACGCCCACGGAATCCGTCCATTCCATAAAGCTCATATCGGTCAGGAAACGGTCCGTGGCCTTGGCCAGTTCTTCGAGTTCCCACCGCGACAATCCCTGCACGAGCGGGGTCATCGTCGGCACGCGGGCTATCCAACGCGCAATCGCCTTCGCTGCGATCGGTTTCACTTTGATCGAGGGATGCTCGTGACGCTCGTCCACCAGTCGAGCCGTCAACACGACCTGACGGCCCTGGGCCACGATCTCGGTCGCCGCGGCCACTGCGCGCGCATCGCTCATTTTCCAGCCGCCATACCCTGGCGCCAAGCGCACGGCCTTGACCGCCTTCGACTGCAAGATCGTCGCGAGTTGTTCCTTCCACGCCGGATCTAACAGATTTAGAATCGGCAACGGATCGACCTTGGCCAATCGCTGGGTCGCTTGCACGAGCGCCGTATTCACCTCGCTCGGATTCAACATCCACAGCGCGTCCAGCGATGAAACCAGCCCCCCGGTCACGCCGGCGCTTTTCCAGTGTCGGCGCAGCGCGGCCACATCAGCATGTCCTACGGGGGTAAACGGCCAGCGTCCTACCCAAGCATTTGTATCATAAAGTTCAATACTCATAATCCCAGGAGTTCCACCGCATTATCATAGAGAAGCCGTTGCTTGGCTTGGGCCGAAATGGCTGAGCCCGTGATCCGGGCCACTGCGGTCGGCAAGTCCCGGATCGGCATGTCAGATCCATAAAGCACGCGATGCTCCCCGAGCTGCTCCACCGCATACTCCACGATGCCTGCTTCCGGGCCGCCACCCGAGGTGTCCACGACTAGGTTATCAATGCCGCGGGCGGCGCGAATACCGCGAAAACCGCAACCCGTCAGATGAGCCATCAGGATCCGCACATTCGGCCAACGTTTGGCCAACGCGCAGGTATCCTCCGGATCCGAATGATAGGAACGGCTGCGCTTGTTCAACTGATTCCACGAGTGCTGCAATACCGGCACGTTGTGCTCCGCCGCCGCCCGCATGACGCCCGCCAATGCCGGATCCTGCGCATTGCACGACACTTCCAATTTGATGCCCCGAAAGCCCATGCCGCCCACACAGCGATCCACTTCCTCGCGCACCGCTTTTTCGCCGAGCAACGGATTCAACGCACAAAAACCGATGAAGAAGCCGCGACCGCGTTTCACGATCTCCGCCGTCTCGTCGTTAATAATACGCGTCTGCTCGCGGTCCGGCAGGCGACCGTAGCGCAAAACGTCCCCCAACGAAATCATGTGCACGAAGTCTAACTGCTTCGCCCGCTTAATCATCCGGCGGGTTGCGGCGGGCTCGATGCCTTCGTTGAAAAACACCGGGTGGGTGTGAATGTCGATGATACTCAAGGGTTAATTAGGGCCTCCGTCGGGCGGTGAAATTTCATGGATAAGCAATTCGTATTAATACACTTGCCGCGACCGATTTAAGGATTCGTTTTGGACCAATGGAGCCTGCTTTCCCAGATGAAAATGAACAAATCGACCGCTGGCTTGCCCAGCCTCCGGCCCACGTCGTTGAGGCCGTGAAAAATCATTCCGGCGACTACCTCGTTCTCGGCGTCGGCGGCAAGATGGGGACGACCCTCGCGCTCATGCTCGAAGAGGCCGTGCGCCAGTCCGGCCGGCCCGCCACCGTCACCGGAGTTTCCCGCTTCAGCCGACCCGAAGTGCGCGCCGCCCTCGAAGCCGAGGGCGTGAAAACCATCGCCTGCGATCTGTCCTCACCCGAAGAGGTCCCCCAACTCCCGACCCCGACCAACGTCTTTTTCCTCGCCGGCCAGAAATTCGGCACCTCCGATGCGCCGGAAGCCACGTGGCTACAAAACACGATCGTGCCCAGCCTCGTCGCGCGCCACTTCACCTCCAGCCGAATGGTGGTCTTCTCTACCGGTTGCGTTTACCCGTTCGCGGAAGTCGATGGCCCCGGTTGCGACGAGTCCGTCGAAATCGTTTGCCAAGGCGAATACGCCAGCTCCTGCGTCGGCCGCGAACGCGTGTTTACCCACTTCGCCAAACTCAATCAGACTCCCGTCAATCTCTTCCGTCTCAACTACGCCTGCGAACTGCGCTACGGCGTCTTGGTCGACGTCGCGACCCGCGTACGGGCCGGCGAGAGCATCGATCTAACCACCGGTTACGTGAACCTCATCTGGCAAACCGACGCCGTGGCTCACGCCATCCGTTGTCTGGAAATCACCGACTGCCCACCGGTGCCCATCAACATCACCGGCCCCAACCGCATCGCGGTGCG
>Ga0208414_1001095_pt1 | contig 22056 bp, 21 predicted proteins | sample AntAceMetag02UKE_FD_184770 | JGI IMG/M metagenome (GOLD analysis project Ga0208414, IMG submission 184770) | Saline lake microbial communities from Ace Lake, Antarctica - Antarctic Ace Lake Metagenome 02UKE (SPAdes) (version 2) | ecosystem: Environmental > Aquatic > Non-marine Saline and... | reverse complement strand
TACTACTTTTCTTAGGTTTCCACGCTGGTTTTGTTAGGTTTTGTAGGGGGGCAATCACCGCTCAGCAGCTGCTGCCTGCGCAGCATTCTGCTTCTAGAAGCAGTGGGAAATGGGGGTATTACCGCCAAGGTCTTGAGCGCCTTGGTGCGCTTTTGCCGCTCGCGCTCAACCTTGAGGACGTTAGTGGCTTATTTCTTGGTGGCGGTGAGTGCGTTGATACGTCTTTGCTCTGGGATAGATGGTTTAAGGATTTCTGTGATTCGCATCAAGTATTTAGCTTGGGTGCTAGCCCGATAGAACCTTATTCGATAATAAGAATTATCGTATAGGCCGAGTGCCAAAAAGGTATCGCAGCAAGTAATAACTGAAGATGCGCCACATCTACGACCGCCCCTTTGCAGTGGCGGCCCAGTCTATGGCGCTAATTTTCAAATTGACATATTTCGATTGTAGAAAATTAAAATCGCTCTGCCAGCGCGCGATAGCACGAGCAAATTTCTCTGAATCTTGCCGCTCAAAATTTCGCCGAACAAGTGCCTTCAGCGGTGAGCAACGATAAGGCCAGCTATACACCTACGTTGGGTTAACTGGGGTGTCAAGCTTGGTAAAACACCAAGCCGCACCAAGCCGCACCAAGGCGGCGCAGCGACCACCGCACCTAGCTTGTACCAACAAAAAAAACCGGACCAGTGTTGCCACTGGAGCCGGTTGTATTGGAATGACTGGTTAGGCAGAAAAGCCCAGATTCATCACCTTGTGCCACGCTGCAACAAAGTCTTTTACGAACTTCACGTGGTTGTCATGTTGGGCATAGACCTCAGCTATAGCTCGAAGCTGAGAGTTAGCCCCAAAGACCAAGTCAGTACGAGTTGCCGTCCACCGCGGCTTACCGGTCTTGCGCTCACGCGCCTCAAACAAATGATCACCCTCTGCCGGTGGTATCCACACATTACTCATGTCCACCAAGTTAACAAAGAAGTCATTGCTCAAGTGGCCAACACGCTGTGTGAACACACCGTGTGCCGTACCACCCACATTGGTACCCAGTACGCGTAAGCCGCCGATCAGCACGGTCATCTCTGGCGCGCTCAGCGTCAACAGCTGCGCCTTGTCAACAAGCAGGTGTTCGGCGGCTACATTGAAGGATTTCTTTTGGTAGTTTCTAAAACCATCGCTTTGAGGCTCTAGCACATCAAAAGAAGCCACATCGGTTTGCGCTTGCGTGGCATCGGTTCGTCCCGGCGTGAACGGCACAGACACCTCAAGGCCTGTAGCTTTGATGGATGCTTCCACCGCAGCATTGCCTGCCAGCACAATGACATCCGCCATAGAGAGGTGTTTGTCACCTGTGGCTTGCGCATTGAAATCCGCTTGAATCGTATGCAATACGTCCAACACTTTGGACAGCTGCGCAGGTTGGTTTGCCTCCCAGTCCTTTTGCGGTGCCAAGCGAATACGTGCGCCGTTGCTGCCCCCGCGTTTGTCAGATCCACGGTAGGTAGACGCAGACGCCCACGCAGTGGCAACCAACTCGCCAATAGACAAGCCACTGGCCAGCAGCTTGGTTTTCAAAGTGGCAATGTCTTGTTCATCCACAACAGGGTGGTTCAAGGCAGGTACAGGGTCTTGCCATATTAAGTCTTCAGATGGCACCTCAGGGCCTAAGTACAATGCTTTCGGGCCCATATCTCGGTGGGTCAACTTGAACCAAGCTAAGGCGTAAGCTTGCGCAAACTCATCGGGGTTGGCCATAAAGTGACGCGAAATCTTCTCGTAAGCTGGGTCTTGACGCAGCGACAAGTCAGCTGTGGTCATTTGTGGCGCATGCCTTTTGCTTGCGTCGTGGGCATCCACAATCATGTCCTCTGGGGCGACATCTTTGGCCTGCCATTGAATAGCGCCTGCTGGGCTGGTTACTTGCTCCCACTCGTACTTAAACAGGACCTTAAAGTAACCCATGTCCCACTGCGTGGGGTTTGGCTTCCAAGCGCCTTCGAAACCACTGGTAGTGGTGTCTGCACCGTAGCCCGTGCCATGCTTGTTTAACCAGCCCAAGCCCATTTGCTCAATGGGCGCACCTTCGGGCTCTGGACCAACCAAGGCAGGATCGCCAGCGCCGTGCATTTTGCCAAAGGTATGGCCACCGGCAACCAAGGCCACAGTCTCATAGTCATCCATCGCCATGCGGGCAAATGTTTCACGTACATCTTTGCCTGATGCAAGCGGGTCTGGCACACCGTCTGGGCCTTGTGGGTTGACGTAAATGAGGCCCATTTGCACAGCAGCCAATGGGCTATCGAGTTTGCGGTCACCGCTGTAGCGACTGTTGGATTGGTCGCTGGTGGCCAGCCACTCCTTTTCGTTGCCCCAATACACGTCCTCTTCAGGTGCCCATGTATCAACGCGCCCGCCGCCAAAGCCGAAGGTTTTGAAGCCCATGGTCTCCATGGCTACGTTGCCAGCCAAGATGAATAGGTCTGCCCAGGAAATGGCGTTGCCGTATTGTTGTTTGATGGGCCACAGCAAACGGCGCGCTTTGTCGAGGTTGGTATTGTCAGGCCAGCTGTTGGTGGGCGCAAAGCGTTGGTTGCCAGACCCGGCACCGCCGCGTCCGTCGCCCGTGCGGTAAGTGCCAGCTGCGTGCCAAGCAAGGCGTATAAACAAGCCGCCATAGTGACCGTAGTCTGCTGGCCACCAGTCTTGCGACTTGGTCATCATGGCAGCCACATCCGCCTTTAGCGCGGCAAAGTCCAACTTGTTAAACGCCGACGCGTAGTCAAAGTCTGGGTCCATAGGGTTGGACGTGGGTTGGTGCTGGTGCAATATAGCCAGGTTCAGTTGGTTAGGCCACCAGTCGCGATTTGACTGGTGGTTGGCTGCAGCGGCCCTGCCGTGTCCAAATGGACATGTTGCGGCTTGCTGTGTGTCTGTACTCATAAAAGTTCTCCTTGTTGAGTTAGGGAACTTGATACTGGGACACAAGAGGCAATCTGTAAAACGGATAATTTAAATAATAACAATCGGTTTAAACGATAGCAAACAAGCGCCTTTATAAAATACAAGGCCGTTGACGGCGACCGTCCAGCAGATTCAAACATGGCATGTAACAGGCACCACATAACGCTAGGCCACGACTATCAACGGCTACAACATAACAGCGGCCTCAACAGCCAGGCGGCTTGATTGCGCTCAAGCAGTCACACACCGCGGTTAAGCGAATCAACAACACCATGCCATCACGTTTACTGTGTGGCTAAGTAGGTGTGGCCTCCAATAACAAGCTGAGGTGGGCCAAAGAGGCACGCGCACGCTGCAAGGTGTCTTGAGCCTCACGCGATGAAGAGGTCAATTGGGGCTGCGGTTGCTGCCCTTGGCTACTCTTTGTCGTCGATGGCCACAGAGGACTGACCAACAACCTGATATCCACCATCAGCCCACGCCCTGGAGTTTTTTACCATAGTGTTTACTGCTTTCTGGTTTGGCGTGCTGACTAACGTCCTGCTGGCTTTAGCAGCTTTCTTTGCGCTTGTAATGCAGGTCGTCCTTGGCGAATTGGGGTGCTTGATCGTTGCTGATTGGTCCATTCTGATCTCGGGCACAAATAAAAGCTACGTTTGTTGTGAAGCCAGTCCTGCTACCCAGTCCAGCGAGCCTGAGGAAAATCCGCTGTAGGGCTGTTTTAAGGACTGCGCAGTACGAAAAGATTAAAAGTGGCACAGATCAAGAGAGCCGCATAATGACAACGCTGTTGGGCACCTTCAACAATGGCAAGTTCACCCTAACCAAGAACGCCTTCCAATGAAGAACCTTCTTTTAATCTAAGGAGTGCAAGTTGAACGATGAAAATTAAGACGAATTAGTTGAAATTGGCTATGCTTTGGGTGGCAATTTAGATTGATCTATATATAGTTTATAAATGGAACATTACACACCGGTCAATCTGTCCGATCGCGTAGCGCGGGGCTTTACCAAGAGCTTGCGCTTCATCGCAGACACCTTCTTTGCCAAACGCTATGGTCATCGCGCAGTAATTTTAGAGACTGTAGCGGCTGTACCCGGCATGGTGGCAGGCATGTGGACACACCTCAAAAGCTTGCGACAAATGCGCACGGGCTATGGGCCCAAAATAAGGACGTTGTTGGGTGAGGCCGAAAACGAGCGCATGCACCTGATGACTTTCATTGAAATATCAAAGCCCAACACGTTTGAAAGAACAGTCGTGTTGATCGCGCAAGCCATTTTTTGGCATGTGTACTTTGTGATTTACGTTTTTTTTCCACGCACCGCGCACCGCATCGTGGGCTACTTTGAAGAAGAGGCGGTGTACAGCTACACCGAATATTTACGCGAAATAGACGAGGGCCGAATTGATAACATTGCGGCGCCAAAAATAGCTATCGACTATTGGAAGCTACCGGCAAACGCCACCTTGCGAGATGTGGTCATCGCGGTGCGCAAAGACGAGGAAGAGCACCGCGACGTCAATCACGGCTACGCCGACGAATATGACCGCGGCGTTTGGTAAAAGCGCTGTTTATTTGCGGATGGCTTCAAACTCAATAATCAGCGGAATGTCGTCGCCCACCCAGCCGTTGGCCACGGCGTAACTCATACCAAAGGCGCTGCGCTTGAAACTGCCCCGCGCTGAAACTCCCATCAAATAGGGCTTTCGCCCAAATGGGCCAATGGGCGAGGTCGCGCTTTTGTTCCACGTAGCCTGCAGTGTGAGTGGCTTTTTTTTGCCCAACAACTCCAACTCGCCCACGATGTCAAACGTACGTTCACCGGTGCGTTGTGCCCCCTTGCTGGTGAACACCATCTTTGGAAACTGGGTGCTGTTCAAAAAGTCTGGGCCTTTGAGATGGTCATCCCGGCTGCGCGAATTGCTAAATACGCTGGCCGTGTCCACCTCGATGAGCACTTCCGACAAAGCCACGGCGTCTTCGTCAAAACGGTAGCTGCCCTGGACCGCTCTGAACATACCCAAGATCTTGGCGTAGCCGATATGGTCAACCAAAAAAGCCACGACGGTGTGTTCGGGGTCTAGCTCATAACGCGCCGGTTGGGCATATGCGGGGCTCATCAAAACCCCGTAAGACGCGATGACTAAGGACAGCCCGCACAAGGCAACGGCGCTGCGGCGCTGTAGCGTTTGAATAATTTGGGGCATAAAGCAGGCCTTCTTAATGGTAGGTGCGGCGCAAGAACAAATGCCGCGTGTCGATCACAAAGGATAGCGCCAACGCGGCCAAACTGCCGGCGCACAAAAGCAGCGCCCAGAAGGGCGGCGTGACCGGCACCAAGGCCAATACCAAGATCACCACTTGCACCACACACACGGTTTGTCTGCGGCGACTCGGTGGCAAAGGACCGCTCAGCCACGGCCACACCCACGATACCGCCACAAAGGCGTAGCGCATACCGCCCGCAGCCAATACCCATGGGCCTGTCACGCCCGTCTGCCAAACCAGCACACACATGATCAAAATAAAAGCCGCATCGGTTTCCATGTCAAAGCGCGCGCCGAAGTCGCTGGACATGCCCGTGCGTCGGGCCGCCGCGCCATCGACAGCGTCCAAACACGCCGTCACCGCCAACACGCCAACCACAACCCAATCAGCCCAAGCAGACAACGGTACGGTGTTGTCGGTGCTGCTCCCACTCAGGCTGGTCACCGCCGTGGCCCAAGCCGCCATGATCGACACCGTGGCGAAGCGGCACAGTGTGATGCGGTTGGCCGGCCCCAAGCGCTTAAAAGGGTGGTGCTTCAAACCACGCCAGACCAAACCAGCACCCATGCTGTACGCCAGCATGGCCACTGAGACCCACTGCAAAGCCTCGCCAAAACTGGGCGCCAACCAACCAGCCAACCCAAGCACCAAACCTAAAACCACAAAACCCACGACTGCCAGGTGCTGCGCCGCATCTACAGCCAACGCGCGTTGGCCCTCAGTCGGGGTACTTGTTGTGGGCAAAGAGACAGAATTCAAAACATGTTTCATGGACTGCGCATCAGGAATAACGGCCGCGTGATCAATGTTACTCCGCTGCCCATACACTTGCGTTCGAGCTTTAAAAACAGCATGAACGCTTCTTCACTCTCAAACCCTCAGTCCGGCAACATGGCACATGCATGTTGGACGGTGGCACCTGGCATCGCGGAGATTCGCGCAGAGCCCTTGACCGTGCCCAGCGACGGCGAGGTGCAGGTGCGCACTCTGCACTCTGCCATCAGCAGGGGCACCGAAATGTTGGTCTACGCCGGCAACGTGCCCCGCAGCGAATGGCAACGCATGCGCGCACCGTTTCAGCAAGGCGAGTTTGGCGGCGCAGTTAAGTACGGCTACGTGAACGTGGGCGTGGTCGAGGCTGGTGCGCCCGAGTGGCTGGGCCGCACGGTGTTTTGCCTCTACCCCCACCAAGATGTGTTTGTAGTGCCCGCCACCGCTGTGGTGCCCTTGCCCGAAGGCATACCACCTGCGCGCGCAGTGCTCACGGCCAACCTCGAGACGGCCATCAACGCCCTATGGGACGTCGCCCCCCGCGTGGGCGACCGCATCGCGGTGGTGGGCGGCGGTACCGTGGGTTTGTTGGTGGCTTGGCTGGCCGCGCGCATACCGGGCTGCAAAGTCGAGGTGGTCGACACCGTGCCCGAACGCGCCACCTTGGCCCGTGCTTTGGGCGTTCAATTTGCATTACCAGCCCAGGCCCGTGGTCAAGCCGATATGGTGATCCACGCCAGCGGCCGCGCCGCAGGCCTCTCCACGGCCTTGACCTTGGCGGCATTTGAGGCCACGGTGCTCGAGCTCAGCTGGTACGGGCAAGGGCCGGTAGCAGCCCCATTGGGCGAAGCGTTTCATTCACAACGGCTCACGCTCAAAAGCTCGCAAGTTGGCCATATCGCCACCGCGCAGCGCGGGCGCTGGAGCCATCGCCGCCGGCTAGAGCTGGCGCTTTCTTTGCTAGCCGATCCATCGCTAGACGCTTTGATCACGCACAGCGCACCCTTTCATACATTGCCCCAGGTATTGGCGCGTTTGGCTGGCCCCTCGGCAAGCGACACGCTGTGCCAGCGTATTGACTACCCTTTTTAAAACTACTCGGAAAGTTCCTCATGTTTGCCATCAATGTTCGTGACCACTTCATGATTGCCCACAGCTTTCGCGGCGAAGTGTTTGGACCTGCCCAGCGTATGCACGGCGCCACCTACGTGGTTGATCTGGAGCTGCGCCGCGCCGCGCTTGACTCCGACGGCGTGGTGGTCGACATTGGCCTGGCCAGCCAAGTGCTCAAAGAAGAGTTGGCGCATTTGAACTTTCGCAACCTCGACGAGGTGCCCGAGCTCGAGGGCGTCAACACCACCACCGAGTTTTTGGCGCACTGGTTGTTTCAGCGCGTGGCCACGCGTTGGGCCGCTGGGGACTTGGGGGCGCAAGCGCTGTCGACCTCTGCCTCGGGTGGTTTGTCGTCCATGCGCGTGACGCTCAACGAATCGCATGTCGCCTGGGCCTCTTTTGAAGGCTCGCTGCCTGCAAGTTCACACCCATGAGCGGGCCCATCCTGCCAGACCCTTCCGCCGGCTGGTGCTTCTTGGTGCCCGGTGACTGGAACCAGCCCACTGGCGGCTACACCTATGACCGGCGCATCGTCGAGTGCCTGCGCGATGCGGGCCATTCGGTGTGCGTGCACGCGTTGGCGGGTGAGTGGCCACAGCCGAGCGCCGACGACTTGGCCGCTGCCGCCCGCACCATAGCGACGCTACCCGATCACAGCCTGGTGGTGGTTGACGGCTTGGCTTTTGGCGTTATGGCCAGCGTGGTGGCACCGCAAGCCCAGCGCCTGTGCTGGGTGGCGCTGGTACACCACCCCCTGTATTTGGAAACCGGTTTGTCGTCTGATCAACGCCAGCAATTGCAGCTGCAAGAAACGCAGGCTTTGAGTTACGCGCGCCGTGTGTTGGTAACGAGTGCCAGCACGGCCACGGATGTGGCCGCCATGGGCGTGGCACCCGGGCACATCGTCGTGGTGGAGCCGGGCACCGACCCAGCTGTGTCCTTGGCCGTTAAACGCCCAACACACCAGCAACCGTCTCGCTTGCTGTGCGTGGCCACACTCACGCCGCGCAAAGGCCACCGCGTGTTGCTACAAGCCCTATCTGGCTTGATGCATTTGGATTGGGAACTGCACAACGTGGGCAGCGCCGAGCGCGACCCCAACACCGCCGAGCAGTTGTACGCGCAAGCCGCGACCATGGCTGAGCGGGTGTATTGGCACGGCGAGGTCGCCGCGCCGAGTTTGCAAGCGCATTACGCTGCGGCTGATGTGATGGTCCTGGCCTCTTTGCACGAGGGCTTTGGCATGGTGATCACCGAGGCCTTGGCGTACGGCCTGCCCGTGGTGTCGAGCAACGCCGGTGCGCTGGCCAACACCTTGCCGCCCGGTGCGGGTGTACAGGTGCCGGCGGGCGACGTGGACGCCTTGCGCGCAGCGCTGGCGCAAGCCATAAGTGAGCCTGTCCTGCGCGCTCAATGGGCAGCGGGTGCGCGCCAAGCCGCTACACAACTACCCACATGGGACGTTCAAGCCACCCGCTTTGCCGACGCCCTTCAAGACTTTAATGGCACCCAAAACACCACATGAGCAGCGCCCACTTTAGCGCCGATTGGTTGCAACAACGCGAACCTTTTGATGCCGCCGCGCGTGACGCCGCCGCCCTCGAACTGCAACTACCCACCCAATGGCAAGCCCTGCGCTTCGCAGCCCAGCGCCCTTTGCGCATCATCGATCTGGCCTGCGGTACGGGCTCGAATGTGCGCTGGCTAGCCCCGCGTTTGGGCGGCGACCAGCAGTGGCTGATGGTTGACCACGACGCCGACTTGCTGGGCCGCTTGCCTCAACAACTGCAGCCGACCCAAGCACAGGCCCTCGCATTCAAAGCCGACATTCAGACCCAGCAAGCCAACCTCATGACCGAGCTCGAAACCCTGCCATGGGCCGCAGCCGACTTGGTCACGGCCTCGGCCCTGCTCGACTTGGTGGGGGAAGACTGGCTATATCGCCTGGTCGCGCTGGTAGTTCGACACCAGGTCCCGGTGCTCATGGCGCTCAATGTCGATGGGCATCACGAATGGAGCACGCAGGATGATCTGGATGCCGATGTGGCTCATGGTTTTGCACAACACCAGCGCCGCGACAAAGGCATGGGGGCTGCACTGGGCGCTGACGCCGCACCCGTGTTGCGTATTGCTTTGCAACAAGCTGGCTACCGCGTGCACTGCGCCCGTAGCGACTGGGTTCTTGACGGCCAAGCCAACGCCAGCGCTTTGAACCTGCAGCGAAACCTGCTAGCAGGCATGGCTGCGGCTGCCGCTGAGCACGCCCCTAACGTGGCAGCTCAAGTCCGAGGGTGGCAACGGCGCCGGTGGGCGTTGGCTGCCCACACGCAAATGCGGGTGGGCCACATCGATGTATGGGCTGTGCCCGCCTAATCGCTGGGCTTTAATGCCAAGTCCCACAGCACGTCGTCACCCATGTTTACTGTACAGGCCGGTGGCCGCAAGCAATCAGCCATCACGTCGGTAGCCTGCACTTGCAAGCCGCGTCGGCCTTGGCCAATGAGCACCGGGGCAATGGCCAAATGCAAACGGTGCAGGGCCTGCGCCGCAAAAAAACGCGATACCGTCAACCCGCCCCCTTCAACAAACAGCAAGCGCAACCCCCGCTGCGCTAAGGCGTCGATTATCCGTTCTGGACGATAGCCACCCGTGGCGGGGTCGTCGATCAAGCCGGATATGGCCAGCACCTCGCAAGCATGAGACACAGTTCCTAAATTGGCGCTGGCATCTTTGCTGCAAGTGCTAGCAAGGGCTTGCAGGCTCTGGAGGGCTGTGGGTGCGTGCTGCGCATCACACACCCACAGCGTGGGTGCTTGACCACCCTGAAATACACCCGCTCGACCGTCAAGTTGGGCCAACGCATCGATCACCACTCGCGTGGGCTGTGGGCCCACTACCTTGCGCGTGGTGAGCTGGGGGTTGTCTGCGGCCACGGTGCCTGCGCCCACCAGCACAGCATCGCAAAGCGCGCGTAGGCGGTGCAAGTGTAGTAAGCAAGACTCGCCATTTACAAAAAAAGAGTCCCCTGTCGCCGTGGCAATGAAGCCATCAAGGCTTTGTCCCAGCTGCGCGACTACCCAGGGTGCTGCGTGCGCGTGGGCTCGGTGCCTTGAGCTGGCGTCTAGCAAGGGTTTGTACAGAGCAAATAAGTCAGCACTGTGAGGGCTAGCGGCATGGGCCAAAGACCAACCCGAGGTCGCTTCGTAACGCAAACGTTTGGGAGATGCGTTGCTGTTTGCGTTTAGCATGTCAGACCATAGGTGAGGCCAATCATTGGGTGGTGAAGAGTCAATCATCAAAAGATTCTGACAGCATCCCACACAGCACGCAGATTATGGGTGCATTACATCAGCATGGACGCTGCTCATTCGGTGGTGTAGTACGGGTCGTCGTCACCCGTCAACGCTGAGTCTCTAGTGGGCAATGCCGACAAAGCCATGGCCAGTGTCGCGGCCAATACCAGCAAGGGCAGCAAGGCCAACCAAGACGCGGCTCGCAGCCGCCATGCTTGTACCAGGGCGGCGGCACCTACACTGGTCAGCACAGCCGCTAACTGAGCCAGCAACAAAGACCCACCCAGCGCCGCCCAAGCCGCCAACATTAGGCCCGACAACGGCAACAAAGCCACCAGCCGCACGCCTTGGTATCCAGTCCACACTGTGTTGACGGGAAACAGACGCGCCAACAATGCCAGTACCGTACTGCCCAGCACCCACCAAGGCAGCATTTGCGCGTGTGCCAACGCTGGCCACACGAACCCAGGCCACACCGCCAACGCCAGTAGCAACGCAAACGGGGGCGTCATCAAGCGCCAAGCCAAACTCGCCGTCCGAAGCCCCCAAGCCAAGACTAGAAACAATGTCAGCGGCAACACGAAACTTTGAAAGCCAGGGTGGTAAAAAAACATCATGGTGGGATGTCCAAAGGTTAAAGACCATTATTGAACAGTGCTATTGGCCTCTCGCTAAACTAATTTGATGATTAATTGGAGTTTGCATGAACAACGCTTTGCCTGACGTGGCCATAGCCGAATCCTCGTCTATTCTGACGGCTCTCGACGAAGTGGGTATGGCTGGTATCGACCTGCCCTTGAAACTCGATGAAGCCGAGGTCATTGGCCAGGTGAGCGCACGCGCCGAGATTTATGTGAATTTGCCCGTGCCTGATATCAAGGGTATTCACATGTCGCGCCTGCACCGCCTGATAGGTGAGTTTGCCGCCCATCAGGCGCTGAGCCTGACTTCGTTGGGCGAGCTGCTCAAGGCTTGCGTGGCCAGTCAAAACGACTGTGGTTCGCAGCGCGCCCGCGTCTCACTCGAGTTCGACCTGTTGCTACACCGCCCCGCTTTACTCACCCCCGACCTTGGTGGCTGGAAGACCTATCCGGTTCGCATCGATGCGCATTGGCAAGACGGGCATTTTTGGGTCGATGCTTGGGTCACAGTGGTGTATTCATCCACCTGCCCGTGCTCGGCGGCGCTGACGCGCCAGTTGGTTGAGCAAGCCTTTAGTGCGCAGTTTGGTGCCATGCCCACCGTGTCGCTACAAGACGCTACCGATTGGCTGCGTGAAAACGCCACCTTGGCCACACCGCACAGCCAGCGCAGCGATGCGCGCTTGGGGGTGCGCTTTGCCAACGGCCAAGGGCGCTTGGCGCTACGCGAGCTGATCGACACAGCAGAGAACGCATTGGGCACGCCAGTGCAAACCGCTGTCAAGCGCGCCGACGAGCAGGCTTTTGCTCGCCTCAACGGCCAAAATCTGATGTACGTAGAAGACGCTGTGCGCCGCCTGCACCAAGCCTTAGCCCAACGCCACGAGGCCTTTCATGTGCGCGTGACGCACCGCGAAAGCCTGCACGCGCACGACGCCGTGGCTCAGGTATCGCAGGGCTGGGCAGCATAAGCCAGGCATCATGCACTCGGTCACCCCGGTCGTTTTGTGTGGTGGCTCTGGCACCCGCTTGTGGCCGCTGTCTCGCACTGGTTTCCCAAAACAGTTTGTATGCCTGTCGGGTAACAGTAGCCTTTTTCAACAAGCCGCCGAGCGGCTGGTCGGCATAGGCACACACGATATCCAGCTTGCGCCTCTGTTGGTGGTGGCGGGCGAAGATCACCGCTTCTTGCTGACCGAGCAACTGCGAGAGGTTCGAGTGGCACTGGGCGCTGCGCTGTTGGAACCAGTGCCACGCAACACAGCAGCTGCACTGACATTGGCAGCTTTGGCTGCACTGAACCCACCTGACACACTTAACACCTCAACGGCACACAAGAACACGCCAACCAGTGCTAATGCAAACAACGCTGACCCCATCTTAGTGGTCACACCATCTGACCACGCTGTGGCAGACACCGCCGCTTTTATCCACGCCATGCAGCAGGCCGTCAGGCAAGCGGCCACTGGCCGCATCGTCTTGCTGGGGATACGCCCCGACCGGCCCGAAACCGCCTATGGTTACTTGCGTACCTCAACGCCCTTGGTTCACCACGGAGCCATCCACAACGTCGAGCGTTTTGTCGAAAAGCCTAACGCGACTAACGCTCAGCAATATCTGAACGAAGGCCATTACTTCTGGAACGCGGGCGTATTTGTGCTCAAGGCCTCGGTATGGCTGCGCGCCATCGCGCGCTTTCGGCCTGACATTCTTGAGACCACCCAACACGCGTGGCAACAACGCAGCACCGACACCCACACAGACTCGCTCTTTGTGCGGCCAGACCCCGCTGGGTTCGCAGCCGTCGCATCCGAATCCATCGACTACGCCGTAATGGCACATTGCCCGGACAGTGAGTTTGGCGTAGACATGGTTCGCCTAGACGCCGGTTGGAGCGACCTGGGCGCTTGGGACAGCGTGTGGAACGCCCTGGCTAAAGATGCTCAAGGTAATGCCCATGTGGGAGACGTGCTGAGTGCCTACAGCCACGATACTTTGGTGCATGCCAGCAGCCGTTTGGTGAGCGTGGTGGGCGTGAGCCATTTGGTGGTGATCGAAACACCAGACGCCGTGCTAGTGGCACATCAAGATCACAGCCAAGCTATAAAAAACGTGGTGGCACAACTGCAACAGGCGCAACGCCCCGAGCTAGCCGAACACCGCAAGGTTTATCGACCTTGGGGTTGGTACGATAACGTCGACAGTGGCACGCGCTTCAAGGTCAAACGCATCATGGTCAAGCCAGGCTCCAGCCTGAGTTTACAAAAACACCAGCACCGCGCCGAGCACTGGATCGTGGTCAAGGGCACGGCCGAAATCACACGCGGCAAGCACGTACAACAGCTCACCGAAAACCAGTCCACCTACATTGCCCCTGGTGAAGTGCACCGCTTAGCCAATCGAAGCCACATTCCGCTCGAAATCATTGAAGTGCAATCGGGCGACTACTTGAGTGAAGACGATATTGTTCGCTTCGATGATGCCTATGGCCGAGCTCCCAGCAAGCCATGAAATTGGCCATCAGTGCGCAAATCATGGCTCAGACGTACTTTTGACATTACCCTCGCAATTAAAAATGCTCAACAAAACCCAAGTATTAAAACTTTTAAGGTGTTAGCAATACGTTTTTCAGGGCCAGGGTCGGTTCGCGGTCATACCCTTACATCGGACTGCAAGCCTTTGATACCACATGGCTTTTAATGGCCATTTCCATCCCACACCGTCAAGGCGTTGGACAGCAATTGGGGCAGGTCATTAAGCCCATGTTTGGGAGCTCTTGGCCCTCAACACACAGCCAGCAATTAGCCATGACATACCCTGGCCAGACACTGGTTCCAAATGATACACAGCAACCCATCCATTCCCTTGCGCATCCGTCATCGCAACTGGTTGGATGATGGCTGCGCCATCAGACTCAGGTGCAAGAAATGTCACAGACTTTGGCCGGTAGACTACTGGGTAGTTGCTTTGCACCATCTGTAAGAACTTCTCGGGCGTACCAAACATGGTTTTAATATTTGGCGCTGCGTAAGAAAACGCACGCGACGCGTCGTCAGCAGCAAAAGCATCAAGTTGAGCCTGAACAACCATAGCAATTGCGATAGCGTCTGTTTTTGAAACAACGGGGCTACTGGCAAGCAACACGTGGGGTACGCGGTTTTTTTCCACGTGGGCCGTGGGCTGAACTGTAGCCATGGCCACCCCACTTAAAAAGCAAAACAGCAGCACAGAAGAAAGCATTTTTGACATAACGAACCTCGCTCTAAACGTGAGGAAACTACGCACCAAATGCCCATGCAGCGTTGACGTTGCACAAGCGACCTAACCACTGCAAAGGTTATTACCGTGCGCTTTTTCTACGCACAGAGAACGTCAATGAGGCATTGAAAGCCACTGTCTAATTGAGACGGCTGGACAACCGGCTGACGTTTTGCCCTTAAGGCCTAAAGTCTAACTAAACCAACTTTTTACTGGGCCAGTAGTCCCAATTAACGATGGTTGGCAGAGAGGCGTCCTTTTGACGCTGCAGCTCAATCGATAACGACACTGAGTCAGCCTGAGGCGTCAAAAGTTTTAAAATTTGCGATCGGCGTAGCGCCAACTCAGACGCGTTAAAGTCGCCTTCAAGCGTCCTTTTGACGCTGCGGCCGCAATCAAGAAACGCCACACGAAACCCCAAGCGTCAAAACTTTTGACGCTTGCCCGTTTTCCTGAATGAGCTCGACCGAGAGCAGGGCGCCAGCGAAGCGTCCTTTTGACACTTCAGATCAACGGGGAAAAGATCCTGGCTAAGTCTCAAGTGTCAAAAGTTTCGACTCAAGTGTATCGGTAATCCCCCCATAAACCCACAGGTCTGAGAAGTAGAAATTTCTATGAAAGAATTTTTACTATGAAACGATCAAAATTCACCGACAGCCAGATCATGGATACGCTCAAGCGTGCAGAGGCTGGCTTGGCTGTACCAGACCTGTGCCGTGAGCTTGGTATTAGCTCTGCAACTTTTTAAAAGTGACGGGCTAAGTTTGGCGGCATGGACACGTCCATGATCTCGCGCATGAAGGAGCGTGAGGACGAGAACCGGCGCCTCAAAAAGATGAACCTTGAGGAAAGGCTCAAGGCAGAGATAGCCACCGAGTACCCCGCAAAAAAGCAGCGCGGCCACCTCTAAGGTGAGAGATGGCCAAGGAGGTTGTTACCGCCAATAGACTGTGTGTGCCGGCTGTATGCCAGACGTTTGACATTAGTGAGTCGTGCTACCGGTATGTTGGCAAGCTAGGCGCGACCAACGCGTTGATTGCCACCTGGCTGGTGCGGCTAACGGACAACCAATACCAACTGGGGCTTTGAAACAAGTCATTGAGTGGCGGGCCAAACCGCTTATGTCGAGCGCTTCAACAGGACGGTTCGCTATGAGTGGCCGTCACAGTGCTGCTGGGTAGATAGCGCTGAAGTTCAACAACACGCGGCCAACTGTATGCGCCAGCAAAACTACGCACACCCCATGCAGCTTGGGCGGCCTCACGCAGGCGCAGCGACTGGCCATGGCTGCGTAACTGTTCTACTTCTAACGACAGTGGGAAATGGGGGGTTACCCAGCGAGGTTTTCACTTTGGGCCATAATAATTCCTGTTGTTGAGTACTCAACAATTTGGCTAGGGGTGCCCTTTGGGGCTGAGAAACACCCTTCGAACCTGATCTGGGTCATACCAGCGTAGGAAAGCCGGCGCCGCCTTGACGGCCCGTGTTCACTGGCGCTGCGACCTGTCTTCTTACTCAACAGGTATGCGGTGAACATCCCAAACAATTTTTATCTTGATACCGCCCGCGCTGATAGTTGTGCTGTGGGCACGCAAGCCCCTTTGGTGCACAGCGTAACCAACTTGGTTGTCACCGCCTCCAATGCCGACGTCTTGTTGGCTGCTGCGGCTTCACCAACAATGGCCTACGCCATCGAAGAAGTGGCCGATTTAGCGCGTAAGTCGGGGGCGGTGGTAGTCAATATCGGTACGCTAGATTCGCATTGGTTTCCCGCCATGCAATTGGCAGTGTGCACCGCGAGCCAGGCTGGCAAACCTAGCATGCCTGACCCTGTAAGGTTGGCTACCAGCGGGGGTGCGTTGATCACATTGCCCATGGTGCGGCGCTTGCGCCAGCAGCTGTTTGGCGCTTGCACCTTGATCGCCCCCAATTTGGACGAAGTCGGCCCACTGGTGGGGCGGCGCATCGACACGCTAGACGACGCCTTGGACGCCGAGCAAACCTCAGCAGACCAAGGCACGCGCGCCGTCTTGGTCAATGGCGGTCATTTGCAGACCACACGCATGACTGACGCCTTGTTCCATGCTAGCGGTGTGTGCTGGCAACGCAGTGCTCCGAGCTTGACCAGTCGCAATTTGCACGCTAAGGGCCGCAGTCTATGTGCGGCTATCGCTACTTTGTTGGCGCCAAGCCTTGAGCTGATGGACGCTGTGGCCGCAGCGCACCGATGGTTACGCTGCGCGCTGCGCTTGGGCTCGGGTCATGTCCCGCTCAACCACTTTTACAACCCCCTGTCTTTGATACCTTTGGAGAATTCCCATGCTTAAAAAACACCACTTTGCTTATTACGGGTGCCAGCCGCGGTCTTGGTGCCGCCATTGCACGCTCGGCGGTCCGTCACGGCGCACGCGTGATCGTCAATTACTGGCAAAGCGAACAAGCCGCCCAAGCCTTGGCGGCCGAATTGGGCGAGCGCGCTTTGGCTATTCGCGCCGACGTGCGTTCTGCCACCGAGGTGCAGGCTATGGTGCACCAGGCCACGGCTTGGGCCGGGCGCCCCGTTAACGCGCTGGTCAACAACGCCTTGGTCAACTACCAATTCAACGGCGATGCGCGACACAGCTTGGACACCATCCCTTGGGATGCCCTGCAAGCGCAATTCGACGGGGCCGTGCGCGGCAGCCTCAATACGCTGCAGGCCTGCCGCGCTGGAATGCAGGCGGACGGTTGCGGTCAGGTGGTAAATATTGGCACCAATTTATTTCAAAATCCGGTGGTGCCTTACCACGACTACACAGCAGCTAAAGGCGCGCTGCTAGCGCTCACGCGCACCGCAGCCAAAGAGTGGGGGCCGCAAGGCATTCGCGTCAACATGGTGTCGGGTGGTTTGCTACGCAGCACCGACGCCAGCGCAGCCACTCCGAGCGAAGTCTTTGACATGATCGCCGCAGGCACTCCGCTGCGCCAAGTCACTACACCTGAGGAAATGGCTGATGCGGTGGTTATGCTGCTAAGCCCGTTGGCGCGCGGCATCACTGGACAAAATTTGGTGGTGGACGGCGGCTTGGTGATGAACTGAGATAGACAGCGTTTCAACGCCAAGGCTGCACTCTATTTCAGCGGCATTGTCAGCGGCAGTGCCACGTTAGCGTTGAGTGGTTGGGTAACGCCTGTTTTTCCGAGCCTGCTGGGGCAGGCAGTCAGCGATTAGACAGAGCGCCAACAGGTTGCCTTGGCCAGAGCTCTTTGCGCCGGGCATGTTGGTAGGCTTAGCAGTTGGGTTGGCGGTAACGCCCACCGCGCCAGAGCCGCAGTTGTTTGAAAGCTTACGCATGCTGCGCCAGGGAAAGTGGAGCTCTTCAATGGGCATGTTTAACTTGGTTTTTCACCTCTCGCCCACCGTGATGTTGGGTATCCGCTTGGCGCGTTAGCGACGCGTGTTTTGCGGTAGCAGCACGGCTTTGAAGAATTGAACGTTTGGTGGCGTTTGGTAAGAGAACTACAAGCACAGAGTTGGCTGCTCAGTTGTGGCTAAACAATCGGCTTGAGGTGTGACGCTCAAGGCTGTGGCTATACCGTGTCAACGACGGGTGTGTTGGCGTTTGGCGGCAATGGTTTTTGCCACAACGCCAGCACAGAGCCAACCAAAAAAATAGCAGCAGACACCAAAAATCCGCTGGACAGCGTGCCGGCCCTGTCGGATACCCAGCCAGTTAGTGCCGGTCCCACAATCTGGCCCACTGCAAAAATACTGGTAAAGATGGTGATGGCTGCAATCCACTGGCTTTGCGGCAAATTGTGTTTGATGAACGAGGTGGTGGATGCAACAGCCGTTGCTACGCACCCGCCAAAAATAACTCCGGACATATAAATAAAGGGCACATTCCAAGGGGCTTGGTTGTCACCGCTTTGCGATGCCAAGTAGCCAGGTATCAGACACGACAACGCCATCAGTGCGTTGATGATGGCCAAGCACTCGCCGCCCTTAAAGGTGTCTAAAGCCTTGGCCCAAATCTGGGCGCTGAACATGCCAAACACGCCCATGGTGACGTAAAACCACGTCAAGCTGGTGTCTTGCCATCCCAGCTCGCGCAGCATAGACATGATGAAGGTGATGTAGCCGATATAGCCCATGCCAAAGCAAAAGTAGCCGGCTGCAATTTTGGCGTAGAGCTTAATGGCTGTGCTGTCACCGCTAGGGCCACGCGGCGGTGACTTGGGCACTGACACGCTTGGCAGCCACATCAATAGCGTCATCAGCAAGCCTGTAACGCCAATCACAAACCAGCCCAGTTGCCACGTGTGTGCCATGTTCAATTGCACTGCTAGGCTTAAAGACATGGGCACCAAGAACGCCGACACAACCATGCCAAAGCCACCACCTGCGTAGTAAATGCCTAGCAGTAAGCCAGAGCGTTTGGGGTGAAAGCTGGCCAACTGCGCGATTAAGACGGTGCCGCCTGCAAATACAGAAGCGCTGGTAAAGCCCGACAAAAATCGCAGCAAGCCAATGGTGCCAGGGTCAGTGAACAGCCCACACATGCCTAAGAATAGGCTTGTTAAAACACCGCCCACCGTAAAGGCCACCCAAGATGAAAACCGCTTAATCACCATAGACAAGGTAATCGCACCCACACAGTAGCCTATGGCGTGCGCGGTGTTCATGCTTCCCAATAGGGTGTAAGACCAATTGAGATCGTCGCGCATCGTTGGGACGAATAATGCGTAAGAAAAACGCGCCAGACTAGCCCCTAAGCTGGTGCCTAGAGCAAGCCCTATGGCGACCCATACAGGGTGTGCGCTTAGCCACGTAGGAGTTGAAGCAGTAGGGGAGTTCATCGGGTGGTTTATGGGTTATTGCCGTGCATCACGCACAACATATATAGGCAGCATTGTTCACAGCAACGGCAAAAGCCCCATCCATCAAAACGGCTTAAATTCAGCGCAACCAGCTTGACAGCTGCGCAGCTCGCTATGCACGGCACCTCGCCAAAACTGGCCTGTCAAATTTCTAGGCTTGTAAACCGCCCAGCCGTGTCGCATCAGCAAGGGCAGCATCACCACCGCACCCATTAGGTAGCGCAAAAATTGCGCTTGAAAGGGGTCTAGCTGCAACGACAAATGTCGCAGCCCTGCATTCATAACGGTAAAGATCAAGCCACTTAAAGCCACCCACAGCATGCCGCGCCACACCGCAGGCAAGGCGGCCAAGTTGGCAAGCAGTGCGTCCACCCTAGCCGTCGTGTTGGCGATTAGGCTCACAGCAGTGCGTCGCCTGCGCAGGCAAGGGCGTTTTCTTTGAGGCGGGTGCGGGTGATTGGCATAGTGGGGTGTTGAGGCAGCTGTGCGCGCAGTCCAAGTGAACAAGCGCCGCAGTGTGCCAGTGACTGAGCTGAAATATAGATGGAAACCAGCACATGCAGGCGTCAGCTTGGCGACTCGCAAAGCCTGCCTTGGCCTTGCCTCAAACCTGCAGCCACCTATGATCATTGCAACCCTATTTAACGGAGGCAATATGTCCACATTTGTACTGGTGCACGGCGCATGGTCTGGTGCGCACGGCTTTAGAAAAGTACGGCGCCAACTGCAAGCCCAAGGTCATGAGGTGTATGCGCCCGCCTTAACAGGCATAGGAGAGCGCAGTCATTTGGCCAGTCCGCAGGTCAACCTAAGCACCCACATTCAAGACGTTGTGAACCAAGTGTTGTACGAAGACTTGCATGACCTGGTATTACTGGGCTTTTCTTACGGTGGCATGGTGGTAACTGGGTGCTTAGAGCACATTAGCGACCGCGTCAAACACTTGGTGTACATGGATGCGTTTGTGCCGCAAAACGGCCAGTCTGTTACGGACATGGTGAGCCTGCGCGGCGCATCGACTGGGCTGGGTACACCGGCTTTTTTGCCGCCCGCTGCAAGAGCTTACGACGACCCCGAAGAGGCTGAGTTTCAAAACCCACGCCGCGTGCCGCAACCCATTGCAACGTTTTCACAAGCCGTTCGCTTGAGGCAACCGTTGGAGTCCTTTGCTTTCACCAGAACCTACATCCGGGCCACCCAAGACGACCACAGCCAAGAGCCTGACCAGCAGTTTGAAAAAGCTGCTGTGCACGCGCGCGAACCCTCCTTACTGTTACACCGCCAAACCCACTCCATGGGTAAAGTCGCCTCCATAGCCGATATGTGGCACCCCGCTTCACGCTACCGGTTCGCAGGTAACTTATAAAGCGTGAGCGCGTCCGTGATCTGACTATCGGTTAATTTTGACTCCCTAAGATAAAACCTCTTCCTTAGGGAAAAAACTCTACTTCGAGGCCCTTTGGTTCCACAAGACGATTACCTTGACAAAGCCATCCCGATGCTGTGACAAAGTTTTTAAACTCATCAATGTGGAGGTTCAAGCAGCAGACAGACTCGGTCGTAGCATTGGCAGTTACTACGTTGGCAAAATATTTGATGCCTTGTTGCATCAACATGTCACAACTGACGGGTCGAGTGTCAGAGCTTTTGTTACTGGAAACCAAGTGTTTATAAGGGGAATTTAAGAGGTGGACTAAAAGGTGGACTTAATGATCCGAAAAAGAACCAAACTACAGAACAGCTTGCAATTTAATGTGGCGGAGCAAGAGTAACCTGGGCACAAAAATTGATCAGAGTAAATTTTTGAAATGCATACATAAACGTTACACAACTCACAAGGTATCTCAAGCGTCTAAGAGACGAGTCGACCGCTGGCAATGTTGGCAGCAATATGAGGCAAGGGCAGCAAATGTCCGTAGTAAGCCTCAACAACTTGCAGGCGAGTGCTTGCAGCGGTTACTCAACAAGATCAGATATGCACGTCGATGCACTTCAAAACTGGGGGCTCAACAAGCTCAATCGTAATTACCAGAAATGAGGGGCGGGCGATTGCAGCGGAATACCTCTTATATCAGCGTTACATCAATGAACAAATAAAAACGTCCACGATTTCTCGTAGGCGTAATGTTTTGATTCCAATTAGGAATTTTGGAGGCGCGACCCAGAGTAGAACCGAGCTAGACGGAGTTTCAATCCTTTAGGAATTACCCCAGTTTTTCTGCAAGCTTTGTAGCGGTGGGGTGTTAGTACCTTTTTGGCCTCGAAAGACTTTTTTGGTCTAATACCTTTGCAAGCGCAATGAGGTTGGGCAATATTTCTGTAAGTCGTGTTACCGCTGTGTCCCTCAGGTAATAAAATCTTACGCTTTTAAGCCCAGCGCGTTTAGCGGCCACCTCAAAAGCTTTGGATACTGATGCGGCCTCCAAGGGGACATCCTGCCCGAAATATGCTGGTGCATCGTTTGTAACAAAAGAAGCGCCTTTGAAGAGCGCAGCACTATTCGCTTGTCACCGTTCTTTGTATCCGCCAAGATTGCAGTGCGGTTCATAAAATTTACTGTGGACCACCGGAGACTTAAGATTTCACCGCGCCGCATAGCAGTCTCCAAGGCGATTATCAATTGTGATTCCATCCACGGATATCGCCGCTCTGTAGGCTCAAGCTCGCTAAGTAACCGTTGAACTTTATCTTCAGGTGGAACTTCTTCACGTCCTCTAGGTGATGCGGGCTTCCGTACTAAGCCCAAAGCAACCAACGCGCGTCATGAGCGTTCAGAGCTCGAACTTCGATTTTGATCACTTGGCTGCAGTCTCGAACTTGTGCGCGTACTGATGCTTGGTAGGTGTGCATCAAGTACTTATCGAAATCGCAGCCTGTTCATTTCGGAAC
>Ga0208414_1001090_pt1 | contig 22145 bp, 20 predicted proteins | sample AntAceMetag02UKE_FD_184770 | JGI IMG/M metagenome (GOLD analysis project Ga0208414, IMG submission 184770) | Saline lake microbial communities from Ace Lake, Antarctica - Antarctic Ace Lake Metagenome 02UKE (SPAdes) (version 2) | ecosystem: Environmental > Aquatic > Non-marine Saline and... | reverse complement strand
TCGTTTATGATGATCTCTCCAAGCACGCTGTCGCCTATCGCCAGATTTCGCTTATCCTGAAGCGGCCTTCCGGTCGTGAAGCCTATCCTGGTGATGTGTTCTATCTCCACTCACGTCTGCTCGAGCGTTCGGCTCGTCTCGATGGCAAGGGCTCGCTCACCGCGTTGCCCATCATCGAAACTCAGGCTGGCGATGTGTCCGCCTACATTCCGACCAATGTGATTTCGATCACCGATGGTCAGATCTTCCTCGAAACAGATTTGTTCAATCAAGGTATCCGCCCAGCGGTATCTGTGGGTCTCTCTGTTTCTCGCGTGGGTTCTGCCGCGCAGATCAAGGCCACCAAGCAAGTCGGTGGTAAGCTCAAGGGTGAGCTCGCTCAGTTCCGTGAACTCGCTGCTTTCGCGCAGTTCGGTTCCGATCTTGATGCGAAGACCAAGGCACAGCTTGACCGTGGTTCCCGTATTGTAGAACTCTTCAAGCAGCCTGCCTTCAATCCTCTTCCGATCGAACTTCAGATCGCAGTGCTCTTTGGTATGCAGCAAGGTCTCTTCGAAGACATCAATGCGACCAAGGTCGTGGCTGCTTCCACTTCCCTCAAGGAATTCTTCACTACCCGTAAGGACGCGCTCCTCACGGAAGTTCGCACCAAGGCCAAGCTCGACGACGATCTTGAAGCTAAGTTGAAGGCTGCCTGCGATGAGTGGAAATCCACTTACTCCGCTTAAGTAATCATCCTTCCGCGTCCCAGATAACTCATGGCCTCAACTCGCGACATTCGCCGCCGAATCAAATCGGTTAAAAACACCCGCCAGATCACCAAGGCGATGGAGCTGGTGGCTGCGTCAAAGATGAAGCGTGCGCAAGCAGCGACCCTCGCGGGCCGACCTTACGCACAGCTCATGGCTGATATGTTGGCGGCCCTCGCATCTCGCGTGGATGAAACTCAACACCCGTTTCTCACCGAGCGTGAAGTGAAGACCCGCGGTATCCTGCTCGTGACGACTAATATTGGTCTTTGCGGTGCGTTGAATGCCAATCTCTTCAAGCACGTCCTCGATATTAAGACCCCAGCCAAGTTTGTGGCCATTGGTCGCAAGGGCGCGCAGTTCCTCGCCCGCAGCAAACGTGATCTCAACTCGGAATTTACCGTGGGCGACCGCGGGAGCTTCAAAGAGGTCAAGGTGGCGATCGAGCATATGACCAAGCTCTATCTGGATGGTGAAGTCGATACGATCGAAGTGATCTACCCACGCTTCAAAAACACTCTCATTCAGGAAGCCACCGTGCGCCCTGTTCTGCCTTTGGCTAATCTCAAGGACTTCATTGCTCATCTGCAGGCTGAGTCTGGCACGGAGAACAATCCTCAGAACGACACGCGCGAAATCATCTTTGAGCCCAATGCCCACGACGTGCTCGCGGCCCTGCTTCCATATTACGTCAATCGGCACATTCACCAGTTGGTGCTTTCCGCCAAGGCATCTGAATTCAGCGCCCGAATGGTCGCGATGAAGACCGCCAACGACAATGCTTCCAGCCTCATCGAGGATCTGACGCTTGAATATAACAAAGCTCGTCAGGCCGCGATCACGCAGGAAATTCTCGAAATCTCCGCCGGCCAATCCGCCGCCTGATCCCATTTTAAACTAACCTATCGCACTACTCTTAAGTCATGAGCAACACCGGCAAAATCGTTCAAGTCATCGGCCCCGTCGTTGACGTCCAGTTCGCGGATAAAACCATCCCGCCCATCTATCAGGCATTAACCGTTGAGTTTGAAGTCTCCGGCAAAACGCAAAACCTCACTCTCGAAATACAGCAGCATCTCGGTGGCGGTGTCGCTCGCACCATCGCGATGTCCTCCTCGGAAGGCCTCGTGCGCGGCATGGAAGTTGCCGACTCCGGTGCTCCGATCTCCGTTCCCGTGGGTGAAGGCGTGCTCGGCCGTATCTTTAATGTGACCGGTGATCCCGTGGATGATCGTGGCCCTGTGGCTTACGATAAAAAGTATCCGATTCACCGCGCTGCTCCGGCCCTCGCTGATCAGGATACCAGTTCTGAAATTCTTGAGACCGGCATCAAGGTCATCGATCTAATCGCTCCGTTTACCAAGGGTGGTAAAGTGGGCGCGTTTGGTGGTGCTGGTGTGGGTAAGACCGTGATCATCATGGAGCTCATCAATAACATCGCCAAAGGCCACGGTGGTTACTCCGTGTTTGCTGGGGTGGGAGAGCGCTCGCGTGAAGGTAATGACCTTTACCATGAAATGTCTGAAGCTGGCGTCATCGACCAAAAGGATCTCAGCAAGTCTAAGGTCGCCTTGGTTTACGGTCAGATGAATGAGCCTCCAGGTGCTCGTATGCGTGTCGCCCTTTCGGCTCTCGCGATGACCGAATACTTCCGCGACGAAAAGAATCAAGACGTGCTCCTCTTCGTAGATAACGTTTTCCGTTTCTCTCAAGCGGGTTCCGAAGTGTCCGCTCTGCTTGGCCGTTCTCCTTCTGCAGTGGGTTACCAACCGACCCTCGCCAATGAAATGGGGCAGCTCCAAGAGCGCATCACCTCGACGAAGAAAGGTTCCATCACTTCCTTCCAGGCCGTTTACGTTCCTGCGGATGATTTAACTGACCCTGCCCCGGCTAACACTTTTGCTCACTTGGATTCGACGATCGTGCTTGAGCGTGCGATTGCGGAAAAAGGTATCTACCCAGCGGTGGATCCTCTCGCTTCTGTGTCCAATGCTCTCGAGCCCTCCGTCGTTGGCCAAGAGCATTACGAAGTCGCCCGTGAGTGCCAACGTGTGCTCCAGCGCTACAAGGATCTGCAGGACATCATCGCGATTCTCGGTCTCGACGAACTCTCTCCTGAGGACAAGCAGACCGTTTACCGCGCTCGTAAGATCGAACGTTTCTTCTCTCAACCATTCGCCGTCGCGGAAGTCTTCACTGGTTCCCCTGGTAAATATGTTTCCGTTAAGGACACCGTGCGCGGATTCAAGATGATCCTTGATGGGGAACTTGATGAAGTGGCTGAAGGTGACTTCTACATGAAGGGCGGCATCGACGAAGTCCTCGCTGCCTCGAACAAGAAATAATCCATCTCATGCCCCTCACTCTCGAAATCGTCACTCCTGACTCTCAGGTTTACTCCGACACGGTCGACACCGTCGTCATTCCGACGGTGGAAGGCGAAATCGGCGTGCTGCCGGGCCATCTTCCATTGCTCACCCAAGTAGATGATGGGGAGTTGTTGGTTACCAAGGGTGGCTCGACTGAATATCTCGCTGTCAGTGGTGGCTTTGCCCAGATTTCTGGCGACAAAGTCTCCGTCCTCGCAGAACACGCGTGTTCCGAAGATGCCATCGATGAGAATGCAGTCGAAGAGGCACTGAAGCGCGCCGAACAGAACCTCAAGGACGCAAAGGATGTAGATCCGCGTCAGTTTGAGCAGCTGCAAAGCTTGGTTCGCTTCTCTGGCATCCAACTTGCTCTCAAGAGACGGCGGCGCTAATCGCAGGCCTATTCTTTTTGTCACAACAGCGTAGGCCTCGGTCTACGCTTTTTTATTTCTTCGTGACAGCAATACAGTTTCCGAAAGACACACACTTATGACAGGCAGCAGAATTAACATCACAGGGCGCATCATCGCAGCACCACTAGGGATCATCACTATGATCACGGTGTTCAAGATGACCGACTGGCCTCGTGAACAGGGTATCATGGCGGGTATTATGGTTTTGGCTGCGCTGCTTTGGGTCACCGAAGCGCTCCCGCTTTTTGTGACCTCATTGGTAGTGATCGCAGCCGAGGTTATTCTGTTGGCGAATCCCGGAGGGTGGGGAGGGTTAGGTTTTGAAGTCGCAGCAGGGCCTACTTTTAAGACGATTCTCAATGCGAGTGTCAGTCCCATCTTGGTCTTGTTCTTCGCAGGTCTGGTCATGTCGCGTGCGGCCGTGAATGAGAAGGTGGATCAAAACATGGCGTCTTGGTTGCTGCGGCCTTATGTCGGCAGTCGTAAGCTTCTACTTTTTGGAGTGATTGGGGTCACAGCGCTGTTCTCCATGTGGATGAGCAACACAGCGACCACGGCATTCATGCTCACTCTTACGATGCCTTTATTGGCGCAGATCGATCCCTCGGATCCTTACCGCAAAGGATTGCTGCTCGCGGTGCCATTTGCCGCGAATATCGGTGGATTGGGGACCCCAATCGCTTCACCACCCAATGCGATCGCCCTGGGTTACCTTCGCAGTGCCGATATCAATGTCACGTTTGCGAGTTGGATGATGGTGGCGGTGCCCCTGATGATTGTGCTACTGGGCGTGCTGGGTTGGTTTTTGCTCAAGCTTTATGGACGCTCCGGTCAGGAAGGCACCGGGTTCACCCTGCCCGTCTCTAGTCTCGGGAAACGCGCCAAGTGGGTTGTCGGCGTCTTTATTTTTACTGCCACGCTTTGGTTGACCGAAGGGGTGCATGGCTTGCCTGCTTCGGTCGTTTCACTTGTCCCTGTCGTTGCGTTGTTGGTCGGCGGTTTTGTCTCCCAAAAAGATATTAACCGGCTCGAATGGGATGTGCTGATCTTGATCGCGGGCGGTCTCGCCCTGGGCTATGGACTGAGCGTCACGGGACTAGATTCAAGAATCGTCGCGATCCTGCCGAGTGGGGCCGTGGGGATGGGGCTGATCGCCACGCTGGTCCTCGCGACTTTTTTTCTGAGCACGCTTATCTCCAATAGCGCGGTCGCCAATTTGATCCTGCCGATTGGTTTAGCCGCCGCCTACGGACAGCCCGGAGTGCTCGCGGTGATGCTCCCAATCGCATTGGCCGCCTCTCTCGCTATGGGTCTGCCCGTCAGCACGCCTCCCAATGCGATGGCCTATGCTCGTGGTGAGCTCGCCGTCAGTGACATGGCTAAGGCCGGTATCCCTATCGGCTTGTTTGGCATCAGTGTCATCCTGTTGGGAGCGATGGTCTACATGTGGATCCTTTAGTCTGAAAAAGCGGATACCCTTATTGACTTTGAAACTGAGTCTCATTCAACTACGCCTCAACTGACCCCATGTCTGAGCAAAATTCCAGTCCCACCCCCGAGCACTTGCCTCTTTGCCAGCTCCCCGCTGGAGCACTCGGTCGCGTGCAACGTTTGAGTGGAGATATCCGGTTTTGCCAGCGGGTTCGTGAGATGGGATTTGGTGAAGATTCCCTCATTACCAAAGTTTCCGGCACGCAAACGATTCTCTGCCAAGTCAACGGCACGCGTATCGCGCTCAACCACGACGCGGCCCGCAAAATACTCGTCGAGCAAGTCGACGATGGGAGCTAATCACTCTCATGGCGGATCTGGTGAGACTTTCCGAACTGCCGGTAGGTAGCCAAGCGACTATTCGTGAGTTTGTGGGGACCAATTCCGCGCCCTTACGTCTACGCGAAATGGGCATGCTAGTTGGCACCGGGTTAACCTTTGTCCGTAAAGCCCCACTTGGCGATCCACTCGAAATCAAAGTGCGCGGGTATCGCCTGACCCTACGCAAAACTGAGGCCGAAAATATCATGGTCGAGCCCACCGAGTAATTTCCTATGGCCCTGCCTACGCATATCGGCTCCGAGCCTACCTCTCATTCGCGCCAGCCGGTCTATGCGTTGGTCGGTAATCCAAATTGCGGCAAGAGCACGCTGTTCAACGCACTCACGGGCTTGAAACAAAAGGTCGGCAACTATCCCGGAGTCACGGTTGAAAAGAAAATCGGCACGAGCTATTCGCAGCACGGCCAGCCGATGACGATTATCGATTTGCCCGGCGCTTACTCGCTGGCAGCTCGTTCGCCCGACGAAGCCGTCACACGCGACGTGCTTCTCGGTCGCCGCACCGATACTCCGCAACCAGACCGGATTCTCTGCGTCGTCGATGCCAACAATCTCGAGCGAAACCTCTATCTGGTTCACCAGATTTTAGATCTAGGTCGGCCCGTAATACTCATCCTCAACATGATGGATGTCGCTCGAAAGGCGGGGATCGATATCCGGTCGGCGAGACTTGAACGCGAGCTCGGTATTCCGGTGATTCCCTGCGAAGCGATCAAGGGGAAGGGGCTTGTTCCCCTCCGTCTCGCGATGAGTCGCCCGGATTTACCGCTCTCGAAACACGCCTGGGATGTGCCAGCCGCGATCGCGCCGGCGGTTTCCGAACTCCAAGCCTCGCTGACTGACAACGATGGCAAATCTCCCTTCACCGCGCGAGCTGAAGCGCTACTTTTGTTGACTGATCAGAATTCGGTTCACGTCGCCGGCTCCGCCCCGCTCAAACCTCGCACGACAGAAATTCTGGATCACTGGCAAAAACGTTGGGCAGGCGAGGGGATGGATTGGGCCGAAGCACTCGTGAGCTCGCGCTATGATGTGATCGGCAAACTGTGTGCGGATACGGTGATCGAAAGCCCGGTGCAAAACGGGCCGAGTGCTAGTGATAAAATCGACACAGTGGTCACTCATCCGGTTTGGGGTTGGTTCGTGCTCGGCAGCATCATGACCGTGATTTTCCTCAGCATCTTCACGTTTGCTGAATACCCGATGAACTGGATCGACGACCACACGGCTGCGCTTGCCGATTGGGTCAAGGGTTCGATGTCGCCTGGAGATTTACGTGATCTGATCACTGATGGAGCGATCGCGGGAGTAGGTGGAGTGGTTATCTTTCTCCCGCAGATTTTAATTTTGTTTTTCTTTATCGGTCTCTTGGAAGGCACCGGCTACATGGCGCGAGCTGCGTTCATCATGGATCGCTTGATGAGTCGCGTGGGCCTCAATGGGAAATCTTTCATCCCGATGCTCAGCTCCTACGCCTGTGCGATTCCTGGCATCATGGCCACGCGCACGATTGAAGACCACAAGGACCGGCTCGTTACGATTCTCGTCGCGCCACTCATGAGCTGTTCCGCGCGTCTGCCTGTTTACCTGTTAATGATCGCTGCCCTCATCCCGGGCGAAAGTGTGCCGGTGCTCACGAAAGTGGGCATCATGATGATGATGTATTTCTTCGGAACCGCGGGCGCCTTTGGTTTCGCCTGGTTGTTTAAACGCACCCTGCTCAAGGGCGAGCCTCCGCTCATGATCATGGAACTGCCACCCTATCGGATGCCGGGAACCTTGGACGTTGCGCGACACATGGTTGAACGCGCGTGGCTCTTTCTGAAGCGAGCCGGCACGATCATTCTTGGTATCTCGATCATTCTCTGGTTTCTCGCTGCTTATCCCAAGGCACCGGAAGGAGCTCTGCCCACCGAACAACTCGCACAGAGTTATGCGGGTCAGGCTGGTCACTTCATCGAGCCCGCCATCAAACCTCTCGGCTTCGATTGGCAGATTGGGATCGGTCTCATCACTTCATTCGCCGCGCGCGAAGTCTTCGTTTCGACGATGAGCGTTGTCTTCAATGCCGAGGATGATGGTGAAGATACCACGCCCTTGCGCTATGCGCTCACCAGTGCGAAGTGGCCGGATGGTCGCCCGCTCTTCACGCCCCTCGTGTGTTTCACGCTCATGATCTTTTATGTTTTTGCGATGCAATGCGTGGCGACGGTTGCTGTGGTGCGGCGTGAAACCAATTCGTGGCGATGGCCCCTCTTCCAAATCGGCTACATGACTGGCACCGCGTGGATTTTGTCCTTCATTGTCTACCAAGCTGGCACCGCGCTCGGCTTCTGATCAATGAGCCCAGAACTCCAGACCATCCTTTCGCTTGTCGCCGTTGGCATCGCCGCCGTCTGGCTCGTGCGCCGCGCCTTTCGCAAGAAGAGTGGCGGATGTGGGGGAGGCGACTGCGGAGCGATCAGCCCCGAAGTGAAAAAGCTTCAAGCCAAGCTAAAGCACTGAGCGATCACTCGCGCTTAAAGTTCACCGGCACGCGGACTTTCACGACGACGGATTGGCCATCCTTAAGTGGCGGCTTGAACTTCCATTGAGCAATGGCCTGGCAAGCGGAATAGCCAAACGCAGGTTCGCTGGATGAAACGATGCGTGGTAATTGAGCGTGACCTGCTTGGTCGATATAGAACTCTATGAGGGCCTTGCCTGTTTCTGCTTCCACTTGGGAAAGGCGAGGGAACAAAGGCTCTGCTCTCTCCAGGGGCTTGATCTTGGCATCAAGTTCTCTGCTTTTGGTGAACTGTGCTGTATCGCCTTCGAGTCTCAGTTTTTTGAGGATTGCAGCCGCGGAATCGGAGATCCGGATGTCCCCATTCAGTGGGTTAAAGTTCACCCGAAACCACATCATGGTGGAGACCGCCTTCTTTTTCAAAGTAGCGGGCTCCAATGTTGCGGTGTCGAGCATCGCCATTGTCGCCTGCTTCAGATTGTTGCTGATTGGTTCTGATTTCCAGAGAACTTCGACCACTTTGCCTTGTGCAGAGATTAGAGTCCCTCCCAATACGACCTTACGTTCATTGTTGAGTAACGAATCGTAAGGATAGGCTCCAGACTGAATTGCCAAGTTTCTCGGTGGGTGATGATAGCGCATTTCATCGGGAAGCTTGTCCCAAGATTCCACTTCCAAGGCTCGGAAAATTTGAGGTCCTCTCACTCCATCCAGATTAAAAATAACAGGGATCTGCATCCGTGTGTTGACGGCTCTGCCTTGATTAGAACCGGGCTTAAACTTCCACCGCGACACCGCGGCGATTGCCGCGGGCTCAAAACCCCGATGAGTTGAACGCACCGCAAAGGCATTTGTCACATCTCCTTTGGTTGTGACTACGAATTCAACGATCACCTTACCAGTTATGTTGGCTTGTCTGAGTTCGAAGGGATACTGCGGTAGGGCTCTCTCGATGGGCACAGGTTTAACCTCTTGCGCGTAGCTCCCGACGATACCGAAGAAGGTGAATATAAAAACGAGGGTGAAGGCTCCGTAATAGGAAGGGCGGGAACGCATCCACCGATTTCATCGAAAAGTGAAAGCGCGCACAAACTGTTTATGCCGATCTCTGTTTCACTGTGTTGTTACTCAAACCCGGGACTTTAGATTTCCATTCTATATAACTCGCGCCTAGCTTGGTGTTACCCATGGAAGTTTTGATTCGTGAAAACCCCGAAAGTGGCGCCTTGGTAGGCGCCAAGATCATCGCTAAAATCGTGCGCGAGAAACCCGATGCTGTGCTCGGTCTCGCGACGGGTCGCACCCCGTTGCGACTTTATCAGGAGTTGATCCGTCAACATCGTGAAGAGGGACTCGATTTCAGTCGGATCACGACCTTCAACCTCGATGAATACGTGGGCTTACCGGCAACTCACGATCAGTCGTATCGTTACTTCATGCAGGAAAATCTTTTCCAGCATATCAATATCGAGGTGAAGAATACCCATGTTCCCGATGGCACGGCCGACAATCTCCACGAGGAGTGCCGGGGTTATGAACAAAAGATTCTTGATGCCGGTGGGATCGATGTGCAGCTGCTCGGCCTCGGCCGGAATGGGCATATCGGTTTCAACGAGCCGACGGGTTCCCTGCGCTCGCGCACGTGGATTAAAATTCTCTCCGAGCAAACTCTTACGGATAACAGTGAGGTATTTGGCTCACTGGAAGCCATGCCCAAACATGCACTGACGATGGGTGTCGGCACGATTCTCGATGCGCGACGCTGCCTGTTGCTCGCCTTTGGTCCGGCCAAGGTGCGCGCCGTCGAAGATATGATCGAAGGACCCTTGGCCGCGATTTGCCCCGGATCTGCGCTCCAACTGCATGCGCGAGCCACTGTGATTCTAGACGAGAATTCCGCGGCAGGGCTTCGTTATGCCGATCACTACCGCTGGATCGATAAAAACAAGTTCGAGTGGCAGCGCCACAAGTAAGCAATTCGCCAATGTTCGTATTACGAACATTGCATCCTTCCCACCGGCTAAAGTTTATGGGATTTGGGAGCGCTCGGTGCTCAGCGCTTCTCGCACATCAGGCCGAGCAAGCTCCCGTCGGGATCGCGGAAAAACGCCATCCACAATTCGTGATCAGGCATCTTCGCGATCAAGTGCGGTGCATCATCAAAGACGACGCCACGTGCAGTCAGTTCTGCGACCGAAGCCTCGATGTCGGACACTTTCAGATAGAGGGTGGAGTTGGCTCCGGCCGCGGCTTTGCCTTCGGGTTTCGTCACCATCAGGCGCACCGAACCGAGCATGAAAAACGCGAGACCACCCGGACCTACTTGAAACAGAAAAGACAGGCCTACTTTATCGCGCAGAAAAACCACGGCGCGGTCGATATCGGTGACGGCAAAAGAAACTTGTCCAAGCTCACCAAATTTTGGGGTAGGGGCATCGCTCATCTCGACAAACTGTCCGACTTCCCAATATTTGTCGAGTGACACGATTGGTCCTTCGATTGCGGCCCTAGTTCATCCCTTTACCCCTGATTCAATTATGACTTCTAAAAATTTCGGCACTCTTCCCACCGGTGAAAACGTCGAGCAGCACACGCTCACTAATTCTGCAGGAGCCTCCCTCGATGTGATTACCTATGGCGGCATCATCACGGCACTGCGGATGCCCGACGCGAAGGGCGCGCTGGCTGATGTCGTGCTCGGTTACGACAATCTCGAAGCCTACGTCGCGCGGCATCCTTATTTCGGTGCGATCATCGGGCGTATTGCTGGACGTGTGAGCGGAGGCCTCCTTTCGCTTGGTGGTCAGGATTATCAACTCATCTGCAACGATGAACCCAATCATCTCCACGGCGGTCTCACGGGATTAGATAAACGCATTTGGACCGCCACTCCTGTCACGCGATCCGATGGAGCGGAATCGCTTCGTCTCACTTATCATAGTCCGGACGGAGAAGAAGGCTACCCCGGCAACGTCGATATCGCCATCACTTACACCCTGACCGCGCAAAATGAACTCATCATCGAAAGCGAAGCGACGAGTGATCGTGAGACACCACTTAGCCTGACGAATCATTCTTACTTCAATCTCGGCGGAGAAGATTCCGGCAGCGTGGCGGATCACCAGATTCAGATCCTAGCCGAAGCATACGTGCCCCCAGCCGACGAAAAGATGACTCTTTCTGGAAAACGACAGCTCGTCGCCGGAACACCCAGTGATCTCCGTGAACCTCAATCCATGGGTGAGGTGATCGCAAAAATATATCTAACCCACGGCGACAATTATCACCTGCGATCAGGAGCAGTCGCTGAACCCGCTTTGGCCGCGCGCGTCGTCGAACCAAAATCAGGTCGCGTGATGGAGGTCTCTACGACCGATACTAATCTGCAGTTTTACACGGGCACCGCGCTTGATGGCACCGACATGGGTAAAGCCGGGATACCCTACAAAGCTCACGCGGGACTCTGTCTCGAATGCCAAGGTTACCCTGATGGGGTGAGTCATCCCGAGTTGGGTGATATTCTCGTGCGGCCCGGCACACCGCAACGTCGCACGACGATCTACGCATTTTCAACCATCTGATTGTGATGCAACGCCTCGGCTCGGTCATCAGGGTGCGTCCTGAAAAATTCGACGAATACAAACGGTTTCATCAAGCCGTCTGGCCTGAAGTCCTGGCCACACTCGCCGCCTGCCACATCCGCAATTATTCCATCTTCCACAGGGAAGGGTGGCTATTCAGTTACTTCGAATACCACGGCGAAGAATACGAAGCCGACTGCGCGCGAATCGCGGCCGACCCTGCCACTCAGCGTTGGTGGGATCTCAATAAACCCTGCCAAGATCCTCTTCCCACCCGCGACGAGGGCGAGTGGTGGGCTGAGATGGAAGAGCTGTTTCATCAGGACTGATTCAATTTCGTCAGCGAAAAATATAAGTCTATATTCCACTGTTCCACCCCGACCTCCCATGATTGACGAACATTCCACCGCGACGTTGCCGCGACCTACCGCCATCACCGACTACAGTCTCGTTGGAGTAAACGCGGCCAAGGCGATTGAGAAGGGACTGGCGGAAGCCGATTGGTATCAAACCCCGGTGCCGCGTGCCGAGATGCGCAAGCTGCTGGAGCGCCGCAATGGGCCAGCCGTTCGCGATACCCTCCTGTGGTTTGCGCTGATCTTTGGCAGCGCCTATGCCACTTACGCGCTTTGGGGCACCTGGTGGGCGATCATTCCTTATCTGATCTACGCTGTGCTCTACGCCTCGACTTCAGATTCACGCTGGCACGAATCAGAGCACGGCACGGCGTTTAAAACCGATTGGATGAACAGCGCGCTTTACGAACTCGCTTCATTCATGGTGATGCGTGAATCGGTGCTCTGGCGGTGGAGTCATACGCGGCATCACAGCGACACGATTATCGTGGGCCGCGACCCCGAGATCGCCGTGCCTCGGCCACCGAATCTCTGGAAGATGTTTCTCGGGGTATTTAGCATCCCTAGTTACCAGAAATATTTCACGCAAATCCTGACGCATACGACGGGTCGAATGTTGCCCGATGAAAAAACTTACATTCCAGAAAATGAGTTTCCCAAAATCTATTTCCGTGCCCGCATCTGTGTTCTGATTTATGCCACCGTGATTGGTTTGGCGATTTATTACCAAAGCATCCTTCCGCTGATGTTCATCGGCCTGCCCGGATTGTTCGGCACGTGGTTGTCGAATATTTACGGCTATACGCAACACGCCGGTCTCGCCGAAAACGTGCTCGATCACCGGCTCAATTGCCGGACGGTCTACATGAATCCCATTCACCGGTATCTCTACTGGAACATGAATTACCATGTGGAGCATCACATGTTTCCGCTCGTGCCTTATCACAACTTGCCGCGCCTACATGCCCTAGTGAAAGACGATATGCCTACGCCTTACAGTAGCATTATTAGAACCTATCGAGAGATCGTTCCTACGATTTTGCGCCAAGTAAAAGATCCCGCCTATCACGTGAAGCGCCAACTCCCGGCACCCACAGTTCGTGAAGCCGAATCGGGAATTCATACTGCTGATGCGCAACCCGATGCCGAGGGATGGCTCGAGATCTGTGCTGCGGCCGACCTTGGCCCGGCCGACGTGATCCGCTTCGATCACGGCAATAAAACCTTCGCGCTTTATCGTGACAACGAAGGCCTGCTCTTCGCGTCCGACGGTGTCTGCACTCACGGCAACACTCATCTCTCCAACGGTTTGGTGAAAGGGAAAATCATTGAGTGTCCGAAGCACAACGGCCGCTTCAATCTCGCCGATGGCTCTCCGGCCCGTTCACCCGTTTGCCGCGGACTTGCCACCTATCCTCTGGAAGAGCGCAGTGGTCGCCTTTGGCTTAACCTTCTAAACGCGGGTGGGGCGGGAGCTCGTGAGCAAAAGACCTATCAACTCCGCGTGGTTTCCAATCGCAGCGTCGCGACTTTTATCAAAGAACTCGTGCTCGAGCCGATCGACTCAACCGGCCCCATCGCGTTTACCCCCGGTGATTATTTGCAGCTGGATATTCCGGCTTACGACGAGATTAAGTTTCGCGATTTCGATATCCCGGAGCCCTACGTGAAAGTCTGGGAAGCGCAGCATGTTTTCGATCTTGTCGCGACCAATCCGAAAGAAGGACGTCGCAACAACTACTCCCTCGCGAGCAATGCCGCGACGGAGAAGACCCTGCGTTTCAATGTGCGCATCGCCACGCCGCCTCCTGGGCAGGATTGCCCCCCGGGAATCGGTTCCGCTTACGTTTTCAATCTAAAGCCCGCTGATACGGTTAGTGCGATTGGTCCCTTTGGAGATTTTCATCTCAAGCCCACCCAAAAGGAAGCCGTCTACATTGGTGGTGGCGCCGGGATGGCTCCGCTTCGCGCGCATCTTGCCCACCTGCTCGAAACCGAAAACTCGCATCGTAAAATCAGCTACTGGTATGGCGCACGCTCGAAGCAGGAAATATTCTACGATGATTATTTCACGACGCTTGCTGGGACTCATTCCAACTTCGCCTTTCATCTCGCGCTCTCCGATCCGCAACCGGAAGACGAGTGGTCTGGCCGCACCGGATTCATCCACGAAGTCGTCCTCGAAAACCATCTGCGAGATCACGCCAATCCAGCTAGTATTGAATACTATCTTTGCGGACCGCCGATGATGATCAAAGCCTGCAAGACGATGCTCACTAAGCTAGGCGTCGCCCCCACCCAAATCGCCTACGACGAGTTTTAGTATGGGTTTACAGTGAGATTGGAAAACTACCGGTGAGTTCGAATCTCACCGGCCCGACCATTTCTACCAATGTGCACAGACGGGACACCATGCGCATCTAGGTGTCTAATTAGCCTTACCATAGGGGAATGTAAATTTTTCCGTCTGTGCCTGATAGTGTCATTCATTGACTCAGCTTGCCTAGCTGTGGGCAGCATATGTGCACAAATTTGTATACGTTACGATGCGCGACAGCGCTGTCTCCAAAAATGGGTCTACGCGAGAAACGTAACAGTTGACTACTTATCAACTATTTTCTGGCGCAAGCAGCTGCAAATCAACGTCCGAACCTGGAGTGTTGACAAATGTGCAACAAAATATCGTTTACACAAATTCTCTGAATCCTATGAATTTCATGATTCCCTTGATTCTAGAGGATCAAAAAAAGGCCGATACCAGCGCTAACTGATATCGGCCCCAACGTTCTTTAAAGCAATTTCACATCAGCAGGAATCGAACCTGATTCCAGCCTGAGTTCGACTGGTTCTATCCAATTGAATTACTGTGTAAAAATTATCTCTAAAGAACACTGTCAGAAACATACCTTCGAATGATAGGCTCTGTGTAAAAGAACCTTAGTTGTATGGCGGGACCGTCAACAGGTTTGTGGAAAAATAGACAAGTTTTTTCATGAATTTTTTTCTTGCACGAAAGTGCAATACTTTGCCCCGAGTGAAAAACACTAGAAGATCGTGATCTTGGCTGTTTAGAGAAAAACAGCATTCAAAAAAATCCACGAACTCACCTGTGCAGCCGGGCACTCAAAACACAGAGTAGAACAAAATCACGCCGTTTTCTTTGAGTCAGAGCCAGTTTCTTTCTGAACGGAAGGTCTGTGCACGGGTAGCTTATCCAAAGCTTCAGCAACAGGCATCTGTGACATGTCAGTGTAATTTTTCATGGTCAGACTGATGTCACTATGGCGCATCAACTCTTGAGCTACACGAGGGTGAACTCCCTGACTTAAAAGTGTGGTGCAAAAAGTATCGCGCAGAGCATGAAAATCCATGCGTCCGTGCTCATTCTCAAAAGGGATGGCCTGACCCCTGAAAAGTGGACGTGATAAAACTAAATATCTGCGCTGACCGGTGCGCATATGCCGTTCCCGCTGGTCACCACGTTAGGTGGCGCGCCACCCAAATTGCTTACGTCAAGTTAGGTTTAGCGTAGCTTCCCGACCACTCTTCCAACGCCGCGTTCAATAGGGAGCGGTGTTTTTGGGCAGAAGGTTCGTTGATTAAATCTGTCAGTTCATTCGGGTCGTTTTCTAAATCGAATAACTGCTCGCGTGTTGTCTCCGCGACATCGTAACGGATCAGTTTCCAACGCTCATCCTTCACTGTGCGTTGGAAGTCGTAGTAATGTGCAAAATGGTAGCGCGGAGCTTCCGCTGCTTTTACCTCATGCTGTAAGAGAGAAACTAAAGACGGCTCCTCCACGGTTGGAGGAACCATTACACCGGACATTTCACATAAGGTAGAAAATAACCGGAAAGAATACACGTCGTCCGAAATGACCTGACCTGCCGTAATCCCCGGCCCACTCATGATCAAGGGCACGCGAACACTGTGTTCATAGAGATTCTGTTTTCCCATCAAACCATGTGAACCCAAAGCGAGCCCGTGGTCGGACACATAGACGATGATCGTGTTCTCCAGTTGTCCCGTGTTCTCCAGTGCCGCGATCATGCGTCCGAGATGGTGGTCGTGATGTTCGACCATTCCGTAGTAGTCGGCCAAGCGTCGTTGCACAGCAGACCTTTCCCGTGGATGTGCTTCCAATAGTTCATCTCTCACGTTGAGTTCACCATTATCAAACGGGTGTTGCGGGAGAAAATTGGCGGGTAACTCGATCTTCTCATCAGCGTAGCGCGCTCGAAATTCCTTGGGTGGCGTGCAGGGATCGTGGGGAGAGGTAAACGCGCAATAGAGAAAAAAGGGCTCAGCCTTCTTCGAAGTTCTCTGAATGAAATCGATCGCCGCATTCGCGAATAGTTCGGTCGAAAACCCCGGCGTTTCTACTGCGGCGGATTCTGCGTAGTTACCGTTCTGATCGTAGCTGTGAAGTGGTGGGTTCTCGTGAGCACTCATCCCGCGCATCAGCAACGCGTCGCCCGAAGCGAAGCTACGGTTGAGCGAAGCAGGATCGTTATGCCACTTGCCGACGACGTGCGTGCGGTATCCTGCATCACGCAACACCTCGCCCAACAACTCACGATCCGGCCGGATGCATTGTCGTTCGAGAAAATCATCCGAATACGGAGTAGCGAGAGCCCGGCGTGAACCACAGCCCGTCAGTAATGCCGCGCGACTTGGCACGCAGACCGCCTGCGAATCACCGCCCATGATTCGAGCTCCGGTGAACTTTGTGCCGCTCTCGGCCAGTCGATCCAGCGCGGGTGTAGCCGGTCCCTTGATCCGATCCCCGTGTAAACAGTCATGACGATGATCATCGGCCACGATCATCAGAATGTTGGGAAAAGATTGTAGGGCGGGTTGCATAGCCTTAGTTGGTCAGCCACTTGCTAAAGGCGTTGATCATTTGCTGGGCGGCTTCACCCAGCAGAATGAAATAAAGCGTGCCCACCGCAAAGGTCACGTAGCCGAGCAGGATAAACAGCCCATCGCGTTCGAGCATGCCTGCGGCGAGGAGAAGGATCGCCCAACCGGGAAACGTGTTGCTAAAAGGAATTGGAAGCGGGAGTAGCAATACCAATGCGGCGATCAGCATGATCAAGGCATGGAATTGTAACGTGCTCCGGTTGGCGCAAATCAGTGGCCAGCGCGGCCGCAGGAAAGATTCGAGAATGCGCAGCACCCACGCGGCGACGGCGAAAACCTTTTCGAAAAACCCCGCCGGCAGAACCTTGCGTTGGAGTTTTTTTGGCAGCCACGGGCGTTGGCCCAACGCCAGCCGCATCGCGATGAACGCGATCGCCAAACCGATGGGCGTGGACAGGCCGGGTAGAGGAATCGGTTGGGTGAAAGGGAGACAGAGTAGAATTAACAGCAGCGAATACGCGCGACCACGCAGCCGGTAGATTACCTCGCGCAGGGTCACCGCGCGCGTGCCGACGTGTTCGCGCAGTTCGGCCAATTCCTCGGAAAGTTTCCGGGGTATTGGTAGCGAGTGATGGTTGGCGAGAGGGCTCATGTGCCGCGGGTATCACCATACAATTCGATCTGCAGTCGGTGCGCATAGCGGTAGCCTCGCGCTTTACACAGTTCTCCCAACCAAACCGCGCGCTCACGCAATACTTCCATCGAGACTCCTTCCGGCATCAGCATTATTTTATGCTGAGGAATCTCTACCTTGAGATCAGCGAGCATCGCTTCCATCTCCGCGACATCTGACTCCTCAGCCACGACGAACTTGAATTGATAATCGTAGTCCGCGATCCACTGCTGCACCACTTCCGGCTGCCAGCGCAGCGCTTCGTGTTTTTCCCGCCACGAATCGCTCAACCGCGCATCCGGCGCCGAGTTGCTCAGTTTGGGTGAGAGCGAGGCGAGGTCGCAGGTGATACCGCTCGGTGCGATCGTCGCGGCCGTCTCGATGGTGAGGTGATAGCCTAATCGTTTTAGTTCCGCTGCGAGCTCGGCCATTCCCTTCGCGATCATCGGCTCGCCACCGGTCAGCACCACATGTCGCGCGGCAGCAAACGACTGCACTTTGGCGATGATTTCGGAAACATCCATCTGCGTCCCTTCTGGGTTCCATGAGGCGTAAGGCGTATCGCACCAATTGCAGCGTAGATTGCATCCACTCGCGCGCACGAAGACCGACGGAACACCCGTCAGTTCACCTTCGCCTTGCACCGAGTAGAATATTTCAGAAATCAGCATAGGAACAATGAATCATTGTAGGGCGGGGTCTCCGCACCCCGCCATCGAATAACCAAAGACTGACAAGGCGGGATCAGCGATCCCGCCCTACAATAGATCAAATCTGTGCTTACCCGTGTCATCTGCGACTAAAGAGATTGAGGCTTGGTCGGGAGTTTTTCTTCTGCGGAATAAATTGTCGGATCGGTGATGCCTGCGGTGATGAATGCCTCGCGCCGTTCTACACAAGTGCCGCACTTGCCGCAGTGTTTTTCGCCGCCCTTATAGCAAGACCAAGTCTGCGCGAAATCGATCCCGAGTCGCGACCCCTCTTGGGCGATATCCGCTTTGGACATTTCGATGAAGGGCCGCAGGAGTTTGATTTTCGCGTAGGTGCCAAGGAGCATCGCATTACTCATCGCCTGCATAAATGGTTCACGGCAATCTGGATAGATTGCGTGGTCGCCATCATGCGCTGCGATCACGAGACCTTCGGCCTCCACACTTTCGGCGAACCCACAGGCGATCGAGAGCATGATCGCATTTCGAAATGGCACGACGGTCTTCTTCATGCTTTCCGCTTCATAATGCCCCTCAGGGATCTCGCCGCCGCTCTTCAGTAAATCGGAATCGAAAAGCCGGTTCACGAAATCCAAAGGGATCTGCTCATAACGCACGCCAAGCTGCTTGGAATGCTTCTCTGCGAAGGGCAGTTCGCGATGATTATGCTTCGAGCCGTAGTCGAAACCGATCACCGCTGCGACTTCGTGTTCTTCGTGAGCACGATGAAGCGCGGTCACTGAATCCATCCCCCCGGAACATAGCACGACTACTTTCATCCTTTCGGCATAAACGGTGCCTTTGATCCTGCAATCTTTCCTCATTCGCATTATCTTAATCTTTCTCTTGGCGGTTAATTTTGGGAGAAAGATAAGGATAAAGAATCAAGAGAAAGAAATGATGCATATTTTCCACGATCCACGGTGCTCTGATTACGGTTCTTCCGCGCGTCCGGATCAACCTGCACGCACGTTCCGCACGTCGGCCCATTTGCACGAGGCGCATCCGGAGTGGATTTGGGAGGTCGCGCCGGCCGCTTCAGAAGAGGTTTTGCGTCTGGCTCATCGTGAAGCGCATTTGAAGCGGTTTCAGATCTCCGCAGACTTTGATCCGGATACGCCCTATTTCGACGACATCTTTGATCACGCGCGCCGCGCGGTGGGCTCGGCGATCGCGGCGGCTGAGCTCGCGCGCACGGGCAAAAAGGCGTTTTCGCTGATGCGCCCGCCCGGCCATCACGCGACTTCGGGGCAAGCGATGGGCTTTTGTTATCTCAATCATATCGCGATCGCCGCGCTGCATGCGCAGTCACAGGGACTGGGGCGCGTCGCGATCTGGGATTTTGATGCGCATCACGGCAATGGCACCGAAGCGATCCTGCATGGGCGCGAGGATATGCTGTTTTCATCGGTTCACCAATATCCCGGTTATCCGGGCACCGGCACGGAGAGTTTTGATAATTGCCGCAACTGGCCGGTAGCCCCGCAAAGCCCGCGCAGAGTTCATCTGGAGGCCTTGCGTGAATCTTGGGAAGCCGTGCTCGCTTTTCACCCTGAACTTGTGCTCGTATCTGCAGGGTTCGATGCCTTCGTGCACGACCCGATTACTGACATGACAATGGAAATAGAAGACTTTGCCACCCTCGGCTCCTGGCTCAAAGAAGCCGGGCTGCCGACTGCCGCTGTGCTCGAAGGTGGCTACAGCAACCAACTCCCGCAATTGACGGATACCTTTTTAAGCGCCTGGGCCTAATATGATTTCGCGTTATCTTCCCGTGCCCGTGCGGCGCCTTCTTAATATCAAAGTGAGCCCGATTCCTCCCGAATACCTGCTGATTGATCAACAAAACCAGCTCGCACCTTTGCTCAAAGCGCTCGAACAGGTGGACGAAGTCTCCCTCGATACCGAGGCGGACAACATGTTTCACTACAAGACCCGCGTTTGTCTGCTCCAATTTCTCGTGGGTAAGGAAGTATTCATGGTCGATGTGCTCGCCGGGCTTAAACTCGACGGACTCTGGTCGCGCTTGAAGGAGAAACATCTGCTCATGCACGGCAGCGATTTCGATATCCGCCTGCTGCACGATTTCTGCGAATTCCGCCCCAAGAGCATGTTCGATACAATGTTAGCTGCACAGCTGGTTAATCGCCCCCGCGTGGGTCTCGCATCGCTGCTCGAAGACCATTTTGCGGTTAAGCTTTCGAAGGAGTCGCAGAAGGCCAATTGGTCGAAGCGTCCACTCACGAAAAAGATGCTCGATTACGCTGCGCTCGATGTGTGGCACCTACCGGCGTTGCGCGATATTCTGATGCGCGATCTCAAGAAGCTGAAGCGCACCGATTGGCTCCGCCAGCAATGCGAAGCTCAGATCGAATCCGGCCTCACGGGTTTTGCCCCGCGCGATGAAAACGCCTGGCGCCTCGGCAAAAGCGATCGCCTGCGCGGTGCGGGTCTCAGCGTGATGTATGAAATTTGGCACTGGCGCGAAAAGACCGCCGAGCGCATCGACGTTCCCCCGTTCAAGACCTGCAACAACGAGCGTCTGCTTAAAATCTGCAATGCTGCGGAAGAAGGCGAATCGCTGGAGACGATCTTAGCGACTGTTCATCTGGGGCGTCGTCACGACCGTCTTTTGCCGTCACTTCGCAAAGCCGTCGCCGCCGGATTGGCGCGCGATCCGGAATCGCTGCCACGCCGCAAGCGTAAGCGCGATCCCAACAATGCTCCGCTCACCGAACGTGAGGTGAAACTTCAGGATCGCATCAAGGCAGATCGCGACCGTGTGTCGGCGAAGCTCAAGATTGAGCCCACTTTGATTGCCAACCGCAACCAGCTCGCGCGCATTGCTCGGAATCCCGATCAAATCGACGAAGTGTTGATGGTCTGGCAGGCTGATTTAATTCGCGACGAACCGGCATTGAAACAGGCCTGACCGAGTTTTTCCCATGACCACTTCTGCCAACATCGCGCGCCACCTTCCGCTGATGGCGGCGCGTCAGCCCGATCATCCCGCATTGAAAGTGGCGCGAGGACGCACGGCGGAGGGCGCGATTGATTATCTTTCGCTTAGCTTTGCGGAACTCGATGCGGAGGTAAACGCGTGGTGCGCCCGGCTCAGTAAAGCTGGGGTGGGTCGTGGTGATCGCACGTTGATCATGGTCAAGCAGGGCCTCCCGCTCATCGCGGCGGTCTTCGCGCTCTTCAAGCTCGGCGCGGTGCCTATCGTGATCGATCCGGGCATGGGCCTGAAAAATTTTCTGCGCTGCGTGGGCCGTTCGCAACCGCGCGCGCTGGTGGGGATCCCTCTCGCCCAAATACTCAGCCGCGTATTCATCCGCACGTTTTGGTCTGTGAAAGTGCGGGTTTCTGCTCAGAGTTCCGAGACCGCCCGACTCACGTCTGGAAATGCTAGTCCGGTCGGTGAAACGGAGCCGGCGGAAGTAGCCGCGAATGAGCTGGCGGCGATTCTCTTTACGAGCGGATCGACGGGTGCGCCGAAAGGCGTCTGCTATGAGCACGGGATGTTCGAAGCGCAGGTGCGGTTGATTCGTGAGCACTACAAGATTGAGCCCGGCGAGATCGATCTGCCGATGTTACCGATCTTTGCGCTCTTCAATCCCGCCCTCGGTATGACTACAATTGTGCCCGAGATTGATCCACGCCGCCCGGCCGAAGTGGATCCCGCCAAAATCGTGCAGGCTATCCTGCAGGAAGGCGTCACCAATTCATTCGGATCGCCTACTCTGTGGAGTAAAATCCAGCAGCACTGCCTCGCGAATAAGGTCACGCTCCCCAGTTTGAAACGAGTGCTTTGCGCGGGTGCACCTGTGCCCGCCTCGTTGTGGGATCAGCCCGCACTTTGGATGCCCAACGGCAGTCTGCAGAGTCCCTATGGTGCTACCGAATCACTACCGGTGAGTTCCGTTTCCGTGAGCGAGATTGATCCCGAGACGGTTGACGGCGCTTGTGTCGGTCGACCCTTACCCGAGATCGAAGTAAAGATCATCAGCATCGTCGATGGCCCGCTTGAAACGTTTAACGATATCGAAGAAATGATCACCGGTGAGATTGGTGAAATCATCGTGCGCGGTCC
>Ga0208414_1001088_pt1 | contig 22191 bp, 21 predicted proteins | sample AntAceMetag02UKE_FD_184770 | JGI IMG/M metagenome (GOLD analysis project Ga0208414, IMG submission 184770) | Saline lake microbial communities from Ace Lake, Antarctica - Antarctic Ace Lake Metagenome 02UKE (SPAdes) (version 2) | ecosystem: Environmental > Aquatic > Non-marine Saline and... | reverse complement strand
AAAACTCTCGCGGCGCACATTTCCGCGAAGATTTCCCTGAAAGCGGTTCAATGGAGAGCAGCTATTTCACCGTTGCCCAGCAAAGCGGCGGCTTGCTTGACGTCAGCCGTGAAGACGTAAAGTTCACAATTGTGAAACCCGGCAAAACCATCCTGCCCGACAGCGAACCCGTATCTCTAGTGGAGGCCGCACAATGATCTCTATCGACCTTATCCAAAAGACCGCAGAAACCCTGATGGACAAGGCGGCCATCGAAATCCCGCAGGATTATCTGGACGGATTGCAAGCCGCCGCAGATGTTGAGGACGGCGATTTATCGTCATTCGTTCTGCAAGCAATGCTGGAGAATTACGAGGCCGCCAAGGAAGACCGTCGCGCCATGTGTGGTGACACAGGCACTCCGCGCTGGTACGTTAAAATGGGTAATGAAACCCAGATCGAGGGCGGGCCAATCGCGCTTGAAGCAGCGCTGCGCCGCGCCACGGCGAACTCCACCAATGGTGTGCCGCTGCGCCCCAACCGCGTGCATCCGCTGTGGCGCACGGATCACAACAATAACGTCGGCATTGGCGCACCAGAGATTGAATATGGCTATGAACCGGGCGGCGAATGGATCGACCTGATTACCGTTCACAAGGGTGGATTATTTGGCACGGACTACCGCATGCTCTTTCCCTCTGACGGGATTGAGGGGATCAAGCGGTTTTACCTAGATTGCCTCGTGGCTTTTGGTAAACGCGGCCTTGCGTGTCAGCCTGCAATCATCGGCATCGGGCTTGGCGGGTGCAAGGATACTTGCATGGTACTCGGTAAACGCGCGGCGTGTCTGCGCACGGTGGGCAGCAAAAACTCCGATCCGAAGATTGCAGAGCTTGAGCGCGAATTCAAAGAGCTAGGTAATTCCATAGGCATGGGCGCAATGGGCTTCGTCGGCAAATCCATGGTCGTCGATTGCAACATCGAAGTAGGCTATTGCCACACGGGCGGTATGCAAATGTCTGTCCATGCCTTCTGCCTGTCCTCGCGCCGTGCCGTTGGGCGCATCCATTCTGACGGCCGCGTCGAATACCGAACCGATCCAGATTGGTTCACCGATTACCAACGCCGCGAAACCGTGGAATGGGACGTGCCAGCTTTGGAAGCAGCAGAATGAGCAGACCGCTTACGGATGTCAAAATTCTCGACCTATCTCATGTGCTCGCAGGCCCCTATGCGACGGGTCAGCTGGCACTGATGGGGGCAGAGGTCATTCGCATAGAACGCCCCGGCGGCGATGATTTTGTGCGAAAACATGGCGGCACAAAAGAGATGCGCGATGCGGGACTAGGAGCCTCGTTTCTGAGCCAGAACGCGGGCAAGAAGTCTGTCGTGCTGGATTTGAAAACCAGCGATGGGCTGGCCTCGGCCCTTTCTTTGATCGGTGAGACTGATATTTTGGTGCAGAACTTTCGCCCCGGCGTCGTGGAGCGCCTTGGGCTTGGCTTTGACGCTGCCACAAAACGCAAACCCGATCTGATCTATGCGAGCCTTTCGGGCTATGGTCCTGAAGGCCCCCTCACCTCCCGCCCAGCTTATGATCATATTTTACAAGGTATCAGCGGCTTGATGGCGATGACAGGCAGCCCAGAGAGCGGCCCACTGCGCGTTGGCATTCCAATCGTGGACTACGTCGCTGGCCAATCCCTAGTCTCGGCCATTCTTGCAGCGCTCCTTCAACGCGCGCGAGAGCCGAACCAATCGCAAGAGCTTCATGTCTCCATGCTTGACGCGATCACCAATCTCATGGGGGCCTTCGCGGTGAACCATCAAACAACTGGCTCGCTGCGCGGCCTTGACGGCAATCGCGCGTTTTCGGATTCGCCTTTTTCCGGGAGTTTCAAGTGCGCCGAAGGGCAGTTGGTGATCACAGCGAACACCCCTGCCCAAACGAAGCGGGTTTGCCACGCGCTTGGTTGCCCTGATCTGGCGCAATCCGATGCACAGACAATCTCAAAGACGCTGATAGACATCTTTGCGAGCGAACCAGCCGCCCATTGGGACAGCCTGCTCGCAGATGCAGATGTGCCTGCTGGCCCTGTCCTCAACCTAGCCGAAGCCTTGGCGCATCCGCAAATGGCCAACTCGTCGTGCTGGCACGATCTGGAGGTTCCAGAGCTCAACCAAACCGTCCGCGTTCCGGGCCTAAGTTTTCGCGCGCCTTGGGCCGCGAGCCAACTTGAGCCAGTCCCCACTTTCGGACGTGATACTGATGAAATTCTAACACGGGAGACCAGAGCATGAGCCCGCGTAAAATTCGCCTAAGCACAACGCCGACGCAAGAGGCATTGGATGATCTGCAACTGGGCGACATCGTCTATCTGGACGGGTTGATGTATACTGCGCGCGAGGGCGTCTACATGCGCGCGCTGGAAGACAAAGCCAACATTCCCATGGAACTGCCGCGCGATTCTGCCGCGAACTTCCATTGCTCCCCTGCCGCGCGCATCAATAGCGATGGCAGTTTTGATTTGGGCGCTGTGTCGGCCACCGCTTCCTTCCGCTTTGCCAAATGGCTCCCTGAGTGGATGGCAAAAACAGGTGCAAAGCTGATTATTGGCAAGGGCGGCATGACCTCCAAAGACTACAAGTCCTTCTTTGTCCCGAATGGTGCGATCTATCTGTCAACTGTGGGCTACGGCACTGGCGCCCTTTTGGGACGCGGCGTTGAGAATGTTGAGGCTGTGCATTGGGACGAAGAACTTGGCCTCGCCCAAGCGATGTGGGTTCTGAAATGCAACAACATGGGGCCGTTTATTGTAGCGTCCGACAAAGACGGCAATTGCCTGTTCGAGCGCGAGAACGCCAAGATCGCCGAGAACCTACATCGCGTATACGAGGGCACCCGCCCTGCAACGCTCAAACGCTACGGCGAAACGGATGATCGCACGGATGAGGTAATTTAGGCCCGCGCCTCTAGAGTAAGAGTTTGAAATTGCGACAACTCTTCTGGAAGTAGCTCGATGCCAAGCCCCGACGCAGTCGAAATTGGAAACCATCCATCGTTTCGCGTTTTTGCACCGCCAAAGGCATCGCGCAGTGGGTTGGGGTTTACATCGACCTCAAGCAGCCCATCCCCGCCAATCGCGGCAAGCAAATGAGCCGAGGCAATCAACCCGATGCCGCCGCCTAGAAAATGCGGACAATAGCGTAGGCCCTCCGCGCAGGCCTTCTGAGCCACCGCCGCACAACCACTCAAGCCGCCCCATTTGACAATATCGGGCTGGATTACGGAAAGGTGCTTCGCCAAGAGAACATCATTGAAATCAGAAAAACCGGCAATGTTTTCCCCCCCTGCCAAGGGTGTCTTGTAAGATGCCGCGAGCTTCGCCCAATCGCTTGTGGGTAAATCAGCTTGAATAGGTTCCTCGAGCCAGCTCAAATCAAGCGCATCTATTTCAAAAGCAAATGAAAGCGCCTCCTCAACAGACCAAGCCTGATTGACATCCGCCATCATATGTTCGTCAGATTTCAAATTTTCAGAAACTTTGCGCAACGCTGCAAGATCACGCGCTCCGTCAAAACCAATCTTCACTTTGAACGCATCATGCCCCGCTACACGCGCTTGCGCGATCAAGTCCAAGGCCACACCTATCGCGATTCCACTCGCATAGGTCGGCACAGCCATAGCGGAGTTTTTGTTCAAGAACTGCGCGAGCGAAAGTCCCATGCGGCGCGCATATAGATCGTGCAGAGCAATGTCTAAACCTGCAATCACTTGACGAAACGGTCCCCATTCCCCAGATTGTATTGCGCGAATATAGGTTTTCTTGCTGAGCTGTTCGAATAAATCTCCGGCCTGTTCGACACGGTGGCCCACCACCAGATCACAAATATCCTGCAGCAAAAGCTGCGCGCGATGTTCGGCGGCTGCGGCAGGCCAGTTTGCGAAAATCTCGCCCCAGCCAAAAGCGCCCTGTTCATCCGTCAGCTTGACAAAAACCGCAGGGCGATCCCGCATCACCCCGAAGGAGGTCGCGACAGGTGTCTTGATGGGCACGCGAAAACAAAAGACTTCAACCCGTTCAATCAAACAACTCATCCAAGCAACTCCCGCGCCATAAGGATCACCCCTGACACCAACATCATCGCAATCAGCAAGCGGCGGAATTGATCATCGCTGAGCCGTTTGAAGATTGTGATACCGAGCTGCGCGAAGAGCATCGTTACCGGCAAGGCAATCACGATGGACGTCATTGTTTGCAACGTGTAAGCGCCCTTAAAGGCAAAGACTAAAGCGGCAAAGCCAAGCACGACAACATTGAAGGGTTGCAAGACGGCACGCATTTCGGCCTTGGGCCATGGACGCATGGCGCACCACATGGTCGGCAACGCACCTGAAAGGGAAGCAGCGCCACCCAACACGCCGCCCATGAAACCAACGCTCGCATCTATAATCGGCGTCGGGTGCTCTAACTTGGGCAAGGCGGAGCGCAGAATGAAAAACCCGCCATAAAGGATCAGGAAAGCAGCGATTATAATTTTCATCACTGTCGGCTCCAAAATTGACAAAGCCGCGACGCCCAAAGGAACGCCGATGAGCGCAGGCAGCAGGAAGCGCGCCAGACGCCTTGGTTGATCCATGATCGAGGCACGCACCAACCACACACCTTGCAGACCTGAAATGATCGACACGATCACCACCACAGAAACCGCTTGGGCTGGGGGCATGATTTGGAGCCAGAACCCGAGCGCAAAGAGGGCGGTGCCAAAACCAGCGAGACCGTTGATAAATCCCCCTGCCGCAGCGCCAAATGCAAGATTAACGAGAAATTCAGTGCTCATCGCGCGCAGCCTTTTCTTTTGGGAAGGGATCGAAACGGCCAATCTTAACCGCATGCAGTAGTTCGGTTTCCACCTCTTGCAAAACTCTTAGTTTGACGGTGTTTGCGAGTGACATCAGCCCCAACTCTCGCACGGGCGCGTCTTCACCCAATGAAATGTGTTTTAACGGCAGAGGGTTAGGTGGTTGAACGCTGCGATGCGGGACAATAGAAACTCCAAGATCAGCATGAACCATGCTAGAAATGTTCTCAAGATTTTCTAGTTCCATCGTTTCCTTAACGACAATCCCCTTCATTTGCAGCCAATTTTCAATGAAGTCACTCAACAGGGCTTTGCGGGAGAAACGGATATACGGATGGGTCGCTAAAATTTCGAATGGATCGTCAGAGATCACATTCAATGACGTCAGTAATTCCATCGGCTCTCGAGTGATCAAAGCCCAACGCATATTCGGCGGAATAACATGTGGTTTCGTGATCACCACCGCATCGAGAACCCCGCGCTCCAGCTCACCCAACAGCTCCTTAGTCTGCCCCGGTGTGACCCCCACATGCAAGTCAGGAAACCGCTCCTTGATCGACGTAATGGCAAATGGGATCAAACTATTTAGCCCAGTCGGAACACTGCCCAACGACAGTTTGCCCTGCAACCCATCATCCCCAACAACTGAAGGTATCAAATTGTCATAAGCAGCCACCACTTCGCGGGCGCGCGTTACAATTGCACGCCCCACAGGCGTCAGTTCCGGCGTACGTCGCGTACGATCGAACAGAGAGACGCCCCAAGTTTGTTCTAGCGTTTTCATTTGCTGACTAACCGCAGCGTGGGTCACGAACACAGCACCGCCAGCAGCAGTAAAGGTGCCGTTTTCCTCTACCGCAATTAAAGTTCGAAGCATTCGGATAGACATACGCAGCACACTTATTGTTAGATTTTCTTTCGGAAATTGTAACCAATTGCCGCTTTTTACAAGAATGACTTACCAGTAGCATTTGTCAAGGATCGACGGGCCTGCTAGCCTGCTCGATATAATGAGCTGAACAATTTCAGCTGGATGTTTTCTGGGAGGAAACTATGATATTTACGAAAATCGCCGCCGTGAGCGCAATGGCACTGGGTCTGGCAACAGCCGCGAGCGCGCAAGATTATCCGAAGCGTCCGATCAATATGGTCATTCCCTATGGCGCTGGTGGGGCAACAGATATTTCAGCACGCACGATTGCAGAGCCGCTGGGCACAGCCGTTGGCAAAACACTCATCATGGCGAATATCACAGGCGCTGGCGGCGCGACAGGTTCTGTCGCTGTGAAAAACGCCAAGGCAGATGGTTACACGATGCTTTTCGCCCGCGTCGGCTCGCACTCGGTTAACCCCGCGATGAAGGCTACTCTGCCCTACACGCTGGACGATTTTCGCTTTGTAACGGTTTATGAGATTAACCCCGTTGCCTGCGCCGTCGCGGCCTCCTCTGGCATCAACACAATGGATGATCTGATCGCCAAAGTGGCGGAAGGCAACGTCTCTTATAGCTCCTCTGGCGTTGGCTCGCTGCTACATCTCGCTGGCGCAATGGTGCTGAAGGAATTCGGCGTTAAGAAGCCACTCGAAGCGGCGGTCCACATCCCGCAAAAAGGTGGTGGAGCGGCTGTTTTAGCGGTCTTGAATGGCACAGCGACCTTCCTGTGCACCAACTCTTCGGCGCTCACGAGCTTTGTTGCGAACGGCCAGATGAAGCCATTGATGGTTACAACCAAAGAGCCAGTCGTTGGCTTTGACGCGCCGACAGCTGCCGATCTTGGCAAACCTGCGCTGCATCAGCTTGTGGGTTGGACAGGCATCGCAGGACCGGTTGGCATTTCTGACGAAGTGGCTGGCAAATGGGGCGAGTGGATGCAAGCTGCCGCGAACGACGCCGAATTTGTCTCCGCCATGGAAGCACGCGGCTCCATCATTGACGTGATGAGCCCGGAAGATGCAAACGCCTTCATCTTGGGCCAATACAAGACATTCCGAGCTTTGGTTGATGAGCTGGGTATGCGCGTCGAAGGCTAAGCCTTAACATTCCAAGCGGCGTGCGAAGTTTTTCCTTTGCGCGCCGGTTTTTTCAGTTTCAGGGCCCACACGCTATGCAAAACCTTCATCGGCAAACGCTCATTGGGCTTTTCGCACTCCTAGCCGGCCTTTTCCTGATGACGGTTGCGATCCCCAATTGGGTCTCCTCCCCAAGCAATGTTCGAAATATCATTCTCGCACCTATTTTTTGGCCCTACACCCTGTCAGCGCTGACAATTCTAATTGGCTTAGGCCTCATGATCACTGGCTTTTTTTCCTCAGAAAACATGACGCCAGAGCCTGCCGATGTGCCGGGCGGGTACAAACGCCTCGCAATCATGGCCGTGGTTATGGTAATTTATATGTTTGGATTGCCGCGCCTCGGCATGGTCTGGACATCAATGCTGGCGTTTCTTGCAACCGCTTTCTTGGTGCGCACTTCGCATCCTAAAACCGCAGTGATCTGCGCGCTCTGTGTGCCTTTGGTGCTGTACGTCTTCTTCGCGCATGTGGCCACCGTGGCCATCCCGCAAGGCAACTTTGTGAGGCTGCCATGAGCCTGATTGACAGCATACTCGCCGGATTTTCGCTGGTCGGTAATTTTGAATCTTTCTTTGCGCTTTTCATCGGCGTTGCCATTGGCACCATTGCAGGTGCCATCCCGGGCATGTCTGCGACCATGGCCGTCGCACTAACCCTGCCATTCACATTCTCTATGCAGCCGATCATCGCGATCCTACTTCTGCTTGGCGTCTATAAGGGCGGTATTTTTGGTGGCTGTATCCCTGCGATCCTAATCAAAACCCCCGGCACGCCCGCCTCCAGCGCAACGGTGCTGGATGGCTATCCGCTCGCCGAAAAGGGTCAGGCCGGTAAAGCCCTTGGCATGGCGCTTTGGGCCTCTTGCACGGCGGATTTGATCTCCAACCTCTCACTCATCTTGTTTGCGGGTTGGCTCGCCTCTTTCGCGCTCAATTTTGGCCCGCCTGAATTTTTCACACTGATGCTTTTCTCGCTGACGATCATCGCGGGCGTCTCGGGCAAAAGCCTTTTGCGCGGCGCGCTCTCGGCGATGCTAGGGCTGCTTTTGGCAACTATTGGACTCGATCTCATCTACGGCACGAACCGCTTCACGCTGGGCAATCCGAATATGATGGGCGGTCTGAATTTTATCGCCGTTCTTATCGGCCTTTTTGCCATCCCCGAGGTGCTCTCAATAGTTTGGGACCCCAAGCCGCATAAGGGTCAGACCCGTAGCCTCGGCGATAACAGCGTTACATTTTCCGAATATAAAAAGAGCTTCAAATCCATCGTGCGAGGCAGCTTTATCGGAGTTTTCCTCGGTTCAATCCCCGGAATCGGCGCTGCGCCATCCGCCTTCCTGTCCTATAGCGAAGCCCGCCGGAAATCACCCAATCGCGAGAATTTTGGCAAGGGCGAGTTAGAAGGCGTCGCCGCCTCAGAGGCAGGCAACAACGGCGTTGCGGGGGCAACGCTGATCCCTCTGCTCGCGCTTGGTGTGCCAGGGGATGTGATCACCGCGATCATCATCGGTGCCTTTATGGTGCATGGACTGCAACCCGGCCCAATGATGTTCGTTATGAACGTGGATATCATCTATGGGCTTTTTATCGGCTTGATCGTGAGTTCTGTCTTTTTGTTTATTATCGGCTCTGTTGCCATTCGAGGCTTCAAATACGTCGCAGACATTCCGCGCGGCGTTCTATTTCCCGGCGTGCTTATCCTGTGCGTTTACGGCGTGTTCGCGGTGAACAACAATATCTTCGACGTGGGCGTCATGTTTGTCATGGGCTGGGTCGGCTTTGTGATGCTGCGTAATGACATACCCGCCGCGCCCTTCCTGATTGCTTTCATCCTAGGCCCGCTTTTGGAGGATAACTTCCGCCAAGCGATGCTCATGTCCGGTAGTTCCCCCGCGATCCTGTTTCGTGGTCCGATTACATGGTTCTTTTGGGGCCTGATATTTATCACTGTCATCGCGATCATTCGCGCAGGGGTGCAAGCGGCGAAGAATCTGAAAAAAAGACGCTAGAAGGGTGCTGTCAGGCTCTGTTGTCGACGCCGGACTAAATTTACATCAACGGCCGGAGAGAAAGTACATCAGTTGAGGTGCGCTAAGTTTGTCCATAGGCCCGCACGGCGGAGTGCTTTTATATAGCGATGGAGGTGTGCGGGGCTGTGGACAAACCGGTTTTTGGTGTCTGTATTTAGGCTTTGCCGGACTGACGGCTGTGTTTGAGGCGAAAGCTCTCGCCGTTCATTTCCAGAATGTGGACATGGTGGGTTAGCCGATCGAGAAGTGCGCCTGTCAGGCGTTCGGAGCCAAAGGTGCTGGTCCATTCATCGAACGGCAGGTTGGATGTCACGATGGTGGACCCACGCTCGTAGCGCTGTGAGAAGACCTCGAACAGCAGTTCAGCACCAGTTGGCGACAGTGGCACATATCCAAGCTCATCGATGATCAGCAGGCTATATTTGCTCAGTTGCTTCTGCAGACGCAGCAGCCGCTTCTCGTCCCGGGCTTCGAGGAGTTCATGCACCAATGCCGATGCGGTGATGAAGCCGACAGCCAGGCCCTTCTGACAGGCCGCCAGCCCAAGACCGAGGCCAATATGTGTCTTGCCGGTGCCGCTGTTTCCCACTGCGATGATGTTCTCATTGCGAGTGATGTAATCACAGCGGGCCAGTTCCATCACCAACATCTTGTTCAGCGAGGGCATGGCCTTGAAGTCAAAGCTGTCGAGGCTTTTGATGGCCGGAAACTTTGCGGCTTTGATCCGCCGTTCGACCATACGCCGTTCCCTGTCGATCAGTTCCAGTTCAGCGAGGCGCAGAAGATAACGAGAATGATCAATCCCTTCGGTTGAACATTGTCTGGCGACTTTGTCATACTCGCGCAGGAAGGTTGGCAGGCGCAGGGCCTTTAGATGATGGGCCAGCAACAATTGGGGCGTATCAGTCATCACCGATCTCCTGACAACAGCGCCATGTAATCGCCTGGGGATGTGACCGCAACATGGGCCTTGGGTAGGTATGGATAAACCGTCATATCCAGCCGTGGAGGTCGGCGTTCAATCCGGCACAAAACCAGATGTTTCACTGCATCAAAGCCAATGGCGCCGCGTTCAAGGGCGCCCTGCACTCCGGCTTCAACGTCCGCGATCCGGAATGTTTCCAGCAGTCGCAGAACCTGAACGAACTCGCGCTTGCCCTTTTTACCCATGCGGGCCTCCATAAGTCGACGCAGGACAATGAAGGCTTCCGGCAGGTTCCAGTCTGCCAGCGGTGCGGCCTGATCAAGCGCGTTGGTCTTCTGTTCGATCAGCGCCAGATAATGAAGGGGATCAAAGACGTAATCCTCCTTCTCCCAAGACCGCGCGTGACGGGCGATGACCTCAGCCCCGCAGGCAATCACCACCTCATGCACATAGCCCCGCACCAGAACCTCCTGATGACCGTAGGCAGTCGGAACTGAATAATCATTGCTGCGGTAACGCACGAGAGACAGTGAACTCACGCGAACAGATTGCTTGTCGCAGGCGTCGTAGGGAACCGCAGGCAAGGGTTGGAGCCGCTCCGCATCAGCCTCAAACCGCGCGCCAATGGTGCCTTTCTGACCGCGCAGCTTGTCGTTCATCCGCCTGCGGCATTGTTCAGCCAGATGGGCATTGAGATCATCAAAGTTGGCAAACCGGGGCTTGGGCACCATGAAGTTGCGACGTGTATACCCCACCATCCCTTCGACTTTATCTTTGTCTTTTCCCTTGCCCGGGCGGCCAAAGCGATCCTCAAACAGATAATGGGATACAAGTTCTGAGAACACCCGGGTTCGTTTGCGTTTGCCATCCCCTAGAATGCGGGCAACTGCGATCCGTGTATTGTCATAAAGGATCGACGCAGGCACGCCGCCGAAGAACGCAAATGCTGCTACGTGCGCATCACAGAAAGCCTCCGTCGTCTCTGCTGGATACGCCTTCAAAAAGCACGCATCTGAATGCGGCAGATCCATCACCAGAAAGTGGATCTTTTGTTCAACACCACCTATCACGGCAAGCGCTTCACCAAAATCCGCCTGAGCATGACCCGGCGGATGCGTCAGCGGCACAAACATCTCCCGCTGACGCCGCTTGGCAACAAAGATATAGTCCTTCACAATCGTGATGCCACCTTCAAAGTTATGCTCATCACGCAGTCGTTCAAATATCCGTTTCGACGTGTGTCGCTGCTTCTTTGGAACCAGCTTATCTGCCTCAAGGATCTGATCGATAATCCCTGTAAATGCATCCAGCTTCGGGCGGCTCACGCGCTGGCTGCGCCGATATCCGGGAGGAACAGAAAACGCCAGCATCTTGGCAACCGTACGAGGATCAATCCCAAATACTCTTGCCGCCTCCCGTTGGCTTATACCCTCAATTGAAACCGCGTGACGCACACGTCCATACAAACCCACTTGTTTCATCCTCGCCCTCGGTAAATAGAGAGCTTAACACTGATGGAGTTTTACTCCGGCCAACCAGAAAATCCAGCCGCTTCTGTGAGGGATTATTGCACCGGCGTTCTCAGATGACTGAAGATGCGTTTGTAGACACGCGGGTGAAGGAGTTTGCTGACCATATCCAGTGTGATCCTGAGTTAGCCCAAGAGCTGTACTTCAAGCATAAAGTCTCTGAGGCGCTAGATAACGAACAAAAAGCGTCGATGGGTCGAGAATTGAGTACTCTACAGATCGTCAGTAATAACTTGGATAGGGCCGCTAAGGTGTGCAAGGGACTTTCGTTATACGATGATCAGCTTAGAAACGCTCTGAGAATACAGGGCCTGAACCTTCAGAAGCAAATAGAAGACCTCAACAGAACTTTGCAAGAGAGATGATCAGTAACATGGCAGACCCAAAAGAAATCGTTTTTATCTTGATGGCACGCTTATTCACAGCGCACCAGATTTGCAGCTTGCCGCGAACGAGGCACTCAAGTCGATTGGTCGCGCACCACTTGATTTGCCGACGATCATTTCGTTTATCGGGAACGGAGTAGAGGTATTGGTTAAACTCACTCTGAACATGGCGGGTGGTGAGCAACAAACCCTATAGCCGCGTTGATGTGCGGTTCTACGCTATGAACGCCGAAGGCGAGAGCGCGGAGCATCTGGCCACAAACGCTGGAAATGCGTTACTCGTGTTTGAGCGCACGACTTGGATTGGGCAGTAATCCGATTACTTTCGTTCAAGCCGTCACTGCACCCGGATATCAACTTAGTACACTGAATTAACTGGCCGTCAAACAAATGAGGACACGTGTCAAATTGCTGGCATAGCCTAAATTTATGCGCTCAATAATTGACGCCACCGTTTGACATATTCATATTTGCCGACCCTAGAAAAGGGTCAGCCTTAAAGTGTGTTTCTTGCAACGCAAAATTTATAGTGACTGACTAATCAGTATCAAATCTTGTGAGAATTGACGCGGATCGGAGGGCATTTCACCGTCCAAAATACGAGCCTGCTCAACTAAAAGCCTGCATACAGAAATTTGTAATTCACTAGATAGGTTTGGGATTTTTTGAATAAGTTCATGATTGAGGTTTATCTCTAAGATTTTTTTACTGACCTCAAAGTTTGGATTCTGCGCCTTTAAGATGCGTTCCAGGTTGAAATCAAACCCTCCCTCACGTGCTGTTAATCGTACAGGGCTATCAACAAGACTTTTTGTAGCCCGCACGTCCTCAACAACGTTACCTAGGCGCTCTTTCATCAGTGTAGTAATTGTATCTGTTTCATCAGGGCCATCGGTCGTTTCTTCATCATTTTCACCGATTTTTGAGAGGTCGTATTTATCTCTAGAAATAGAGATAAAAGGCTTCTCTTTGAATGCAGCCATTTGTGACATCCAGAAAGCGTCAACGGGATCTGTCATCAAAAGAACATCAAGACCTTTTGGCTTAAATCCTTCGAGATGAGGGCTGGACTGGGCTTGTTTCAAGCTATCGGAAGCTAAATAGTAAATGCTATCCTGGTTTTCGAGCATTTCATCACAATAGTTTTCAAGCGTTATTAATCTTTCGTGTTTAAATGAGTACACACGGACTATTTCTACAATTTTTTCGCGGTTTTCGAAATCTTCATACAGACCTTCTTTTAAAACTTTACCGAATTGGTTCCAAAAAGTATCATAATCGGATTCATTTTTTTTGAGTTTCTTTTTAAGTTCCGACAGAACACGTTTTGTAAGAGCCTTGGATATTTTTTTAACAACAGGACTATTTTGAACCATTTCTCGGCTAACGTTCAAATCTAGGCTCGTCGTATCGAGGACACCCTGCACAAAACGTAACCAAGTAGGGATAATTCCTTGTACGTCTTGGCTAATGAATACTCGGTTGATGTACAAACTGATTTTAGTTTTTCTTTCAGGTTCGAAAAGATCGAAAGGGGCGGATTTTGGAACAAACAAAAGGCTTGTGAAGTCTATCGAACCTTCAGTTTTATTATGGCTTGTGATGAAAGGGTCGTCAAAAGCTGCCGTGCTAGATTTGTAGAATTCAGCATATTCTTCTTCAGAAATTTCTGTAGGTGATCGGGCCCAAATTGCCTGTGCACTGTTAACTTGTTCACACTCACCTTTAACATCCTGTATACTTATCGGCACCATTATATGGTCTGAATATTTTTTAATAAGAGAGCGGATTTTAAATTTGTCTGCGTATTCCTTTGCATCTTTCCTAAGGAATAATTTAATTGAAGTGCCTACAGCAGTAACCGTTTCGGAGTGCGTAATGGTATAGCCCGTTTCTCCGTCACTTTCCCATATTTTTGTTTGTTCTTCATCTGCTTTTCGGGTCGAAACTAAGACTCTATCAGCTACCATAAATGCAGAATAGAAACCCACACCAAATTTGCCAATCAGAGTTTTAGCCGCTTCTTTGGAGTCTGCTGACTGATCAATGCTGTCCAAAAAGGAAGAAGTTCCTGATCGAGCGATTGTGCCAAGTGTTTCTGAAAGGTCTTTCTCGTTAAGACCTATTCCAGTATCTATAATCTCGATTATTTTTTTCTTTTCATCAACAATGACTGTAATTTCATCGGGCGAGGAGTTCAGTATGATTTGGTTGGTCTGGCCAAGAAACTTACGTTTGTGAATTGCATCAGATGCGTTCGATAATAATTCTCTAAGAAATATATCTTTGTCAGAGTAAAGTGAATTGATAACTATATTAAGAATTTTGCCTGTATCAGCTTCGAATTTGTGAGTTTCAGTTGTCATTTATGCCTCCATTGTTAATGGAGCAATTAAGAATTCATTCACATAATGCAAGCACTCTTGATGATTTACCATGGAAAATTTTCAGATTTGATGAGGTGGCCTGCTTAGCTCAAGGTCAATTGAAACTGGCAGGACGCTACTGTCGAACACGACTCTCCAACCGTGGAGCGTCAACTTTTGTGCGCATAAATTTAGGCTATGCCAGAAATCTGATGCTTGTTTTCATTAATTTGACAGCACTGTTTGATATTCCTGAGAATTTACATATTTTTGAATTTCCGTGACTTTTAATTTGCTGATACATTGGAATTTCAGGCCTTGGAGCCAAAATTAACAGGGAATTGAAATCATTTTAACTAGAAATTTTTCTGGCTGCTAGCTCGGTCAGGGTCAGGCAAAGCTTTGTGGCCTTGGCCATGTCCTGCACCGAGATCCATTCAAGCGGGCCGTGAATATTCTGCATACCGGTAAAAACATTTGGTGTAGGGATGCCCATTTCTGTCAATATAGATCCGTCGGTTCCCCCACGGATTGGTACTGATACAGGTTCTATGCCTAGTTTCATGGCGGCCTCGCATGCGAGATCTACTGGCTTCATGTCTGCTTCCAACCAATAGCGCATATTGCGGTATTGTGGACGGATTGCGCAGGTGATTTTTGCTCTGGGCTCAGTTGCCTGAACGGCAAGGCAAATCTGTTGCAATAAATCTCCTTTGGCAGTCAGTGCGTCCCGCTCAAAATCACGCAGGATTAGTTTGATAGTCATTTCAGCTGCGTCGCCGTGCATCTGGGTCGCGTGAATAAACCCTTCGCGCTTGTCAGTGACTTCAGGGGTCATTGTGGCCTGAGGTAAGGTTGCAACAATTTTTGATGCTAGGTGTAGTGCGTTGACCATCTTTCCCTTGGCTAAGCCGGGATGAATGGAGATACCTGTAATATTTATTTCTGCGGCATCGGCCGAAAAGCTTTCATATTCGATCTCACCCACTGCAGCGCCGTCAAACGTAAATGCAAAATCAGCTGCCAGATCATCAGGTAGCGGTTTGGTGACACCGCGGCCAATTTCCTCATCAGGTGTGAAGGCAATACGGATGGGACCATGCGGAATTTCTGGATGGCTTAACAAGTGGCGCGCAGCGGTCATGATTATGGCGATGCCAGCCTTATCATCGGCGCCAAGTAAGGTCGTCCCAGATGCTGTAACAATGTCCTGACCAACCTTTTCCGCTAGATAGGGGTATTCTTCTGGCGACAGTACAAGTCCCGGGGAGTCTGGAAAGGTTATGTCTCCGCCATTATAACCACGTATGACGCGGGGCTTGACGTCGGTAGCATTGAACTGCGGTGCCGTGTCGACATGTGCCAAAAGTCCGACAGTCGGGCCATCAACTGTGCCTGGAATTGTGGCTAGCACAACACCATAGTCTGTTAGGCGTACGTCCTTAGCGCCTATTTCGACGAGTTCGACCTCAAGAAGCCGAAGGATATCAAGTTGAATTTTACTGCTTGGAGACGATGTGGACGCTTCGTCACTTTGGCTATTGATCGCTGCGTATCGTACTAGCCGATCTTCAAGCTCTTGGTCAAACGAGTGTTCCATTGTACCTCCAGAAGTTATCAGACAGTCTCTAACTTATCTCCAAATAACAGAAAAAAAAATTCCAGAAAGCGCAAAGTCAACTCTACTCAGCAGGCTTGCAGTTAGTCTTGCAATTGCTCAATGATGTGATCTGTTTCTGAGCCAAGCTAGAAAAAACCGTTCCTGCATCAAGTCAATTTTGCATGATAGCGCCACAGGGACCAATCGCCAAAGGCCAAACGACTATTAAATGAAGTTTTCTATAAATCAAGAAAGTTTTCAGAAAGAGAGTGTGCATTCAATTGATCATCGTAACATCTGATATTTAGATGTTTGTAATAAAGGATATGAAATGCCCAGAACAGGTCGTCCCGGATTAACCCATCGTGAGAAACGCGAACTTTGGCATCGCTGGAAGGCGGGGCAGACATTGAGTGAGATTGGGCATGCACTCAATAAACATGCGGGTTCCGTGCATGGCGTGCTTGCTGTGACTGGAGGCATTGAGCCACAGCCTCGCAAACGGTCCAGCCATGCTTTACAGCTGCATGAGCGCGAGGAGGTATCACGCGGCCTTGGCCGAGGGTTCAGCTTTCGACGCATTGCCAAACTGATAGGCCGTTCGGCTTCTACGATCAGCCGCGAAGTATCGCGAAATGGCGGTCGGACAGCCTATCGTGCAGTTCAAGCTGATCTGCGCGCATTGACACAAATACTCAGGCCCAAACCTTGCCTGATGTCACAACATCAGGTTTTACGCGATCTTGTCGCCGAAAAACTTACGCTGGAATGGTCCCCCGCCCAAATATCTGGGTGGTTGAGCCGTGAATATGGTACTGATCCTTCTATGCAGATATCCCACGAGACCATTTACAAAAGCCTGTTCATTCAGGCCCGTGGTGTCCTGAAGCGAGAGCTGATCTCGCATCTGCGCAGCAATCGAACCATGCGGCGAGGGAAAATATGGACGACAGCAGGTCAGCCTCGTGGGCAGATCATTGACGCCGTTTCCATCTCTGTACGGCCTGCCGAGGTTGAGGATCGCGCTGTGCCTGGTCACTGGGAAGGCGACTTAATATCTGGCTCTGGCAATACGCATATGGCTACGCTGGTTGAGCGTGCTTCTCGTTTTGTGATGCTGGTGAAGGTTGATGGGAAGGATACAAACAGCGTTGTTGGGGCATTGAAGCGGCGCATCCAGTCCTTGCCTGATGGGTTGATGCGTTCGTTAACCTGGGATCGAGGTACTGAAATGGCGCAGCACAAACAGATTACTCTGGCAACAAAAGTCGATATCTACTTCTGCGACCCGCAAAGCCCGTGGCAACGCGGCATAAATTAAAATACCAACCGCTTGCTGCGCCAATATTTCCCCAAGGAAACCAACCTGTCTGTACATTCTCAAGGCGATCTGGATTCGGTTGCAAATCGCCTGATACTCGCCCTAGAAAAACGCTTGGCTTTAAAACTCCAGCCTATAGATTAGCCGAGATGTTGCGATGATCAATTGAATGCACAAGCATTTTTCTTGAATATGTGAGTTCAGAGGCTACGCTACGCTGTAACGTGTATAGGCTGCTTCAGTAGATTTAGTTTACCTATATATATCTGCTAATTGGGGGTATTTTCCAATGCCAATAAAAAATCGTCTGTCAGAGTTGCATACTGAAATAGTTGGCTGGCGACGTGATATCCATGCACATCCAGAATTGCGTTTTGAAGAACACCGCACGGCTAATTTAGTTGCAGAACAGCTTCGCGAGTTTGGATGTGATGAAGTGGTGACAGAAGTCGGTCGAACGGGTGTCGTTGGGGTAATACGTGGTCATCAGAATACAACAGGCATAACCATTGGGTTTCGAGCGGATATGGACGCGTTGCCATTGCAAGAAATGACAGATCTCCCTCATGCCTCCATCCATCCCGGCAAGATGCACGCCTGTGGCCACGACGGCCACACAGCGATTTTGCTCGGCTCTGCCAAGTATCTAGCTGAGACACGAAATTTTGATGGTACAGTTGTGTTGATTTTTCAGCCTGCAGAAGAGGGTGGAGGTGGCGCTAAGGCCATGATTGCTGATGGCATGATGGACCGTTGGAACATCCAAGAAGTTTATGGTATGCATAATTGGCCAGGCATTCCAGTTGGTCAATTTGCCGTCCGCGAAGGCGCACAGATGGCCGCTGCAGATTTTTTTGAAATTAAAGTAACCGGTAGAGGTGGGCATGCAGCATTACCACATCAGGCGGTTGACACCACTTTGGTTGCTTCCCATGTGGTCGTTGCGGTCCAGTCAATTGTTTCGCGAAATGTTGACCCGCTGAAAGCCTTGGTTGTTTCTATTTGTGGAATGCGCAGTGATAGCGACACATTTAATGTCATTCCCGAGGAGATTATCTTACGTGGAACAGTGAGATATTTTGATCCTTTGGTGCAAACGCAGATTATCAATAGGCTTAAAGTATTAGCAGAAAACACTGCAAACGCCTTTGGTGCGTCGGCCGAGGTGGCCTATATGCCTTGCGTACCCCCAACAATTAACAGCCCAGAGGCTGCAGCACGAGCTGCAGAAGTTGCATTGATAATATCTGGTTCAGTCATTCGTGATCAAGACCCTGTCATGCCAGGTGAAGATTTTGCAGACATGCTGGCAGAAAGGCCAGGTGCGTTTCTGTTCATCGGAAATGGAGATAGTGCCGCGCTTCATAACCCAGCCTATGAATTCAACGATGATGCCATACCAGCTGGATGTAGCTGGTTTGCCGAAATGGCTGAGAGCAGGATGCCAATGGCATGAAAGGACAAATGATGAATTGGGAAGATTGTCTCGACGCCAACCAATCCCAATTTGTGGATGATCTCCTCGAGTTTGTACGTATTCCGTCAGTGTCTGCCTCCAAAAACCATGTCGAGGATGTCGTCACAGCCGGAAATTAGGTTGTTCAAAGACTTATTGCTGCTGGCGTCGAAAACGGTCCGGATGATGGCAACTGAGGGCCACCCTGTCGTTTATGGTGATTGGCTTCATGCCAATCCTAGGAAGCCAACGGTCCTTATCTACGGACATTTCGACGTTCAGCCCGCAGAACCTTATGACCTTTGGCAAACACCACCATTTTTACCGGAAGTGCGGGATGGCGAGGTCTGGGGTCGGGGGGCTTCCGACGACAAGGGGGGCATGTTAATCCCTATTTTGTCTGTTGAAGCATTGCTTAAAACCACAGGTAGCCTACCCGTAAATGTGAAGTTCTTCTTTGAAGGGCAAGAGGAAATAGGCTCTCCACATTTGTCGGCTTTCATTGCAGCCAATGGCCCACTCCTTAAAGCCGATATGATTTTTTCTGCCGATGGAAACCAATGGGCCGAGGATCAGCCCAACCTCATCACCGGCCTCAAGGGTCTTATAGCCGCACAAATTATAGTCACTGGCGCCAAGGCCAACCAGCATTCTGGGCAATAGGGCGGTGGCATCGCCAACCCTATTCAAGGCTTATCTCATATAATTGCGTCGATGAAGGGCGTTGACGGCAAAGTGAAAGTCGCTGGTTTTTATAATGACGTAATTGATCTAACTATCGAGGAACGCACCGCCATAGACCGTGTGCCTTTTGACGAGGCACAATACATTTCCGACCTTGGCATTTCGGACGTTTTTGGTGAAGAAGGCTACAGCACTCGCCAGCGCTTATGGGCGCGGCCCACGTTTGAATTGAACGGGATTTGGGGAGGCTGGCAGGGCAACGGAATAAAGACCGTGTTGCCCGCACAAGCCTTTGCCAAAATCACTTGCCGCCTTGTAGCCAACCAAAAACCGGATTTGATTTTTGCGCGGCTCAGAACCCATATCGAGGCATATTGTCCCAAGCGACTATCGGTCACAGTTGAACGTCTTGCAGGCAGTGCTGACCCTTTCCTCGTTCCCTCGGGTCATAATTCAAGTACGGTTGCAGCCGAGGTTTTAACGGAGGTTTACGGCAAGGCTCCATATATAACCCGCACAGGCGGATCTATCCCAGTAATGGCCATGTTGCTGAATGAACTTGGCGTGCACGCTACCGTCTTCGCCTTCAGGATGAATGACTAAAACTTACATGCACCTAATGAATTTTTCCGTCTTTCAAACTTCAGAATTGGGCAGACGGCATATTGTAAGCTGCTGGAGCGATTGAGCTGAGTGCAATTATAACAAGACCATAAGAAAATTCATGAAACGGCATGGTCAGCACAAAATCATCGTAACGGATGAACTGCGTTCTTACCGGGCCGCGAAGAAGGCCATAGAAAATGTTGATCTTCGGGAAACCGGACGTTGGTTGAATAAAACAGCTGAGAATTCTTACTTACAGTTTCGACAAATAGAAAGGGCAATACTAAGATTTCGACGAACTTAAACCCTGTAGGAATCTGTCTCAGACCATGCCTCAACTCAGAAGCATTTTAATCAGGAACGCCATCTCTACTCACGTATCAATTTCAACCTAAACCATGCCGCTGCTCTTGCAGAGTGGAGTCAATTATTGAGCGCATAGATTTAGTAGGCTGTGCAGCAATCCGACGCGTGTTCTCATTTGTTTGACGACACCATGGCAGCCTTTTACTAGAAATTGATCCGTATACCATCGGACGACTAGGCCCTAGCCTGCCAGCGGCAGGCCAAATACAATCAGGACAGCATAACTTTTCCGATTACATCCACTAACCAGCGGAGGAGCTTCGCCGGGTTTTAGCGGGAAGGCGGAACGGTTAGCATATTTTGGCGAGCAGGAACCACTTTCACCTTCGGGCGTATATCGCGCTGACCGGCATGGGCCATGTGTGACATCCCCGATGGTTTTATCATCTGTGAGCGACCAGGATTGCTTGCCCTCCGCATCTGGCTTTTCGATCGTTAGAAGAGAGATATTTTCCTCCCCGTTGGTCACGTAATACTGCCCCGCTGGAATAGGAAACTCTGGCGCTTTCATGATCAAGCCGTTCTCATCCAGCCACCAATCATCAATATCAAACCGCCAACCCGCAGGTGCAATATTACCCGCTTTTTGCAAAGCCTGGTAAAACCGCAACCACACACCGATCGGGCCTGGGTCAACTTTCCAAAGGCCCCAAGTTTCCGCGCCAGTCCCTGACGTTGCACCTTCAGGAGCCAATGCCGCGATATACTGGGTTTGAATGCGGCGAATTTTTATCTGTGCTGCTAAAGGAGCGGCAATGGATGAAACCAAAAAGCCAAACGCTGACGCGAGCCATTGGCGACGGGTGAAGTTGAAGGTGGGTTTCATGTGCGCCTCGGTCTGATTTCTGCGTTGGAATAAAAATAGCACGGCAGTTGTCCTTGGCAAATAGAGGGGGCAAATTGATGTGTGGTGGGGGGCCGCTTTCGGGGCTCGATTTCCTATATGTCCGTAAATAAATATTTTAAATCAATGGTTTATAGTCAATATTAGCTTATACTCATCTACCTACTCATCAAAGATAAATGTGGTTACTGATATTTAGTCTTAAGGTAGTTTCTAGCCCATGGGGGGTAGGGGCCGAGGGGGGTGGCCACCACCCCCAGCCTATATGTGTTCCGTTTATAGCAACTCCAAAAATTATAAAATTGTAAAAATTAGCCGTATCAAGCCAAACCGCGCTGCTGCTCTCGCCGAGTGGCGCCAATTATTGAGCGCATAGATTTAGGCCGCGCTAGCAATCCGATGCTTGTTCTTTGTCGTTTTATAGCGCCCCAAAGTGGGTGCCGCTGCTTTCATCTATGAACCCACAATAAAGATTGAGTTTACGGATGTGTTTATTCGCCGGCAGTTTTAGTCTGATACGTAGGAAGACCGTCCAATGATTGTCTATACTTTCCGAAAAGTTGCCACGATTCCTAGATCGTTACAATGTTCTCCTTTTGAGTTTTCACCATATATCTCAACATTGTGTAGCAATAGATTTTCAATAACTTTCTTGAGAGCTTCAAATTTTTTAACAAACTCTTTTTCAAACCAATGATTTTTATTGATCGAAAGAGCAAAATAAGCCCCTCCTCTAGACACCGATAGCAAGTTATCGATAGCATTCGGTCCAACATGCCCATGCGTAAACGTCCCCGAGGAAATAACTCCCTGATAAGAGTGGTTTTTCGTCGCTATCGGCTGGGTAATATCAGAAGTAAAAAGATTGCGGTAAATTTTTTTCTTCGATGCTACATATAGCATGGCGTCCGAGAGATCTATCGCATCAATTGGATGTACGCCTAGTTTTGCAAGGGCTTGGCCTGCTAAACCCGTGCCAGCTCCCACGTCGAGAACTGGTCCTGTGCCACCCATGTCTAGAAATATTTGAGCTACTCGATTGGGTAGAACATAATCCAATGCAGACGCGAAATCGTTCTCATAGTCGTTGGCCCAAGCTGCGTAAAGTTCGCGGTTATCTTGTACTGTTTCAAGAGAATAAGCTAAGTTAAGATTGGGTTT
>Ga0208414_1001076_pt1 | contig 22311 bp, 17 predicted proteins | sample AntAceMetag02UKE_FD_184770 | JGI IMG/M metagenome (GOLD analysis project Ga0208414, IMG submission 184770) | Saline lake microbial communities from Ace Lake, Antarctica - Antarctic Ace Lake Metagenome 02UKE (SPAdes) (version 2) | ecosystem: Environmental > Aquatic > Non-marine Saline and... | reverse complement strand
TAGCTTTGTCCGCGACGATCCATTCGACGACCTCGCCCTTATCGAACTCCATGGCCTGCGCGATCGCAGACGGAAAATTGATATACCACTGCTCGCTGCTTTTTCGCTTGATCAGCTGAATTTTCGTCGGAAATCCCATAAGGCAATAGATCTAGTTATATAACTAGTCCATTGCCCAGTCTAAAAGAGACTTTTTCCTTCATTTAAGGCGTCAAATATCTAGTAAAAGGCCAAACTCCAGCGTCCCGCTCTGCGGGACTCCAACCCGGCTACCCATTACGAGCACGGCCTACCCCGTTGCCGCTTCTCGGATGGCACCGAGCACGGCGCACAATGCTTCGACTTCATTCGCCGCAAAGCACGATTCCGGGCCGCCCGCCGCTACGTCGGTAAACGGCGACTCGTAAAGCCGCGTCGGGGAAAGCTCAGGTGATCGACGATAAGGTCAAGAAACTCGACCTGGCTGGCCGAGGCGGAGGAAGTCGAAATTGGAACTCACGACGCGTTAATCCCTTGTTCGGCTTCGCGCAGAATGGCGAGAATTTCATCAAACCGCAGCGGCTCGCCCATGAACATCGGGAGCATCGCCGCGTAGTCGGACCGCAGCTCCGGCCAACGACTCTCCGGCGGCAACAGCCGCAGCGTGCCCGGCACGGCCGTCGCATAGTGCGCCCAACCCGACGCAAAGAACCGCGCCTTGTGCTGCCGCACCCGCGCCAACAATTCGAACTGCGTGCGCGCCGCGTTCGCCGCTGGATGTCGCCACAACGCCGCGAAATCCGCGTAGTGCCGCGCATACCGAGCAGGCTGCGGTTTCGCCGCCAGACGATGAAACTCCGCGTGCAGAATCGTCGCCTTCTCCCAAAACGTGCGCTCGATCTCGAGGGCGACCACCTGCGCCCCGACATCCGCAAACGCATCCGGAGCCAGCTCTGCGATCATCGCCGTAATCAGATGATGCCCCGTCGGCCGTTGATCCGCTAGGGACCCAAATTCCATTTTCACCGAGCGCACGATGTAGGCGAGTTCACCCGCCAACGCACTCGGGTAGTCGAAGTGGATCACCGGGGAGTGGCTGGCCTCCTCCAATTCGTAGCGCAACCACGTGCGACCCGCCGGCGGTGCGCCCAAAAGCTTTCCCGCCTCCGCTTCCAAACGAGGCAGCCACCCCGTTTGCACGCGCGCAGCACAAGCGGCTTCCAATCTCGGTCGCAGCTTCTCGTTCCACTTGTTTTTGGACGACTCCGTCAGCGTCGCCTCGGACCAGCCCAACGACTCCGGACTGATGCCTAAATCGATGTCTTCCGAAAACCGTGCGATCGCCCCAAATACCTTGGACAGCGACGTGCCGCCCTTAAACACCGCCGTATCACTCAGCTCCGGGATGCTAAAAATACGCGCCAGCAACCAGACTACCCAGAAGTCCTTTTCGACGATGACGGCATCCACTTCGGTCCGCTGATTGTAGCGGATGAAAAAATCGGCCCGCTGCTGTTTAGGGAGGGTGGCAAATGTATTCATGACTCTCCTTCGACGGCCAAAGCTCGCAGATGTGCGTGCATCCAAACGGGAGCCAAGGTCAGATCGTCCACCAAACGCCGACGCTCCGGAGCGGGAATGTTCTTTCGCAACCGCCGCAAATGCTCCGGCGTCACGTGCTGCTTACCGAGATTGCGCAGCCCCGCGATCACCAAGCCCACGGTCGAGCTTTCGGGCGCAATCGTCTTCGGCGAAACGTGCCGAAACGTGATGACATGAGGGCCCACCTTGACTGTGCGCGTGCGCCCATCGGTGAGGTAGTCCACCTTGGCCGGCACCTGCTCGCTCAAGCCCAGCACATTCGCCGCTTCGGCATCGATCTTCCGCACCCGCATATGGTCGCGGCGCGCTAGAGCGGCTACCACCGCGTCCTTCGAGGGAATGATGTCCCCCAGATAGGGATCGGACCTCGGCAGATAATACAGCCCGCGCGCCAGTCGCCGCAGCGTGCCTTTGCCCAACAACCAAGCGAGCGCCGCATCTACGGCGGTGCGGGAATCCAGATCGAGAAAATCACCCACGCAAAAAACCGCATCGCTAGCCGCCCGCTCGATCCGACGCTCAATGCGCGAAGGCGTGCTGGAGGATGTTGTCGGTCGAGCCATTATCTATGAAATATGTATTTATTTTTCATAGATAATCAAGTTCGTTTTCCCGAGGTAGAGTGTTACAAAAACGGGGCAATATTTGTAACATTTTAAGAGGAGAGGCCGTCAAAATCCTGGCCTAGGGAAAAACCAAAGAACCGACTTCGGCCTGGACTGCTTCTGCCTGCATAATTTCTGGGCGACCGAAGCGTCTTTTCCCTCATCATGATAGCCTACAATCTACTGGCAATTTTGCGGCAGGTCGCTCTGAACAACCGCAAAGGCTAAACGCTCAAGGCGCTTCGTTCCTGCTGCTTTGCATTGGGCGCGTGGAGCGTTTCGCACCCCAACCTACGGATATTGATGATCTCCCTACCGCGCAAAAAACGCCCATGGATGGACGCCATATTCGAAAATATCTCCAATAACCACTCTCCTTTGGCCACTTTCATTTACGCAAAAATAATCACTCCGCCTCCTCTTCGAACGTTACCGCCACTTTACCGCATTGGCCGCTCGCCATCAGCGCGTATGCCTCAGAGACGGCGCTCAACTCAAAACGATGCGTGATCAAAACATCAGGATGTATACCCCAGCGTGCAATCCGGTCCACCAATTCCTCCATACGCCAAATCGAAGTAACCCAAGAACCAATGATCACCTTGTTACCATGAATAACATCAGGGGACGGGATCAAGTCCATCTCACCTCCTTCACCCACTAGGGCAATGGATCCTCTGTCGCCAACAGAACGCACACACAGCTGTCTGGCCTCATTTCGTCCAGAGCAATCGATCGCCTTTTCAACGCCTTGGCCTTTGGTCATGCACTGAATCTTTTCCAAAGCTTCCGTATCAAAACCCACCACATCTGTCGCCAAACCCAGCTTAACCGCTAGAGCACATCTTGCAGCGTTTGTATCAACCCCTATCAAACGGGATGCTCCCATGGCTTTCGCCAACATCAAAGTCGCCAAACCAACCGGTCCTAGCCCGGTTACCAGCACCCTATCCAAACCGCTCACTGACAATTTAACCAGTGCTTCATAGGCCGTGCCGAACCCACAAGCAACCTGAGCTCCATCGGCGTAGGATAACTCGTCTGGTAGGCGCACCAAATCCCGCTCTTCCACAAGCATAAACGGGGCCATCCCCCCATCGCGCTGCCAACCATAGGCCGCCCGGTGAACACTACTGCAGGAGATCATGTAGCCTCGTCGACAGGAATGACATAAGCCGCAACCAGAGATGTGGTAAACCAAGACCCGGTCTCCCGTCCGAAAACGCTTCACCCCGGGTCCACAACTGATGATCTCCCCCGCCGGTTCATGCCCGGCTACAACATTTTGATATCGTTCTGGTCCCAACCCTAAATGTTGATGATAGATACAACGAATATCCGAACCACAAATCGCCGAATACTTCGTGGCGAGTAATACTTGTCCATGCCCTGGGGTAGGCACAACGAAGGGACGTAATTCCACCGTGCTATTGCCCGGCAGATAGGCTCCAAAATAATTCATGAAAAGAATAAATTTGAAAACTGTAGAATGGGGTAAAACCAGCCGAACTCATCTACCGTAAGAACGGCTGGTAAGCCCCGAGCGTTAGAATCGGGTCTTGGCACCCAACTTGATCCAACGGGGGTCCTGGTGCTCAAAACGACTCACCCGAGTCCGCCGGTCGGCCAGATTGGTCACACTCAGAGTGATCACTAGATCCCGGTTGAACGCCCTCACCTCACGCTCGATGAGTGCGTCGAATTGATGGTACTCCGGCACTATCCATAACCGACGGGCGAATTGCGGATCGATGTTTTCGATCTTCGACTTGTAGGAATAGCCCAGCGCCACCGCCCATTTGTCTGCAAAGCGGTATTTACCCCAAAGGGCGTAACTGTTCTCCGCCGCCAAGGGAATCGGTCGGCCATTGTTCCGCGGTTCGCTCTGGTCGGAAATGATTTCTCCATCAAAAAAGGTGGCGGAAGCTATAATATCAATCTGACGGGTTGGCGAATAATTGAGCTCAAAGTCCACGCCTTTGGAACGCTCAGTGCCCGAAGGGACGTTGGTCAGGATAATGGTCCCGTCCGGAAGATTAATCTGCACAAAACGGGATATATTCGTCCGCTCTAAGTCAAAATAAGACAACGTGCCGGACAGCTTTCCCTCCAAGAAAGACGCCTTGAAACCGAAATCGAATCCTTCCCCCACCTCGGGCGGCAGCGTGTTTCCATCGATGTCCACAGATGCCGTTGGCAGAAAACTCGTGCTGCGGTTCGCGAACACCGTGAAGTCAGTGGTCAGATCGAAGGCGAATCCAAGTTGGTAAGTCGGCTCCCGGGTGTCGGTGGAATCCGTCCGGCTTCGAATCAGGTTATAGATTTCCGCCTTTTCATCACGATACCCGCCCACCAAATGCGCACGGTCGTTGAAGAAGGTGAGCGTGTTAATGGCAAAGAATGCGCCGCTGTCCAGCGCTGTAGAGGTCCTGTTGCCTGGGCGATAACCGCCGGGAGACGGGGTCTTTGGGTCGCCGATGGTGTACGGTGGCAAAGGGGCAAAATTGCGATTTTGATTTTGCAGGGTGTTCTTCGTGATCGATTGCGCCTCATAGCCCGCCACCAGCGAACCCCGGAATTTTTCGAAGCTGTAGCGATAAAGGGCGTCGAGCTTCCAGCCCTCCGACCCCTCATCCCGCTCCTGATAATTAAGCGTCCGGATGTTGTTAAAGTAATAGCTGTTGTTGTTGCGAATCGGATCAACCGATTCGACGTCGCGATTGCGGTTTGAGTAAGCAGCCCGGAGATTGAGGGAGTCGGTCAGCACGACCGAAAGATCGCCCATAAAGACATACTGCTCTTGATCGTTATAGGTATCCGGACCGGCGATTAAACCGATCGCCTCGAGCCCTCTGCCATTGTAGGTGTCATCCAGAATGGTTGCTGCACCAAATGCGTCGGTCACTGACTTAAAAGGTGCGGAACCGGCATTCTTGCCCTTAACATTGATGATCTCGTATTCGAGATTGAGAGAAGCGCGATCGCCCAGTCTTGCGGCGAAACTGGGCATGGCGACAAACCGTTCGCTCTCGAGATAGGGCAGATCCCACTCGTTCGCGGTGTAGCTACTGACCAATCGGTAAGCCATGGCGAGAGCGTTGTCACTGCCGAGAGCCAGCGGACCGCGCAAATCCAGTTCGGTGCGGTAGTAATTATATTGTCCGGCCTTGACGGCAAAAGACCCAGCCGTGCGGCCGTCGAAGCTTGGCCGTCGACTCAAAACATTAAGGACCCCACCGGGGGTGGACTGGCCGTAGACGACGCCGCTGGGCCCCTTGGCTACTTCGAGCCTTTCGATTGTGGTCGCATCGGTGATGTAGCCTTCGTTGCCTTGGCTAAAACCGTTCCGGATCAAAAAAGCCCCGAATCCGCGTGCCGTAAACCGCTCGCCAACGGTGCCAACCTCGCCGGCACTGTTCACGCCTGATGTGTAGCGTGTGAGATCCATAACATTCATCGATCCGGTGTCCTCGATCATATCGCGGGTCAGGACCTGCAGGAAAACGGGGGTTTGCTGGATCGGTAATTTGATGCGCGAAGCACTGACGGAGGAATCGGCTCCATAGCCTCTTTCCGTGGTGGATTCGACTTGAAACTCCGCCAAAGTAACGACGTCGGCTTGCGGCGGGCTAGAGGTAGTGGTTTCAGGGGTAACCTGACCGTGGGTGGCTATCGCCGTGACTAGACCAAGTCCAAGATAAGTCCGAAGGCGGCGGGCGGGGAACTGGAGACTGCGCGGTGCAGTTCTGGGCTGATTATTTGATTTCATGGGGTAAACACGGGGTGGGGACGCAATTTAAAAGCGGCCGAATGGGACGCGACTCGAAGAATTGAGAATGCACCCTTGAATTCAATCGGAGCATTGGGTTACAGTTTACCAATTCAGCTGATCGGCCAGCGGTGCACGGCTGAAGTTGAGTTCTCCGCTCGTTCTCCTGCTGGTGTTTTAAATATGAAGACTGCCCGTGGAGGGCTTCGCCGTATCCGCCGCGCCCCGATTGAATATGTCTAATTCTTCCCGCCCAACCCTCCGAATACTCGCAAAGCAGGCCGGCGTTTCTGCGACTACGGCTTCATTGGCACTACGCGGGAGCACAAAAATCTCGCTGCGGCAGCGGAAGCACGTGCTGGCCGTTGCGGCCGAATTAGGGTACCGACCCGACGCCAAAGTCGCAGAGCTAATGGCCTATTTGCGCACGGGGCCGAAAGATGATACCGGCGAGGTAATCGCATATCTGCGGCAGGTGCCCGGCGAAACAGAGTCAGCCGAAAAGTACGCTTTTCAGGGTTACTTACCCGGCGCAATAAGCCGGGCGGAGGAACTCGGCTACAGAATCGAGTCCTTCACCATCGGTCCAAAATACTTAAACAATACTACGGTTCAGCGGATTCTGACCGCGCGTCAAATCCGCGGGGTCATCGTCGCCCCTGTCTCCAGTCCTGATCTACAACCGCAGCTGGATTGGTCATCCCTCGCCGTCGTGCGCTTGGGTTACACGACCACTCACCCCGATTCGCACCGGGTCGGGGGCAATGCGTACCGGAATATGGCCCGCTGCCTGCAAACCTTGCGCACGATGGGCTATGATCGGATCGGTCTCGCCCTTAGTTCATTTGATAGTGTCCGGGTCGAACATCAATGGCGGGCCGCCTTCGCCGACGATTGGATCCGCTGTACCCCCGCCAACCGGATTCCATTCTGTGATCTCACTGCCGACAATTTCGGGCAGTGGTTGGCGAAAACGAAACCTCAAGTCGTCGTTGCGGTAGATGCAACCGTAAGGAGCCGCATCGAATCACTCGATGTTTCCGTGCCCGATGATATCGCGTTCGTGAAGGTCGGCCTCCAGCCCGAAGAGAAGGGCCTTTGCGGTATGGCAATCGACTTTTTGCGAATTGGTGCCCTGGCTGTAGAGCAACTAATCGGTTGCATCCATCGCAACGAGTTTGGCCTCCCACTAAACCCTCAAACGATTATTATTGAGGGAATCTGGCGCGAGGGAGCCTCCTGCCCACCCCTTCAGAAGACATGGCTCCGCCCGAGGTAAACTGTAATCCCAAAAACCCATCGAGTATCCACCGATCTCGGAGTTGCGTAGGATTCGAATGGCCATCACCCCCCCTGTTCCCCCGCGCCCAAGCCAGCCATTAAAGTCACAAGAGGGCACATTACCACTCCGGCAGAAGGTCGCTTACGGCACCGGTTACTGGTCGGTCATACTCGCCAACAAAGGCGTTGATGAATTCGCGAATCCGGTCTACAATATAATCCTCGGATTAAACCCGGCCTTGGTCGGCGTCGTACTCACCGTGCAACGGGGCTGGGATGCCATCACGGATCCACTGATAGGGCACTGGTCGGATAAAACGAAGAGCCGCTGGGGCCCGCGTCGGCCTTTCATGGCCGTCGGTGCCATCCTCACCGCGATCACGTTCGCTGCCCTCTGGCTCGCGTCGCCCGCTTGGACACCATCCGCGCAATTCACCTACTTTTTGGTGGTTGGCCTGGCGTTCACCCTCGCGTCCACGCTCATGATCGTGCCCTACCACGCGCTGGGCTTCGAGATGACCGACCATCCCGAGGAGCGCACGCAGCTCATGGGCTGGAAGGCCTTGTTTCTGCACTTGGGCGTCATCAGTGCCGGTTGGCTCTTTGCTGTCGCCTCCCTCTCCATCTGGTCCTCTAGCACACAGGGCGTGCTCATGGCGAGCCTCGCCGCCGGCGTCGTCATCGCCATAACCATGCTGATCCCCGCGCTAACGCTGCCCCGACCTGTCGCAAGGGCCCGCCCGCGTACCCGACCGCAAGCGCCTAAGATCGGTTTGATCCCGGGCCTGAAGCAACTCTCCCGCAACCGCCCTTTCGCCATTCTGACGGCCATCACCGGGATAATCTTCTTTTCATTTCAATCAGTCGGGGCCCTTAATATTTACGTGAATGTTTATCACGTGCACGCCGGCGACACCGCCCGGGCAGCCGTGATGCATGGCCTCTGGACCACCGTTTATCATGTCGTGGCCACGGCTTTGATTCCTTTGGTCATCCGCGCGGCGTCTCGCTTCGGAAAAAAACAAACGCTAATCGGTTGCCTAGCGATCGCCCTCGTCGCGAACGCCCTGAAGTGGGTTTGCTACACGCCGGACAACCCATGGTTGATGTTGATCGTCCCGGCGATCCTGGCGCCCGGCTATTCCGCCTTCTGGCTATTGCAGGCTTCGATGATGGGAGACGTCTGCGACTACGATCACTGGGAATCGGGCCAGAGTCGCTCCGGTTTAGTCAGCGCCCTGATCTCTTGGGTGCAGAAGACGACCGGCTCCATCGCGGTGCTGTTATCGGGCTTTCTCCTGGTCTGGATTGGCTTCAACCGCGATCTCGGCGGCGATCAGTCCGACTCAACGTTACTCCACATGCGCCTGCTTTTCATGATCATCCCCGCGGTAGGCATTCTGGTATCGATCGCCTGCGTGTTCCGCTACCCGCTGAACGAAGCCCGGATGGCTGAAATCCGCCGCGATCTGCACGACCAAGAGTAATCCGCCACCTCATCTTAATCAGCTAATGGCCTCTCCTAACGTTATTCTAATCACCGCAGACCAGTGGCCGGGCTATCTCATGGGCTGCGCCGGACATGAGGTCATCCACACCCCCACTTTGGATCTGCTGGCCCAGGCGGGCATCCGCTTTGATCGGGCGCTGAGCGAATGCCCCGTGTGCATTCCGGCCCGCCGGAGCCTGATGACCGGCCTCTCCCCGCGATCTCACGGTACTCGCAGCTATCAGACTGGGATGACCTTGCCACTTGGGCGGCCGACTTTGCCCGATTGTTTTCGCGCCGGCGGCTACCAAACCGGCGCCGTCGGCAAGCTGCACCTCTACCCGATTCGCCAGCGCTACGGCTTTGACGAGGTCATATTGTCGGAAGAGGGCCGAATGGAAGACGGCACGCTTGACGATTACGATATCTATTTGGCTGATCGAGGCTTCCCCGGACAGCACTATACCCATGGGCTTGGTTCGAACAGCTACGAATCCCGCGCTTGGCACCTCCCGGAAGACCTCCACGCAACCAATTGGGCCACGAAAAACATGGTGCGCATGATCCAGCGGCGCGATCCAACCAAACCCGGCTTTTGGCATCTGTCCTACATTCACCCGCATCCCCCGCTCGCGGCACTCGCCACCTACCTAGAACTCTACCGCGACGCCGAAATCGACCTTCCATTCGTCGGCGATTGGGTGGATGAGGCCGCCGGCCTCAACCCGCGAGCCACTCGCGAGGCCCGCCGCGCCTTCTACGCCCTTTGCACCCACATCGATCACCAAATCCGGCTGGTCATTGCGGTGCTGCGCCAAGAGGGCATCCTCGAGAACACTATCATCGCCTTCTCGTCCGATCACGGTGAAATGCTCGGCAACCACGGTCGCTGGGGGAAACGCAGCATGCTTGCCCCCTCCGCATCAGTGCCGCTGATCCTCGCCGGGGGCAGCGAACGCATTCAACTCGCTCAGAACCGCGTCGACCACCAGCTCGTGCTCTGGCAAGATCTCATGCCCACACTCCTCGATCTTGCCGAACTGCCTATTCCTTCCGGCTTGGACGGACGGTCCATCTTTCGCGACGCTCCCCGCCATCACGCCTACTGCGAATACGGGGAAGAAAGTAACGCGACGCGGATGATTTTGTGCGAGCGCCTGAAACTTATTTATGAACCGGCCCGCAATCGGTTCCTCCTCTTCGACGTCGTTTCCGATCCGAAGGAGATGAAGAACCTCGCCGCCGATTCCTCCCACGCTGCCGCCCTCCACCGCCTCCAAAACCTACTCCGCGACGAACTTTACGGGCCAGACTTGCAATGGCTCGACGGCGAAGGGTGGAAAGGGGCGTCTGCTAGCGCCCCGCACCACGTGCCTGAAAACGCTCTCCATCTGGGCAATCAACGCAGCTACCTGTTCCCTCCGCCGGAAGCAACCCGACGAGACAGCTGATCCGCCCCTCCCCTTAGCCTAAATCGCCCGATGCCCCTCCAACTTCGCCCATTCGCCCTGCGGTTTTTGATTCTTTTCGCGCTCAGCGCCCCCCTCGGCTCAAAGGTTGGGATTGCCGCCGCTACCAGCTTTCCCGACCGGCCGAATTTCCTGATGATCATCGCCGAAGATATGGGCCCATGGCTCGGCGCCTACGGGGAAAACGCCGTGCACACGCCCAATCTCGATGCGCTTGCGGCGCAAGGCATCCGCTTCACCCGCGCTTGGGCGAGCGGTGCCGCTTGCTCTCCGTCTCGCTCCAGTCTCTTCACCGGCCTATGGTCACCCTCCCTCGGTACTGAAACGCATCGCGAACCCCGCCCCATTCCAGCTTGGACCGTCTGGAGCCAATACCTTCGCGCTGCGGATTACTACACGACCAATAATGCCAAGACCGATTACAACGCGGACCAACTCCAGCCCGGTTGGTGGGATGAATCCAGCGTCACCGCCCACTACCGCAACCGTGCACCCGGTCAGCCTTTCTTCCACGTTTACAGCAGCCTCATGCAGACCCATATGAGTTTCCTGCTCGATCACGCCCTCGACCAACGCCGCCACCGCACCGTTTCAAGCAACGCCGTGGATCTCCCCACTTCGCTACCAGACGACACCACGCTGCGCGATGATCGGGCCTGGCACCTGCACGGCGTGAACTTGATGGACGGTGAGGTCGGCCGAATTCTCGCCGAACTCGACCGCGCTGGCGTTGCGGACAACACTATTGTGATCTTCTGCTCGGATCACGGCGGCGTGCTGCCCAACGCCAAAGGCTACGCCAACCGGGCCGGATTTCACATCCCACTGATAATCTCGATCCCGCCGCGCCTCGCCCACCTCGCCCCCACTCTTCCAGACCCAGGCAACGCGTATGATGGCTTGGTTAGCCTCATGGATCTGCCGCGAACCATCTTCAGTCTGGCCAACATTTCCCCGCCGCCACACCTCCAAGGACGGGCCTTGGCCGGCCCCCACGCCGCCCCTGCCAATGCCCCTTTCCAATTCGCGTATCGCGGCATCAACGGCGGCCGCTGGGATGTCGTGCGGAGTGTGCGCCGCGGGAACATGATGTATACCCGCAACTATCTCCCGTTCCGTGCCGCCGGCCTACGTCAAAACTACCATATGCGCATGCCCGGCCAGCAAACCTATGAACAGCGCTGGCTGGCGCAGGAAACCGATCCGATTCAATCTGCTTTTTGGGAGCCGCGTCGCGCCGAGGAGCTTCACGATCTATCAATCGATCCCGACCAACTCCAAAACCTCGCCAGCGACCCACGCTACGCCACCGAACTACAGGACTTGCGCGCCCTGCTAGACGAACACCTCGAAGCCATCGCCGACCTCGGCTTTGTGCCAAACTCTCTTCGCCACCCAGCTCCCTTCCCCACTTTTTACGATCGTATGAGCGCCAACTCCACCCTCGCAGCCGCCATCCGTAGCGCCGCTCGGCAAGCCAGCATCATCCCCATGGCCAACTCCGCCCTGTTGGAAGATGCCGCCGGCCATGCCGACGCCAGCGTGCGCTATTGGGCCGCCGTCGGTCTCGCCCGTCTCGCCTACGCCGGCGAACTGGCGAGCGACAATGCGAGTCTCGCTCGCCTCCTTCTCGATCCGAGCGAGGAAGTACAGATCATGGCCGCCGAGGCCGTCACAGCTGCCGGCCAACCCGGCCGCGGCGTACCGCTCCTGCTCGGGGCCATCACCGCCAATCGCCCCGTCTCCCGTGAAGCATTGTCCGCCATCGAAACTCTAGGGGCCCGCGCCGCCGCGGCCGGCCCAACCCTGATGGAGCTACTCCCCTCTCGCCCCGACGACTTCTACCTGAGATCGGCACTAATCACGTTGGGACAGATACCCTATCATGAATTAATTTCGCTCGAACCAAGCTCAAATAGCGTGGGCCGATCCAGCGGAACCAAAGCCAAATAGTTCGGAAGGGATTGCTAGGAGTGCCGGGGCGAAACCGAGTAATTTTATATCTTAGGATACACGAAATCGTTCATCAACTTATTGGAATAGAACGGATTTGCTCGGTCGGTCGAATTTCTGAGGGTCTAAAATGAGATCGGTCAAAATCCATCCGTAAAAGGTCAATCCAAACCGTCGCCTCGACACCGTTAATATCAGCACTCCGCGCGTAAGCCACCCGGATCAAATCGCCAGATGCTAACGATCGTCAATCGTCGCTATGATCAATAGCTCTCCGTCTGCAGAAACACTCCCGCCGCGTGCCATTCCTTAATGCCTAAATCGTTATCGCACTTCGCTGTTCCCCAAAAGCCAAAATCCGTCAATGCATCCTAACCCGCCACACCTGCACGGCCGGCCGCCGCCTATAGAATGGCAATCCGCTGCCATTATCGTCGTTCGGCGTATATTTTATTAATCGGTTTTATAAATTATTTTATAAATAGTTAATCCCTTGCGGGACCGGGCGAGTGGCTCTCCACAGTAAATCAACCGCCGCACGCGGCTTGTTCTTTTTCCCCGAAAACCAGCTTTCAATACTTTCTCAGCCTTCGGATCATGCCGTCAAATCGCTACCTCGCTCCATCCGCAGACACCCGACCTACGCTACTCTGCTTCGGCGACTCGATCACCGCCAATGGTCTCTGGTTCGCCGCCCCCGAAACCGCTGGCCATTGTCGACTGATCAACGTCGGACGCGCTGGCCGCACGACCGCCGATATCCACACGGAGCTACCACCAGTCCTCGACGCCCACGCAGAGGCCCAGGGTATTCTGTTTCTTCTTGGCCTTGAAGATCTCCTCACCGGCGATCCGCGCTCTGGCGGTAACAAGATCTCCCTCTGCCTAGCCCACCTTAAGCATGGTCTCGATCTCGCCCTCGCTCGCTTTGCGAGCAACTCCATCTTTCTCGTCGCCCCGGGCAACGTCGCTACCACCAGCCTCGACTATGGCGATCTCAACAACCGCTACCAAATTACCCCAACACTTCTTTCCCAGTTATCCACCGGCATGGAGCAACTTGCCCGCTCCGCCGGTGTGTGCTTTTTCAGCCTCGGCAACCTGCTTATCCCCGACCACTTCTCCGACGGCCTAAAACCCAACGCTGCAGGCAACGCCCTGATCTCTCAGTCGGTGGGCACTGCCCTCTATGGCCGCCCCGGGCTCACCGCGAGCGCAGCCCTGCCCACCCTCTACGTCGTAGGTGATAGCATCTCCATCGACTACCACGACGCACTCACTCGCGCGTGCGCCGGCAGCTTCCAATATACCCGCAAAGGCAACCTGGAAATCGCCCGCAAAGACCTCGATAATCCGCAGGGAGCCAACGGCGGCGACTCCGCCGCCGTGCTCGAGCACTTACGCGAAATTTTGGGAAAACCCTCTGACCTTCCCTCAACGCTCGCCGTAAATTGCGGCCTCCACGACATCAAAACCGATCCCTCCACCGGCACTCGTCAAGTCCCGCTCGATTGCTACCGCGCAAATCTTACTGCCTTAACCCATCTCGTGCACGATTCCGGCCGCCGCCTCATATGGATTACCTCTACCCCGCTCGACGAGCAACGCCACAACTTCCGCTCCGATTTCCACCGTTTTGAGCGTGACCTCAACGCCTACAACGCGGCCGCCCTCGAAATCATGCGCACCCACGCCGTTCCCGTGATCGACCTCCACACGTTCACCGCCGCGCTCAGCGGGCCGCTTTACCGCGACCACGTGCACTTCCTCCCCGAAGTAAGCCAACGCCAAGCCGTCTTCATCCGAGCCAGCCTCAAAACTCTATCTTGGTAGGCCAATCTAAGTCTGCACCCCATCACACCAACAGCCACACCGCTCAAATCGGCCGCGACGCATAATCGCGCATTTCCTTCACGTCTTTCGGATCATCAAAACGAGGGACGCCATCAACTTCCACGACTACGAACCCCGATCCGGCCTGAAACATCTTGCATCCTTTGTGTCGCGGACCCGCTGCACGGACAACGAAGCGCCCGTGCTGCGAACGACTCGACGGATTCTTGCGGTGGACCGCCAAGTTCACGGCCACGCGCTTTGCTTGACGGCTCAGGAAAGCGGGATCGGGTGATTACACCCTGGGTTACTTTTTGTGCATTCTTTAGCCATGTGATGCAGAGCTACTGCGCCTCTCGAAAAACCGAGAACCGGTTGCAGGCGAAACGCTCGACGCGCAGGCGGACGGTTCCCTCGACCAGCACGGCGGCCTATTGCAGGGTCCGGGGTAAAAGCCCCGTGAGAACGGACTCGCCCGGCACCTCATGGGAATGGGAGAGACGATGGTGGCCGGCGGGGTTTTGCGGCGGGGGAATGATCAAGCGGTGCCAACTTAAGGAGGCAGAGGTAGCAATGCGATTGCATGGTTGCCGAATAAGCCCCTGAGACGGCGGCTCTGGGGCAAAACTCAATTGCCGGAACCGCGGGACCGAACACTATGTCGTTACGTCGCCCCGCAATTGACCGTCCGCGTGATCCGGCACCACGTGGCCACGCTCGGCTTTCCTACTGTACGGATTTCGCTCGCACCTAAACTCTGATTCGGTGCCTCCGTGGACCGGTCGCAGCGAAACTCGCGTGGTAGAACGATGGCCCAACGTCGACCAGTTGCTCAATGGACCGGGCCTTTGTTCGTGAATGTGACCATGTCGACGAGCAGTCTCAGTTCAGAGGCACCCACCACGGGACATTTGCCGACTAAGGCACGCCAAGGGTGCAAGTCCCGTATCCGCTCACGGGTTGAGCCTGTTTTTGCACTAATTAAAAAATCTCCCAGCGGATTTCATCAGCGCAATATCGGCATGGTACGCGACGCTAATGCCTTCGGGTTAACCAGCCTCTTGCGCAACGTCGTCGGTTCGGCCAAATCCGAAATCTGACCCGCGCCGCAACCAGATATCCGACCTGCGTCCGATCGCAGACTCTTCCGCGAAGCAAAAATCTAGGCCACCAACTTGGAGGCTCGGAGCCCACATAAAAAATGCTAGTCGAGTAACACCCTGGCTTAAGGCTATCGGATTACACGCTAACCGATCTTGGTCTGCCCTTGATGGACGGTGTCGGCCCAAGTGGAATCGGCTGATGATTTTTTTATATTTGAGCGAGCGCCGACCCAAGATTCAACGCAGTCGTTTTGGGCTGCATAGAGATCGGCGATGACGGCTTCGGCGGTGGCTAGAGAGTTAACGATCGGATCCACCGCAAAAGCGCGGACCAGAAGCTCGCGGTCCTGTTTGACGAAGGCTTCGACCGTGAGTTCATGCGTGTCGAGGATGCGCATTTGCAGCGCGCGCAGGCCTAGAGGCATATTCCCCACGGGGAGCGGATGAGCGCCGTTGGCGTCGCAGACGCACTCCAATTCCAATAGCGCGTCGGGCGGCAAATTGGGCACGGCGCCTCCGTTTATCACGTTTACAAAGAGGTGGCGGCCGCTACCGTTCCAGATGGCTTGGATCAAGTCCGTGGCGTGGTCCGAGGTCGTTTTTTCGAGAAAGTTCTCGATGGGTTGGACGCCGGTGTCGTAGTCGCGCAACTCCGTCCACATCTCATCAGTGATACCTTGGCGATCCTCGTGCTCGAACAGTTTGAGAGGTGGGATAATTTCTTCGGCGACATGGGCGCCCTGGCCCTGAAAATACGGTAGGTATTCCTTGGTATGCGCGGTGCAGACAGGCAGCGCGCTAAACAAATCGCCCAAGCGGGCGGAGATGCGTTTGTTGTACAGGCCCTTTGCGGGAAAGTCGTCAGGTTCGTCGCGTCCGAGGTCGCGGAGCGCGGTCGTGATGACAGGCAACACATCTTCACCGCGGTAGGTGGCCTCTAGGCAAAAGGTGAAGTGGTTGACCCCTGCGATGCGCATGGAAAAGTGGGCCCGGTCAGCCGGGTCGAGCCCAATCAATTTCATGTAGTTTTCATGCAGATACGGCAAGTGCAGGCTGTCGCAGAGAGCGAGATTGCGCGTTCGCGTGTGGCGGCGCAGATAAATGCCAATGACACTGCTAGGATTGATGTAGTTGATCAACCACGCTCGGGGGCACGTCAGCTCGACCGCTTGGGCAATTTCGCGAACGAGGGGGAGTTCCCGGAGAGCGCGAAACACGCCGCCGGGCCCGATGGTGTCACCGGAACACATGCGGATGCCATGGCGCGCGCTGATCGCGCAGTCCACCCCGCGGAAGTGGGCGTTCTGCCGGGAGAAACTCAGGATCACGAAGTCGGCACCGGGGAGCGCTTCGCGGAAATCCGGGCTGGCGCTGATCTCGAACGTGGCGCCGGTGGCGGCTCGCGCGCGTTCGGCGAGTGACTGCATGAGCCGGAGATGTTCAAGATCGGTGTCAACGAGGGCAAGATGCCCCTCGGTTAGACCGGGCAGGCGGTTCATGGCCCAAACCAGTTTGCGACCAAAAAAGAGACTGCCGGCACCGATGATGACGATTTTGGGAGAAGCCATAGTGGGCCGAGATTGTGCGGCGGAAGCGGAGCTTGCGGTCCATAATTTTGACGTATATTCCTGCACAAATGAAGCAGCTCGATCGGGCAGCAAAGAAGGAATCACGCCGGCTGGTTTACCGGATTTCTGGGGGAGGCAGCCCGGAGCCGGGTCTGCCCTTGGCCGTGCGGTCGACGGGATATTACCAACTTCCCGCTGGTTGGCAGGAAAATTCTCAGGCCAAGTTTTTTTTGGAACTTTTCTGGGTGATACGAGGAAGCGGCACCCATGGGACAGGCTGCCAGTCTTGGGATGTAAAGGCCGGCGATATCTTCATATATGATGCGGGTGAGGAACATCATCTCAAAGCGGGTGAAGGAGGCTGGGATTATCGTTTTTTTACCCTTGATTCGTCGGGGGCGGGGACCGTGCGCGATCTTTTTGGACTTGCCCGGCGGCAGGTAGCAGGAGCCTGCCCGGTGGCCCTCTTTGAGCGTCTGGCGGAGCTGTTGGAATCGCCTACGGTCAAGTCTCACCGGGAGGCGTCGGTTGTCGCTTATGCCATTCTGGAGGCCGCCGGTCGGCGAACGGCAGGACACAATCCAAGGGAGGCGGGGGTGGCGGCGCGGGCGCGGGCAATCATTGACCGGAAGTTTACCAAGGCGGGATTTGGGATGGAAACCCTCGCAGGAACCCTTTCGGTGCATCGCACCACGCTTCGGCGGGTGTTTCTCGGCGCTTACGGAATCTGTCCCAGCACTTACCTCGCGCGCCGTCGCCTGCAGCAGGCGTTGTCCATGTTGCGGACAACGACGCTGCCGGTAGCGGATGTGGCGGCGGCGGCCGGGTTTACTAGCGCGGAGTATCTGGCACGATTGGTGCGGGCGCACACAGGTGCAACGCCCTCGCAGTTCCGCCGCGTGGAAGACATACAGGTGGGGAGTTTGCGCAGCGGGCGCGGTTGACGGGCGCGGTTGTGGTGATCGCGAGAAAGGCCCTTCAAGCAATCGGCCTACCAATAACTCTGTCGCTCATTATACCTCAAACAAATGGAACGTAGTCTCGAACTCCCGCCATTCTCCCGCTCGCGCTTTTCGTTTATCGATCAAATAGAGCCAAAACGCCAGGAGGGAAACAACGACCACGGCCCCTCCCAAAAACTGGACGTACTTAACGGGAAACAGCCGCCACACGGCGCAGCCGGAATCGTCCGCGACCCCGCCAGTGGCCAGCCCCCCCCCCCGCCGCCGAACTTGCCGCCGTCCCCCTCCGGCATCACCTTCACCACACATCGCTGGCCTTTTTAATCCGCCCCGATGAAGCAGTTCAATTTAACGGCCACCTCGGGCCGCTCAATCCGTTCTTCAAAATCGTTAATGTGGACAAATAAACGCCCCTTTCTCCGCGAAATATAACCGACCCCTCGCCCTCCGCCCATTCCACAACTCTGCCCCGTAGCCGCGGATTCGCCGATGAGGCTTTAGGCTCCAAGGTCACGTTCTTGGGATTGTAACTCGCCTGCGCCTTAGAGCGCACCGGTAAGGTGAAGAACGACATCATCGTGACCATCAATAGATCAAGGGCGACGGAGGTCAGCAGATTGATTGCCGCGACATGCACCCAAAAGATCAATATCTGTGAATACCGCGTAGAACGCATCCGGGCTAACGTGCCTCGGCAAATACGAAGAAATGATCACCATTAACCAAATCGGTGCCACCCAACCAAACCGCACCCAACGCGCGACCTTCACATATTCCGGAAACTCCGGACCGGTGTAAATCAGTTCCGCTATCCTCAGCCCTGCCACCAAAAAAGGGCCAACACCATGGTGTTTCGCACCCGAAAAACTCCGCCGGATCGCGATTGATGCCCGCGCGGTGAAGCTCGATCCCGCCGCGCCGCCGTTGGAAATTCCGCCCGCTTTTCAGCAGCTCGATCCACTCGCTTATGCCCAATTCAGCCACACGTTTGAGTTGCTCGATGACGCCAATCGCGAGGCGTCATTCCATCCCGCGAAGATCTACGTGATCACGCTCACGGCGTTGTTGTATCATGATTTTGAATTCGAACCGATGAGGGTATTAACCACTAACTTCGGCCGCGACACCGTTGCTGCCATCGCGAGCGCAATTCTGGGTGCCTACTGCGGCGCACACAATCTCCCGGCCTAAATGTGCCAACAGGTCCTCTCCGTAAGTCGCGAAAAACCGGACATCGACCTGGAGCGACTCGCCGCGCAAATGACCGCGTGGGGTTAAGACGTGGACCGCTAAGACGGACGGTTAGGGTTTAGCGCCGCCAGCCAGCAACCGCCCAGACGCTATTTTTGACAGCAGGTAACGAAGCGAACAAAGGTCTGACGCACGGTGAACTCCACCGCTGGTAGAATTCGGATTTTCAAAACACCGACTGCACAGAAATCACGGATTTACTACCCCGCAGGATCTAAATTCTTGATTTCTGGTCTGTGTCTATCCGTTCATCCGTGGTTAAAACCAACCTGCCTAATCTCAGTGGCCTGAATCAGTTGCGAGGCGGCCGCTGGGGGTCGTCCCTCCCCCAGCGTAAACCTCCTCGCCATTATCCTCCCATGGTCATGCCGGCTCGGCGGGCTGAATAATTTTTGACTGGCGATATGCTGCGCCTCCTAGTCGGTGGGCATATGGAAATCTCCTTTCAGATTGGCGTCGATGGTGGTGGGACCAAGACGGAGTTGGTGCTGCTCGACTCCGCCGGGGAGATCGTGGCCCAGCATCTCGCGCCGGGCTGCAATCCCAGCGTGGTCGAGCCGGAACAGGCGCGGGCAGTCATCCTCGATGCGCTCGGTCAGATCTGTCGTGAACCGGTGGAGCGGACGCATCTTTACATGGCCGGCTCGCCGGGGTTTTGGCGGGACTTCGCCGCCAACTTAAAGGACTTCGGCGAAGTGCGGTCCTTCCCGGATTCGCTCCCGGTGCTGGAACTGGCGACCCACGGCGCACCGGGCCTGGTGCTACACGGCGGCACGGGATCGTTTGTCGCCGCGCGCGATCCCGACGGCGAGACGCACTACGCCGGAGGCCTCGGCTGGCGATTCGGTGATCCCGGCAGCGGCTACGATCTCGGTCAGCGGGCTATCGCGCAAGGCCTGTGGGAGCTCCAAGGCTGGACCAAGCCGACCCGCATTGGTCAGCTCATTAAGGACCATGGCGAAAGTATCAGTATCTTCGATCCCGCCGCCCTTGCCCGCTACTTTTACCAAAATCCGGCGCCCAACAAAGTGGTGGCATCGCTGGCCCCCGGGGTGTTGCATCTCGCCACCGAGGGCGATGAAACCGCTTATGCGATGGTGCGCGACTCGGCCCTACCGCTCCTGGAATTGGCCACCCAAGTCGCGACCAAGCTGTTTCCGCATACCTCGCTCAATGAAATTCTCGTTGGGCTCACCGGCCCCATCATGACCCATCCCATCGTGATCGAACTCCTGCTCCCCCGCACCGCCCTGCCGCTCAGGCCGATCCAAGAAGCTCCCATCCACGGCGTGCGGCAGCTGCTGCTCCGCCGCAAAGTCTGACGATCGGTCGATGAACGCCACGGTGTCTCCTCCCCTCCTCGCGGTCGCCGATTGGCGCGCGCAACAGCAGGCCCACGCAGCGCAAGCAGACGCGTTGATGGGCGACCACCGCGAACGCGCGGCCCGCGGCCAGCCGCATCCGGTAGAGGATTTTCTATTCAGCTACTATTCCCTGCGCGCCGGCCACCTCCGCCGCTGGCACTCCGGACCCGATGTGGTCTTGGCCGGCGAGGAGGCCCGTGAATTTCTGCGCTGGCCGGAGTATCAACAATCTGATGACGGGGTGCAACTCGCGCTGGCTCAGATTCCGCCAAAACGCCGGGAGTTCGCGGGCTGGTTGGCTACCTATCTGGCCGCGACGGCCGGTCGACCCGCCTTCTTTGGCTGTTTTGGGTGGCACGAGTGGGCGATGGTTTATCGGCAATCGGCCGAAGAAATTCGGCATAACGCACATCCGCTGAGATTCCCGCCCGATGAGCTGGCGAAGATCGTCGAACAGGGTTCTGGGTGCTGTACCCATTTTGATGCTTTTCGGTTTTTTACCCCGCCGGCTCGACCGCTGAACCGATTGCAACCGACCCGCGAGACGACGATCAAACTTGAGCAACCGGGCTGCCTGCACGCCAACATGGATCTCTACAAGTGGGCCTATAAACTCAACCCCGCTACCCCCGGCGAGCTGCTGCTCGCTTGCTTCGCGTTGGCGCGGGACATTCGTAAAATCGACATGCGCGCGAGCCCTTACGACCTGAGCGAGCTCGGCTACGCGCCCATCAAGATCGAAACCGAGGAAGGCCGGTCGGAGTACGAAAAATACCAACGGGAGTTCGCCCGGCGCGGGGACCCGCTGCGCGAGAGACTACGGCAGCTGGCAGAGCGGGTTGGGGCCGCGTAAGGGGTGTCGCGATGCGAGATGCGGGAGTGCAGGGTGAAGTGTCGGGCGTAAAGCCCGACCCACCCGGCAGACTGCGAGCTGGTCCGACGCCCGGTTCACCCGGGCGCATCCCTGAGACCACGTTTTCGCCGAGCTCAAACGCGGCTACCCGCTGAACCTGTCGAGACAAGGCGTAGCCGGTTCATCTGATCTGTCGCTCGCCCGGTCGGCTGGGCGCTGGTCGTCGTCAAGCAACGCCCCCACCTAACGAGACGCGGAGTTTGCGGCGGGGGCGGCGTAGTTGCCAGGCGGCGAGGCCAAAGCCCATCAGAATCGCGCCGTAGCTGGAGGGCTCGGGGACCGTGATCTCGTTGCTGCCGAAGTCGGAGGTAAGCCAGATCGTGTCCGTGGGACTGAAACCCGTGAAGGTGATTTGAGCGGTGTTGCCATCGCGTTCGTCGATGGTGACTCCCCCAAATCCACCGTCGAAGGATCCGGTGGTCCAGAGGTCTTGGAATGATAACCAGTTGTTCACCGTGATGGTCACACCCGGGGATATCTCGAGAGCGCCCAAGTTGAACTCGGTCGCAATGCCTGAGCCGAAATCGATCACGGTGTCGCCGGTGACGCGCAGGGTGCCGAAGTCGATTTGGGAACCATCGCCCGATAACGCCAAGGTCGTGCCCGCGGTCAGTTCGAGCGTGCCGCCAAAGTCGTAGTTGCTGGTGATGTTCAGCGTGTTGCCGGCCGTGAGGATCATCTCTCCCGTTGAGCTGGCTCCCGTGCCGCCGGAGATGGTGCCGCCGTTCATCGTGATGATGCCGTCGATTTCTAGGTCACCGGTGAAGCCGCCGATCGGCGCACCAAATACGAGGCCGCCCCCGATTTTGTCGATGGTCAGGTCGCCGCCGGAATCAATCTGGAGCGTGCCCGAACCCACGAAGTCGTCGATGACGTCGGTCTGCGAGCCGACATTGAACGTGCCGGCGGTGCCGACTCGGATATCCATGGCATCGGCGAGAATGTTGCTCGATCCGAGCGTGAACGTGCCCGCTTCGATGTTCACGTAGGAGATTGTGTTGGGGCTGGTCTGCACCGTGAGGTTACCCGCGCCGGTTTTGTTCAGCGTGCTCAGCGTGTTGCTCCCCGAAAAGGTCGTGTCGCCGATCGATTCGACGTTCAAGGTCTGGCCCGAGCCGACGATGTTGCCGCTGATCGCGAGGGTCGAACCGGTGTTGGTTTGAATCTCGG
>Ga0208414_1001074_pt1 | contig 22336 bp, 19 predicted proteins | sample AntAceMetag02UKE_FD_184770 | JGI IMG/M metagenome (GOLD analysis project Ga0208414, IMG submission 184770) | Saline lake microbial communities from Ace Lake, Antarctica - Antarctic Ace Lake Metagenome 02UKE (SPAdes) (version 2) | ecosystem: Environmental > Aquatic > Non-marine Saline and... | reverse complement strand
CAAAATCTGACCGCTGGTGGGGGCATGGAACTTTGTGATCAAGTTAAAGCACGTGCTTTTACCCGCCCCATTGGGGCCGATGATGGCGTGAATGGTGTGGCGTTTGACTTTTAAATTGACATCGTTGACTGCCGTGAAGCCGAGAAAATTCTTCGTCAGTCCGCGTGTTTCGATAACGTGTTCTGTTGCATGTTCCATAAGTTATATTTATAGCCGATGCAGACGACTAAAAAACAAACGACGGCTACGGACTTTCCCTTAGAGACAAAGGGCATTGTCTACTGACCGTTGCCCGTGCTCAATTAAGTGGGCGCGCCCGAGTCCAGGCAACAGAACCATATCGGCATAGAGCAGGGCGGCGCTTTTTTTGCTTTTTGCAAAGGTTGGTTCAATGGTGGTTGCGGGCTGATCACACGCCAAAGCGCTGCGAGCCATCATCCAGCCACCCGTCACGTCACCGGCCATCATGAGCAACGGCACGGACCCAAAAAAAACCGCCGACAAATCAGATGAATCAGATGAATTCTGCGTGAGTAACCAATCCACGGTGCGCTTTAAGGTGTTGATGCCCTCAGCCAACTGAGCACCCAAGCGTTGCAAATCGGGATCGGTGTGCTCGGTTAGGGTTCGACTGGTTTGCGTCATGTCTTCGCACAGGTCAGCGAAGGCTTTGCCTTGATCGCGCAAGATCTTACGACCGACAAAATCGTTGGCTTGAATAGCGGTTGTGCCCTCGTAAATTGTGGTGATGCGCGCGTCACGTAAGTGTTGCGCCGCGCCGGTTTCCTCCACATAACCCATGCCGCCATGAACTTGTATGCCCATCGAGGCGATATCAATGGATTGTTCTGTGCACCATCCTTTCACCACGGGGATCAACAAGTCGGCTCGGGCTTGTGCGTGCGCAGCAACGTTTGGGTCGGGATGGCGAGCGGCAATGTCTAGCTGCGCAGCGGCCTCATAGGTCAACGCACGCATCGCCTGTGTGCGGCATTGCATGCTTGAGAGCAGGCGCCGCACATCCGGGTGGTAAGCAATGGGCGCCGGCGCTGGCCCCTCGATCAAGGTTTTGCCTTGTACGCGGTCGTAGGCATACCAAATGGCTTGCTGAAGAGCCCGCTCAGAAATGGAAACCCCCTGTAAACCGACCTGTAATCGTGCATGGTTCATCATGGTGAACATGTAAGACAAGCCTTCGTGAGGTTGCCCTACCAAGTAACCGATCGCGCCGCGAGACTCGCCGTAGCTCATGACCGCTGTGGGGCTGCCATGGATGCCAAGCTTGTGTTCAAGCGATAAGCATTTGAGGTCATTGCGTTCGCCTAGGCTGCCATCCGTGTTGATCAAAAATTTAGGCACAATGAAAAGTGAAATACCTTTGACGCCTTTGGGCGCATCAGGCAAGCGCCCAAGCACCAGGTGGATGATGTTTTCTGTGAGATCGTGCTCGCCATAGGTGATGTAGATTTTTATGCCAGAGAGCAGGAAGTGCTCACCTTCAGGCGTGGCCTTGGTGGTCACCGCGGCCAAATCAGAGCCGGCCTGTGGTTCGGTCAGATTCATGGTGCCGGCCCATTGGCCGCTGATCATTTTTGGTAAAAACAGGGCTTGCTGGCTGTCGCTGCCGTGGTGCTCGATGGCGTGTATGGCACCGGCGGTCAGCATCGGACATAGGGCAAATGACATGTTGGCGCTGTGCCACATTTCGTTGGTGGCGGTGGCGAGAAGCTCGGGCAACCCTTGGCCCTCAAACTGAGGGTTGCCCGATAGGCTGTTCCAACCGGCTTCGGCGTATTGCGTATAGCCTTCTTTAAAGCCCGCGCTAGTCGTGACGTTGTGCTCACGATCAAGCCTGGGGGGATGCTGGTCGCCTGTTGAATTCAAAGGCGAGATCACCCCGTGGGCGAACTTACTGGCCTCTTCGAGCACGGCGTCAATCACATCGTCGGTGCACTCGTCATAGCCAGGCAAGCCCGTCACCGTCTCTAGATCGACCACGTGCTTGATTAAAAAAGCCATGTCTTTGGTGGGCGCTTGATAGTCGATGGCCATGCTTGCCTCGCGGTGGTTTAGAGTTGTTTAGTGTTGTTTAGTGTTGTCTAAGGGTATCTAGGCGTTAGCGCCACTTCGGCTCACGCTTCTCGATGAAAGCTTGCACGCCCTCAAGGGCGGATTCGTCCATCATATTGCAAGCCATGGTTTGGCCCGCCAACTCGTAAGCGCGCGCCATATTGGCTTCGACTTGTTCGTAAAAAAGCCGCTTACCGAGCTGCACGGCGGGCGCGGGCTTGGCGACGATCTTGGCCGCCAAAGCGAGCGTGGCTTCTTCGAGCAGGTCGCCGGGGACAACATCATTGATCAACCCCCATGCCTTGGCTTGTTGCGCATCAATGAACTCGCCCGTCAACAGCATGTACATGGCTTGTTTGCGTGGCAAGTTGCGGCTGAGCGCGACTGAGGGCGTCGAACAAAACAGCCCGAGGTTGATGCCAGAGACAGCGAATCGAGCCTCCCGAGCGGCCACGGCCAAGTCACACATGGCGACCAATTGGCAGCCGGCGGCAGTGGCCACGCCCTGCACTTGGGCAATCACGGGTTGGGGCAGGTGTTGGATCGCCAACATCAAGTCGCTGCATTGAGCAAACAGCCACTGGTAATAGTCAAGGCTGGGCTCGGCGCGCATTTCCTTTAAATCGTGACCGGCGCAATAGGCTCGACCCTGTGCCGCCAAAATCACGACTTTGATGTTTTTATCAGTCGACACTTTCTGAAGGCTTTGTTTGAGCGTGGCGAGCATTTCCTCAGACAACGCATTGAAGGCCAAGGGACGATTCAGGGTGATGGTTGCCACCCCTTCCTGGGGTTGAGTAATCGAGACAGGACTTTCCATGATGAAGGGTCTCCAGTAAGCGGTTTGATGATCAGGTGGCGTAAAGGCGCGTCAAGTGGCGTCAAGTGGCTTCAAGTTCCGCTGGCTTGCTTACGCAGCTCAAACTTTTGTATCTTGCCGGTTGACGTTTTTGGGACATCACCAAAGACAACGGTTTTGGGCACCTTGAAATTTGCCAAGTGATTCTTACAAAACGCGATGATTTCATCCTCCGTGACCAAGGCGCCTGCCTTTAGTTCTAAAAAGGCACAAGGGACCTCGCCCCACTTCAAGTCGGGCTTGGCAACCACCGCGGCGGCCAAGACGGCGGGATGGCGATACAACACATCCTCGACTTCGATGGACGAGATATTTTCTCCGCCGGAAATAATGATGTCTTTGCTTCGATCTTTGATTTTGACATACCCATCTGGGTATTGAACGGCCAAATCTCCTGAGTGAAACCAGCCAGCATCAAAAGCCGCGTGGGTCGCTTTGGGGTTCTTTAAGTAACCCTTCATGGTGATGTTGCCGCGAAACATGATCTCGCCCATGGTTTCGCCATCCCAAGGCACCGGCGCCATGGTCTCTGGGTCCATGACCTGAACATCGGCTTGTAGGTGATAGCGTACCCCTTGTCTGGCGTTTAGTCGGGCTCGCTCCGAAATATCGAGGCCATCCCATTGCTCGTGCTTGACACAGACGGCTGCCGGCCCATAAACCTCGGTCAGTCCATAGACGTGGGTGAGTTCGAACCCCATGGTTTCCATGCCCTCGATCATGGCCGCTGGTGGGGCGGCGCCGGCCACCATGGCTTTCACGCCGGGTGGCAAACCGGTTTTAAGGTCATCGGATGCATTCACAAGCAGGCTGTGCACGATCGGGGCAGCACAATAATGCGTCACGCCATGTGTACGCATCAAATCAAAGATGGCTTGGGCGTCAATTTTTCTGAGACAGACATTGACGCCAGCCCGAGCCGCCACGGTCCAAGGAAAGCACCAGCCGTTGCAGTGAAACATGGGTAACGTCCAAAGATAGACAGGATGTTTGGCCATATCCCACTCCAAGATATTGGAGATGGCGTTCATGGCCGCGCCGCGGTGGCTATACACCACCCCTTTGGGGTCGCCAGTGGTGCCCGAGGTGTAGTTCAAACAGATGGACTGCCATTCGTCTTCAGGCAACACCACTTCAAAGGCGGCATCGCCCTTTGCCACCAATGATTCGTAGGTGTGTGGTGTGAGAGTCATGTCAGGGGCGACAAAGTCTTCATCGAGCGCTTCAAAAACCAGTGGCTCGCGGCCATGCGTAATTTTTAGGATGGACAGGGCTTCTGTCATGGCAGGGGCGAACTCACTGTCAAAGATAACGGCCTTGGCTTGGCCGTGACTCAGCATAAACGCCACGCTCGCGGCGTCAAGTCGGGTATTTAAGCTGTTGAGCACCGCGCCAGACATCGGCACCCCAAAATGGGCTTCAACCATGGGCGGGGTATTGGGCAGCATGACGGCAACCGTATCGCCGTTTTGAATGCCTTGACGTTGTAGGGCACTCGCTAATTGTCGGCAACGAACGAGTGTTTGCGACCATGTTTGTCGGTGGCGGCCGTGCACGATAGCTGTTTTCTCGGGAAACACCAACGCGGCGCGCGCCAAGAATGAAATGGGTGAGAGCGCCACGTGATTGGCTGGCGTTTGATCCAAGCCACTGACATACATGTGATCGGCAGGCAACCTGGCAATCGTGTTAACAGACGACATCGTGAAATCTCCAAATAAGCATTCTTTTTAGAAATGTACACGCTTCGCCCGATTTTGTTAAAGCAGGTGTGGTGGCGAGTGCCGTTTTTTCATGAGTAGCGGTCTGGCACGACCATCTTTGGGGGCACGGGGTGGCGGTGATAATCGGGGTTGTGGACCCGAGCCGGTAAGACAACCTTAGGGGGCTGAACCTCCTGATAGGGGATTTGCTCGAGCAAGTGTGTCATGCAGTTTAAGCGCGCTCTTTTCTTGTCATTGCCCTCGACAACCCACCAAGTTGCCTCTGCAATATTGCTGCGTTCAAGCATGGTCTCTTTGGCCACGGTGTAGTCTTCCCAAAGACGGCGTGACTCCAAGTCCATCGGGCTTAATTTCCACTGTTTAAGGGGGTCTTTGATACGCATGGTGAAGCGCGTGTGTTGCTCTTGATCCGTGATGGAGAACCAATACTTGATCAAGATGATGCCAGATCGGACCAGCATTTTTTCAAATTCGGGCACCGTTCGAAAAAAATCTTCATACTCTTCGTCAGAGCAAAACCCCATCACCCTCTCTACCCCCGCTCTGTTGTACCAGCTACGGTCGAATAAGACGATTTCCCCGCCCGCTGGCAGATGTGAGATGTAGCGCTGGAAGTACCACTGCGTCTTTTCTCGCTCGCTAGGAGCAGGTAGAGCGGCTACGCGACAAATGCGCGGATTTAATCGCTGGGTGATGCGTTTGATGGCGCCGCCTTTGCCAGCCGCGTCTCGTCCTTCAAACAGCACCACCACCTTGAGCTTTTGATGGACAACCCAGTCTTGAAGCTTGACCAGCTCGCCTTGCAAGCGAAAGAGCTCTTTAAAGTACAAGCGCCTATCCATACCTGCGGCGGTCTGGCCGCCTTGCTCTGGCACGGTCCGTAACCATCCATCCAGTCTGTCGTCATCGAGCTCCATCTCGAGTTCCTCGTCGAAGCTGTCCATCAAGTCAGCTTGCGCTCTGTCACGAAATCCAGCATTTGGGGTCATGGGTGTCACCGAAAGAAAATCAACAATATTAAGCAATAATTTTATTTCAAACACGTGACAGTAAGGTGACAGCGCTCGGTCACTGCCGTGATAATGTAGCGTGTCGTGTAGTGACGTGTAGTGACGTTTAGCAACGTGTCATGACGCGTAGTGTTGTCCCGTACGTGACCCAACAGGATCAATATGCCTCTTAATCAACGCCCCGATGTGATGCGCTACGTGCTCTCTGTGGCCGTCGTGGCGCTGCTGCTAGCCTTGTCTGGTTGGGTGCTTTTGCCGTTCATGGCCGCTGGCGTGTGGTCGGTTTTGATTGTGGTGGCGACCTGGCCACTGTTGCTGAAACTGCAAAAACTGTTTGGGGGCAGACGTCTGCCGGCGGTGGCGGTCATGACCGTTGCGATTTTGTTGTTATTGGCGTTCCCGTTGTCCCTGTTGGTGTCAGCCACGATAGAACACAGTGACACGTTGATGGCGCTCGGCAAGCAGTTGTCCATTGGCGGCGTCCCGAGTGCCCCCCTTTGGTTAAACGACATTCCATGGGTGGGTGAGTGGTTGACCCAGGCCTGGAACGGGCTTGCCTCTGGTGGGGCTGAGGCCATCGCCGAACAATATCTTGTTCCCCACCTGAGCGGTGCGGGACAGTGGTTACTCGGTCAAGTCACCGGCGTTGGCAGCGTGCTTGTCGATTTTTTGCTGATGACCTTGCTGTCGGCTTTGATGTACGCCCAAGGCGAACAACTCGCCACCATGGCCAAACAGCTCGGGCAGCGATTGGGCGGTCAGCGCGGCGAGTCAGCCATTGTGCTCACGGGCCAAGCGATCCGCAGCGTGGCCCTCGGGGTGGGTGTAACCGCCGTGGTGCAAACCTTGCTGGGCACCATTGGTCTGGCGCTTGCAGGGATTCCTTATCCGATTTTGCTTGGCGCGCTGATGCTATTTTTGTGTGTGGCGCAGATTGGACCGTCACCGGTGCTGGTGCCCGCAGTCATCTGGATGTTTTGGGCGGGCGAGGATTTGGGGTGGGCAATATTCTTAGCCATTTGGAGCTTGCTGGTGATCACCATGGACAATGTCATGCGCCCTTGGCTGATTCGACGTGGTGCCGATCTGCCTCTGATGTTGATTCTTATCGGGGTGATTGGCGGCTTGCTGACGTTTGGCCTGGTCGGTATTTTCATTGGACCGGTGGTGCTTGCCGTCACCTACACATTGATGATGGCTTGGCTCAACGAGTCCTTGGCGCAGCAACCGATTGACTCATCGGCCGCGTCACATGAGAAAGAGGGTGGCGAGTCCCAAAAATAGAAAAAAGCCGAGGGAGTCGGTGGCAAACGTCAACAAGACAGATGAGCCTAAAGCCGGGTCCTTGCCGAATCGTGAGCGCACCATGGGCACCAACACCCCGACCATGGCGCCCACCAACATATTGCCGATCATGGCGGCCATCATCACCAGTGCGATGGGTATGGACTGAGAGATCCACCAAGCAAATCCACCGGCCACCACACTGCCCAACAATGAGACCAAAAACGTCACCAAGAGCTCACGTTTGATCAGTTGCCAGGCGTTCTGTGCAGTGACTCGTCCGACCGCAAGCGCTCGAATGATCAATGTCATGGTTTGGTTGCCGGAGTTGCCTCCCAGCCCAGCCACAATCGACATCAAAAACGCCAACACAACGATATTTCGGACGGTGTCTTCAAACTGAGAGGCCACAAACGCGGCGATGCCGGCGGTCACTAAATTGAGCATCAACCAAGGCGAGCGATTGCGAATAGCCCTCGCGACAGGCGCAAAAATATCCTCTTCTTGCATACCCGCGCGTGACAGGGCTTGTTCATCTGAGTCTTCGCGGATCACGTCGACCACGTCGGCAATGGTGACCCGCCCGATCAACCGACCCCTATCGTCAATGACGGGGGCGGAGACCAAGTCGTAGCGCTCAAAAGCACCGGCCGCTTCAGCGTCATCGTCTAGCGGGTTTAACGTGAGGTAATCGGTGCTCATCACCTCGCGAACGGTCTCGTCGGGATCGTTAACGAGTAGGGCCGAAAGCGTCAACACGCCCAGCAGTTTGTCGATTCGATCAACCACAAAAATTTGATCGGTATGGTCAGGCAGTTCAGGTTGCCGGCGCAAGTAACGCAACACCACTTCGAGGGTGACGTCGTCGCGCACGCGCACCATTTCGAAATCCATGATGCCGCCAACGCTATCTTCTGGATAACCCATCGCTTCGATGAGCTGTGCACGTTCTTTGAGCGTGAGTCCTTTTTGCACTTCGGCCACCACATCGGGTGGTAGGTTGGCGATGAGGTCAGCGATCTCATCGGCCTCCATGTTTTCTGTGGCGGCTAAGAGGTCTGCCCGATCCATGGTTTCGATCAGCGATTGGCGGACCCAGTCGGCCACCTCGAGCAACACATCCGCATCGAACTCGGCGCGCACCAATTGCCAGATTAATTGCCGATCATCTTTTGGCAGCGACTCTAAGATAAACGCGATATCAGCCGGGTGCAGTTCATTAACGAGCACGCGCAGCTCGTTTTCGTGTTGCCGCTGCAGCAGCCCTTCGACCAGTGGGGCTCGATCATCATCGTGCTGCTGGCGACTGACGATATGTTCGACCAGCGCATGGCGGCGCAACTGCTCTTGTACCCTTGCCAACGCCAATTGAGCGTCCTCAGGATCAAGACGCCGAAAGGCCTTTTTTTCGCTATCAGTGACTTCGACCATCAGGAATCCGTTTTTGATGTATGCATCACAAAGACCAGATCACCCTTGTGAGTAAACCCATGCGAGCGAGCTACTTTGCTGACTGATTTTGCTCAAACCATTGCTCAACGAGCTTGACCCAATAAGTCGCCCCGATGGGTAACAAATCATCGTTGAAGTCGTAGGAGCCGTTGTGCAGTAGACACGGTCCGAGCCCGTGGCCTTCCATGCGATGGTCACCATCACCATTGCCTAGCCACACGTAGCACCCAGGGACCTGTTGCAACATGAACGCAAAGTCCTCAGCGCCCATGGTAGGTACCACTTTATCATTGACCTTTTCAGGACCCACCAACTGCTTCATAACATCTACGCAAAAGGCTGTTTCTTGCTCGCTGTTAACTGTCGGCGGATAGTTGCGTTTGAAGGCGAGCGAGCCTTCACAGCCCATGGCGGCGGCACTGTGAGTCACAATGGATAGCATTCGTTGTTCAATCAGCTCGAGTGTCTGGTCGGTGAATGTTCTGACAGTGCCTTTGAGCGTGGCGTTGCTTGGGATGACGTTCATGGCGCTACCGGCATGTATCTGGGTCACGCTCAGCACGCCGCCCTCAAGTGGGTGGCGGTTGCGGCTGATGATTGTCTGAAGCGCTTGTGCAATATTGGCGGCAGCCATGATGGGGTCATGGCCCAAGTGAGGCATGCCGGCGTGCGCGCCTTTGCCTTCAATCTCAATCACGAATTCATTGCTTGAGGCCATAATGGGACCGGTGGTGACACCGAAATGGCCAAGTGGCAAACCTGGCCAATTGTGCATCCCAAAGACCGCTTGCATGGGAAACTTCGTGAACAAACCGTCCTCTATCATTCGGCGAGCGCCGGCAGCCCCTTCTTCGGCCGGCTGAAAGATAAGGTAGACCGTGCCGGCAAAGTGACGGTTTTCAGCCAAATAATGGCCTGCGTTAAGCAACATGGCTGTGTGCCCATCATGCCCGCAGCCATGCATCTTGCCAGGGTACTGGCTGGCGTGTGCAAAGGTATTGATCTCTTGCAAGGGCAGGGCGTCCATATCAGCGCGAAGACCGATGGCGCCGGTGCCGGGCGACAAGCCGTGGATGATGCCAACCACACCAGTGCCGCCTAAGCCACGGTCGATTTCAATGCCCCATTGAGTCAGTTGCTCGGCCACACGGTCGGCTGTTCTCAATTCGTCATAGGCCAATTCGGGATGAGCGTGTATGTCGCGCCGAAAGGCTGTGATTTCGTCTTGCCACTGGAGGAATGGTTCCAATAGTTTCATAGGATTTGCTCGCCGATCGTCAATTGACCTTTATTATCAGGGCAAAAGAGATGGAAAGACAGGGGCAACCCACTAAAACCGGAGGGGAAATTGTTATCTATCGACCGCTATTCATCGCTCGTTGACCTTCTGGATCAAGCTTTGGTGTCTCATGCCGACCGCGTGGCATGTGTCAGCATGGGCCACTCAATGACATACCGGGAGCTAGAGCAGCACTCCCGGCACTGGGCGGCTTGGCTCCAATCTTTGGATCTGCCGCCCAAGTCTCGGGTCGCCCTCATGCTCCCCAATGTATCGGCAAGCCTGGTTTGCTTGCTTGGTACGCTGCGCGCGGGTCAGGTGGTGGTCAATGTCAATCCGCTTTACACCGCACGGGAGCTGAGTGGTCAGTTAAAGGACTGCGGTGCCGAGGTGATCGTGGTGTTTGAGGCTTTTGCGCATGTCTTGCAACAAATAGAACAGACCGCCCAACCGAAACATATCGTGGTGGTCTCGGTCGGTGCTTTGCAACCAGCCGCCAAGGGCTGGTTGATTAATATGGTGGCCAAACACATCAAAAAACGGGTGCCGGCATGGCATTTACCCCGGGCCGTGGCGCTCAAGCAAGCCCTGTCGGTGGGACGTGTCTCAACCTTCAACCCCCCCAAACTGCTACCGGAAGACACCGCTATCTTGCAATACACGGGTGGCACGACGGGTGAGCCTCGGGGGGCGATGCTCAGTCATCGAAATCTGGTGGCCAATATCTTGCAAATCGAGCAGGTTGCCGAACCGGCGTTGGGTGACTTGTTGCCGCGCCCCGTGAGTATGCTCACGGCCTTGCCGCTCTACCATGTGTTTGCCATGACGGTTTGCGCTTTTTATGCCTTGCATAAGGGGATGCGTATCGTTTTGGTGATCAACCCGCGTGACTTACCAGCGTTGACCGCGCTCTGGAAAAAGGAATCGCCACATATTTTCCCCGCCGTGAACACGTTGTTTGCCGCCTTGTTACGGCATGAGCCCTTTCGCCAACTCGACTTTTCAGGGCTGCGCATTGCGCTTGGCGGTGGCATGGCGGTGCACCCCTTGGTTGCCGCCAAATGGCAAACGTTGACGGGCAAGACCATTATTGAGGGCTACGGCATGTCTGAGACCGCCCCGGTGATTTGCGCCAATCCGAGTGACGCCAGTACGTTTTCGGCAACCGTTGGCTTGCCGTTGCCAGACACGTCGATACTTATCCTTGATGATGAACAGTGCCCCGTGCCGGATGGCGAAGTGGGTGAGATTGCGGTCAAGGGGCCGCAAGTCATGCAAGGCTATTGGCAGGCCCCAGAGGCAACCAAAGACTGTTTGACCGCACAGGGTTACTTGCTCACGGGCGATATGGGATTGCGTGATGAGCAGGGCCACATCAAAATCGTTGACCGTAAAAAAGACATGGTTGTTGTCTCAGGGTTTAATGTCTATCCCGCTGAGATCGACGCGGTCTTCGCTTCTCACCCGGACGTGTTGGATTGTGCCGCGGTCGGGGTTTCTGATGACACGACTGGACAAGCGGTGCGCTTGTTTGTGGTGGCCGCCAATGCGCAGATCACGCAACAAGCGTTGCTTGACTGGTGCAAGGACAAATTAACCGGTTACAAACGACCCAAGACCATCGTATTCGTGGATACCTTGCCAAAGAACCCAGTCGGCAAGACCTTACGGCGACTCTTGGCTTGAGGGTTGTCGGGCTGAAGTCGCTTGAAGGCGGCTGATAAAGGATGATTAGGACCGATTAATGCCGATTAACGCCGATTAAGCACCGTTGCCAAATGCGGTTGGACCAAGGCCAAGAACTCATCTTTGAGTTGTGGAGCGATTGCCAGCACCCGGCCAGCATGCGGCCAGCTCGCTTCAATATCGTAGGGGTCATTTACCCAGGCGCCGGCTTCGCGGGCGATGACTGTGCCAGCGGCGACATCCCAGGGCTGAATGCCTTGCTCCCAGTAGCCGTTGACCCGACCGCAAGCGACCCACGCCAAGTCCAGCGCCGCCGATCCTTGGCGGCGAACGCCTCGTGTTTGCAACAGAACGGCCTTCAAGGCATCCAAGTACGCATCCAAATAAGAGAAGTCACGCATCGGAATGCCAATCGCCACAAGTGCATCGGCCAAGCGATCAATGCCTGCCACTTGGAGCCGATGTCCGTTACACCAGGCCCCAACACCGTGCATGGCAGTGAATATTTCCTCTCGGTTAGGGTCATAGATCACACCTAAGATAGGCGTGTCGACGGCGAGTATTTGCCCCATGGCATCTGTCGCACCGGCTTGTGCCACCAGCCCGATAGAGACAGCGTAATGCTCAAAACCATGCAGGTAGTTCGTGGTGCCATCAAGTGGATCTATGTACCAAGTGAGCTGCGCGCCGGGTGTGCCGCCCGATTCCTCACCGATTAGACCAATGTGAGGTGTTTTCTCCTTCAGGATAGCCATCACCATCTGTTCTGACTCGCGGTCGGCTTGTGAGACGAGATCGTTGCGACCTTTGTGGTCAATCACAAGCGCGCCTGGTGTGGCGCGATGCTGCTGCAAGATGGCTGCGCCCGCGTGGGCTGCGCGAACGGCAGTCTCAAGATAATCGGATAATGGCAACATGAGGGCTCACTAGAAACACGATAAAGATGATAAGGATGATAAGGATGAAACGGTGACTTTGTTATACACGGTCAGTATTTCACAAAGCCGTCAGGTATGTGAGCGTTAAACCGATGAATAGTGAAAGGTGAAGGGTGAAAGGTGAAGGGCGATGTGGTCTAGCTTTGAGCAGTGGTTGAAAAGTGATTCGGTAGAAAGCGGTCGCGCCGTGATCTGCCTTGATATCGTGGGCGATGGCGCGGCCGCGTTGAGTCGCCTGCACGCCATGCTTAAGGCAGTGCCTCATGGGTCGAGCGCGTCAAGGTCTACGGATTGGCACTGGGTTTGGGTCACTGACGCGGCGAGCTTGCCGACAGAACCACCAGACGGCTTGCCAGTCACGCCAGGGCAATGGCCATTGCCTTTACCTGGCATTCACCGGTGCTGGTTCAACCACCTGTCGCATCGGGTGAGTTTGACGATTGTGATTGGTGATCGAGACGCAATGATGAGTGAGTTGGTCCTGACGGCCGACTGGGTGATGGTTGATAGTCGCAGCCCCCTACCTGATTTGTCGGCGGTCTGTGATGCGCAGACGCAGGTGTGGCAACTGAGGGATTCGCAGATTCACCACGTGCCCGTTGCACAGCAGCCAGGCCCGGTCGCCCCGTCGGGGGCGCCCCTAAGTATGCCCGACGAGGCCTGGCGCTTGGTGTGCAGACGGGCCCCTGGCGCTCAAGCGCGGCACGCGATTGTGGTGGGTGCTGGCATCAGTGGCTTGACCACTGCGGCGGTTCTGGGGCTTCGGGGATGGTCAGTTACTGTGTTGGATCCGCAACCGCCCGGGTCGGGTAATCGCCACGGGACGCATTTAGCGGCTGCGTTAACACCGGTTATATCCAGCGATGACAACGAGCGATCGCAACTATCGCGAGCGGGCGCCATCGCAGCCGACCGGTTTTGGGGGCAATTGCCGTCAGTTATTGGTCATCGTTGCGGTGCGTTGCAACTACAAAAGCCAGCAGACCAACGTCGGGCGCCGGATTTGCAAGCCGTTAGTGAAGCCTTTGATATGCCGGCCTGGGCGCACTGGGTTGATGCCGCACAAGCAAGCGAGCAGGCTGGGCTGGCGCTCAATCGCGGTGGTTTGTGGTTGCCCGGTGCTTGGTTAATACAAGTGGCGTCGTTATTAAATGTTTTGGCGGCGATGCCGGGGGTCACCGTGGTAGCGGCGCGAGCCGAGCGTGTCCTTAAGCAAGGCGGTGTTTGGCAGGTATTGGATGAGGCGTCGGGTTTGCTGGCTCAGGCACCTACCCTGGTGCTGGCCAACGCCAGTGATAGTTATCGTTTGCTTAGTGGTTCTGATTTGCTGCTTGCCACCTTGGCGACTACGCCCTCCCGTATCACCGGCCTGCATCAACTGTCAGGTGAGGTGACTTGTTTGCCGGCGCAATCGCTTGGCGGTGGACCGGCCTGTATCGTTGGTGGCGATGGGTATGTCTTGCCAGCCGTGAATGGCTGGTGTGTTTCGGGCGGTACGTATGTGCGTGGACAGACACAAGCCAACTGTACGCCAGAGGGGGTGTTGACGAACATTGAACGGGCCAGTCAGCTCCTCAATATGCCAGCGCTCACGGCCAAACTCCAAGGCCGAGCCTGGCCGGGCTGGGCAGGCTTTAGAGCGGTGTTGCCCGGCCGCTTGCCCGCGATAGGTCCGGCTGGGGGCAGGGCGCTGGAGGGGCTCTGGCTATTCACGGGCGGGGCTTCCCGCGGCTTGACATGGTCAGTGCTCGGGGCGGAATTGATTGCTGATGCGCTCGACGGCGTGCCGTTGGGCTTAAAAAAATCCTTAATAAGTCAGGTTTTTCCTGGCCCATGACTGTTTTTTTGTGAGATATTGTGTCTTATATCAGTGTCAAGGACGATTTAATTTCTGTGCAGAGTTTATAAAACTGATTAAATCCGTCAAAATAGAGGTTTTAGCCGGTTAACTACACCCAAACTACATGAATCTTGAATCACTCAAACTCGTCGAGAGCGCCCCTTCCAAAGTGATTTTTGATGCCGGATCGGGCTATCAACTCGTCATTGAGCCGCATGCGCCAGGCACCTATCGACTCCGTTTTGGCACCGAGCAGGCAGTGGCGACTGACATACCAACGAGCGGACGGGCTAAGTTACGTGCGGAGATGTTAATTGCGCGTCCCGAAGCCATCGTTGAAATTGAAATCGCCTCATTAACAAATCGTCGAGGCTGGCGCTTGGCTGTGGGTGAAACGGCTTTAGTCATCCATCAAGCACCCTTCGGCTTGTCGCTCGTGCGCGGTGAGGAGGTGTTGATCTCGCTTGCCGAAGACGCGATCGGCCACGATGATGAGCATTGGTCGTTTGGCTTTTCTTTAAAGCCAAACGAGTCGGTCTACGGCCTAGGGCAAACGTTTACTGATTTGAACCGACGCGGCGAATACATTGTGTCTGATGATCCCGCGCACTTAGCGCTGCCGCTGGCTTGGAGCCCTTCCGGATGGGGTATTTACGTCAACACCATGGGTCGCGTGGATCACGATGTTGGCTGCGAGGACGAAGATGTCTATGAGATTCACGCCCAAGCGCAAACCCTAGATCTGTTTTTGTTGGCGGGCGACCCTGGCGATATGCTCAATCAATACACCGCGTTGACCGGTCGTGCCGGTCAACCGTCGCTGTGGTCGTTGGGTTGTTGGCTGAAGCAGCCGCCAGATTGCTCTTTGACCGAGCTCATGGAAAAAGTGCAAAACTTGCGTGCGATGGGGATTGGCCTCGATACGGTGATGTTACGTGCGCCAATGGCTTGGCGATTTCAAGATGCCAAATTAGGTATCGAGTGGGATAGCAGCCGTTTTCCAGACCCCAAGCAGGTGCTTGAGTTGTTTGCTAATCGATCAATTCACGTGTGCTTGTCAACACTGCCCGCCATAGAAAAAGACACCATTGCCTTTGAAGAACTCGAGGATCGCGGCTGGTTGCTGGCGCACGATAGCGGCGACGCCTGCGTATTTAAGGGCAATGAAGTCACCAATGGTCGCGACTTTGGTTTGTTGGACTTAACTCACAGAGATGTCTATCAACAGTGGGCGGACCGACATCGCCAGCTAGCCGAGGAGGGGGTTTCGGCCATGCGTTGCGACGTGCCTTTCGAAATCCCTTCTGATGTGACCGCTCGAGGCGGTGAGACAGGGCCTCGTTTGCAGACGCTCTATCCGATGTTGGTTCGGCAGTCGCTTTACGAAGCATGCGCGGGGCATAAAGTACCCCCCGAAGGTCTCGTACTAACCAATGATCTCGTGCCAGCGGCGCAACGTTTTCCCTGGCAGGCCGCCACAGCAGTTGAACCCGGTTGGGCGGGCATGCGCCAGTCGATTGCCGCGGCGCTGTCAATCGGGGCCAGCGGTGTGCCGCTACAGATGATTAGTGTGGGTAACGAAACGGGCAAGCCCGAAGACGTTGATACGGCATGTTATCTGCGCGGCTTGGCCATGGCTGTTTTCTCGGGCAATTTGCAATTTGAGAGCGTGGCTGAGTTGGAATCGGCGCGTTGGACGGAGCCGTTGCGTGAGTGCTTTGCCCATTGGATGCGGTGGCGTTACCGCTTGGTTCCTTACGCACTGGGTGCTATCGAGGACTCCACGCGTACCGGACTGCCGGTACAACGATCCATGGCGCTGTCGTTTGCCTCGGATAAAGAAGCACATCGTTGGGATACGCAGTACATGTTTGGCCCAGCGGTGTTGGTCGCACCGTTGACGCAACCGGGCAACTCGACGCAAGTCTATCTGCCAGCGGGGGAAGCGTGGTGGGACCTGAACACTGGGTGGCGATACGAAGGCGGCTCCACCCTAGAAATGGAAGTGGGGTTGGATTCGATGCCCGTGTTTGGTCGCGAAGGCCATATGCTTTGCTTGGGTCCAGCGGCCCACCATACGGGCGAATTTAATTCCGCCAAAATTCTAGACGAGGTCTGGATGTTTGGCATGCCTGTGCACAACCCTGTTGTTATGCGCAACAAAATCAGGGTGATGCAGATGCAAGGCTCGAGTTACATCAAAGGCTTAGAGGGTTTAAAAATTCTGCCTTCTGAGGGCCTTGAGGTCAAGCGACGCGGTGCTGAAGTGCGGATATCCCGGGCGCGATGAGTATCCGCTTGTAATGTCATGACGATCGATCCATGACGCTCGGCCATGCCTGGGTAAAAACGCTCATGTGCTTGTTCGGCGTTCTGTTGTTGGGAACAGCACAAGCCAGTGAACCGGTTAATTTGATCGCACAACAGGCTTATTTTAAAGATGCGACCGGCCAACTGACATTGGCTGAAGTCAAGCAAAAAACGTTTACCCCTTATGAGGGAATTTTGTCCAAAGGCTATTCTAAAGAGGTCTTTTGGATTCGATTAAGGCTCGACCCAACGCGCGCCGCTGACCCTGCCGTGCAAGCCACACAAAATCGCCAGTCGTTGTTTCGACCACGCTCTAAGCCGGCCGATGAGTGGGTCCTGCGCATTCGACCAGCTTACCTAGACGACATTACACTTTATGATCCCTTAGAGCCTGAGCGAGGTAGCCGGGTGACAGGGGATCGTCACGCTTGGCTGGCGTCCGAGTTCCGCTCAATGAACCACGGTTTTGTGATGCCTGCCGCAGACAAGCCACGCGATGTGTGGTTAAGATTGCAAACCACAAGCACGATGCTTGTTGGCTTGGATGTCTATACCTACGATGACATGCAAGGCCTAGAGCGGCGCCAAGAAATAATCAACAGCGTGGACATCGTCTTGCTGATGTTCTTGATTTTGTGGGGCGTTTCGCTTTGCATCTCGCGTCCTGACAAAGTGGTCGTTGCCTTTTCGTTGATGATGCTGCTTTCTTTTTTCTACGCCACCAACTACTTGGGTTATTACCGTATTTTTTTCGGCGACTATTTGCCGGTTGCGTTTAGTGACAGGGCTCATTCTGTGTTGGTGATGATAGTGCCCGCTGCGCAGACCTTGTTTAACCGGCGGTTGTTGGCTGAATATCAACCCAAAGCCTGGATGATGAGGCTGTTGTTGCCTGTGCAGTATTACTTTATCTTGGGGTTTTTGCTTTACTTTCTGGGTTATGTAGGGCTGGCATTGCAGTTGAATTTGACCATACTGACGGTCTCATTCGCTTGGATCTGCGCTATCTTGTTGTTCGGCATTGATCAACAAAAAAATGCCAGTCAAGATTATCCACTGATACCGCTGAAGGTCATCATGGCTTACTACTTCGCCTTGCTGATTGTGTATGGGATATTGACTTTGCCCGCCCTTAATTTGATGGCGCCTTGGCCTGTCTCGTTAGGACGCAGCATGGTTCATAGCGTGATTGCTTTTGGCACGCTCGCAGCGATTGTGTTGGTTCGTGGAAGGCTTCGTGAGCAACAGCGCCAGCGAGCCTTGGCTGTGGCGAACGAAGTCGCCACCTTAGAGAAAAACAAGCGCATGGAGCAAGATCAGTTCTTTGCGATGCTCACGCATGAGATCAGGACTCCCCTGACGGTGATGACCTACGCCACCCAAACGGCACTGCCAGACGAACAGCTACGTGATCATGTCAAACACGGTATTAGCGAGATCGACCAAATTATTGAGCGTTGCGTGCAAGCGGATCGTGTGGACCAAGACGATACGCCATTAGAAGTGGGGCGTTGTAAAGCGATTGACCTCGTGCACGGCACCTTAAAACGATTTCCTGACCAACGAATCGAATTGTCTTTGACGGTGGATCCCAATCAGCCGTTAAGGACAGATGCCTCGCTGTTCCAAGTGGTTTTTGGGAATTTGGTTGATAACGCGTTGAAATATTCGCCTGCCGAGTCAATGGTTGCGGTGCATGTCTCGCACGCATCACGCCAAGATCAGGCCGGTTTGGTTTTTTCAGTTAGTAACTGGGTTGGCCCGTCGGGCGTGCCTGACGCACAAAAGCTCTTTGACAAGTACTATCGGGCATCGAGGTCTAGAAATATCACCGGTTCGGGTCTTGGATTATATGTTGCACGCGCTTTTGCCACTAAGATTGGTGGTGAACTAACGCACACCACGCCTAATAACCAAATCGTCTTTGAGCTATGGATGTCAACCTACATGTCTTGATCGTCGAAGATCACGACAATTTACGCGATATGCTGGTGCGCCACCTGGGTCAGCACGGGTACCTTGCGGTCGGGACGTCGGACGCCATTGGCCTGCAGGAGCTCATGTCAAGGCAAGTGTTTGATGCGGTTGTGTTGGATTTGACCTTGCCCGACGAAGATGGGTTGAGTATTGCCAAACGGCTGCGAGCAAGCTGCCCGGGGATTTTCATTGTGATGATGACCGCCCGCAATTCGAATGCCGATCGGATATTGGGATATGACAGCGGCGCGGATGTGTACATCACCAAACCTTCTTCAGGTGAGGAGTTACTGGCCGCACTTAATAGCTGGAAACGCCGTGCCAATACCGAACCAGAGGTTTCATCTCGGATTCAATTTAATGTGCAAGCGAGAGAACTGATTGGTTTAGGGCGAGTGGCACTCGGGGCGGCAGAAACCACGCTTTTGCAGTGCCTATGCCTGGCGCCCAATCTTCGGTTGGAGCATTTTCGCCTGTTGGATGCCTTGGGCTACTCGGTAGATGCCAAAGGCAAGGCCGCTTTAGAGGTGCACATGGCCCGTTTGAGAAAAAAATTATTGGAAGTCGGTTGCGCGAAGCCGGCCATCAAGGCGATTCGAAGCGAGGGTTACCAGTTGGTTGAGCCCATCGTACTTGTCTAGCGTTTCCAGTGATCTTTCAATCGTGCTAACGTTTTGGCCTTGTAGGCTGCTTTATGTGCAGCTGATGAACATGTCACTTTAGACGGAACCCTTTGAATGAAAGCTTTTTTTATTGATCCCGCACAATCCGAAATCCGCTCGATTACTCTTTCCGGTGATGAGGAAGAACTCAAGACCCTCTTGGGTGCAAAAGGCATTGAATATGATGATGTCGGCCCTGATGGTGATCGCTTATGTTTTGATGAAGACTGTTTCATCTCCCAAAAGCCTGGGCGGTTTCAATTAGATAACCTGGCACCTGTTGCCGGTCATGCTGTGGTCTTTGGGGCGGCTGATGAGGCTGGCTTACCAACAGACGTGCGCATCGATCAAGAGGCACTGACAGCCCGGATCAAGTTCTTGGCATAACCCTCCCTGCCTTAGGCAAATTGCGTTGCTTACAGGCGCCTCCCCGACCGCTAGAGACAGCTCGAGGGCTTGAATTGCCATGCGCGGTAGGGCCCTGTTTGGCGCGGTGGATTGGCAACAGATTCTGGGCGACTCCAAAGCCGTCAAATGCTTAAGACCCCTCTTACGTTGGAACAGTTTGTCATTTGACAGAAAATTTCTGTGCCGTCATAATGGCGGGCTTGGGGTCGGTAGCTCAGTTGGTAGAGCACCGGACTTTTAATCCGTTGGTCCCGGGTTCGAGCCCCGGCCGACCCACCAAGTCTTATCGTTGTTTTTACCATCAACAACGCGGTTGCACAGCAGAACACAGTCCTACATAGTCCTACACAATTTTAGGGCAGTGTTAGACACTAAAAAGACGCTGGTGCAATTTTCAAATGTTGGAGCAGTGTTGTGCGCAAGCGTGACAACACTGCGTCAACGCCCCCCTCAAATAAAACCAACCCACTTTCACTGACTTAAAAGCAACCTCGCATCAAGCTGCGTGACGAACGAGCAGTTCTCTACTTTGTTCTACGCTTGGTACGCTGCTGAAGTGTGTGTGATGACTGGCATAGCATAAATGGTGTCCGTAAAATGCCGTTAACCACCAACCTTGTGTCGAACACAGTTGCGCACAGTGAGAGGACAGAACGACAACAGTGCGGAAATGCTGGAACAAAATGCGTGCAATATTAAACACATTAAACAGGGTGTCGGCACTTTGAATCCGTTGGTCCTGGGTTCGAGTCCCGGCCGACCCACCAGAGAATGAGAATCCCAGTCAGCGAAAGTTGGCTGGGATTTTGTTGCGCGTCGGTTTTGTAACCGTGGGGTGGTTCGAGTCTGTTGGGGTGAGTGCGATATTTGTGGCTCATGACCTGCGTTGTTCGCAGCTACCGAACTTGGCACGATCGAATGGATTGTCGAATATTTATACATAGGCTGTGTTTTGGACTAATGTGTGTTGGACTAATTGACAACACTTGAACAAACGGGAAGAATATTAGCTAAATGAAAGCAGTCCCAATTATTCTTCGGCGTGTTGTGACTGTAGCCAACGCTTTTGTAGAAGTTGTTGTTTGGAAGTTGCCAAACCCGTTGCCTCCTTCAGAGCATGGTTTTAAATATCGTCTAGCCTACGTTGTCAATGGTGAATGCGTTTTACGATACGACAATGAGCGCGGGAAATGTGATCACCGACATCTGAGGAGTCAGGAATTTGAATACGTTTTTACCGGCTCTGATCGGTTAGTTCAAGATTTTTACGCTGATGTTGAGAGGTGGAACAATGAACACAGTCGTTCTTGATGTGCGCAGTTTGGCTGACACGTTGGCTGATGCTGCTCGTGCCATGAAACGGGGGCAGGGCGAGCGTGAAGCACGCATCAGTTTCGCTTCGCCGGAACTGCTGTGGCAGGTTCTGACAGCCAAGCGGTGGGAGCTTTTGAAAGCTATGTGTGGGGCTGGACCGATTTCTATTCGGGAGGCTGCTCGGCGTGTTCAGCGTGATGTGAAAGCGGTGCATGGCGATGTCACCGATCTGCTAAATGCTGGGGTCATTTGCCGGACAGCAGATGGGCGAGTGGAATTTCCATTCGATGCGGTCAAAGTAGAGTTCATGCTGCAGGCGGCATGAGCTTACACACTTTGCCGCACGCCGTTTCTGCAGCCACTTAACCCATTGAAACAAAGCGTGTAATTTCTATTGTCTCTACTTTTAATCCGTTGGTCCCGGGTTCGAGTCCCGACCGACCCACCAGTCAAAAATCCCAGTAAGCGAGAATTGGCTGGGGTTTTGTTGTGTGGAGTCCTCACTACACCAAGTTCTGGGGGCATTAGGCAAGCTGTAGTCTAAGGGCCTTAACGCCAGACAAGGTTTTAGACGATTTCGCAGCTTGTCTTGCCTGCCAAAGATCGTAGGCCGTTTGCTGGTCAAGCCAAACCTCGGCAGCACCACCGTTGTTACGGCCGAGCCAACGCTCGATTCGTAACGCCATTGCTGGGCTAATCGATGCGCGACCGTTCAATACCTTGGATAAGGTCGTGCGATCTACCCCCAGTTGAACTGCCGCCTCGCTGACAGATAGCCCTAAAGCAGGAAGAATGTCATCTCGCAACGTCAGTCCGGGGTGAGGGGGGTTAAACATAGTGCTCATATATGTGCCTCAATGATAGTCCTGGTAATCGACAAGCACCGCATCGCCGTCTTCAAACGTAAAAGTTAAGCGCCAGTTGCCATTGACGCTAACTGACCAATGTCCAGCCAGTGAGCCTCTCAATGAATGCCAGTTCCAACCGGGGCGATTCATGTCTTCAGCAAGTCTGGCGGAGTTGAGGGCCGATAGCTGACGTGCTAGTCGGGGTGCGTGTACCGCTTGAATGCCTGCCCGAGAACCAGTGGTAAAAAAACGTTCTATGCCTTTGTGCCTGAAGTGTTTGATCATGGAGGATTGTAGCGCGTAACGCCACGCACATCAATCGTTAAATGTATGGCCGCTAATAATACTAGACGTGGGATGGTGTTGGCAGTAGACGGTTGCAGCTTACACACTTTGCCGCACGCCGTTTCTGCAGCCACTTAACCCATTGAAACAAAGCGTGTAATTTCTATTGTCTCTACTTTTAATCCGTTGGCCCCGGGTTCGAGTCCCGGCCGACCCACCAGTCAAAAATCCCAGTAAGCGAGAATTGGCTGGGGTTTTGATTTTTAGACATTATGTATTGACCTGCCACACCTCAAGCGACGTGGATTACGCTGGAGGTTGGACAACCAAAGGCGCAGAGCCATAATTGAGGGGACAGGTCATGAAACAGTTTACCAAGTATGTAGGTCT
>Ga0208414_1001071_pt1 | contig 22429 bp, 20 predicted proteins | sample AntAceMetag02UKE_FD_184770 | JGI IMG/M metagenome (GOLD analysis project Ga0208414, IMG submission 184770) | Saline lake microbial communities from Ace Lake, Antarctica - Antarctic Ace Lake Metagenome 02UKE (SPAdes) (version 2) | ecosystem: Environmental > Aquatic > Non-marine Saline and... | reverse complement strand
CCGCAACAGGGCGAAGGGTGCTTCCGGCCCTTGGACGAAGCCGCTGCGCGACATTGGCGCTTTTGGCTGATGGGGTGATCCGCCCATAGCTGTGCGCATTTTGTGATTTGGCTGATCTGCCTGACGATTGGGGTTTCTCAATCGTCAATCAGGAGGTTCCCATGACACAGGAGAAGATGAGCCCGCTACGCCAGCGGATGATGGAAGACATGCGCATCCGTGGGATGGGTGATAAACACCAAAAATCCCACATTCGGGCAATCAAGGATTTCGCGGCGTTCCTTGGGCGATCACCCGATATGGCCACGCCGGAGGAGCTGCGCGCCTATCAGCTTCACATGACGGATTCCGGGGTGACGCCATCAACCTTCAATGCCCGGATCGTGGCGCTCCGGTTCTTTTTCGGCATGACCTGCGGGCGTGAAGAGATGAAGCGTTACATGCAGTTTCGGACGGAGCCGCGGAAGTTGCCCGTGGTGTTCAGCGTCGAAGAGGTCTCCGACATCCTGATGGCAGCACCGGGGCCTGGGCTCAAGTATCGAGCGGCGCTCAGCATCTCGTATGGTGCAGGGCTGCGGGCCGCCGAGGTCTGCAATCTCAAGATCGGCGACATCGACAGCGATCGGATGCTGATCCACGTTGAACTGGGCAAAGGGCAGAAAGACCGCAAAGTCATGCTGTCGCCGGGACTGCTGGACTTGCTGCGCGCATGGTGGCGTGAGGCGCGCCCGGAAGGTTGGCTGTTCCCAGGCAAGCCAAAGATCAACCCGATCTCGCCAAGGCAGCTGAACCGGGCCTTCACCTCGGCCAAGCACATGGCCGGCGTCAAGAAGGTCGCGACGCTGCACACGTTGCGCCACAGTTTCGCGACGCATCTGCTGGAGGCCAATACCGATGTGCGGGTGATCCAGGTGCTTCTCGGCCATGCCAAACTGACGACTACCGCTCGATACACCCACGTGGCCACCAAGACGATCCGCGACACCGTCAGCCCCTACGAGATGCTGGCCAAGCTGCAGGACCAGACCGTCAAACGAAGCCTGGAGTGACCGGTCCTGGCGTTGCCCCGGCCCCGGCTGGAGATCGCTGACATCTTCCGCGCCCATGGTCCTGCGTGGCGGCAGGCCAATGCGGGACATGTCAGCCTCTCCCAGCTCAAGGTGATGTCGGCGATTGAAGCCTGCCGGACCGAGGCGCTTGGCGGGCATGTGGCGGGTTGCACCAAGTGCGGCCACCATCATATCGCCTATAACTCCTGTAAGAACCGACATTGCCCCAAATGTCAGGGCCCGACCGCACGCGACTGGATGGAGGCGCGTGCCGAGGACCTGCTGCCAGTGGAATACTTCCACGTCGTTTTCACCTTGCCAGCCGAGATCGCGCAGATCGCCTACTGGAACAAACGAGCGGTCTACGGGCTGCTGTTCAAAGCCTCGGCCGAAACGGTGACCACAATCGCGGCCGATGCCAAGCGCTTGGGTGCACGAGTGGGCATGACCAGCGTGCTGCACACCTGGGGCTCGGCGATGACACATCACCCGCACATTCACATGATCGTCCCCGGTGGCGGCCTGTCGCCGGATGGCACCAGATGGGTTGCATGCCGCCCCGGGTTCTTCCTGCATGTGCGGGTCCTATCGCGACTGTTCCGGCGCCTGTTTCTGGACGGGCTGAGGGATCTGCACCGGGCTGGTCAGCTGGCCTTCTTCAGCGATCTGGCCGATCTGGCCAACGGGGACACCTTCACCACTTGGCTCGCCCCGTTCCGCAAATCCGAATGGGTGGTCTATGCCAAACCGCCCTTCGGCGGGCCGGAGGCGGTACTGGCATATCTCAGCCGCTATACACACCGGGTGGCGATCTCGAACGCCCGCCTGGTCAGCGCAGATGCCCAGACCATCTCCTTCCGCTGGAAGGATTACCGCATCAAATCTGGCGACCGGCAGAAGGTCATGCGCCTGGCCACGCCCGAGTTCATCCGCCGTTTCCTGATCCATGTCTTGCCGGACGGGTTCCACCGCATCCGGCATTACGGCCTGCTGGCCAACACGACCCGCAAGGCCAACATCACCAGAATCCGCACCCTGCTCTGCGTCCAGCAGTCTAAACAGCCCGCTGTGCCAGAACCACAAGCCGAGATCGCACCACTCACCCTGCGCGAACCATGTCCCTGCTGCGGCAGCCCAATGCGCATCGTCGAAATCTTCCGGCGCGGGCAAAAGCCGTCATCACGAGCACCGCCGAGGGAGCAGGCCGCATGACAAATCGCCTGTCACTCGTCACGGAAAACCACCAGCTGCAATCCGCAGACTTGGTCCGAACAGCCTGTGCTTGTTCACTTCCAGCGTCGCACGAAGCGGCAATGACACCGAAACACACAGCTTTGTTGGCATCCTCAGCCGTGCATGCGAGCGTATCGGGCAACATGCGCACCTTCAGCCGCACCCCTGATGCAACGGTTGCCCCAACCGACTGCACGCTTTCCCCATAGACGGATCCAAGACCCCCGCGGCTTCCACCTTGGGAGGTTTTCCAACGCGGGTCGTGCCTGCGCCAGTGCGCAACGTTCCGCCGCGACCCGCATCAGAAAACCTTCACCTTTGCTGCCGTTGGCCCTCCCTCGGCTATGCTGCGCTGCGGCCCGCCATTGCGGACTTTAGCTGCAACCGCGAAATCCGAGATCGGTGAATTCACAGAGTGCGGACAGAGCGGGCCTCTGGCTCAGTCAGCCCGATGACCGCTTTGGAACTCCTGTATACGCAGCGAAAAGTAGCGATGGTGGGAACAGAACGGTCGCTGCAGGATAGGCAAACGGTGTGACGGTGGGGCGCAGTGTCATTTGCCCCACGTCTTGGAAATTGGGCGATATCAATTGGCCTTTCCTCGTCATTTCGCGCTGTATTAACAGGGCTTCCGAAGCGGGTATTCGTGATGGCTTTTGAGGCCGCCCCAGACTGAACAGACAGCCCAAGCAAGGCGGTAATTCTGTGAGCCGCATTGATCTGGGCCCGTATCCACTGCTCTTAAGTCTGAAAAAAACCTTGCCGAAACCGGTTTCGGACGCCACGCTGATTCGTGGGAGGCACTTAAGACATGACTGCGATTCCTCAATTTCCGACCAAACGCGCAGGCGGGCGCGTGACGATTGCCGATATGGCCGACGCGTTGGGATTGACCAAATCAACGGTGTCGCGCGCCATGAATGATTATTCGGATATTTCCGAAGCGACGCAGTTGCGCGTCAAACATATGGCCCAGAAGTTGGGCTATTTTCCCCTGAGTCATGCGCAGGCGATCAAGACAGGCCGAACACGATCGATCGGCTTGGTTTTACAGTTTTCTGACCACGATGCGCAGCGCCCGTTTCTTGCAGAATTTCTGGCAGGGCTTTCTGCGGGGGCAAGTTCCGAAGGCTGGACGCTGACTGTCGCGGCCTCCGAAAGCCACGATGATCTTGTCGAAACCTTTCGCACACTCTTGCGGGATGGCAAGGCCGATGGCTTTGCGCTGCCGCGTGCGATGGTTGATGACCCTCGAGTCAAACTCTTGCGCGACGCGGATGTACCGTTTGTGCTGTTTGGACGTCAGGAAGATGCACGCGGTTGCGCATGGTTTGATGTGCTGGGTGAAGACGCGATGCAGGATGCAGTGTTGCATCTGGCCGCCCTTGGTCACACGCGGATCGGCTTCATCAATGGCATCTGCAAATACGCCTATGCGCCGCTCCGCCTTGCCGGATTCCAAACCGGAATGCGCGAGGCCGGGCTACAGATCAACGAGGCGCTGATGGCGAAAAACGCGGTGACTGCTATCGAAGGAGCCGCCGCCGCAGCCCGCATTCTTGATCACCCAAACCCACCGACCGCGATTGTCTGTGCCGTCGATTTTGTCGCCCTTGGCGTCTACCGCGCGGCCGCAGACCGCGGCTTGCAGGTTGGCCGCGACCTATCGGTGACCGGCTATGATGGAATCCCCGAAGGGGGGCACGCAGAGCCGCTACTGACCACGTTCCAGGTTGATAATCACGCGGCGGGTATGCGCCTTTCGGCGCTCTTGATCCGCCGTATCCGTGGCGAACCGGCCGAACAATTGCGCGAAACAAGCGCTGCGACATTTCTCGATCGGGGCTCAACAGGGCCCTGCTCTACGACAAGCCAGACGAAATAATACACTTCAATGGGAGGAAGACCATGAAACTGAAGACAAAAGCAATGATGCGCACAACCGTAGGAGCGACCGCTTTGGTGCTTGCTGCACTGACCGCTCAGGCGGACGAATTGCGCTTTTGGACAACTGAAGAACAGCCAGAACGGCTTGCACGTCAGGAAGAAATGGCTGCGGCTTTCGCGGCTGCGTCAGGTCACACTGTGCAAGTGATCCCTGTTTCGGAAAATGATCTCGGGACAAGGGCAACGGCTGCCTTTGCGGCCGGCGATCTGCCTGACGTGATTTATCATCCGCTGCAATATGCAGCCCCGTGGGCCGAAGCCGGTATTCTTGATACAGACTCCGCCACGGATGTGATCGAAAACCTTGACGCCGCAACCTTTGCGCCCGGTGCGTTAAACATGGTGGCTGTCGATGGCGGCTTTGCTTCTGTTCCGGTCGATGGCTGGACCCAGATGATCGTCTATCGCGCCGATCTGTTCGAGGCTGCCGGTCTTGAGGCCCCCAATTCTTATGCAAACGTGCTGGCTGCGGTGGCCGCGCTGCACAATCCCCCAGAGCTTTATGGCTTTGTGGCTGCCACCAAGATCGACGAGAATTTCATGAGTCAGGTTCTGGAGCATGTGTTCCTTGCCAATGGCGTTTCTCCGGTTGGTCCTGATGGCATTCAGGCGTTGGACGAAGCGGCGACAATCGAAGTTCTTGAATTCTACAAGGCGATTGCCGAAGCCTCCCCTCCCGGTGATCTTTACTGGGATCAGTCGCGCAGCCTTTACTTTAGCGGCAATGCGGCGATGATCATCTGGTCACCGTTCATTCTTGATGAACTGGCCGGTCTGCGTGACAGCGCTCCGCCCACGATCAACGATGATCCAACGTCACCGGCGCTTGCGGCGGCGACAGGTATCGTCACCAACTTCTCTGGCCCATCCAATCCTGACGGTGCGGCATGGGGTGATGTGCGCTATTTCGGCATTACGTCGGATGCGTCAACAGATGCCGCGATGGAATTCGTCGAGTATTCCATGACCGAAGGCTACGGCGCCACATTGGCCATCGCGCCCGAGGGCAAGTTCCCAGTGCGCCGCGGCACAGCTGACAACCCAACCGAGTTCTCTGATCTCTGGGCAACGCTTGACGTTGGCGTCGACCGCAAAGCCCCCTTGGGCGAGCTTTACGACCAAGCGATGATCGACGAAATCGTTGGTGGCTTGGACGTGGCCCAGCGTTGGGGTGTTGAAGACGGACAGCTAAGTGCTGCGTCTGCGATTATCAACAGCCAGGTGATTAACCGTTTTGTGCGGGAATTCATCGACGGTGAGCGTGACGCGGCTGCGACCGTCGCCGCGCTGAACGAAGCGATCGCTGCTGTCGAATAAGACACCGATCCGGGGCATCCGGTCGCGGGTGCCCCACATCACCCATCTCCTTGACCTTCGTTAATAGGAGCGGCATGCCGTGGCGACATCCCATCTCACATCCGGCCCCACCACTGGCCCCCCATCTGGCACGGGCCCCTTGGCCAAACGCGAGGCGCGTCTTGCGTGGGGCTTGCTGGCACCGACGATTACCGCAGTCGCGCTTGTTGTAGTGCTGCCGCTGCTCGCGATCTTTTGGATTTCGGTCAAACCCGTAGCGCTGTCAGATCTGCGCGCACCCGAGGTTGTCTTGCGCGAAGACTTGCGCGGCGGCCCCGAGGTCGCAGGTGACAAGGCAGATATTCGATATCGCTTGCGAAACTCATCGCAGGATCAACCCATCCTCGGGGTTTCATTCGAGGATGTCATCCCGGACGGCCTTGAGGTTGTATCCCTTGATGACCGCTGTGTGCTGGACGGCCTTGCCTTGACCTGCACATTCGGGGATTGGGAACCAGCCTATCGCGAGACCCTGACCATTCCCGTGATCGTCTCGCAAGATTACCTTGAGACCGGCCAGCGCCCGCAAGACAGCGATCCAGCCATTACGGGTACTTCGTCCAACATCCTGACGAACAGCACGTTTACCCTCGAAAATTTTGCCCGCATCTTTAACGGTGACGAGTTTTTTGAAGTCCTGTGGGTGACCCTATTCTATACGGTATTCGGCACCATCGGCGCGTTGCTGGTTGGCCTTTTTGCAGCCCTTTTGCTGAACAAATCCTTCAAGGGCCAAGGTATCCTGCGCGGCCTTTATCTGTTCCCCTATGTTGCCCCCGTCATCGCTGTGGCCTTTGCGTGGCTGATTTTGTTTGACCCATTCTCGGGGTCTGCCAACGCCTTGCTTTTGCAAATGGGTGTCAGCACCGAGGCGATAAATTTCTTCGGCGATCGCCCACTGGCCCTGATCATGGTCACCATCTTCGAAGTCTGGCGCTATTTCCCGCTGTCGTTCCTGTTCATTCTCGCGCGGATGCAAAGTATCGACACCGACATGTATGAGGCCGCCGATATGGATGGGGCCTCGCCGTTCCAGCAGTTCTGGTATCTCAGCGTGCCGCAGCTTTTAGGCATCCTCAGCGTGTTGTTCCTGCTGCGCTTTATCTGGACATTCAACAAGTTCGACGACATCTTTCTGCTGACGGGCGGTAATGCCGGCACCCGCACGCTGACCGTGAACGTCTATGAGCAAGCCTTTGCGATATCCAATATCGGCGCAGGTGCCGCGGTCGCGGTTGTAATCTTTGGCTGCTTGCTCGCGTTTTCAATTTTCTTCTTGAAATTCATCAGCAGGGAGGAAGGGCTATGATGAGAGTGTTCCGTCAAGGGTTTGTCGCGGGGCCTGCCATCGGGGCGCTTTGGCTGGTGATGATGTCGGTCACGGTCGCGATCATCATGTCTTTTGCCACGGGTGATGCCTTTCGGCCAAGCATCTTGCTGTCGCTTCTTTGGGGCGGATTTGCGGGCGCTGTCGTTGTGGCTTGGGGGCAAGGTCGCTTCATTCTACTTGGTCTTGCAGTTATGATCATGGTGAGTGTCTTGCTTGGGGTCGGTGCAATGGAGATTGGCGCGACAACTGGTAGTGTCGGGCGCTTTGCGGGGTCCGCGTTGCTAGCGGTCGGCTTTGCAGCATCGCTCGGGCCCATGTTGAAAGAGGTCATTCCCGGCGCGCTCAATCGTCATGAATTCGAGGGTGCGGTCATCCGTTTCCTGACCGGCTTTGGATATATCTTTTTTACGGCGATTGTCCTGATCCCGTTCTACGTCATGGTCATGACCAGCCTGAAGAACCAGTCAGAGTTAATCCAGAACCCATTGGATTTCTCAATCGACCTTTCAAAAGGGATGGCGTTATTTCGCTCTTATGACGAGCTGTTCACGCAGTTCAACTTCGGCACCTATCTGTTCAACTCGTTCTTCATCTCGGTCTTAACCGTTCTTATCACGCTGGCTTTCGCGATCCCTGGTGCTTACGCTGTTGCACGGTTGCGGTTTACGGGGCGGGCTGCGTTTTCGCGTTCGATCCTATTGATTTACATGGTGCCAATGATCGTGCTCGCACTGCCGATCTACATCGCCTTTTCGATGACGGGCCTGCGCAATTCCTTCTGGGGGATCGTATTGATCTACCCCGTCACGACAATTCCTGTGGCCCTTTACATGCTGCAAGGCTACTTCCGCGGCCTGCCGGCTGAAATCGAAGAAGCCGGATTGATGGATGGGCTAAGCCGCTTGGCGGTGATCTGGAAGATCACACTGCCCCTGTCGCTGCCCGCGCTCGCATCCGTTTCACTCTACGTTTTCATGATCGCGTGGAACGAATTCTTGCTAGCGTTCATGCTTTTGGACGACCCGTCCAAGTTCACACTGACGCGCGGCATCGCCTCGCTCAATTCATCCGAAATACCCCGTCAACACCTGATGGCCGGATCGGTCATCGCGACAGTTCCGATCATGGCTTTGTTCTTGGGGCTCGAAAAATTCATGACCAAAGGCCTCACGGCCGGGTCAGTCAAAGGATAGCACTGTGACATCACGCGACGAACAAGCACGCGAAATCTTGCGCACAAATGACCGCGGCGGGTACACCGTTCCGACAGCGGGCCTGTATCCCTACCAGTGGAATTGGGACAGTGTATTCGCCGCATGGGGGTTTGCCACATTCGATGTGCCACGGGCATGGCAGGAAATCGAAACCCTGATGGCATCCCAATGGGATGACGGAATGGTGCCGCACATCATCTTTCACCAGAGCGACCCCGGCTATTTTCCAGGGCCGGATGTTTGGAGCACCGGCCAAAGCCCTGCAACGTCGGGAATTTCTCAACCGCCCGTGGCAGCAATCCTGACCCGCCGTATCTGGGAACAGGATCAAAAGGCCGGGCACAAACATATGGCTGCGATCTATCCCAAGCTGGTCGCATGGCACCGCTGGTGGCATGACTTCCGCTGCACCCACGGGCCTGTTGCCATCACCCACCCTTGGGAAAGCGGGCGCGACAATTGCCCGGATTGGGATGGCGGCATGGCCGGCGTCGATGGTTCAAACGCAGGCGAGTATGTCCGCCGCGACACAGGCCATGTGGACCCATCCATGCGCCCCAGCAAGGCAGAATATGACCGCTATATCGCGATGGTCCAGTTCGGTGTGCAGGTGGGCTGGGATCAGGCCAAGATTGTTGCGGATGGTCCGTTCCTGATGGCCGATCCGGGGATCACTTTCATCCTGCTGCGCGCGCACGAAGATTTGGCCGCGATGGGCCGTGCCCTGGGCCATGACGTGAGCGAAATTGATGGCTGGGCCAAGGAACTGCGCGCCGCAGTCGGACAAATCTGGAACCCCGATTTGGGGGCCTATGACGCCAAAGACCTGCGCACCGGCAAGTTCGCCGGTGTCTTGGGATCGGGCGCGTTTCTGGCCTACCTCGCGCAGGCCGAAAATCCGGAATTGGATGCGCAACTGTTGCGGGTCTGGAACGCCGTGAATTACGGTATTCCCTCGGCTGACCCAGAGGCAACAATCTTTGATCCGCGCCGCTATTGGCGCGGGCCTACATGGCCGGTTGTCAATGCGCTTATGGCGATTGGATTGCGGGATGCCGGCCGGAGCGATCTGGAAGAACGGCTACGCGATGAAACCGCACAGCTGATCGAGAAACACGGGTTCTTTGAATACTTTGACCCAATCGACGCCACGCCTTGTGGCGGGAACAATTTCACATGGACAGCCGCGATCTGGCTGACATGGGCAGGCAAGGGCAGAGGGTAGTCGCATGGCATCAATCGAACTCAAAGCAGTCGAAAAGTGGTTTGGCGATGTCCAAGTCATCAAGGGTGTTGATTTGGCCATTCACGAAGGTGAATTTGTTATCTTCGTTGGCCCGTCCGGCTGCGGCAAATCCACCCTGCTGCGCATGATTGCGGGGCTTGAGGAAACGTCACGCGGGCAGATCATGGTCGGAGATCGCGATGCAACCTCCGAACCACCCAGCAAGCGCGGTCTCGCGATGGTTTTCCAGTCCTATGCGCTTTATCCGCATATGTCGGTGCGTGAAAACGTCGGGTTCCCGCTCAAATCTGCGGGCATGCCCAAAGCGGAGATTGAGGCCAAAGTGAACGAGGCCGCCCACGTTCTTAAACTTGACGATTACATGGATCGCCGCCCTAAGGACCTTTCCGGTGGGCAGCGCCAGCGCGTCGCCATCGGCCGCTCTATCGTGCGCGATCCCACGGCGTTTCTGTTTGACGAACCGCTCTCGAATCTTGACGCATCGTTGCGGGTCGAAATGCGATACGAAATCGCCAAGCTCCACCAAACGCTGCAGTCGACCATGATCTATGTAACCCACGATCAGGTCGAGGCGATGACGCTGGCCGATAGAATAGTCGTTCTGGATTTCGGAAGAATTGCGCAGGTAGGCACCCCGCGCGAACTGTATGAAAAGCCCGCCAACCTGTTTGTCGCCCAGTTCATTGGATCGCCGCGCATGAACGTTTTGCCCGCGGCCGCGGTCATCGATGCAGCGCAATCCGCGCATACAGAAATGCTGGGTGTTCGGCCCGAACATATTACACTTGGCAAGGCGGGAACCGGCGATTTGCAAGGCACGGTCGATGTCTTGGAGTACCTCGGCGCGGACACCTTTGTAATCATGTCATGTGGTGATGCGGGGCAAGTCACAGTCCGCATCAATGGTGATGTCGATCTGAAACCGGGAGATCAGGCGGGGTTGCATTTCAGTGCAGAACATTTGCACCGGTTTGATGCGGATGGGCTGGCGATCTAGCTCTAGGGTTCTTCGTCGATCAAAAGCGCCTGACCAAGCCATAGCAAGATTCAGGTGCAAAGCTGCTATGTTCCGCGTTGCCGCTATTTGGTCAGCCAACATACTGCCCTCGGCCACCGACCGCCACCCTGCGATAGCTGCGCTGCGGGACCGAAATTGCAAACGAACGGCGGCAAGAGGCCGCAATTTGAAGGGTGATTTCATCAGTTTTCCCAGACCGGAAATTCGCTGCGACGCAGAATACTTGTAGATTGGGCTCACTGCCGCCATTAGATCGGTCGCAGCATTCTTGAGCTCGACTTATCATTGAACGACAGCTTTCGCGAGATCGCCACAGAGCTCGCGCAGACGCAGCGAATGACCCCTTTCCGCCCTACTCCCAGAATGTGCATGGCGCAGCATCGGTCACTTTCGGCTCGAACCCGCCCACCACAGCGCCAGACTCCAAGCCTCGGCTTGCGCTCACCCCTCACCCTTCAACCTCCACGACTGGCAGGGTCACTTCGCTTGCGAGCGCTCCGTGCTTGATCTCCACCCTGTCGGCATCGGCGCGCACCGCTGTCAAGAAATGCACCTTCGCATCCATTGCGACAGCCTCACCAAGGCTCGATGAAACTGTCAGCCGATGATCAAGGCCGTCCTCAACGGCGGCGGTGATTGTCCGGAACCGCAGCGCGCCGGGCATCTCAATCATGATCCTCCGTCCAACATAAGCGGCCAGCGGCGCGACAGGGGCCACGGGCATCAAGGTTGAGCCCGAGGTCATGGCAGCGCGCAGCTGCAGCTCGCACCCCCAGGTTGGCAGCCAGAAGCTGGCTTGGCGACCGCGCAGGGACCAGAGCCAGCGGCGCAGCGCCCATCTTGCGGAGGGACCTTGGGCCTTCAGAGTGATCGCCTCACTGCGCTCGAACCGGTCTCGTATCGGCTCGACCATCACCGGCCCGAAGCCGTTGTCGACATACTCTACCCCGCGGCGCAGGCTGGCGGTGAGCGGGCTGCGCAGGAGGCTCGGGTCGATCTGGACGGGGCGACCGAGATACGTCGGCAATGTTGGGGCAGCGAGATCGGGCGTATCCCGCAGCAGAAAGCTGGCGCGCACCGTCCCGTCGCCTTGCCTGCGACGCGTGATGTCTACGGCCGAGGTCAGCACGCCCGCGCGGACCGGGGCAACTGTGATCCGACGCGCCGCCACCGTCATTGCGGGCAGTTGCAGGGCCAGCGGCTCGGTGATGATTAAACGGTCCGCCTGAACGGCTGTGATCTCTACGAGGGCTGCATCGCCACCATCGACTGCGACGGCCGCCAGACCACCCGCCCGGAAGTCTGATACATTGGTGTTGAGCAGGATCTCTGTCGCACCTTGGGTCAGGTTGGCGACCGGCTGCACCGCCATGTGCCAGAGCGGCACCAGCCATTCTCCAGCAAAGCCCGCCCGCGCCAGTTCCGCCGCTCGTGCCATGCTCAGCGCATCACCGCGGTGCGAGAGGCTGACGATCTCGCGCGGACAGGGACGCAGCGCAATGCGCTGTTCGCCAGCCCGCGCCTGCAGCACGTCGGTGCGCCATTCCAGAACTTCGCTGATTTCTTGTGCTGCCGGAAACGACCAGAGCGGCGCCTGATCATCGGGCTCAGGCATTGATCGCCCCGCGATTGCGGCGAATGACGTTCAGAATGGCGCGTTCGCCTGAGGGCGTGGCGAGGTAGTCGCCAACGACGGACGGATCGAGCACGTTGATGATCCGGGTGGACATAGCGGGGGCCGCAGACCCCGCACCCTCACCGTTCATCTCAACGCCGAGCCGACCACCCCGACCACGTCGGAGTGGCAGGATCGCCTCTGGGCCTGCCTCGCCCATGAGCCCAATCCCACGCGCAAAAGGAAACACCGTCGGGCGCGAGACCACCCCGCCTGAGATAACACCGCCGCTTGCAAAGGCTGTGATCTCGCCTGCCTGCCCAAAGGCTCCCCCGCGCGCGAAGGTGCTGCCCATCCCGAACAGACCCCCAAGGGCACTGGTCAGTCCGCCAAAGAGGCCCCCACCGCCACCGCTGCCCGCGCCAGCTCCGGAGAAGGCGCGGAAAAGCGCGTCCTCAATCGGCTTGAAGGCAGTATCGATCAGGCGGTTGGCGAGGTTCTGGGCGATCCCCGATACAGCACCTGCAAAGCTCTGCCAGTTGAGCGCGCCTGACTTCAGCGCCTCCTTGATCGGTCCGGTGATATCTGCGGCCAAACCCTTTGCGATCTCCTTTGTGCGCTCAACCGCAGCGGTTGCCGCATCCCAAGACTGGCGCGCCGCATCCGCCGCAGTTTGCATCGCCGCTCCGGCCCGCCCGGCGGCAGCCGTCGTCTGAGCAAGCGCTGCCGCTGGACCGCTTGCCTCATCCCCACCCAAGGCTGCATCGAGCCGACCTGCTGCAAGTGCTGCCCCGTCCAAGGCACCCTCAACCTCGGGTCCAGCTGCTCGCATTGCTGTGCGCAACGCCTCCAAGGAGGCCAGCGGCTGCAGGGCTCCGTCGGCAAGGGTGGCAGCTGTCTGGCTCCAGGCCTCGGCGGAGACGGCGGCGTCGCGAGCGGCTCCGGTCAGCCCCAGATCTGGAACTGTCAGCGGATTGTCCGCAAACGCGCTGGCGAACGCGTCCTGTGCGGCACTGGCCGTCTGGCGCGCAGCACCCGCAAAGCGGTTCTCAAGCTCTCCCAGATCGAGATCGCCAATCAGACCAATCCGCCTGTCTACCCCAAGCGCCTCAAGCCCGGTATTCAGTCCGCCGAGAAAGCCGTTAATGCGGTAAGTGACACCGTTCAGCATTGCCTCGACGCCAGAGACCAGACTGTTTGCCGCCTGAAACGCCAGATCGCCGATGGCAGCAGGCAACAGACCCCAGACGGCTTTGATGGCCGCAAACGCCCCCTCGAAACTGTTCACTGCGCCATTGGCGAACCCGACGACGCCTTCAAGCGCGCCTTGCATCGCGGTCACTGAGGCCGCCTCAACGCTGGCAAAGGCCGCCAATGCAGAGGCTGCAAAGCTGGCAGCCCCCAGTTTAATGCGATCCCAAACCTCGGCTGCAACACCACCCAGAAGGGCCATGGCGTTGCCAAAGCCGCCTGCGCCGTCATCAGCGACGGCCGCGCCTGTTTTGCCGCCGCCACGGGCGATGCATGCGACCACGCGATCGTCAAAACCGGCTCGGGACCGAGAGCAGCGAAAACCCCCGCCTTCAAATGGGTCAACATCACTCTTGGCAGCATCAAGGCCAACATCGCCGGAACCTACCGGTCCGTCAGCGCCAAGCACGTGCCGCGCCACCTCGCCGAGTTCGAATACCGCTTCAAAAGCGCCATGATCTTGCGGCCATGATCCCCGCCTCGCATGTACCGGCGTCTGATCCCCGCCCATGCCCTATCGTCTTCTCAAACTGGCTGCGGTTCGTGCGTTAATCAGGAAAGGGTTAGACACCTCTCGCACGCCGGGCGGCGACCACAGACGCATTCCGCGCCGTCCCCGACACCCCTCTGGCAAAGGTCTGCTGGCGCGATACCGGCCACCGTCAGTGCCCGGGCGACAGGATCACAACGATGCAAGTTCCGATCAGGGTCTGAGGCCGCGCAAAACCAGTTCGGTCACCTCGTCGGCGATACGCTCTGCGTCAAGTGTGGCGTCGTCGGGCAGGGCCAGCATGAACCGAACCTCGGTCAGGTGCAGGGCGTAATGTTGGGTCAGGCCCCAGATGTTGAATTGCAACAAGACTGGATCAACCCGCCGGATCAGGCCCGCGCCGATCCAGCCTTCGATCACCTGGGCCGCGCTGCGGGTTGCCTCTTGCGACGGGTCCCACCAGGCGCGCAACAGCGGCGCACCGCGCATCACTTCGCCGGTGAAAATCCGGGCGACTTCGGGGTGGTCCAGCGCGTGGCGGATCTTGCGGCCGATATAGTCGCGCAAGAACGCCTCGGGGCCTTGTGACATGTCGATATCGTGAAAAAGGTCTGCCCAGACCCCGACGATATGGCGCAGAACCTCGATATAAAGGTCTTCCTTGCTGCTGATGTAGTAATGCAGCCGGGTTTTCGGGATGCCCGCGCGGTCGGCAATCGCCTGGGTCGAGGCCCCGTGCAGCCCATTGGCGGCGAATTCCATCATCGCCGCCTGTCGGATGGACAAAAGCGTTTCTTCGCGTTTCTGAACCAGATCGGCGCGCGGGGTGGTCTGGCGCGGTGCAGCGGCAGCGCGTGTCATGTGCGCGGGCCCAGCCAGGCCGTCGCCTCGACCTCGATCAGGATTTCAGCCGAGGGCATCATGGCGCTGACCTCGACCACGGTCGAAACCGGCGCTGTGCCCGCAAAGAACATCCGGCGCACGGTGTTGTAGCGCGGAAAATGATCGAGGCTGCGGAAATACTGCACCAGCTTGAACACATCGGCCATGCTGCCGCCCGCCTCTTCGATCGTGGCGCGGATGCGGTCGAGCACGAACCAGCTTTGCGCGATGATCGGGCCATCCTTGGCATCGACGCTGAATTCGCCGGTGCGCCCGATCCGGTCAGCCACGCCCGCAGGCAGGTCGTCATAGCCCCGGATCACGCCGCCCGCACCCGGATCAACGGCGATGACCCCGGACAGGAACACGAAGTCGCCCCGCCGGGTCCAGGCGGAATAGCGGGCAAGGGGTTGCGCGGTGTCGGTCATGGGGGCCCCCTAGAGCGCGTTCAGCATCTTGTCGACGCGGGTCAGAAAGGCCGCGCGGTCGGCATCGGTGCGGTGGTTCATGCCATAAAGCTGGCGCCAATGAAACCGGCAGCGGGGGTGAAAGATGGGGCGGAATCCGCGTGTCCAAAGGCTGCGGCCCGGATCACGCATCAAGGTTATCCACCACCAGGGCGAGCCGGAGGTGGTGATGCCCGCAAAGGTGCGGATGTTGGTCAGCTTTCCCGTCGGGCGGCTGGACGCGCTGCGCGGGATGTCAAAGGACACGCCCGGCAACCAGACCCGTTCGAGCCAGCCCTTGAGCATGGCGGGTGCGCCATAATACCAGGTTGGATAGATCACGATCAGCCCCTCGCACCACTGCAGATCGGCGATGTGGTCGGCCTGCAGGGCGATATTGGCTTGTGGATCAGACAGATAACGGTCCCATTCGGCACGGCTGAGAACCGGGTCGAACCCCTCGGCATAAAGATCGCGCAGCCGGACCTCATGGCCGGCTGCGCGCATGGTTTCCAACGAACGGGCAAGGATCGCCGCGCCAAAGCTGTCGGGGCTGGGATGGCAGAAGATGGTCAGCAGACGCATGGCGCGGGTATCCTGTCGGGGTCAGTTGGGGCGCAGCTCGATCCCCACGCGCTTGTTCACAAAGCGGTCGGTTGCGGCGAGGTTTACATCGACCGATCCGGCCGGAACAATCCCAGCCCCTTCGGAGAGTTGCAGGAACTCGGCGATCCGCTCCATGCTCATCGCGCCGATCCCGTATTCAAGGGCGCGGCCGCTGTCGATGACTTCAAGCTCCATCAGATGTGCGACTTCGCGTTCCAGCTGTTCGGCGGTGGCGTCGGGATTGGCCTGCATGATCAGATCGAAGGCCGCGGTGCGGTCGCCGTAAAGATAGTTATACCAGCCGATGATCGAGGCATCCATGAAGCGTTGCACCAGATCGGGGTTGTTCTCGACCAGATCGGTGCGGGTTTCGATGGTGGTGGAATAGGTTGACCAGCCGTAATCGGCCATGATGAAGACATCGGCGTCAAAGCCCTGGGCCGCCAGACGCATCGGTTCCGAGGTGGCATAGCCTTGCTGCACGATCGTCTCGTCGCTCAGGAATTGTTGCAGGTTAAAGCCGTAGGGGCGCAGTTGTTCGTCCTTGAACCCCTGCGTCGCGGTCAGCCATTGCCAGAAACTGAACTGCCCGTCCCGGCTGATCAGCACGGTGGGGGCATTGGGCAGGTCTTCCCAGCCGGAATACTGCCCGCCATGGGCGATCAACACCTGCGGGTCGCGCTGGAAAAACGCCCCGACAACCATGGTGGGGATTTCATTGCGGGTGTTGTCGAAGGACAAAAGCAGGTTCCCCGCCATCAGGAAATCGAGCCGCCCCGCCGCCAGAAGCGGGCGGTTGTTCACCTGCGGCCCGCCCATGACGATTTCCACATCCAGCCCGTGCGCGGCATAGGTGCCATCGGCCACCGCCTGATAAAAGCCGCCATGCCCGGATTGCGCCATCCAGTTGGTGCCAAAGCGCACCTTGTCCTGTGCTGCGGCGCTGCCGGCGGCCAGAAGTACGGCCATGGCCGCCATAAGGGTCGTTTTCATTGCAGTCATCCTTTCCTGTTGCTGGTGTTGCAGAGTTTCGGGGTCATTCGGCCGGGACAGGACGCGCCATATCGGCGGTCCAGCCCCGGGTCTTGCCGGGGTTCATCAGGCCGTAGGGGTCGGCCTGGCGCTTGAAGGCGATCTGCGTTCCGTCGATTTCCTTCATCCCGCCGTCTTCGATGGTGATGACATGCGGGTCGTAAATGGTGCAGCCATCCAGCCGCTCCATCTCGTCGATGATCTGGTAGATCCGGTCGGCCGAGGACCAGCGCAAAAGCGGCAGCGCAAAGATCTGGATGTCGCCATGCATACGCGCCATCTCGTGATGCATGTAAACCTCGTCGCCGTAGCGCGCCATCTGGGCCATCACGAGGGCCGGATCAAACGGGCGCGGATAGGCCACCTGCAAATAGGTCCAGACGCCGGGTTCGTGTTTGAGCGCCTGCAAGGTGGTGTGGTTCCATCCACATTCCCAGGCGGGGGGCAGGTTTTCCGCCTCGATCACCGCCAGCGACTTGGCCAAGCTGATGCGCCCGCCGAATTCCGCCACGAGGGCCGCGAAATCCGCCATTGCCGCAGGCGCGATCATGGCAAAGACCCCGTCGCTGTCGGGCGGGAAATAATCGGCAAGGCGTTTGTAGAATTGCGCGATGCGCCGTTCGACAACGGTCAGCAGATAGGCATCAAGCCCCCGGGTCTGCGCGGCCTGCGCAAAGCGCAACGCCACGTCATAGCCCGGGAAAAGTGCTATGGTGTGCTGCCAGTCGGTCAGCGGGCTAAGCGCATAATCCAGCCGCGTGATGATCCCGTTGGTGCCATAGGCATGCTGCACCTTCTGGATATCTGGCCCGCGCAATTCGATGATCTGCGGCTGCGGTTCCACGGTGACGACCCGGATATAGGTCACGTTGCCATTGTCGCGCAGCATCCCGTGCCGCAGGCTGCCGATCCCGCCAGAGCCACCGGCGATGAACCCCCCCATCGTGGCGTGCCGCTTGGTCGAGGGGAACATGGTCAGCATCTGGCCGGTTGCCGCTGCCGCCTCTTCGACCTGGGCGATGCGCGCGCCCGCCTCGCAGACCACGCGGCCGGGGGCCACGTCGATCACGCGGTTCAGGCGCGTGACATCGATGATCGCGCCGCCTTCCATCGGCACGCATTGTCCATAATTGCCCGTGCCGCCGCCGCGCAGCGTCAGCGGCACGCCGTGGCGGGCGGCGGCGGCGGCGATGGTGATCACCTCTGCCTCGGTCTCGGGCATGACCAGCAGTTGCCCGATCTTGCCATCCAGCTGCGCCGACAGGATCGGGGAATACCAATAGTAATCCTTTGAGCGCGCCTCGAGCTGTTTGGCGTCGTCATAGGTCCGGATCGTGCCAAGGTCGGCGCGAAACGCGGTCAGGGTTTGGGAAGAGACGGTCATGCGGCTACCTCGTGTCTGGAAGGGCATTCGACCCCGGCCCGGAAAATGCGCCGTGCCGTGGCGGGGCGGCGCAGCGCGTCCTGCGCGTCGGGGCCGGGGATCAGCAGGAAATCGGCAGGCGCATCCGTGGCCAGCGGTGCTGTGGGCACGCCCAGCCATTGGGCGGGGGTGGTGGTGATCGCATCGAGCCAGTCGCCCGGGTCCAGATGGGCGGCGGTTGACGCAAGGCGCAGGGTCTCGACCGGATCATAGCTGCCGAAGGGATAGAATGGATCGGCCACGTTATCGGCGCCGAACATCACCTGCACCCCGGCGGCGCGGGCCTCGAGCAACGGTGCAAGGCCGCGCAACCGGGGCGTGCGGCCGGGGGTGGCATCTTGCAGCCACAGGTTCGTTGTGGGCAGGATGCACAGGCCGACCCCGGCGGCGGCGGCGGCGGCAAGCGCGCGGCGCACCTGATCGTCGGGCCGGATCGATAGCGAACAGGCATGCCCACACAGCACCCGCCCCCCCATGCCATGCATGCCAGTCAGGCGCACGATTTCGTCAAAGGCCTGCGCCTCGGGGTCGAGCCCCTCGTCAACGTGGAAATCCAGCCGCAGCCCGTGATCCGCCGCCAGACGAAAGATGCGGGCCAGTTTTGCCGGATAATCGGCATGCCGATAGACAAAGGCGCCCAGCACCCCGTCGCCCGTGCGCGCAACATGCGCGGCAATCACCGGGCCAAGATCGGCGTCGCCCAAAAGGTCGATGGACACCAAGGGCGCGCGCTGCACCGCGATCCGCCCGCGCCAGTCGGCGGCCACCTCGGCCAGCACATCCCAGGCCAGCGGCACGCCGGGCTCGACCCAGTCGACATGGCTGCGCAGCGCGCGGGTGCCTGCGTCAAAGGCCTCGTCGAGCGCGCGGGTCGCGCGGTGCGTGATGTCGGCGCTGGTCCAGCGGGCGCGGTCGGCCAGCGTCGCCTCGATCGCGGGGAAAAGGCCCGGGGCGGCGGGTTTGGCGCGCGGCCATATAAACGTCTTGTCCAGATGCAGATGTGGATCGACCGGCAGCGGCAGTGCCAGCCATGCCGCAGGGCCGGGCGCGGGGCCGATCCGCGCGATCCGCCCCTTGGCCAGGGTCAGCGTTATGGTGGCCCCGTGCAGCGAAATACGCTCAACTTTCACGCGTGATCTCGCTTTCATGCCAGCGGCCCAGAACCAGCTTTGACGCGAGCGCGGTCATCAGAAAAATCGCCACCCCCAAGAGCGACACCAGCACCAGTGCTGCGAACATCTTGGGTATTTCGTTGCGAAAACTCGATTCGATGATGCGCGAGGCAAGCCCCGTATTCGTGCCCGTCGCCCCCGCCACGAATTCGGCCACAACCGCCCCGATCAGCGCCAAGCCACCCGCGATTTTCAGCGCCGCCATGAAATAGGGCAGCGCCGACGGGGCCAAAAGCTTGCGCAGCCGCTGCCACGGCGTCGCGCGGTAAAGCGTGAAAAGATCGCGCAGATTGTGATCGGTGGAACGTAGCCCCACGACCGTATTCGACAGGATCGGAAAGAACGCGACCAGCCAGGCGCAGATCAGCAGGGCGGCAAAGGTGTTGTGCACATAGATCAGGATCAGGGGGGCGATGGCCACGATGGGCGTGACCTGCAAGATCACGGCAAAGGGAAACAGGCTCATCTCGATCGGGCGCGACAGGGCAAAAAGCCCGCCCAGAACCACCCCGCCGACAATGGCCAGCCCTAGCGAAAAGAACGTCAGCTTTACCGTGAACCAGGCTGATCGCATCAAGGACGGCCCTTCGACCAGCAGTGTCTCCCAGATGCGGCTGGGGGCGGGGATCAGAAAATGCGGGATCGCTTTGTACCAGACCCAGAATTCCCAGAACGCGACCGCCGCCGACAGGGTCAGAACCGGCAGCACCCACGCCAGAATGCTGTTGCGCCGCGCGGCGGCGATGGCGGTTGCATTGACCGGGGCCGCGCCCGCGTCGTCATCAATGGTTGATGTCGGTGTCATGCAGCGTTCCCTTCAGGATGTGCGATATGCGCCGCGCCTCAGCCGAAAAGACGTCGGACATGCGGAAATCCTCGCCTCTGGGCCAAGGTTCGGCGACGGTCAGATCGGCCACCACGCGGCCCGGGCGCGCGGCCATCACGATGATCCGGTTCGACAGATAAACCGCCTCATAGACCGAATGGGTGACGAAGATCACGGTCAGCGCGTGTTCGGACGCCAGCCGGATCACATCGTTGTTCAGCTTGGAGCGCGTCATCTCATCAAGCGCGGCAAAGGGTTCGTCCATCAGCAAGATGCGCGGGCGGGTGACCATGGCGCGCGCGATGGACACGCGCATCTTCATGCCGCCCGATAATTCGCGCGGATAGGCGGTCTCGAATTTCGTCAGCCCGACCTCGTGCAGGGCGGTGCGCACACGCTCGCGCGCGGCGTTGCGCGACAGGCCAGCCAGGCTGAGCGGCAGCCAGACATTGTCGAACACGCTGGCCCAGGGCATCAGGGTCGGTTCCTGAAAGACAAAGCCGAGGTCCTGTTCGACCTTCCCTTCGATCGGGGCGATGGTGATCGTGCCTGCCGTCACCGGCAAAAGCCCCGCGATCATCCGCAAGGCTGTGGATTTGCCGCAGCCCGAAGGGCCCAGAAAGCTGATGAAATCGCCGCGATTGATGGTCAGGGTCATATCCTCGACCGCCAGAATCTGGCGGCCGAATTCCTTGCGCACGCGGTCAAGGCGGATCAGGGGCTCGTTCATGCCGGTGCCCCCGGATCGGCAGAGTTGTCCAATATCGACAGGGGCAGGGCGGCGACCTCTTGCAGCAGCGTGACCAGTTCGCGCGCCGCATGATCGACAAAGGCGTGGCCCTTGGACGGGGTGGCGGCGGCGGCATTCCCCATCGCACCCGCCGGATGCAGGTCTTGCGCCTGCCAGCCCAGACGCCCCGCCGGGGTCAGGCCTAGGTGGCGGTTCGTGGTGGCCAATTGCGCGTTCAGGGGGCGGAAGTTGCGCGCGCGCGTCATTTCCACCAGATCGGGGCGCAGCGCCAGCATCATGCTGGTTTCCATATCGCCGGCATGGACGCCGTGGCGCGCCTCATCCTCGGTCAAAAGCCCGGCGGGCTGGCCCATCGCGAACCAGCTTGCGGCAACCGCGATCATGCCGTGGCGGATGCGCAGATCGCGCGTGACGATATCCATCGGCGCGATCTGGCCGCCGTGGCTGTTGAGCAAGACCAGGCGGCGCACCCCGGCTGCGGCCACGCAATCCGCAATGTCGGTCCACATCGCCATCAAGGTTGCGGCCGACAACGTCAGCGTGCCGGGATAGCGCGCATGCTCGTTGCTTTTGCCGATGGCGCAGGTCGGCAGGAACACGGCGGGGCAATCATCGGGAATATAGGGCAGGGCCGCTGTGATGATCCCGTCCAGAATGTCGCGATCCACCGACAGCGGCAAATGCGGCCCGTGCTGTTCGACCGCCCCCACCGGCAGCACGGCAACGAGCGCCCCCCGGTCCAGGGCGGCGAAATCCTGCGACGTGTAATCCGCCCAGTAGCGATGCCAGATAGGGGTCATCCCGGTCCTTTCTGCTGCGCCTCGGCCGGGCCGGGCCACCGAATCCTTGCCGTTGCGTCAAAGATGCGAGGCAGATGTAGGTTTGTCAAACCAAATGGTCAGTCCAATTGGTTAGGCTATTTGCAACTGCCTCGGATTTGGGCAGTCATTGCTCCGTGCCAGCAAGCCAGTCTTGGCTGCTAACCCTCCAGCCTCGACGGTCCTCACACCTTGCCGCAGGTGCATGCCCTTCTTGCAAGCGCCCCTTGCGTCTTCCTGCAAAGATGGACGCAATGCTACAGTCGGCCCAGTTTTTTGCTGGAAGCTTTGACAGCCGTGGATAGGAGGGTCAAAGCCCTTAACACAGAGCAGAACATGCAGGCATTCCATTTCATCCGTTACGCCCGATCCTTACGCAATCCCTATCGGAACCGGCTAGCCAGATCCGATGGTGCGCGACGCGGCGCTGACCGAACTGGGGCAAGAGCAGGCCCAGCGACTGAGGGTCGAGATGGACGGCGGACCCGATCCACGATCTCGGTCATCAGGCCGCTTGAGCGCGCGATCAAGACCACGCTGCGTGCCTTTGGCCAAAGCGCAGCGCAGCGCGTGATCCTTGATCCGGATATTGAACAATTTTCGTAACTGCCCAGCATGTTGTGTTGAGGAATATTGTTGACTGAAATGCTCAAGCGTGAATCAACGGATACATGTCTGAAGGTTCAAAACTCCCATTTCCACCCTTTGCGGATGCTGCAGGCCG